>VMHT01172971.1_pt1 | contig 28729 bp, 39 predicted proteins | sample 4693611 | NCBI WGS metagenome assembly VMHT01 (sample SAMN12280063, study PRJNA550983) | marine metagenome | isolation source: seawater sampled from same location over 5 years 0.02-0.2 micron viral filtrate | place: USA: collected off the coast of southern California halfway between the port... ... | reverse complement strand
TAGAGAAGGAAGTGTAGCAATAATTTTGAATGAGCATCAATATCATTCTAACTTTCGTATTGACAAGGAAGTCAATATAGCAAGTGCATTAGCAAAAATAATTGAAATAAAAAAACCACAAGTAATATGAACAACCCACAACAACAAGGACTAAATATAGATTTTAAAAACACAACAATGATAGAAGGTTTTGACGGGGGATTATTATTCGGTCAAGCATTTGTGTTAAGAAAGGTATCTAAATTCGTAGCAGGAACAGATGAGGATGCAATGCTTCCAATACCTGTATTTTATGATTTAGATACTAAAAAAATAATTAAAGATTCTTTACCTAAGGAAATTAGAGAGGATTATAAAGATATTACGATATGATATATGTAGGAGTATTTACATTAATAGGACTAGGCCTAGTTGGTCTTTGGGTATATAAAAGTGAGCAAGAAAGAAAAAAACAAGATTAGAAATATTTTTGACTGGTTACAACATATAACGTTGTATAAAACACCAGCTTCTGAATTTACAGATAACGACTGGGAAAATTTTAATTCATATATGGTACATAGGTTTATAAGCATGAGCCCATATTACGTTGAAGTCGCTGATTATGCGCAAAGTATGTTACCAACAATGAAAAAAGAAATATATAATTTTTATAAAGAAATGATACCAAAACGTAAAGTCTGGTTACAATATATAAAGTCAAAAACAAAAACTGTAAATAAAGATTTAATAGAAGATATAGCAAAATACTATGAGATTGGAGCAGCAGATGCTACTTCATATATTGCAGTAATGACTAAGGAAGAAATATCTATTGTACTAAGTGAAATGGGTAAAGATAATAAAGAAATAAAAAAGCTATTAAAATGAGTAAATTAGAGGAACTACTTTGGAGTGCTGAAGAACATGGTAAAAGGCAACAAATGTTTAAAGAGTTAAAAAAAGTAAGAATGGAAGATCCTAATCTCACTTTAGAGCAACAATATGAACAAGCATATCAAAATGTAATGAAAACATGAAAAAAAGTAAAATTATAGAAGCCTTAATCAGGCAAGCGGAAGCAGATAAATCAAGAGCCTTAATGGCATTAGATTTATTAGAAAACCAAGCAGTAGGAATTGGTGATCATACAGTAAATGATTTTTTTAAGGATGCAAATGAAGCATTAGAATTATTAACAGATGCTGATGATAAATTAGAAACATTAAATAAATATTGGGGTGATCAACCTCTACCTTTCTAATATGAATACAGCAGAAGACTTCAAAGCATACCAAGCAGAATCAGATCATACAGTAGCTCATTTTGAAAAAGAATATCCTGAACTATCTCAGGAATTTAAAATAATTCAAGATGAAATGTATAGAATGTTTGCAGCTAAACATATGGATTATGGTTTACAAAACATTTCATTAGGAGGAGATTTAACTAAAGAAAACGATAAAAAATTCTCATTAACCGGTTTAGCTATTAGATTAACAGATAAAATTTCAAGACTAAGAAATTTACTTACTAATGGTAGAAATTTTGTTAAAGGTGAAGGAATGGAAGACACGTTTATAGACATAGCTAATTATGGTATAATTGGTATGTTAGTAGGACGTGGTAAGTGGAAAAAATAAATGCCCAAAACACCTGCTATAGTAAAGGAGATACAATTATTTCCTAAAAGAGAATTAGACTATTCTTACCAAAAGAATATTTCTTATTCACAATATTCAATGTGGAAAAAATGTCCTAAACAGTGGGCACTACAATACAGAGATGGTCATAAAATCTATACACCCAGTATTCATACAGTATTTGGAAAAGCATTACATGAGGCTTTTCAACATTATATTAAAGTAATGTATGAAACAAGTGCTGCAGCAGCTAATAGAGAAGATATATTAGAAATACTTAAGGATCAACTTAGATTCCATTATCAAGAAGAATATAAAAAAAACAATAAACAACATTTTTCTAATCCCGGTGAATTAAGTGAATTTTATCAAGATGGGGTTGAAATTTTAAACTACCTAAAAAAACATAGAGGTAAATATTTTTCAAAACGAGGTTGGTATTTAGTAGGAATTGAAACTCCTATACTAATGCCTCCTGTAAAATATAATCCTAATATTTTATTTATGGGTTACTTAGATATTGTAATGTATAATGAAAAGTTGAATAAATTTAAAATAATAGACATTAAAACATCTACTAATGGTTGGAAATTAAATTATGTTAAAAATGATGAAGATAAACAATTTCAGCTTATACTATACAAAAAATTCTTTGCAGAACAATTTGGAGTAGATGTAAAAGATATTGATATTGAATTCTTTATCACTAGAAGAAAGGTATATGAGGATGGAGATTATCCACAAAAACGATTCCAAATGTATTCCCCACCTTCAGGTAAAATAAAAATAAACAGAGCAACTAAAGCAATGGAAGAATTTATGAGTGAATGTTTTATAAAAAATGAATATTCAACAAAAGAAATGTTACCAAATCCTAGTAAATGGAATTGTGGGTTTTGCCCCTATAAAAATAATAAAAAATTATGTGGATTAGGTGAACATTTTTAAGTCTATACGTATGTATGGATATAAATAGTTTTAATAAATTAAAGATTATGACAGCAAAAAAAGACATGACACTAACCAGTGTAAAAGTTAAAAGTGATTTATTTGAAAATTTTAAAATAGAGTGTGTAAAACGTAAATTTTCCTTTCAGAAACTTGCCGACCGTGCTATTCATTTGTATCTTACAGATGATGATTTTAGAAGAACAATTAATAATCACCATAACCTCGAGTTATAAAAATAAAATAAATGAATAAGGATTTTAAGTATCTTCCTAAAGATAAAAGGAAGAAAATACTACTAATATGCGATGATATTAGAGTAACCTCAGGAGTAGCTACTGTAGGAAAAGAAATGGTTATACACACTGCACAACATTTTAACTGGGTTCAAATAGCAGGAGCAGTAAAACATCCAGAAAAAGGTAAAAGATTTGATTTAAGCCAACATACTAATGAACAAACGGGGTTAAGTGATTCTAGTATAATTTTATATCCTGTTGATGGTTATGGGAACCAAGAATTAGTAAGACAATTAATAAAAATTGAAAAACCTGATGCTTTATTTATTATTACAGATCCCAGATATTTTGATTGGTTATTTAGATTTGAAAATGAAATAAGAAAAGAACTTCCAATTATATATCTTAATATTTGGGATGATTATCCTGCTCCTTTATATAATAAAGCTTTTTATGAATCGTGTGATGCTTTACTTGGAATTTCAAAACAAACAGTAAATATTAATAAAATTGTTTTAGGGGAAAAATCTAAAAATAAAATTATAAGATATGTACCTCATGGTTTAAATCATAAACTTTATTACCCCTTTGAAACTACTGAGGATTTAGATAAAGTAGAAAAAATGAAATTAGATTTTTTTGGTAAAGATGAAGTAGATTTTATACTATTTTTTAACTCCAGAAATATTAGAAGAAAACAAATACCTGATACTTTATGGGCATTTAAAATGTTTTTAGATGGTTTACCTAAAGAAAAAGCAGATAAATGTAGGTTTATACTTCATACTGAAAAAAGCCATGAAGCAGGAACTAATTTGGAAGTTGTAGTTGAATTACTCTTTGCGAAAAAATATCCTAATGCTATTAAATTTTCAACTAATAAACTCCCAGTGGAGGGTCTAAATACTCTATATAATATGGTTGATTGTCAAATTCTCTTAACCTCAAATGAGGGGTGGGGATTAACATTAACGGAAGCTATGTTAGCAGGAACACCTATTATAGCTAATGTTACTGGAGGCATGCAGGATCAAATGGGATTTGAAGATGAAAATGGGGAATGGTTTACCCCTTCACCAGAAATACCTTCCAATAACACTGGAAAATATAAACTACATGGTGATTGGGCTTTTCCAGTTTATCCAGCTTCAAGATCAATTCAAGGTTCTCCTGTTACACCTTATATTTGGGATGATAGATGTAGGCCTGAAGATGCAGCCGATAGAATAAAAGAAGTATATGATTTAGGAAGAGAAAAAAGAAAAGAATTAGGCCTTAGGGGAAGAGAATGGTCAATTAGTGATGAAATAGGATTTACTGCTGAAAAAATGTCTAATAGAGTAATAGAGGCAATAGATGAATTATTTAATACTTGGGAATCTAGAGAAGCCTTTGAAGTAATAGATACAGATGAAGAAGTTAGAAAAATGCAAACACATAATTTAATATATTAATATGAAATCTACTTTAATAATAAGTTGCCCTATAGATACCTACTCAGGTTATGGAGCAAGATCAAGAGATGTAGTAAAAGCTCTTATAGAAATAGATAAGTATGACATAAAAATATTACCTCAAAGATGGGGTTCTACACCTTGGGGATTTTTAGAAGATCATGAAGAGTGGAGTTATTTAAGTAAATATTTATGGATGCCCGAACCTAATAAACAATATCCTAAACCTGATGTTTGGATTCAAATAACAATTCCTAATGAATTTATGCCACAAGGAAATTATAATATAGGAATTACTGCGGGGATTGAATCTACTATAGCACCTGTTGATTGGGTTGAGGGATGCAATAGAATGAATTTAATATTAGGTTCTTCCAAACATACTATAGATGTTTTAAAAGCCTCCAAATTTGAACAAAAGGATAATAGAACTAATCAAGTAGTTAAAAATGTAGAATTTAATTCTAGTATTAAAACTGATATATTATTTGAAGGTGTTAAAACAGACATATATAAACAAACTAATGAATTTTTGGATTTACCCGAAATTAGAGAATCTTTTTGTTTTTTATTTGTAGGACATTGGATTCAAGGAGATTTTGGACATGATAGAAAAAATGTAGCTTTATTGATAAAGTCATTTTTAGAAACATTTAAAAATAAACAAAAGCAACCTGCTCTTATTTTAAAAACTTCCCAAGGTAGTCCTTCTTACTTAGATAGAGATTCTATCTTATCTAAAATAAATGATATTAAAAAAACAGTAAAAGGTAAATTACCTAAAATTTATTTAATACATGGTGATCTTTTAGATGAGGAAATGAATCAATTATATAACCATCCAAAAGTAAAATGTATGGTTAATATTACTAAAGGAGAAGGATTTGGTAGACCCTTACTTGAATTCACCCAAGCTAAAAAACCAATTATATCTACAGGATGGTCAGGCCATATAGACTTTTTACAACCTGATATGAGTATTTTATTACCTGGTACTTTGGGTAAAGTACATAAAAGTGCTCAAAATAAATGGTTAATAGAGGGATCACAATGGTTTGATGTTGATACTATGCAATTAGGTAGGGCATTAAAAGATATGTATAAAAATTATAAAAGCTGGGGGGTTAAAGCAAAACAACAGGGTAATTTTGCTAAAGAAAATTTTAGTTATGGGAAAATGGTTGAAAAACTTAAAAATATTCTAAATGAAAATGTTACTGAAGCTCCTAAACAGGTACCTTTACAATTACCTAAGTTAAAAAAGATAGGAGGGGATACTAAAACTGAACTTCCTAAACTAAAATTACCTAAACTTAAAAAAGTATGAGCGCAGATAAATTAGATATATGTCCTAGATGTGATTCAGATGCATGCTATGTAACTGAAGTAAACCAGGATATAAACAATTATTTTTGTTACGGTTGTGGGTTTCAATCCAATACATTAATGAGGGAGGGTGAAGAAATAACTGAAGAACAAATGTCAATTCTTCCTGAATTGTATAAAGATCTTAAATATAAAGATAAAAATGGCCAAATATGGTTTCCCTCAACCGTAAATTTACCAAAACAAGGAATGATATTTGCAGATGGATCTACAACTAAAAATTGGGCTTGGGCAGCAGTTAAGGCAGTAGAAGTTAAAGAAGAAGAAAAACATAAATACCCTATTCCTAAAAAAGAAGGGCAATTTTATGAATTTAGAATGGATATGACAACTGTAAAACACTTTAAGGAACGTGATTTTATGGATGCTCTTTCGTATATTGGGGTATTACCTAGTTAAAACATGAAAATAAGTTATGCAATACCAGTCTGTAATGAATTAATAGAAATTCAAAGGCTAATAGGTTTTTTATTAGAAAATAAGCGTGATCAAGATGAAATTGTAGTATTATATGATACTAAAAATGGAACTAAAGAAGTAGAATCATTTTTGGATCATTATAACCAACTAAATTGGTTTATATTAAAAAAATCTCCATTTAACGGTCATTTTGGTAATTGGAAAAATCAATTAACTAATTTATGTTCTGGGGATTATATATACCAAATTGATGCTGATGAAATGATTTCCGAATATGCTACTCAAAACTTACCATTAGTTTTAAATTATAATCCAGTTGATGTTTTATTAGTACCTAGGATTAATATAGTAAAGGGTTTGACCCAAAAACATATTGAAAAATGGAGATGGAAAGTAAATGAAAAAGGATGGATAAATTTCCCTGATTTTCAATTTAGAATATATAAAAATTCACCTAATATAAATTGGAAAAATAAGGTACATGAAATATTGGAAGGGTTTGCTACTATTAGCGAATTGCCTTTGGAGGAACCTTGGTGTTTAATCCATGATAAAACCATAGAAAGGCAGGAAAAACAAAATAACTATTATAATACTATAACTTAATATGGCTCATAAGGAACAAAAGGATTATTTAGATAGGATAAAACTAAAATTTCCCCAAGCTTTTAAAAATGTAAAAGTTTTAGATATTGGATCATTTGATGTTAATGGAAACGAAAAACCCTGGTTCGATAATTGTGATTTTACAGGGCTGGATTTACTTCCGGGTCCGGGTGTGGATATAGCATGCCCTGCTAATGAATATAATGCACCTAATGAAACTTTTGATACTATAATATCTTGTGAGTGTTGGGAACATAATCCCTTTTATAAAGAAAGTATACAAAATGCAATAAGAATGTTAAAATCTGGAGGGTATTTCATATGGACTTGTGCTACAACAGGAAGGCCAATCCATGGGACTTTATCTCAGGATGCAATTGATAAATCCAGAGGCAGAACTTCTCAGGGCAATAAAATTGTAGAATGGAAAACTATGCCTAACGTAAAAAAAGAAAATTGGGACAATGAATATTACAAAAATGTAACGGAAAAAGATATAAGATCTTTTTGTGATATTGATAAAGTTTTTAGTTTATATGAATTTGAAGTAGAAAAAAATCATTGCGATTTAATGTTTTGGGGTATTAAAAGATGATAAAAATAAAATTATTAGACTATCAACTTCATCGTAATGAAACAACATTTCGTTACTATTGGGTTAATAAAGAAATTTTTAAACAGATAGGAATAGAATTTACTTTAGATTCTTTAGATTATGATTATGCTTTTGTAGGTCAAGCTAGCATTATTGATAAAAAAGTATCACTAAAGAAATCTATTAATAAAGGATTAGAATTTTTATCAAAGATAACGGGGGATTATTTTATTTTTGATGGACAAGATTCTACAAGTTTAATGGGTACTATTGATGTTTTTAGAGAATCTAATGCTCTTTTATTTTTAAAAACAGTTTACTTAAATGATTTTAACTTATATAAAAAAGGATGGGTCAACGGTAGAATGTATTGGGGCAGAGGGGATTATAAAGTTTCTGATATCAATACTTTAAAATCTAAAATGAAACTATCAGGAACAAATTGGGGCAATACTTTTTTTCCAAACGGTCAATTTCAATTTTATAATTACGATAGTAATAAAAAATATGATTTATGTGGGATGTTTCAATATCCATTAAAAAAAGAAGTATATGAACATGGACTTTGTCAAACCCCCTACTATAATAAAGGTAGAAAACCCGTTTATGATTTAATTAATAACTTAAAATATAGTGCTTGCAAACTTGTAAATGGTAAAAGAGTTTCTGAGCAGGAATATATGCAAAATATGTATAATTCAAAAATTATTTTTTCTCCTTATGGGTTTGGGGCATACGGTGCACCACGTGATGTTCAAGCACATCAATTTGGTTCAATTTTAATAAAACCCAAAATAGACTGGGTCAATACAACTCCAAACATGTATATAGAAGATAAAACTTATATAGCTTGTAAAGATGATTTTAGTGATTTGGAAGAAAAGGTTGATTATGTTTTATCAAATTTTAAAGAATTACAACCTTATTTGACAGAAAATGCAAGAAAATTATTAATAGAAGAATATAACCCCGAAAAACTAGTATTACATACTTATAATATTTTAAAAGATTTAAACACAGTAGAAACGGAATTATGAAATTTGCATTAATAAGTCAAGCATTTGTTGTTAAAAGTTATAAGGTTGTTAATGGTAAGGCTTATACTTTAGAGGGGCAGCCATACAGTTATAGCCATAGTATAGGGAATGAGTTTTTTATGGGATTTTGGAATTATCCTTTTTTATTTGATGGATATTATTTAAATATATCTGATTTACATCTTATAAATGAGGATTTAGATATCATAATGTTTGCTAATGATAATATTAAAGAAGTTACTATTTCTATTTTAAGAAAAAAGTTCCCAAATGCCTTTATAATAGCCTCAGTTAAAGAAATGTTAAGTATTGGGGATAATAGTAAAACTAATAATGCAGAATTTAGAAAAAAGCTTTTTAATGAAGCAGATGCTGTATCTACCCCAATGAGCTTAAATAATCCTATTAGTAAAGAATTTCAACTTTTATCAAGTAAAAAATTACATTGGATTCCTCAACCCGTAAATATAGACTATTTACAAGATAATTATTATGTTGATAAAACTCTTTCAATATTTTGCTATCAACATCATCAAACACATAGAAATGCTAATACAAAGGAAATAGCTGCACATTTATCTAATAAATTTAACATCCCAATATTTGAAAAATATACAGATCATAGAATACATGGTAATGATCAATTAAAAATCCATATAGAATCTTGGAGTAAATGTTTATTTATGGTTAATATGGATCCTACTACAAGTTATGGCCAACAAAGTACATTATGTCCATCTACAGGTACTATAATGTTTGGAGGAAATAATGATGCTAATAGTTATTTATACCCCTCAACTAATACTCTAGATATAAAAAAACTAGAATTAGAAATGGAAAAAATAATATTAGATAAAGACTATAGAGAATTAATAATACAAGATGCTTATAGTAAATTATGTAAAATTTATTCATATGATGCTATTAGACAAATAATATTAAATATTTCAAAATAAACTTAAATGAACTATGTATTTGCATATACTGGAGAATTTGGTTATGAATTATTTCAATGGCAGGGTAATATTAGAAAATGGGTAAAAGAATATAAACAATCAAAAGATAAAATATTCATCTGCTCTAGAAAAGGATTAGAACACATTTATGAGTTTGCTGACTACTATTTGGATATATCCAACATTAAGTCATTTAAAAATAGTATAGGTGGGGGAACTACTAGTATTTGTAAAATTTGTTATGAAAACCAAAACTTTAATATTAAATGTTGTGAAAATGGAACTTATAAAATAGAGAATGATATAAAAGATTTTTTTAAAAAAAAGTTTCCAAATATTAAAGAATTTAAATGGATTTTTAGTAGTGATAAAAATTCAATTGATGGAGTAAATTTTGGTACAGGTCATTATTTACCCAATGGTTTTAAAAATGGAATATACAAAATTCATCATAATTATTTAGATTTAAATAATAATGTTTTTATAAAACTTTGTAACTTTGATTCTCCCAGACAAATAAAAGAACCTTATATATTACTTCAAACAGCCTGGAGAACTCATGTTCAAAGATCTAAAGTAAAAATTGATTATTCTAAAATTTTAGATAGCTTAAAATTATTAAAAATTAAAATCTTATTATTAGATTTCAATACTGGGAAGAAAGATGATAGTTTTTCAAAATTTGATGATAAAAGGTTTGAAATAATTTCATGTGATAATTTTAATGATCAAGTTTCATTAATTAAAAATGCTGAAGCCTGTATATTTTTTACAGAAGGAGACTTTAGAAGTCATTTATATATCCCACCTTTTGTTGGTAAAAATGTGATTATAATCTCTCCACAAGATATTTTAAATATGCCCCAAGCCCCAATTAATTTTTGGAATAAAAATGTATTTAAATTTGGGGGACAAATGTTACCCATAGTATATGAACAATTAATTTATTCTCAAGATAACATGGATTTATTTATAAATTGGGTAAAAGATTATTTAAATAATTTGGAAAGTTAATAATTTTTTATTATATTCATTACATGATAAATATTTACCAACCATCATTAGGAAAAGAAGAATTAAGTGCCGTAGGACAAGTATTTAAATCTAACTGGTTGGGGTATGGGAGAAATGGAAATAAACAAGATGAATTTGTAAAACGTTTTTCTAAAAAACTAGTAGTTAAAAAAATAAATAAGATAAATTTTGAATATGCTGATCCCGAAGAAATGACAACAATATCATGTTGTTCTGAAGCTTTATTTCAAGCAATTAAAGTATATGTAAAAGAAGGGGATGAAGTAATAATGCCTACTATTAGTTTTGTTGCGGCTGCTAATGCTGTAATATCAGCAAATGCAACTCCTATATTTTGTGATGTGGATCCTAATACCTTAAATCCCACACTTGAGGATATAGAAAAATGTATTACGGGTAAAACTACTGCTATTATAGTTTTACATTATGCCGGAGTACCTTGTGATATAGAAAGAATATCAACATTTTGTAAAAAAAATCATATTATTTTAATAGAGGATAATGCTAGTAGTCCTTTTTCTAAAGTTAAAGAAAAAAATACTGGTACTTTTGGAGATATAGGTTTATGGTCATTTGATCCAATGAAAATAATTACAACAGGAGATGGGGGGATGATTTATTGTAAGGATAAAAAAATTCTTCAACAAATAAAATATAATACTTATTTAGGTTTAAAATCTAGTGGATCCACTAACCCTGTTGATAATAAATGGTGGGAATTTGATGTGGAATCTCCAGGCTCAAAATCTACAATGAATGACTTGTCGGCTTCAGTTGGATTAGAACAATTGAAAAAAGTTAATAAATTTCTTAATATAAGAAAATCAATTCATAATGCTTATAATGAGGGTTTAAAAGATTTGGATTGGTTAAATACACCAAAACCATTTAATTCATCTATTACAAGTTCATATTATATGTATTATATACAAGTAAAAAAAGAAAAAAATAGAAATAAATTAGCTAAATTTTTAAGAGATAGAAATATATATACTACTTTTAGATATTATCCTTTGCATTGGGTAAAGTATTATAATACTAATATTAATTTACCAAAGGCAGAATGGGCTGCTCGCTATACTTTAAATTTACCATTACATCAAAGTTTATCAAAAAAGGATGTAAATTATGTAATTGAATCTATTAAAAAATTTAAAAAACTATAAAAAAATAAAATGAAAAAAAAAGTATGGTATGCCCCATATAAGTTTGAGTCTTATGGGGAAGAAGAAATTAAAGCCGTTGAAAAATCCCTAAGATCTGGATGGTTAGGGGGGCAAGGACCTAAATCAATTGAGTTTGAAAAAAAAATAGCTAAACGTTTTGGAAAAAAATATGGGGTATTTGTTAATTCGGGTTCATCTGCTTGTTTACTTGCCCTTGCTTCTTTAAATCTACCAAAAGGAAGTAAAATAATAACCCCAGCTTGTACTTTTAATACTACATTAGCTCCTATTATTCAATTGGGGTATATACCAGTTTTTATAGATGTAAATTTAACTACATATTGCGCTGAGGTTAAAGATGTAATGGCTGCTTTAGATAAAGATGTAAAAGCTATAATGTTACCTAATTTAATAGGTAATAAACCAAATTGGGATCTTTTAAAAAGTTCTCTATTAAATATTAAAAGACAAGATATTTTTCTTATTGAAGATTCAGCTGATACCATTACAAAAACCCAATCAACAGATATATCTACTACTAGTTTTTATGCTAGCCATGTTATTACTGCTGGTGGTACAGGGGGTATGGTAATGTTTAATGATAAAAATCAGGTTAAAAAAGCCTTACAATATAGAGATTGGGGTAGAATGGGTGATGATTCAGAAATTATGGATGATCGTTTTAATCATAGTATAGATGGTATACCATATGATCATAAATTTTTATATAGTGTTTTAGGGTATAATATGAAATGTTCTGAAATGAGTGCTGCCTTTGGGTTAGTTCAATTAAAAAGATTTAAAAAATTTAAAGGCATTAGAAGAATTAATTTTGAACGCTATTTACAAAATCTTAAAGATGTAAAAGAAATATTACTTCCTAATGATGATATTAAACCTAATTGGTTAGCTATTCCTTTACAAACTAAACATAGGTTTGAATTACTAACTTTTTTGGAAAATAATAATATCCAAACAAGAGTTACATTTGCCGGAAATGTCACCAGACATCCTATATATAGAAAATATTTAAAAGAATTTAAAAATTCTGATACTATAATGAAAAATGGTTTTTTATTAGGTATGCATCATGGTATGAAATTAAGTGATGTGGATTATGTCTGTGATAAAATTAAAGAGTTTTTTAAATCATAAAATATGAAAGATAAAAAAATATTAGTACTAGGACATAGAGGTATGTTAGGTCATATGGTAAAAAACTATTTTGAATACAAAAAACAAAAAATAGAAGTCTGTAACCATAGATGGCCATCAGAGGAAATGAAAAATTATATTATAGAAATAAAACCTGATTTTATAATTAATTGCATAGGAGCAATCCCACAGAGAAAAACTATATTTGAAATTAATTATGAATTACCTATATGGTTAGATAAACATTCTAGTAGTAAAATTATCCACCCAGGTACGGATTGTAATGATGATGATGACTATGGAAATTCTAAAAAAAGAGCTACAAATTATATAGTTAAAGAAGGAATTCAAACTAAAATTATTAAAACTTCTATTTTAGGAACAGAATTAAAGGGTAATGCTAGTTTATTAGAATGGTTTTTATCCCAAGAGGGTGAAGTTGATGGTTACTCAAAAGCTATATGGAGTGGAAATACTACTTTGGAATGGGCTAAACATGGTTATGATTTAACTCAAAATTGGGATAGATATAAAACTAAAACCATACTTCAGGGTGAAACAGTGTCCAAATATGAATTACTTAAAATAATTTCTCAGGTTTGGGGTAAAAAAATTAAAATTAATAATATTCCCAAGGGAATAGATAGAAGTTTAGAAGGTGATATAAAAACTGAAAATATTAAATCTCAATTAATAGAACTAAAAAACTTTCATGAAAAAATTATTAATAAATAAATCGTTTTTTATGTTATGAAAGATTTTAAAACTATTAATGATTATGATACGTTTAATTTAATAATTAAACGTTTAAAAAATCATAAGAAAGATGAACCTTTTTACTATGTTAGATATGGGGATGCTGATATATATGCAATGTACCCAGAAGAAATAGGTACTATAGGAGGTAGATCTAACCAATTTCTTATAACTAAGGAATTACAACAAGAATTATACAATACATGGAATATTATTGATGATAATTATTGGGTAGCTGGGTCTTTAAATTTAGATAGTATTAATACTACGGATGGTGGTCCAAAAATGCATAATAAAATTAGACAATTAATGGATGATAAAATAATTATTGAAAGATTTAATTTTTATAGTCACCCAACTTTTGAGTCTAATTTTGTATATAAACCTGATAAATTTTTAGAATTTACTAAGCTTTTATATAATAAAAAAAAGTTATGGATAAATCAATATTGGCATGAAAATATAGAAACTATACTAGGTAATATAGAACACCATATACAAACTCCTAGTACTAACAGCTATAGTACCATTAATAATTGGTTTCCAGAATTATTAAAATTAGTTAATGATGTGGATGTTATTATTTTAGCTTCCGGGTTTTCATCAAGAGTTTTAGCTGGAAGATTATGGAAATTGGGCATAAATAAAATTGTAATTGATCCTGGATCTGTTGTTGATATGTTTATTGCCAATACATGGATTATTAACCATATTAATCTTAGAAGTACAATGACTAGATATAGAAGTGAAATACTTAAAAGTTTAGAATATATTTTAAATCAAAGTAAACTTTTTAAAAACAATAAAGTATGAAACAAAATGTTATATATTGGATTGGTATAAGGAATAAGGATCTTTCATCTAAATATGGAAATTTTGAATATTTTGAATACTCTAAAAATACTTGGAAATATTGGTGTAAAAAAAATAATTGTTTATTCATTGAATTTAATGAACCTGTTGAATCAAATTTATTTAAATTTAGAGTGAACTGGCAAAAAATTATTTTTATTTTTGATGAGTTAGAAAGAAAAAAAATAAATTATGATCAAATATGTTTAGTAGATAGTTCATGTATGATAAAATGGAATGCACCAAATTTTTTCCATCTTACTGGTAACAAATTTACAGCTTGGAGAGATACGGACAATATGAAATGGATTTATGATTCAATTAAGGGTTATAGGAGTTTTTATAATAATTTTAAATTAGATCAAACTAAATATATAAACTCGGGTTTTATGGTTTTTAATAAAAAACATAAGAAATTAATTAATGGATTTAAAAACCATTATATTGAAAATATAGATAAATTAGTAGAACTCCAGGATAAAATAGTAAAAAAAGGAACGGAACAAACTCCTTTAAATTATTGGCTACAAATTAATAACGTTAAAGTTAAAACAGATTTACCTATGGGATTTAAATTAACTCATATGCATAGAAAATCTTTATTTGGGTATAATTGGCAATTAAATGAAGATAATACTCCATATTTTATTAAGTATGGATATAATTGGATATTTAATGGTATTCCAAAAAATCAAAGACCACAGGTTATGAAACAAACCTGGGATTTAGTTAAACATAATTATACGGCATGAGAATAACAAACATAGATACATTATCATCATTATTAGATAGGCTTATTACTGAGAATATAAAATTGTTTTTTTTTAAAAAAGATAAATTAAATACAAAAGTAGAACATCAGGAGGTAATAATAAAAGAAATTAAAAAAAAGTTAACAAATCTTTTTGTAGAGGTATATAATAACGAATCTTATGATTACATAGATGAAAAACGTACATTTACATCAAGTAATATTGTAGAAGAAATTTCGGAATTAGTTACTAATGATATTCATATAGGAGAATCTGATAGAGCTAGATTAAATATAGCAATGTTAGAAGAAAAACGTCTTAGAAAAAGTAATGAAGGAAGATCAAGGAATAAAAATAATATAGACAAAGAATTTAGTAAAATAATTAAAAGTGAAAAATAAAATATTAATCACCGGAGTAGCTGGGTTATTAGGTAGTAGGTTAGCTGATTGGATTCTTAAAAATACTAACTGTAAAGTAATTGGTATAGATGATCTATCAGGGGGGTATACTGAAAATATTCCTCAAGGGGTAGAGTTTTTTAAGTTTGATCTTAAAGAACTAAATAGTATTAATGAATTATTTGAAAAACATACACCGGATATAATATACCATTTTGCAGCATATGCAGCTGAGGGTTTATCTCCCTTTATCAGAAAATTTAATTATGAAAATAATTTAATTGCTTCTGCTAATCTTATCACATGTAGTATAAAATTTAATGTACAAAGGTTTATATTTGCAAGTTCTATGTCGGTATACGGGAATTCATATAATCCCCCATTTCATGAAGATTTACAACAACATCCCATAGATCCCTATGGTGTAGCTAAATTTTCAGTAGAACAGGATCTAAAAATAGCTTATGAACAACATGGTTTAAAATATACTATTATTAGACCTCATAATTTTTATGGTATAAATCAAAATATATGGGATAAATATAGAAATGTATTAGGAATTTGGATGTATCAAATTATAAATCAAATGCAACCAACTATTTTTGGTGATGGTGAACAGGTAAGAGCATTCAGTTATGTTGATGATTCTATTATTCCCTTTTGGAATGCTTCTCAGAGAGATGAATGTATTGATGAAATAATTAATTTAGGAGGTATAAGAGAATATACAATAAATGAGGCGTGTGAAATATTACTAAAGGTAACTAATACACAATTAAAACCTAAATATCTTGAAGAACGCCATGAGGCAAAGCATGCCTGGGCAACATGGGATAAATCAGTTAAATTATTAGATTTTAAACATGAAATTGGCCTAGAAGAAGGTTTAACTAGAATGTGGAATTGGGCTCAATCTCAACCTAATAGAAAAAGATTTTTTTGGGGTAATTATGAATTAGAAAAAGGGATATATAAATATTGGAAAACAGAATAAAAATTAAATTATGAGTTATAATATAGAAAATAATGCTCTTGCTAAGGGTAGCATAGAAGATAATCTTCAGTATCTATATAATGAGGTAAATAACCAAAAAACCAGATTTATTAGATCCCATTTAGAAATTTTAAAAAAATATGCATCTGAATGTAATCATATAACTGAAATGGGAGTTGATGGTGTTAATACTACTTGGTCTTTTTTAGCATCCAAACCAAAAAAACTAATATCCATAGATATAAATAATTATAAGGCCCCCTCCATCCTTCAGTTGGCAAGTGATTTAGCTAAAAAAGAAAATATTGATTTTAAATTTATATTAGGAGATACAACAAAAATAGACATTGAACCTACTGAGTTTTTATTTATTGACACTGACCATAGTTATGAACAATTAAAAATAGAATTAAAACTTCACGCAGGTAAAGTAAGTAAATATATAGCTTTTCATGATACCCATATGTTTCCATCAATGACAAAAGCTTTACATGAATTTTTAGGAACTTATCCCACATCCTTTGAATGGGAAAAAGTTTATGAAACAGAAAAAAGTTGTGGACTTACAATAATAAAAAGAAAATGAGTAATAAAAAAATAGTTATAATACCTGTATTTTGTGAAGCTCATTTAATTAAGTATCAAATTCCTAATATTATTGATACTATTAATCCTGATTATATCATATATAATGAAGGGATGTTTCCCGTTGGACCTGAAAGTAGTACTATAGTAGATAAAACTTTTTTAGATAATTATACTCTTAATGGCGAAGGTAAAAGAGGTTTTGATTACCTAGAATTAAGGGAAATAATAAATAATGCCCAGAAGTTATACCCCAATACTAAAATAATTTTAAATAATATGGAGTATAGAGATTCTTCGGCTTCTGTTAATTATGTACATGCTTGTAGTAACTTTAATGAGTTAAATATAAATGTACAAAAGGGGGATTATATTTTTCCCTATGAGGGGGATGTATTTCATCATGAAAATTCTAAAGAAGATATTAAGGAATATTTAAACCAAATTAAACCTAATGAGGGATTTAGATCTAAATGGATAGATTTTATTGAAAATCAGTACTATGCTGAAAAATCTTCTCTAAAACCTTTTATATGGCAAAATATTAAAAATAGTAATCCTAATTGGGAAAACCAGGGTAGAAGTAGAAAAATTTGTATTAGATTTGGGGATATGGAAACATACAAATCTATTATATTAAATTTTGAAAGTCAAAAATATGAAATGTTATATCCTACTGATTTAATTACTTATCACTATGCCTGGTGGAGATTAGGAAAATATAAAGAATTAAGATTTAAACAATTAAATAGACATCCTTTATATTGGAAATATTTTCAAAGGGGATTAAGTAAAATAGAAGAAAATAAATATTTGGATATTGATGTTAGGCCTGGAATGGGACCTAATTCAATTGAAAGCACTTTTAGATATATTAGATTTTTTAATATTGATCATCCTAAACATATTAAATCTCACCCATGTTATATTGAAGAATTAAATAAATCAAAAATAGAAGATATAAATAATAATAAATTAACTTTTATTCAATGAAAAAAAATATTGTATTTCTTCCCTGTATAGATGCAGGGGATGGTAGAAACAGTCCATATCAATATTCTATTAATAGTTGGAAAAAATGGTGTAATAAAAATAATTGTAATCTAATAGTAATGGATCAATTATTATGCCCCATTAAAGATATGAAAATTACATGGCAAAGATACCATGTATTGGAAATTTTAGAATATAGTGAAATTAAATATGACCAGGTATTAATGGTTGATGCTGATACAATTATTCATCCCGATACCCCTAATTTTTTTAAAAAAACTAATAATGATTTAACAGTGGTACATAATGAGGGATGTTATGATTGGGTTATAAGAAGTATGGAAAATTATCATAAACATATGTTTAGTGATAATCCTATACCATTTAATTTTTGGGAATATATTAATACAGGCTTTATTATATTTAATAAATCCCATAAAAAATTTTTAAGGGAATTTATTGATTTTTATCAAAAACACCGGGAGTTAATAATTTCTCTGCAGGAAACTTATCATGTTGGCACTTGCCAACCAGTATTTAATTATTTCCTAAGGCAAAAAAATATAAAACATACATTTTTACCCTATGAGTATAATATGTGCGATTTATTAAGAAAAGAAATATTAGATGATCAATTTACAATGACTAAAGTGGGGTGGATTTATCATTTTAATACTATCCCAAAAGAATATGGAAAACCCGGGCATTGGATGGAAAAAACTTACAAATATCTTTATGATTAAAATAGGTCAAATAGGTAAGGGTAGTTTTGGTAAAAAAATTTTATTGAAATTAAAAAGAATAGATAATGTTTCTATTAGGTGGATTTGTGGTTCACAGGATAAATGGTGGAAACAAAATAAAGTAGATTGGGCTATAATAGCATCTCCTAACGAATTTCATTATGAACAGGCTAAGTATTTTTTGGAAAATAATACTAATGTTTTTTGTGAAAAACCTGGTACTTTATGTTCTAAATCTTTAAAGGAACTTATACAAATATCTAAAAAAAATAATTTAAATTTTTACATTGATGACGTTTTAATCTATGAAAATATTAAATCTACTAATAATTTTATTTATAAAAAATGGGGTGGTTTGGGGGTTAATATTATAGATAGAATGGCCTATCATCATTTTTATCTAATATACGATAGAGTTAAACATATTAAGTCAAAAGAAATACAAATTATAAAAAACACTACAAATTATAAATCATTTAAAATAGATTTTTTAGATACTTCTTATGATAGTTATGGCATAAAACATATTAGTTATAATTTTGAATATGATTTTAATTGGTATAAAGAAAAAATTCATAATATAGAACCCCAATATAAAGAAGATGCTTTATATTGCATGTTAAATTTAGTATTTCAAGAAAAAGTTGATTTTAATTTAAATTTAAAAAGAAGTTTATTTGCTACTGAATTAAGTGAAGAAATAAAAAGTAAAATATATGGAAAATGTGCTGTTGTAGGAGGAGGAATATATGGAGTAACAGCAGCTATTAAACTAAAAACTATAGGATTTAATGTTGATTTATATGAGGCTGAAGGTGATATTATGAAAGCAGCTTCGGGAATTAATCAATATAGGGTTCATAGGGGATATCATTATCCTAGAAGTTATGATACAATAATGTCATGTAAAAATAATGAACCTTCATTTATAAAATATTACCACCGTTCAATAGTTAATAATAATATTGATCACTTTTATTCCATTTCTACTAAAGATAGTTTAACATCCCCAGAAAAATATTTGGCTATTTTAGATAAAACTGGGTTAGAATGGGAAATAGTAGAATCCCAACCTGAATGTAATCTTACTATAAAGGTAAATGAAAAACTTTATAATCATAATACTTTAAGAAAAATGTGCAATGAAAGAATTTATGGAAATGGTATAAATTTAATTTTAAACACTAAAGTTAGGGAAGAGTTAAAAGGATATAAATATAAAGTATATGCTACTTATGCTTCATTAAATGATTTAGCTCTAGAAAAAAAAGAATACCAATTTGAACTTTGTGAAAAACCCATATTTAAACTTCCCAATAAGTATAAAAATAAAAGTATGGTAATAATGGATGGACCTTTTATGTGTTTTGATCCCCTAGCAGATACTGATTATCATTTAGCTGGAAATGTAGTTCATGCTATTCATATTCGTAATGTGGGAAATAAACCTGAAATACCAACGGTTTATAAAAAATATATAAATAAGGATATTATAAAAAAACCTAAATATACAAATGTAAATAGATTTATAGAATCAGCTAAAAAGTTTTTTCCGGAAATAGAAAGTTCTAAACACATAGGTTCTATGTATACTATAAGAACGGTACTACCTAATAAAGATAAGACTGATGAGAGACCTACTATAGTAAATAAAATGGGTAATAATTTTATTTTATTTAGTGGTAAAGTTGGGAATTGTGTTGAAGCTGCAGAAAAAATCGTAAACTTAATAAATGAAAACTAAATTTGCAATAGGGTGTTTAATACAATGGTATGAATGTGATATCATTGGAGAATATATTGAGACTTTAAAACAAGCGTTGGATGAATATAATGGTGAAGTAATAGTGGATTTTTTAGTATGTGCTAATCAGGATCTTGAAAAATGTATTAGTAAAAAACAATATGAAGATTGTCAAATTAAAATAAAAAATTTACTTTCGGATGGAAGATTTTTAAAGTTATTTACATATGATTTAGTTACTATAGCAGATTATCGTAGAAAATTTAATGAAAAATATTGTGAGTTAGCTGATGTGTTAATGTGGGGTGAAACAGATGCATTAATACCTAAACAAACATTTAATATATTAGATAATTTACATAAGATATCATTACAAAATAATAATTTTAAATATTTAGCCTTTTTTGGTACTTGTAAAATGTGGGATAAAAGTTGGGAAATATTAGAACACCCCGATTTTACAGTTAAGCCTTTTATTGAAAATGATTACGATAATTGGTGGTCATTAAAGTACACAATGACTAAGGAGGAAATGGATAAAATTAATGAAAAAACGGAAGATTTAGAGGTATTAATAGCACCACAACATAAATTTAATGGTTGTGGTTTAGTAATATCTTCCGAAGTGATAAAAGCGGGTGTAAATATTCCAAAATCTGTATTTTTTGTACATGAAGATACTGCATTTATGCATATGACAAATCAGGTATTAGGCAATATTCCACAATATATCATAAAAAATATTTTATTAGTACATAACAGAAATCACCCAAATAAAAGAAAATATATAAAAGGTGAAAGAAAAGATGGTACTATGAATCAAAAAAGAAGAAGTAATGATTGGTATGTTAAAGCAAATAAAATGAGTGAACAAAATTGTTATAATATATTTAATCCTAATTATAAATCATTTAAATGGGAAGATGTATGGAAATAGTTTGGTTAACAGAAATGAATTTTGATGGAAAGATAAAAAGAAATCATCCTAATATGAGAACGGAATATGCTTGGTGGGTAGCACAGAATGCAACTCACCATAATATTCTTAAATTAAAACAATTACCGGATAATTATTGTGAATTAGGAATAATTATAATCCCAAAAAACGTTAAAAATTTTATGGGTTTTGATATAGTAAATGAATTAAAACGTGTATGTAAAAAATATGCTTTTATGCAAGAGGGCCCATCTTGGTATTTTCAATCATTACCTTTAAATCAATCGTTTTGGTTTTTTAATATAATGATAAATGCTGATTTTGCATTAGCCCATAATGATAAGGATAAAAGATATTATGAGGGATTATTAGAAAAGAAATGTTTTATAAATCCAACTTTAATGATAGAAGACCCTATTTCTAATAATTTACTTACTACTATAGATAATAGAAAAGGAACTATAATTGGGGGGAATTTAGTTCGTTGGTACGGAGGATTTAATTCCTTAATAGTAGCAAACGAATCAGGAGAAAAAATATATGCCCCACAAATGGGTAGAATGGAAAAAGATGAAATAAGTTTAGAGGAAATAAACCATTTACCCTACATGCAATGGAATGAATGGATAATTAAGTTAAGCCAGTTTAAATATGCTGTACATTTAAATCCTAACACAATAGGGGGAACATTTCATTTAAATTGTGCTTATTTAGGTATACCTTGTATAGGTAATATAGATACTAATACCCAAAAATTATGTTTTCCTGATTTATCTATTGAACCTAGTGACATAAAAAAAGGAAAAGAATTAGTAAAAAAACTTAGGAAAAATAAAGAATTTTACGTACATTGTAGCAATAAATCAAAAAAGTTGTATAAAAAATATTTTCATGAATCAGTTTATAAAACTATATGGGATAAAATAATTTTAGAATATGAAAAATAAAAAAATATTAATTATAGGTGGTACCGGGGCTCTTGGACAAACCTTAATTTCACGTTATATTAAAAATAATTTTATTATGGTTTTAAGTAGAGATGAACATAAACATGTTAATCTAGAAAAAAAATATAACCATAAAAATTTAAGTTTTAAAATAGGAGATGTAAAAGATATTAATAGTATAAGAAATTCTATAGAGGATTATAAACCCCACATAATCATTAATACTGCAGCTTTAAAACATGTTCCTATTTGTGAATTAAACCCTTTTGAATCTGTAAATGTAAATATATTAGGTCATCAACATTTAATACAATCTGTTAAATGTAGTAATCATCAAATAGAAACTTTAATGTTTATAAGTACAGATAAAGCATGTTCTCCTATAAATGTGTATGGGATGTGTAAGGCTATTTCTGAAAGGTTATATATTGATTATGCTAAACAACAAAATAAAATTAAGGTTTGTTTAGTTAGATATGGTAATGTTTTAGAATCTACTGGTTCAGTAATTCCATTTTTTAAAAATTTATTAAATAATGGATCCACTTCTCTTCCTATTACTGATATGAGAATGACCAGATTTTTATTATCTTTAGAAAAAGCAACAGATTTAATTGATTTTGCTTATAATAATGACACCCATGGGTGTATATGTGTTCCTAAAGTAAAATCCTTTAGTATACCTTCTATAGCCGAGGCTTTATTCAAATGGAAAAATATAAAAGGAAACCTAAATGTTGTAGGAATACGTCCGGGTGAAAAATTACATGAAGCAATGATTTCCGAGGTGGAATGGACTAAAACTATTAATTTAAAAGAGAATTATTTAATAACTGATAATATTGTAACCTCAGAATTTAAATCTTATAATAGTTTTGATTCCCTTATGCCTGACAATGAAGTTTATGAATTCTTAAAAGAAAATAAGGTATTATGAAAAAAGCCTTAATAATAGCAGCTCACCCAGATGATGATATACTAGGTTGTGGGGGTATTATGAATAGATTTCGTAATAAAGTTAAATTTAAAGTAGTTTTTATTGCAGAGGGTACTACTTGTAGATTTAGTAATCCTACATATGAACCTGATGCGGAAAAAGAAATAACTATTAGAAATAGTTATGCTAAAGAGGCATTAGAAATTATAGGTGTAGATAAATATGAATTTTATAATTTACCTTGTGGAAGATTAGATATTATCCCCCAAATAGAAATAAATAAAATTATTGAAAAAGAAATTAATAATTTTAAACCTGATACAATATTTACTCATTGGCATAGTGATAGTAATATGGATCATAGAAAGGTACATAATGCTACTATTATAGCTACTAGACCAAGTGGTACTGTAAAACAGGTTTATGCTTATGAAGTATTAAGTAGTTCTGAATGGGGGTTTAGGACATCTTTTTTACCTAATGTTTTTTTCAATTTATCCCTAGAAGATATTAATAATAAATGTAAGGCAATGAAATGTTTTATATCAGAGGAAAGACCTTGGCCTTTTCCTAGAAATAAAAAAGGAATAACAATTCAAGCAGAACAAAGAGGGATGCAATCAGGAAACAAATATGCTGAAGCCTTTAAACTAATAAGAAAAACTATATGAAAATATTATGTTGTGGATACCGTGATTGGGCTAAACAAATTTATAATATTATAGAAAAAGAATATAATAATTATGAATTTTTAATAATTAGTTCAAGGGAAGAATTAACTAATAAAAAAATTAAAAATTTTAATCCTACTTTAATTCTTTGGTATGGTTGGAGTTGGATAATAAAGGATGATTTTTTATTAAACTATTTTTCAGTTATGTTACATCCTTCACCACTACCTAAGTACAGGGGAGGAAGTCCAATCCAGAATCAAATAATAAATGGTGAAAATAAAAGTGCTGTAACTTTGTTTAAAATGGATGAAGGTATAGATACAGGAAATATACTCTATCAAGAAGAATTTTCTTTAGAGGGGGATTTAAATGATATATTTGATAGAATAATTATTTTAGGAGTAAAATTAACTAGGGATTTAATACAAAATTTTTCACCTAATCTTAAGGGTATAAAACAGGATAATTCAAAATCAAGTTATTACAAAAGAAGAAAACCTGTTGAAAGTAAAATAACTTTAAAGGATTTAGAAGATAAAAATGCCGAATATTTTTATAATAAAATAAGATGTTTACAAGATCCCTATCCCAATGCTTATATAGAGTTTAAAGATGGTAGTAAATTATATATAACTAAATCCTATATTAATGAATAAAATAGTAGTAGATACTAATCCCGAGTTTGGAATAGAGTTAGTTTTAAGTGTTCCTTATGCTTATTGGCTATATCAAAATAATAAGTTAGAAAAGGTTATTACTAGTAAAGGAATGAAACCTTTTTATTATTTTTGCGATAATGTAGAAGAAAAATATAATATAAGAACAATTAGCAATGAAGCTGCCAATTTATCCTCTTTACCTAATGATTGGTTACACCATAATGCTATGGCTATGTTTGGACAAAGTTATGGAGAACTTACTAAAGAAAAACAAAATAAGGCAAATGGAGTTTTAGATTATAGTAAATGGACACCTCCTCCATTAAAAGATCAATATAAAAATAACAGATTTAAATTTAATAAAGAATATATTATAATAAATAATTCATACCAACCTCATTCTAATACTCATAGTTTAAGATATTTTAGCATAGAATGCTTATACGAAATTTTTACTTATTTAACTGAAAAAAATTATAAAATTATTTACCATAGACCTCTATGTAATAATCTTCCAACTCAGGATCAAAATGAATTAAATACTCTACCCAACCAAATTAATATTGAGGCTATAGTTGAGGGAATAGGTTTACTAAATGATTACGAGTTAACGAAGTATTTTGAAAATGTTATTTTATTTGAGGATATATTATCTCAAAATAGTGATTTAGAATTTAATGAATTACAATGTATGTTATATGCTAATTGTAATAAATTTATAAGCTATATAGGAGGTGCTGGAATATTAACTAGCTATTTTGGGGGAGATAGTATTATGTGGCTTTCTAGAGGGGTAGAAAGTCGTAAAGATTATTTTAGCAAAGATTCATATTATAGAAATTTATCTAATAATAATATTATTTTAGTTGAAGATATTCAAAAAACTTTTCCCCATAACATTTCTAACTATAAAACATTTATTAACACTATAAAAAATACATTTTAATGAAAATATCCTTAATACAGCCTAGTAGAAATAATCTTAAATATTTAAAATGGTCATATGATTCAATTCGTAGAAATCAAGGTAACCATAAAGTAGAAATTTGTGTAGCTGATGATTTTAGCAATAAAGATGATACTTGGGGGTGGTGTCGGGAAATGATGGAAAAAGATCCATTATTTAGGGCAATTAGAAATGAAGGACCCACACGTTTAGGTCATACTATATTATATGATACTCTAGTGAATGAAGTAGCTACAAATGATATTTGTATGATTTATCATGCTGATATGTACTTATGCCCCTATGCTTTGGATTCAATTGAGAAAGAATTAAAAGAGAAAACTATAGTATCACTTACTAGAATTGAACCACCATTACACCCAGATGGACCAGAAAAGATATTATTAGATTGTGGCATTGAACCTGAAGAGTTTAATGAAGATATTTTACTTACTCAACTAGGTAGATTAAAATCAAAGGGTAAAATAACGGAGGGCATATTTGCACCTTGGGCATTTTGGAAAAAAGATTTTCAAGAAATAGGGGGGCATGATGAAATATTTGCACCCCAATCTAAAGAAGATACGGACATATTTAATAGATTCCACTTAAATGGAATTAAGTTTATACAAACATGGGAGGGATTTGTTTATCATATGACTTGTAGGGGTTCAAGATTTGCAGATGGAGCTACACGAAATCCTAATGGTGAAGTATTTATGAAAAATAGAGAAACAGATGAATGGTTAGCTCAAAACCAAAGATCAACTAGAGAGTTTCTACGTAAATGGGGGCATTATTGTAAACACGATGCTTTAATGAAACCAATTGTACCACCAAAATATAATATAGGTATTTCTATAGATAATTCCAATACACAGTTATTAGGGATGTTAGAACCCTGGTGTGATAAAATCTATGTAAATGATAATTTTCAAGAATATATAGAATTAGAACAACCAAAAACTTCTTTTAATTTAAAAGAAAAAATAAATACTATAGGTAATTTAAATGATTACACTAATAATGGCTTTTTACCTACAGATATTTTTATAAAAATAAATGGAAATACTTTTAATAATCAGGATTATTCTATAATACAACAGATATCAGAAATAATACAGGATAGTGGTGAAATAGGAGAATTTGAATTAGGCAATTTAAAAATTACAGTTAATAAACTAAAAACTTATGAAAATAATTTAATAATAAATGAAAGATAAAAATAAAAAGTCTATTACTATCGGAGGATTAAAACTTCAAATAAAAGAAAATCCCAAAAAGATAGAAAGTAAGCATAAAAAATTTTTTATTCACTTAGTAAATAGATTAGTTTCAATACAGGAACGAACAGATAAAGTTTTTTCGGAATATGGTTTAAATCTTATAATGTATGAGGATTTATATTTTCAAGTAATAGAGGATCTAGTATATGAATATTATGATGAAAAAGTAGCTGAAGTAATATTTTGGTTTGTTAATGGAGCTAAAATTAAGGATGAACAACAGTATATAGAAGATAAAGATACTGGTAAAAGATATAAAGCAAAAACACCTTTACAAGTATACAACGTTTGTAAAAAGTTAAAGTTATTTAAAAATTAATATATGTATCAAACAAAAACAATGGAGAAATTAGAAATGATGGAATGTCCTCAATGTGGTGGACCTATGCCTGTAAAACGAAGAGAATTAGGTTACCATGTTTGTGTTAATTGTTCTACAGTATCAGCTAAAAGGGGAATACCTGTAATGAGAGGAACGGGTGATCATACTTGGGTTGATTTGGAGGTAATGACACAAGAACAATTTGAGAGATATGAGGAGATGGAAAATAAAACTAAATCTGAAATTAGACCCAATAAACAAGACAGAGATAATCTACAGGGTCCATTTACAATAGTAGAAACGGATAATTAATGCCCGCACCTAAACCTATATCAAAGGATATGTGTTTAGCTGCTATGAATAAGACTAAATCAGTTAGGGCAGCAGCTAGATACCTAAATTGCTCATACCACCATTTAAAGCGTTATATGAAGCTGTATGTAGATGAGGAATCAGGAAAAACCCTATTTGAAGTACATAAAAACCAAAGTGGTAAAGGTGTACCTAAGTTTTTAAAATCTAGTGGTAAAGAACCTGCTTTAATAGATATAATAGAGGGTAAAATTAACCCTGCTTCATTTTCACCTGATAAATTAAAATATAGATTAACAACTGAAGGATATTTAGAAGAATGTTGTGGTAATTGTGGATTTCAAGAACATAGAGTAACTGACCATAAAGTACCCCTAATATTACATTTTAAAGATAAAAATAAATTAAATTATAATTTAAATAATATAGAATTTTTATGTTATAATTGTTACTTTTTATTTATAGGAGAAATATTTACCCAAAGAGATATAAAAAAATTAGAAGATAACATTTCAGTTTCTAAAACTACTGATGCTGTAGATATGCAACTAGATGACTACCATTTACAAAGATTACGTGAATTGGGTCTAGATGGTGAAAATCCCATAGATAAAGATGATCCCTATAATTTAGTTTCATATAGATAATTTGTCAATAATATCCCACCTTCGTATATTTATGTACGATGAAAAAAAATCGTAAACACGATAAAATAGTTAAGGATTTTAAAAATACTAAATCAAAACATCTTGAACGTCAAGCTACTAAAATGCTTAAAAAAGATGAATATTTTAGTAAATTAAAAGATAAAAGTATAGATAGTAACTTTTTAAAACTGTTTTAATATGGCAACTGAATTTGAAGTACAAAACGCTGAGGAATTTGAAAAATTAATTAAATCCAGAGATTTTAGGGTATATGAAGCTTTAGTTAGTACAATATTAAAAAACCTAACTAGTAAAAAACGTCACCACCATGCTTTAAGTGTAATAAGTACAGATGAAGATGCTATATATGATATTACCATTGATAAACAAGATTTTCACCATACATTAGAAGAAAGTTTAAAGGCATATGAAGAGCAAGAGAAATATGAAAAATGTGCTGAAATTAAAAAAGCAATGGATTGGTTAGAGAAAAAAAAAGCTGAAAAAGCTGTAAGTTCTATTGTGGAATCCTTGGCTACCTGAAGAAGGGTTCGTATATTTACGGCGTAAATTAAAAAAATAAAGGTTATGCAAGTATTAAGATTTTTCAAAGATGAGTTAAC
>VMHT01165461.1_pt1 | contig 28737 bp, 16 predicted proteins | sample 4693611 | NCBI WGS metagenome assembly VMHT01 (sample SAMN12280063, study PRJNA550983) | marine metagenome | isolation source: seawater sampled from same location over 5 years 0.02-0.2 micron viral filtrate | place: USA: collected off the coast of southern California halfway between the port... ... | reverse complement strand
TTTTAACAATTCCCGTTAGGGGTTATAGTACCGTTACCTGAGTTCCATTCTGGACCGTTCGGGAATGTATCGAAATCAACCTCATGACATATTGTTAATGAAGGATTTCCGTAGAAACAATTGCTGTTAGCTGTACCAATTGGAGATGACATTTGTACAGTTCCGCCACATTCACGCCATGTGACCGAATTACACTCGTTCTGGTATGAACTAGTTACAATATATTCTTGGCAAAGCGGCGGTGCTTGTGTCGTTGTCGCCGGAGCCTGTGTTGTGGTTGCAACCACATTCCATTTTGCCCAAAGAGTTAATTTATCATAAATTCCATCAATTCCAGTATATACTGATGTCGGTGGTTGATCTCCAGCACTATAATTTGTACCGGTAGTGTATTGGCTAGTATTCCAAGAATCAAATGTGTAACCGTCACGTACGTATGCTGTATTAGCTGCTACTGATAATGGGTGTGTACCTGTTTGATCTGGGATTCCCGTTGACCCACTACCAAGAGTACCTCCATTAGGATTGTAAGTAATTTTATAGAGCTCTTCCCCGACAGCAGTGTCAGTATCACTTACTTGTTGCCCAGCATTACTATATCCACTAGGTACTGTAACGACTAAAGTATATGTATTACTACCTTCTCCTAATACAGTTGGTGAGAACGAAACTATATTACCGTTACCCGACCAAGACATATTTGCTTGCGCTCCTTCTACACCGTTAGCTACACTTAAGTTAATATTACTAGGTCCGTATGATGGTAAAGGAGCTTGTGTCGTTGTCGCCGGAGCTTGTGTCGTTGTCGCCGGAGCTTGCGTTGTTGTAGGCGGAGCAGCGTTCTGTGAAACAGAGATAGTTCCTATCGTATTAGAATCTTGTGGGTGTTTAATAGCTAAGCTACCACCTCTAGCAGAATATAATGTGTTCTCTGCTACTGTAATATCAATAGAACCTGCATCAGATGAATCAAAAGTAATCCAGCTAGGTTTACTATAAATATCACTTGCACTAAATATTAAGTCATCAGTAGGACCTGTTTGGATAAACAGTTCTATACCTCCTCCGGCATTACTTAATCCTGTAAGTGCGTTTGGATTTTCAAAGCTAATTGAATAATTAGTTGGAGCTTGTGTTGTTGTAGCCGGAGCTAGAGTCGTAGTCACTTGTACACCAGTCCAATCATTACCAGTATTATCATACTCGTAACTTTCAGTAGGTGGCATTAATTCAATACTTGGATCGATTGATGTATAAGGAGTACCATATTGATTAACTAAAAGATCTCCGTCTGGTTCGATGTTAATAGTATAACCTCCACCGCCTTGGCCACAAGGAGCCATACAGAAGTCTACCCAAGTAATATTAGTTCCGTCAGAAATACCACCTTGGAATACATTAGTACTAGAGTTATATCTAATAAGACCTGTATCTGGAGATAATGTATTATTTGCAGGTACTTTAAATGATGAGTTATCTGCAATAGAAAATCTATCAAAAGCAGCATTAAACTCTACATTAACTGCAGCATCTAAATCAAATGATTTTCCAAAAGTATATTTAACAGAGTTATCTGCCTCATCACTAGAAGATATATCAATAGATACATTTTTACCATTATTATCAACACCGTGCCATAGTCTTAAATATTCATCAGAATCTAAACCACCTTGTACACCCTGTGCATGTTTACCAATAGTTAATGTAGCTCTTAAAGTGGTCCAACCATCTGCTGGTGTATTTTCATTAAACGTCTGATCCCCTAAAAATATAGTAGGGTGTAAATTATCAGTTGTAATTTTAGGCTTTAATATAGAATAAGTCTCATTAGCTGAGTCAGGATTGACATTAATAACATGCCATGGTGAAGTTGTAGCGCCTGTTAAACCTTGCGGCCCAACATCACCTTTTTGCCCCTTGCTACCAGTGTTACCCTTGGTACCTTGTATACCTTGGGAACCCTTCTGACCAGAAGGACCTCCTCCATTCGCTACAATTTGATCAAAGTTATAGTTTATCTTCTCAAACTTAATAGCGTCCGAATCACTAGGGTGTAGTATTTCTTGTATATTAATGGCCATCTTCTTATGACGTTATTTTTATCATAGGTCTTATTCTATAAGAGTAACCTAATCTTTTATTATATATCAATCTAAAATTAAGGGGCTTTTGTTCGTGAGCCCTAAAAGTAAAGTTTTGATCTTGTGTATATCCACCATCGTCTAATGCGTCGATAGTAGTTGCATTTTCAAAAGCTGAAAACTGTCCTTTGATTCTACGCGTAAATAGCTTAATTTGATTTAGGCTAAATAGGTTGACCAAATTTTCTTCAATATAAAGTTGAGCATCATCAACCAAAGTGGTTTTATCTTCAGCAGAATCAGCCACTGCAACATATTGTTGAATTGCATTGAATACTCCATCCGACGATAATTTATCTTTAATAGTATCTGTAATATAAAAATCTACAATAATGTTATTTTTATTTTCAAATATAACTAAATCAGTAGTATTAGTATTATCTAATAAAATTACGTCTTGTTCCTCTTCTGACCCAACGTACTCTGAAGTAAAATTAAGTAAATTATAGCTATCTTTTACTTTCATAATAGTTGAAGCCAAATATGATTTCTCTTCTTTAGTTTCAAATGTACCAGGTACCTGCTCAATATTTCCACCGGATAAAGATCGAGTATAATAGTTTTTATCCCATGAAGATTTAAACACATGTACGTCTTTTTTATCAATAGCAACTTCACCAATTAATGGGTAAAGAGGTAGTTTATCTGTAGACGTAGATAGTTTAGTTACCGATGCGGCGTTAAATTCATTTACCTTTCTATAGAAATGGTTTTTAATATAACCCCATTGATTATCATGAGTACCACCGTCGTATATAAATCCTAAGTTAAATGCAACACCACATCTATTATATCTCTTATAGTAATCTTTTGCAAGATTAATTTCATTTATATCTGTTAGAGAGTGTTTATACATTTGTTCTTCTAAAATTATCTCTGTAGAATCCGATGTACTCTGTAAAGTATTAGTTTTCATGTGGCTATATACATCTGTAAAAGTAACCACAGGTTTAGTATCAACTGTATATCCACCATTTTGTCTAACTAGGAATGGATAGTAGGTGAAACCATCTGTTAAATCATAACCAATATTACCTGAAAACAGTTTAAAAGATTCTGGCTTATCCGTATCAGGAATAGTTTGTACTTTAGAGTCTTTTACAATTTCAGTACCATCTTCTAAATTGATAACAAACTGGTTATTTAAAACTTGGCCATCGTTATTTACGGTTGTAAATACTATATTGTTAGGTTCTCTTAATAACATTGTCGCTACATCTCTAGCGGATAATGCGTCTAAAATAGATTTATATGCATTTATACCTCCCTTTTCATAAGTATATTCTGCAGTTGATTGTAAATACGCAGGTATATTTTGTAAATTTGCATTTGGTGTTAGTGGAACACCATTTGAATCTAACCCGTCACCATTATCACCATCTGAAATATCTTTAGGTGGTTGTGTTAATACTAAAGTATCTTGTCCATCTAACCTTGCGATATTTAATCTTAAGAACATCTCACCGAATGGTGATTCTATCTTAACTATTAAGTTACCAAACTTAGAATCATCATCCTTATTAATTTGCTCTAAAAATTGAGGCATTGAACCATCGGTATGTTGGAATCCATTTACCTCTAAATAATTAGAAGCACTTGGGTCTGTAAAATTAGCATCTCGTAAGTTAAGAGCTCCATCGATTTTAATATCTGAATATTCAAATGTTAGGTTTTCTGCTTTCCAAACTAATGAATGGTTTAATTCATATAATAATTTTCTGTTTAAAGTACCATCTGACCATAAATCATCTAGACTTAATGAAATCATAAAGACAGCAAATTTAAACTTTTTATTTTGTATCACTTCATAGTCGATACCATTTGATTCTTGTGCTGTTTTTACATTTAGTAAAATACTAAATCTATATCCATTAAATTCAGAAGACTTAATAAAATCTACTGGATTAGAGGCAGTAAACTCTTTTCTACCTTTAAATATAAATTTTAAACCTTTAAATATAGTACTTGCAAATGCAGTATTATTACCACCTTCAACTCTAGTATACTTTTTCTGTCTAGATGTTTTTACAAAAGTCTTATAGTTATTATTGCCCTTTGTCTCGAATCCTTCTGTTACAAAGAATCTATCAAAATAATCATAATTAGTATCTTTAAATATAGCAGGAGTAATCTCAAAGTTATCCATAAAGTTAATATAACTAAAAGAATCATTTAGCCTATATACAGGATTAGCATCACTACCTGCGTTATTCTTAAAATAAGCTGGTAAATTATTAATGTAAAACCATTCATGTGTCATACCTAATCTATTTCTACCATCGGCAGATAAATCAGGTGCAAAATTAGATCTACCGAAAGCCTCATTAGCGTTTAGGTAGTATGGTTGTTCTCTAACAGTTAAGCTATCTTTTAAAACCCATTTATTAATAGAAGGAACTACTCTTGAATTGATAGCATATTCTTTTAAATAGTTTTCTTGTAATCTATCAAACTCACTAGTAATTTGATTTTCATTAAACTCATCTGCTTGTTCTTCTAATAAAATATCACTTAATCCGCTAAAATAATCAACTGGATTTAACGTGTATTCTGTATTCTCTTTACTACCAAATGGGTATATGTCATTTGAATCATCTTGTTCCGGCTCGTATGCTATATTAGCAGGCGTCTCGTAAACTAACTCTTTTAGGTCTGAGTTTGAAGTATCATAAAAATCAAAATTCATATCATGAATATCAAACGCAGAAAATAAACCTACTTTAACTAGATTATCTGCATAGGTTTTAATTTCACCAGCCTCAATCGTATTAGGTTTTTCCAATACAATTTTCTTATATTGTAAAGGTAATCTTTCAATATCATCTACAATATCAATAACTTTATTATAGATCCCTCTAGATTTTGTATTAATATAATCATTTACATTAATATCACTAGCAGAATCTAATGTTACTAATATTGACTTGCCAGTTGAATTACCGCCATTAAAATAATAAATTGAACTATTATTAATTGTATTACAGTTCTCTGGGCTATCACAATCATTAATATCTAATCTAAGTAAATTATTTACATCTAAATTATTTGAATCAACACTAATCCACTGATTAGCATTTGCATTAGGGATTGCAATACCGGCAGATAATAGTCTATAACCTTGTACATCTGTTTTAATATAGAAGTGGTCAGCTCCATCGTATGATAGTGCTGTAAACCCATTATCTATAGAATTAATAGATTTTACTATTGCACTTGTAACTTGAGGTATGGTTCCTTGGTTAGAGAAATTAACTCCACCAAATTGACCTGCTGGTATATCTAACGCAAAGAATGTATTATTATCAATATCATAAGGTACTTGCAGCTCTTCAATTCTAACAATAGAATTATTAACACCATTTGATTGCCATGGAATAAAATCAGGCTGTAATGGTTTTAATGTAGCTCTTTTTTCTGACAATATAATAGATCTATCTGACTCTACCTCAATGTTTAAATTATTGTAAAGTTCTGGATATACCTTTGCTCCAGTAAATTGGTCTTCCTCTCCAATTCTATTTTGAATATAAGTAGCAACACCTTGTATACCCTGTCCATCAATATAAATAGGTCCAAACTCTAACAATTGCCCATCAGTAGGATTAACTATTGTAAATTTCCAATCCTCTTGTCCTAATGATTGCTGTGGAATTAGCCTAGTAAACTTAAGTCTATATGTCTGTTCTTTTGAAGGGAATATTGCAAACCCATCGTTTACAGCAGGGTTCTCTAAGATGCTTACCTTTACAAAGTCACTACCTGGTTTTCCATCAACCTTTATATCGATTGAATTTCCAGTTTCAGCTAATTTAATTTCTGAAGCAATTGAATTTCTAGAATCTTCAACATTTAACTCTAGGTTACTAGGGTTATATACTGTCTTTGGAGATATTTTATAGAATTTATCAGATGTTGCCGCGTACCCTAATGTAGGAGTTTCAGATATTAATTTATATGGTGGAATAGCAGATGAATTTTCGCTATTAATATATGAATTAACATTTTTAAACTTAAGTCTTCCTGTATTTGCAGAATCTAATGTACCGTAACCTGAATCAATATCATTTACATATAAACCAAAATATCTACTAACAGAATAATCAGTAGCAGCGTCATCATTAAATAGGAACTCTAGGTTAATTAAATTTGCACATGCTAATTTATTTCTTTGGAACCCACTTGTAATTAACTCATTAGCATCGATTAACGTAGAATCTTGACTAATAAAATCGCTATCTAAATACTCTCCTTTAGAAGTAAACCCTCCATTTTCTAAATCAATACCATTAAATGAAGACCTTTGTAATTTATCAAAGTTCATTGTAATTGGAGTTTTAGGGAATGACTCAGATTGTATATGGTTTCTAATATATGTACCTAATTCAGAATCTCTAGATAAATCAAATGTTTTTACAATTTCACTATTCTTTAAAATCTCTTTTATATTATCTAAATTAGATTGTGTATCAAAGTCTAAAGTACCAATAGGATCTTTTACTCTAAAGATTACAAATTTGTTAGGTATTGTTTTATCTAACCAAATAGGAGCCATCATTCTAAAGTCTTCATCATGTATCTTAGAATAGTTATAGACTGTACCGTAATGGTAATCCTCTTCTATTTGATTTTCAAAAGTATCTTGTACTGCAAAGTTTGAGTAAGACTCTTTTATTTTGTATATTTGGTCTGCAGGTGTTTTAGTATTTTTAAAGAATCTTTGTAGATCGTATGACCACTCTCCATCTTTATTAACTGCCCATTTTTTATATTCAACTGATGCTAATTCTTTTGTAGCCTCTATTGACTCAATATACATTTTACCATTACTATTAACTACTAACTTCGCGTTAGTTGATAATTTAGGGTTTGTTCTTAATAGTGGTTTAGAAATATCATCTAAACTATAATTCTTTTCTAGGTTAAAATTAGGAATTGATTTGTTAATAATATCAGCATCATCAACAGTCGCCAATGTGTATGTTTGGGGCAACTCTGTTTGCATCAAACAACCTTCACAATCAGTATATCCATAATTAATTACAGCCGCAGAGGATAGCCCTAAATCAACTGGGTTAACTTGAACAGTTCTAATAGAATCATTATTATATTCTGTTATATTATCTAATATATCTTGAGCATCATCAATATTAACAGCAACAATTTTATGCTGCATTGACATACACTCTAATACAGTAGGACCATTTATTATTCCTCTATCACCAATAACCTCGTGTAATTCTTTTATATAAGAACTACCATTATCAGTATCTTTATGTAAACCATCTATGACATATAAATTCCAATAAGGAGATCCATCTTGGAATCTCGCAACACATGATAAAAATGCATAAAATACATTTTCTCTAGAAGCAATCGACTGACCTACTTCAAATGTAGAAGAACCTACAGGTCTTTCAAACTGAGTACTACATGTACCTAAAATTATATTAGTATCTTCGGTGCTAGCATTACCAGTACTACCTTGTAATAAATCTGTATCGTTTCCAACTACACCCTTCCATACATAGTTACCAGTATAACCACTTGAGTTATAGTTTTCCCAAACAGCAAATCGCCTATCTGCGTCTAATGAGTAAGTCGCATTATTAAAACTATCAACATTAACCTTACTAGCTAAGAACGTAGTACTTGGCCATGATAAACCATAATCAACTTGGTTCGCAGCCTCTAATGAAGTAAAAGGTACTATATTATGTTGTAATATGTATTGTAATTTAGCCAATTCAGATAAAGACCCTACTCCATCTTCTTGATTAGCTCTAAAATAAAGTTTTGTAAGAACTAAATCACTATCATCAGCTAAACAAACATTATCAATTCTAATAGGATCTACTGTATTATAGTAAACACTAACATCGTATGTTTGGTATTTTATTCTTTCTGGGCAATCTTGTGCATATCCATCACTTCCTTCTACCCAAGCACCTTGTTGAAATTCAAAGTATTTGTCAGCATCGGCTGAAACACTATCATTATAGTAACCTGTTAATGCTGTAAACTCAGCAGGCGCAGAATTACTAAGATATGTATTAGCTATAACTTCATCAGTAAATATCTGTCCTCCTGCTGCAATAACTTGGCTTAATAAGACTGGCTGATTACTTGGATTTGTAGCATCTATTACGTTTTGCCAAACAGTTTGGCCTCCGTACTCATAAGTGCCTGCACATAAATCATTTACATCTTCATCAAAGTTAACAGTTATTTCCCATGCATTCCCTAAACTAACTTGACATTCTACAATAGTTTCTATTTTATCATAACCAAATGTATCAAACTGTATAGCTTTAGCATCACCACCACTAGTAGCCGAAACCGATAACCATCTAGTAGCTGGGTTAGAAGCACTAATCGGCGTTGCAAAAGCTGCATCTAAATAAATTCGATCTCCTGGCGCTAAATCAGCTATGCTAGTATTCTGTTCAGATGCATCTAAATAACCAGTATTACTTCTAGTTGCTGAACAAGCTTCGTCCGAGTTTGTTACAAATGCAGAATACTTTATTGCAATGGCCGCGGTTGGATTAACAGTTATCACTGCAGTATATGGGGTAGACGCATTCACATACCCATCATAAACCTGTATTACAAATGTAATTTGATCAGGCTGTGTTATATTATAGTTAGCTTCATACGTCCAAGCACCAGTTGTATTGTCTAAATCTAAAGAACCTGGGTTAGTAATGCCACTCGAAGAAGTTGGCCCTGATACGATACTCCATGTTAATTGATCTCCAGTATTAGAGTCAGAAGCAGATGCTGTACCACCAGTACTACTCCATTGATCCAAAGTAGAATTAAATGAAGGGTTTGCAAATGTTGGAGGATTATTACCAGGTGCTAAAGTTCTTAATGTAATTGTACCCACACCGGTTGATTCTTCACCATCTGTATCTGTTACCTTGTAATAAAAATCCTCTTCTAGATCACTATTATTAGGTGTTAAATTAAGACCACTCTTTTTTGTATAAGTAAACGTAAAAGCACCTACATTTGCGTTAACTACAAAATCACCGTTCGTTAGACTTGCTGCAACTTGTGCTTCAGTTAATGTATTACCTGTAGCATCACATAAAGTATATGTTAAAAGAGCTGGCGCATCATTATCATCTGTTGAACCAGCTGAAGCAAGATCTTGTTGTGTTGATATATTATTAATACCAAATCCATTAATCTCATATAATGCATCTCCAGGAACTGGGGCTTGATTTTGTGGCGGGTTAACTGTAACTGTAATAGTTCCAACTGCAGTTCCACCGTCACTATCTATTGCAGTATATGAAAAAGCATCATTACCCGTATAATCAGTATTTGGCGTATATATTATAGATGGCTGATTTCCAGTTAAAACAGCACCTGTCGATAAATTTGACCCCTGTGCATTTGCATCCTGAATATTACCATTTTGCGGCACACTAGTTATTTCAATAGTTAATCCGTTACCAAATTGATCTTCAGCATCAGATACATTACTCTGTTGCCCTGAGCCAACTGACCAACCACTACCACTAGCAAAATTTAAAGCTATTGGAGTACCATTCTTAATCATAGTCCTACTAAAATCAGGAGCTGCTGGAAGGTTATTACCACCGGTTTGTGAAATTAATAAACTTGTAGAAGTTACACCACCGCCCTCTGGATGTTGTAATGTAAAAGCTTGACTTCTACCATTAGCGGTTGGGTTAGCATCAATACTAAATTCAATACTACCACCTGTTACAGTTGAAGATACATTAGTTGAAATCCAATCAACTGTACTAGGGTTAGGCACAATGTTACTCGAGTTAAATGCAGTTGAGTTATTTGTAATTGTAAAAATCCTAGTTGTACTAGATGCCGCGGCCGGAGCATTATATGTGGCATCATTATTCCAAGCAATCGCTGGAGCTAAAGTTGTCGTTGTACCTGTCGCACTAACTTGGCATTCTATAGCAACACCGGAATTTAAATATCCAGCGGGTGCAATAACATCAACATCATAAGTTGTACTACCTAGTTGATATGTACTAGGTATAATACTGTCTACTACACCCTCATCTACAGCTGCTGTAACAGTATCTCCGACTGCACCGGCTTGTATTGATACATTAGCTTCAGAACATGTAAACTCTGGCAATGTTGTCGTTGTTGTAGGCTCCTCAGTTGTAGTTGTAGGCTCCTCAGTTGTCGTACTAGTCGTTATTATTGACGCACTTATTAGACCAGAATTAGATATTTGTGTGGCAACAATACTATTATCATTTGGCTGCTCGAACGCATAGAAATCCATTCCCCCTGCAAATCCACTACTTAAAGTACCTGAAGCTGCATCCGGATTATTATCATTCACCTGATAAACAGTATCACCGGTTGTAACATAACCAGTATTATCACTGTCATCAACCCAAGCAGTAATTGTACCTCCTGTCCCCCAGTTTGCTATCGCACTGGCAGCAGTAGAAAATCCAGTAGTATTAAGTGTAAAACTTATATTTGCCATTTAACTTTAATTCTATTTTAGAGAATTCCTTCTCTAGTATATATCCTCACTTTGAGATACCACTTATTACTGAGATATTGGTCTAAGTAATCTTGCAGCTTTAATAGAATTTAAGTTCTTTCCTTTAGCACCGTATTTAGCAAATACTTCTAAGTCAAATGAGAATTGTTCACCATACTTATCAAAAATATCTAAACCGATTTTCTTAGTATATGTTAAATTATTAAAAGCAAGTCTAGCTAAACCACCAACTCTACCAGTATCTATTTGTTCATCATTACCAAAGTAATCAGTCATTCTATATTGAAATACAATATCTACAGAAACTGCATTAGACTCATTATCTTTTTTAGCTTTAATTGATTTTCCAGATCTTTTGGTTTCACCGCTTACTTTTAGTGTGTCAATATTAACAGGCGATGCAAATAAGAATGCACCACATGATTGTCCACCTAATAGGTATTGGTCACTAGCATCAAACGACATTTTAAGAGGTCTTTCATTAGCTATATCAGATTCTGACGTTCCCCATAGACCATTACCATCATGGTATGCCATTTGTTGTTTCGAACTAATTTGATTAGTAGTTAAATCATAACCAAAAATACTTAACAACTGAGAACCAGTACCTTGTGTAGCCGACTTAGTCATTGAAAAAATCATAGATTTTTTAATACTTTCTAAGTCATAATTAGCGGCGTTGTTTTCAACACTATCCCATATATTTGCTAATAACGGGTGGTCTTTATGTAAGAATAAACCATTGTTATATGCAGTTAATCCAATTGTTGATGTAGAAGTAACTTTAATTTTATTAGTATTCCAATTCCCAGTATAGTCATCGAAATCACCAGCCCAAATAAAATCAGAATCACCATAAGTTCCAGTTGAATTCCAAGGCTGTACTGTATTACTTGCGTCAGTATAAGTACTTAAATCATATTCGTAATCTGAAATTGTAGGATCTCCGGAAATATTACTTAAAGGAGCTGTTAAATAATGTGGGTTTTGATTAGCCACATCCATATATCTACTATAAACAAATTGACCTCTTCTTTGAGCAGATTGATATGGAGCCTGATACGTTTTTTCGTATAAACCTGCTCCAGAACCTGAACCTACATTCTGATACTGAATAGGTACTAAATCATAGTTACCTTCTTCTTGATAGTAATTATCTCTATTTACTTTATTATCAATTCCTGCACCATTTTGATCGTTTAATCCAATACCAAAATTATTAGAACTTGCAGCTAAATCATTACTAGACGTAAAAGATCTATATACTGGTTTTGTTCTATCACCGATTAGTCTAGATACTAATTCTAATTTAGTAGCCTTACTATTTTCTAATTGTAGTTTAAACGTCTTAGTAACAATATGTCCCTTTCTAACTGTTAAGTCTGCAACCTCATCCACATAGTAACCAGCAAATAGCTGTGTTGTAGTGTCTTTTGCAATATTAGTAACAGTACCTTCTTCGTCAACAATCTTAACAACCAATTCACCAACCTCTGCTTCAACCTCAGATTTAAGACCTGCTATTTGAGCTTCTAGTTGTGCAATTTTATCATAAACTGAAATTGGCTTTTGCTCTGGTGATAAAAATCCAGATGCTATATTAGTTGCAACGTGTGCGTAATAGTTTTCGTTAGCAGTAAATGCATCACTAACGTGAGTAAATACACCTTGTGCAGTTAATTCTTCTGTAATTTGAACTTTAGCAAGTTCTGCAGTATTAACCTCAACTACAGCAGCAACATCAGTTGTATCAATTTCTTCTTCCGGGAATGAAACTTGAATTGGCTCTGACCAATCAGATAACATTGGATTAGCAGGGAAACCAGCTTCAGAAACTGACTTAACTCTAATCTCTACTAATTCACCTTGATTAATAGCAATATCTAATTGATTAAAGTTAATCTCTTGACCATCTTCAATCCTAGTATCTTGCCATGTAAACTTACTAGCAATATTTCCATCATTATCAATAGATTTAGCTCTATCTCTAACTTTAGTTTTAGCCTCATTCCAATTTGAGAATACCGCTGCTTTTTCTCTATCTTCTTCTGTAAATTTAAGTTGTGCAACCTCAGCGGCTTTACCAGAAGTTGATAAGTATCTATATTGTACAACAAACTGTACAACGTTTTGATCTAAAGTATCTGCAACCTGTTTTGGTGCAGGTACAGACCAGAATCCTCTAATTCTATATTTAGGAGAAATCTTAGCTACATTAGATGAAGAAGATAATGCCTGAATTTGTGTTACAATCGAGTTGTATAATTTAGCCTCAGAAGTTCTCTCTTCGATCAGCGAGTTTAACTCAGATTTATCTTTATCTTTTTGTACTTGAGATGCGTATTTTTTAGTTGCAATTTCAGTTCTCTTCTTAGAAATAGTATCATCTAATTTCTTAACAGCCTCTTCAACTGTAGCTTTATCAGCAGATAATTTTTTAATCTTATCAGCAGAATCATTTTCAGTTAAGTGTTTATTAATCTGAACTACTTTAAAATTATCAGCTACTAGAGTTGGAGCATTAGGAGTTACACCTACCGTCGCTGGAGGAATATTATCTTCTTTAATAGACGTAATAAGTCTACCAAAGTCCGCTACATTCTCTTTGTAATAATCAGCTAATAAAATAATTGAACCATCTTCTTGAAGAATTTCTAAATCATTTGAATAGAATCCAGCACCAGGTGACCAGCTTTCAGCTAATATCTTAGATTCCGGATCTACTGCTTTTACAAACATTAAGATTCTCTCATCAAATCCAACAGGCACTTCAATTGATAAATTATTATCTTCTACCTTGTAAATAGATAAACCACCTGCACCAATCTTAATAGCTTCATAGCCCTCTAGCAATTCTAATTCAACCTGACGCGTTGAAGCATCAAGCTTATTAATCTTATATCTTGTGTTTTTAGAACCACCAGTGACCATCAATTGATCTCCTACGCGTAGTAATTCAGTCTCATCCAGGTCTTTAGTATTATCTGAATACGTTAGGCTATCTAAAGTATAAAGTTTAATAGACTGTTTAACCGTTACCCCATTCTCAACAACTTCTCTTTTAGAGTTAGAAATTGATAAGACATCAAATCTACCAGTATATTGTGTAGTTCTATATGGCATATCTCTTAACTCTTCGTCAAGTGTATATGCAATGTTGTTATTGACAATATCTCTAATCGCAGTTAGATAGTCAATACTATCCTGGTTTCTATAATTTTCATTAAAGAAATCTACTGCAACTTGATTTGTACCATCAAATAAAATTCTTTTTACTAAGACTCTTTCTGTATCGTTTGGAATCTGCCCACTTACATCAATTGATGTGGTTAACATTGGGTTTAAGAAATCCTCTGCAAAATAGTTAGGCTTAGACTCAAACGCAGTTGGTCTTGATAAAGTAGTAATATCGTTTGCAGGAGTCTTTAGCGAAGTAGTAACTATATTTTGAAAAGTACCATCGGCTAATTTAACCTTAGTTGTACCTTTACTTAGACCTGCTAATGCTTTTAGATTATTATCTAATCTCTCAAGCTCTTTTTTCATATAACCAAAGCCAGGAACTGATACTATTTTAGTACCCTCGTCAGTTAGTATCTCTAACGGGATGTCCTTAGCATTTGTAGTTACTGCTTCATTAATACGCTCAAAAGTCTTTAGAGAATTAGTATTAATCTCTAGCAGCTTCTTCAAAGAATTGGATATAGAGTTGTTAGTGTTCATATTATCTTAAAATATCTACTTCAAATACAAAGTTAACTGGATCTGTACATACCAGTTCAATGTATGGTTTATTCGTTAGTAATTGCGATGGGTCAATATCTACAATATTTTGCCAACCGCCTGATTTGTTTGTCCAAACTTTAATATTGTTACCATCTACATCAATAGCATCAAATGCAATTTTAAAAGATTGTCCTTTCGTCCAACCTGTTACTGAATCATCAACATATATATTTAGGTTCCCATTTAGTGGATCGGCACTTAATTTATTCTTTAAGCTTAATCTATTACTATAAGAATTTAATTTAGTCCAAACACCATTAATATTAGAGTTTGAGTTATCAAATAGATTAGTACCTCCTAATACGCTACCGCTTACCACACTAGATGCAATATCCCATTGGAATACATCGTTGACTACATAGCCTTCAACAGAGTTATTAACCTTAATTTTACCAGCAATTGATTTATCAACATTAGTACCTTTACCTGCAAAGATTACATCTGTATTATACTGTAACTCTACTGGAATTGTACCATCAATTAGCTGATTAATTTTTGTATGTGCATTATTAATTAGGCTTAATAGTGCATTTGAATCTTGTAGTTGTAGAGACGATGCTGTAAAGTCATCCTCTAACTCTTTAATTCTACCCTCAAGTGTAGCAGCTTGTGCTGTGCCTAGGATAACATTCTCTAAAGAGTCTAATCTTTCTACAATTTTACTATATCTATTATTAGCTTGTAATAGTAGATCGGTTGCATTCTCTAACGCAGTAGTTGTGTCCATAAATAGATCCATTGAGAAAGTAGTAAAGTCATTTACACTTGTCTCAACACCTACATTATCTAGCGATGAATTAAATTTAAGATTTAATTTTAAAGAGTATGCGTTACCATTTAAACCAGTAACTTCATTTGGCTTAAACTTAATTTGTTCATGGATTTTAGATCCAGGACCATAAGCATCTGTAATATCATCTAAGATTAAGATACCGTATAGGTTTGTTGCTCTATTCGCAGGAATAGAAGAACTATATAAATCGTAATAAACTAAAACAGCATTAAATCTAAACTGTTGTCCAGTTTTTGCGTAATCCAATAGTGATTCAACATCTGGATTATTTTGAATTGGCTCATAAGAAACCGTGTCCCAGTCAATTTGAACTGAGTTTGTAGCATTAGTTTGAATATCATAATATGCTGCAGTATTTGCCGTTGAACCAGCATCTACTATAGGTAATAAGTCGATATTTGGGTCAGGGTGTGTTTGCCCTTCTCTACCCTCAACATTAGTATTATTTACATCTAAATAAAGTTTAGTTGCAGACGTATTATAGTCTGTTGGTTTAAATAAAACTAGAGGTGTATAACCTACCGCTGTTGGCACGTTAATATAAACTTCATGGTAAGTATTACCTTGATATGCTACGTCGTTCTCTGCGTCAATACTACCTAAGTACTTAACTACTTTATCGTAGTTCGAGCCACCTAAGATCGCATTATCGTTTTCTGAGTAGGCTCCTGTAGAAGACTCATTAGAGTCCGTTGGTCTAAAATCAATTGCACCTAATGAAGATAACCACTTAAAGAAAATCTTTTCTGAATCTGATTGCAGTAAGATTGGGTCATAGTCATCGTCCTTTAGAAGTAACTCTTCTAAATTCAATGCATAATTTTGGAATGTTTGTGCGAAATCCACATTAGGCATATTGGCGTTATACGCTGCACCTGATTGCTCCTTTAAATTCAGTTCAAAGTCGATAGTATTAGAACCATTAACAGAGTCTGTAAAATCAGGTAAGTCTAGTAAAGCGAATTTACTAAACTCAAAATTGATGTCAGCGCTATTAAATGCTCTAGTAATATCTCTTGCTGCTGAAGCAAAAGCATACATCGTGCCGCCCTGCGGTTGTGGTATTCTTACTAATGGTGTTGCCATCTACAGTTTCGGTTTAATTTAATTATTATGATATTGTACAAGCGTGTGCGCTAATTACATACCATACGTTTTCAAAACATCTTAGTGTTATCGTTGAGTTATTGCCATCTAAAGAGATTGAAGCAGCTCCTAAATTAACTGTACCAGATGATGTTACAGTAGCAGCGCCACCGCTCTTGTTGATTAAGGTAACCTCTTGTCCGTCTACACCTGCTGGAATGTCATAGTTGCCATTCATAAAGTAAGTGCCCTTGTCGATAGTCGTTGGGGCAGCTACTGGTGCACTTGCAGAACCACTTACACCTGATTTAACAATTGAACCACCAAAGCTCACAGATGAAGAGAATGTAGCTGCTGTGCCAATTAATGCACCCGCAGTACTTACTCTAAATAATGTAGATCCATTGACCACATTAAGTTCTTGAGATGTAGCATTTGTTAAACCGGCTAATACTGCAGTTGTTGGGTCTAATAGACCTGTAACTGAAGCTAGTTCGTCGTTTAGAAGTTCGAAGTTACTATTAATAACTGGTCTTGAAGATGAAACCGAGTCTGTACCTAAAATTTCAGTAATGTTTGCCATTTTTCGTTTATTTTACTTTTAACATGTTGCGTTGTACAACGTTCTTATTTCCATACGTGTCCTCCGCTTCCAGTTGTATCGAGTAATCACCCTGCTCCTGGAAAATGTACGTGAGCCACATATTATTATAGTATATATCATTCACATTTGGGTTACTTATATTAGTAATCGTCCATTTCGGGTTTCTTGCGCCCGGGAACTTAGAAATGTCGGTTGATATAGTGACATGGGTAGATCTTTCAACTTCTGCCCAATTTTTAAATACTTTTAAATTATCCCATGATGGGTTATATGTTACAGCGTGAACTTCACCACTTACCTCTGAATTTACACTACCTCTAATGCTTACGCTTTCAAAATCGTATGTTTTAGAATATTCTTGCCCAGAGCATAAAATAAATTGAAATTGATCTTGTGTATCAATATCATCATCGCTGTCCATATCCTTAAAAATAGCATTGTAATTAAATTTAGAAATAATAGGGTTTTGGCTAGCCTCTAATTCATTTGCTATTGCCTTCCATGAGTCTACATCATTTACACTAGTTGGTGTTGATGACATAACCACATGAGTCCCAGTTACAACCTCATTAGTTATAGGGTTTTTATGTGTAATAGATAGTTGATCTCCCTGTTGAATCCAATCTATTTTAAAAGAAGAACTTAAATCCGGTCCTACTCTCATATTGTTCCACCAGTTATGTACTGTATCTTTCCATCTAAAAGAACACTCGTCCCATTGGTATGGTCCAGTAGTCTCCGAGTAACCAGTATCTGAGTAGATGTCAATGAATCTTCTCACCGTTGAGAATCTTACACCCTGATCTGTAGCGTCTTTTAGATAATTAGCTCTATCTAATGTTAAGTAGAAGGTAGCAATTGAATCATCTACTTTATTTGTATTATCTTGTGGGAAATCCCAATAACCACCAGAATGATTCCAATCTAATACTTTATTATTCCATGGCGCTATATTATCTTTCTTATCAGTTTCTAACCAAGAGTAGATGCCATATAATTCAATCTCTTTTAGTTTAACATCGAATAAATCAGATTTCTTATAGTAAGACATGTGTCCAAATAAATCATATAATCTTAACTCTACAGTATATGAACCGACATACGGCAGATTAAGCGCTAATCTTTTATAGTCACCCTGAACTATATCGTTAGTATCTACATAATCAACTGGGCCTCTATATTCTTGATGGAATCCATTAGGACCATCAATAATCCATTCAATCTCGTAAACCCATCTTTTATACCAGTTGTTCCAATTTACTTTTAGATTTGCATTCGCATCAACAGCATCATCCCATACAAATTGAGCTTCATCCCAAATATCATCCCAAGATTCAGAAGAGTCTAGAATTACAGGACATCCAATAGGTACTTTAGTCTGACCAAAATTTTGATTCCATGAGTTCATATCTCTATCATGGTAGCTATCATAAAATTTCTCGTAAATAGTTTTTAACTCAGTTCTCTGCTCTTTAGAGACAGTATCTTCGTCTCCAATTGGCAGATTTAAGAAAGTACTATAGTTATTAGTTAAATCATTCTGATCTAGATGTGACTTTAATACCATTGATGTATCTTCAATAAATAAGTCTCTATCTTTAGGGAATACATCAAACTTTACTCTATGTCCTTCAGAAAAGAATCCAATTGGATTTTGAATCTTCCAGATATTTAAGTTCTTGTTAGTGAAATAGTCGCCTTCCCCTGTGATGTCTACGATTTTAGCTTCGAGGGGTAAAAAATCTCGTTGTAATCTATTCTTTAAACCGTATAATTTAATTAGGACTTCTTCTGGAGTATAATCAAATACTTCATCTACATTAGCAAAATCCCACTGATCGAATGTACCATTAGGCTCATTTAATCTGTAAACTAGAGAGAATCTACTAGTTTTCTTCTGAGTAGCAGAAGGCATTTTAAACTTAAGTAGTTTTCTAGTCATCTCACCTCTTACAGATGAGTTAGGTACTGGGATTGCATGTAACTTACCGAAAGTCTTCGAGTCTTTATCTACATTAATCCAATACTCTTTTAGTGTAATCTTATCGTAACCAAAGAAGTCGATAGCATTTAGAATAGCCTTATATGTACCAACGAATGGTTTAATATTATTTAGTTCTAATAGTAACTCCTTTCTCTTTTGGTTTAGGAGTTGATAGTCTGGATGCATTTCAGAAATGTCATGCGACTTAAATATCATAAAGTCTTCGTCTTCTAAAGAAGCACCTAAGTTACCTAATAAAACTTTTAGTCTTTCATCCTCTGCTTCTACTTCACCGTAGAATTCAATCTCAGCTATTAGTGTTGTTCCGGCTTTAACTTGCAATACTCTCTTATGAATACCTTCGTTCTGTGAAGAGATTGCGATATTAATCTGTAGTGCAATATTCTCATGGTCACGAACGATCTTTAGATAATCACCATCCTGTGATGTTATCGTTGAATAGTCTGCTAAGTCTAATGATTGGGATTTAAGCTCCTTTACATAGGCCTTACCACCATCCATTCTCATACCATACATAATAACGTCTTTCGACTGATCTTTTTCTAAAGCCTTCCAGCTAAAGTCAAATTTTGTTATTATACCATTTGGTGAGATTGGCTTATTGATTAAAGTTTGCCCTTCTTTTAAAACCTCTTCTAATACAAATAAATTGACAGTTTCATACAGATTTGCAGATACTTCAGGTAGATAGACCTTACCAGTCCAAACACCTGCTGCGTTCTGTACCAACTGTAATTCAGAAGTAGTACCATTAAAGAATCTTAAATTATTCCACATAGTTATCTAGTTGTCTCGTCGTCTTTTTGTACTGTAAAGTTTTTATAGTTCTTTAAATATCTTACTTGATCTAAAAGAGCTACCATATAATCGTTGATAAAGAGTAAAAACTCTCTAATCGTTTGGTTTCTTTGAATATGAGGGGAAACTTGTCTACCGATTAGACCTCTTTGACCAGACTTATAGTCGTACTTGGTATTCTTAAGATCGTCTCTTCTGTGCTTGGCCACTTTATACAGCCTTTTACGCTTGTAAACTAATAGGTCTCTAAATAACATTATTTCAAGGCTTTTCTATTTCCAGCCTGTACTCTAGTGTATATTGTTCTAGGTACCGGCGTTTCATCAAAATTCACACTAAGTGCAGCTTCAGCATTAATACGGGCGTCGTCAATAATAGGGTCACCATCTCGGTCTTGCCATCCGCCTCTAAAGACAGCGACTTCTTCTTTCTCCATGATGATGTCACCCCATTCGTCTAAGCCTGCAACTGTATAAGGAATTTGGGTAGTAGCATCTACATCCACGGTCTTAACTTCCTCAATGCGCTTAAAGAAAATATATTTTTGTTTGCCGTTACCAATATCTTCTAAAACTACAGGTTCTTGTGGAACAACAGATACAGTTTTAGACTCATAGTAACCTAGACGTCTAGCTGTCTCTTCTGTTTCCGAGATGAATCTCACATTTACTGCATCAATACCATCAATTTCTTCTAGAATATACACAATATCAGATTTAGGCAATTTATCTCTTCTTGTAATATTCAATAAGTAGTCACTTACTCTAGCTCTAACTTCGCTAAAGATTTCTTGTTTCGTATAGCCCTCAAAATATCTAATATTAATATCTAAGCTATATTTTCTAATTTGAGGTTTAACAAATACCACTTCAGTAGTAACCATTTGTTGGCCACTATCTTGAATTACTTGTGACATTTTGTCATATTCGTTTTGGTCAAAGAACATTTCATTCTGTGGAATAGAGAAATAGTCTTGACTTGCTAATAGTTTTCTTTTTATATCTGGTACAGCAAAAATATAAATAACATTATCATCATCTAAATACTGATCCGATGTGGTATTGTAAGCATCCACATACGAGAACATACCATATCTTGATAAGAAATACTCGTAATTGTCTGGAGTTGCTAAGACGTAAGATTTGGAAGCGAGAGGTGCCATTAACTTAGTAAACTCAGTCGACTCTTTGTCTGCGCCCATTTTAGGTGAAGAAGTTACATTAACCTCTAGGTATTCATTTAAGTCAAAATCATCGCCATTAGAATCTACACCATCTGATAACCATTGAAAAATAATATCTTGACCATCGTCAATATTACCTAAAGCACCTTTGTGTTTTACATATTCAATTTGAATATCAGATCCAGCTGGTGGAATTGCACCAAAATTACCAGTACCAAAGTAAACATCTAACCCGCCTGAAATACCTGTTTTAAGTATATAGCCTTTTTCTTCGTTTAATAAGTCATACATGGACTCATGTTTAGTCCATTGCTCTCCGTTAATAGCAACTGTAACTTTTGAATGATCTGTTAACCCATTAATTTTTATATTGTAAGATTGCATTGGCTCTCCAGTTCCAGTAAATGTTTGTTGTTCAAACTGACCCTGAATAATAGCACACTTAACTTTAAGTTTATTAGATTTTTCCAATCTAAACTTTTCTTGTTGACTTAATATAGTGTATTTTAAACTATTTAATTCACATGATAGTTCTGATCTAGCATCAATATTTAAACCAGTACCTGCAATCTTACCAAGATCTGCACCTACTTTCCATCTAAATTCAATCTCGCCAGTTGCAGCAAAACCTCTAGTTGCATCATGGCCAGTTAATCTTGATAGACCATATATAGACTCTGGTTGCTGAGCAGTATAAATGTTTTGTTCTACTGTAGCATCTTCTACATAGAACATAATTAGTTCACCAAGCTCTGCCATTACATTTACAATCTGAGCAAATGGTGAAGCCTCTGTAAATAGAGTGTTTGCACGATTATACACTCTTGCAATGTAAGTACGAGCATCAACCTTAATTTGGTTAGCGCTGGTTCTTAGTGTACTTAAAAATTTTAATTCTGCCATTAGTTATTTATCTTAAATTTACTTGGATTGTGTACTCATTATTTACAGTAATGTCTACATAACAAATATCTCTAACTTCACCTTTAAAAAACTTAACATCTACTGACGTATCGTATTTTCTAGAAAGGGGTACGTAATTAGATAGTTGTTTTTCAATCTCGTTTCTAATTTGGAATTCATTTTGGTTTAAACTATACACCAAATCTTCTAAATTACATCCAAAATCAGGTTCACCTAATACATCATTCTTTCTAGTAAAAAGAGTATTCTCGATCTGTGTCAATAACTGCTCTATCTCACCGTTGTTTTGTACAACAGTTGTTTGATAGTTAGGGTCACCTATATGTTTAATGTAAAAATCCATTTATATATGTATTCGGCTCATTATGAGTGGAACATCCAGTCCACACCTTCGTCACCCTTAATTTCTTCAATAATCGACTCTAATTCGGTGTCTCCCATGTCTTTTATTGCGTCATAATCAAATTCTACATTACCAGGTAATGCAAATTTAAAGATACCAAGTTTGGCACCTAAAGACTGCTTTATTTTAGCAGAACAATATCTAAAAAATATTTCATCTTCATAAATAGCACAATCTGGTAGAGTTTCGTATACATGTAGAATTACATCCTTCTTAGGCGTATCACCTAAGATCTTTAACTCACCAGTTAATCTTGAGTATTGAAATGAAATAGGATTTTCCATAATCTGTCTAGACAAATCAGCTAAAGATTGATTTAATACATAGTATTGTAATTCTTCTGCAGCTTCCGCAGCTCCAGCACCCTCATACATTCCTCTAAATAACATTCTTTCTAAAGCGAAGTCTCCACCGCTTTGAAATCTTACATCTAATCCACCTCCAGTAGAATTAAAACCAGAACCAGTATCATGGACACCAAATACAGAAAATACTGCACCTGAACCATCCACGCTTGCATTAGGTAAATTTAAAGACCTGTGGTTTTTAAAATACGTAGAAGCAAATACTTCTGCTGGAACATGATAATAGTTCTCTCTAACAGCATCTTCATAGTTTTTATAGAACCATTTCTTAGCTCTTTTAACTATATTAATAATTTCTCTTTGAGGTAGGTTAACAGGAACCATACATGCACCAGTCATGTCGTCACCCAATTCTTGAAGGAATGCGTTTAAACAACTATCGCCGAATGATCTTTCGGTGCTTAAGTTAGTTTCGTTACCTGATCTTATTTCACTCATTTTAACTATTTATTTTTGTGCTTACCACTATTTCAGTATCATCAAATCTAGCATGTGGACCAATACCACCCTCTCTGAAAATACCTCCAATCATTCTACCTTTGAAAATACCATCTCTTCCAAAGACAAAACAATTTGTTAATTGACAACTACCATGTACATAAGAAGACTCAACTTTTGAATCCTTTACCTCACAACCTTTATAGAGTTGTGATCTTATTATCTGTGCACCATCAACAATACCACCATAAATAGCACTATTTTCGATGTTGCCTGATAGCTCGCAATCTATAAACTCAAAGCCATCTAACAAGTATGCAGTTTTAAATTTACCACCTTTAACTTGTACCATACCGTAGTCGGAATCGTAGTTAATAATACCCTCTTCCATACCACCGTGTGCGAGTAACGCTAGAACTTTATGTTTAAATCTGTTCCATTGTACTTCGATTACTTGCTCGTTGTCTGTTAAGTCCACTAATATATTTATCTTCTTCCAATATTTATTTACTGCTTTGTAATCTTTTAGCATTTCCATTAGAGGTTTATTCTTCTCTAAGATACGCTTAAGTTCGATTTTATTCTCAGGAGTAAATTTAGGATTAAAACAAGATTTAAAGACAGACATGATAAATCCATCTGCAAGATGTAGAATATCATCTGTTCTTTTCTCATAATCCTTACCACCTAAATATCTAAACTCTAAATAGTTCTTCTGTGCCTTTTCAAAGTTAATACCATAATATTTAGTATTAGCAAAAGTAAAGTTATCTGAACTAATTAGATTTTCGTTATAGTAAAAAGCTTCATGTTTAGGCATAATCCATTTAATAGACTTTGCATAAGTAGAATCTTCTCTATTTGGGAAATACTTGTATACTCTAGCCTCATCAAACTCTAGAATAAATTTCAACACAGACATGTGTTGAACCATATTTTTATCTACTAAATAATCAGGGTTAAATGACATATTAAGGTGGATTGAAGCTCGGTCATTTGTATAACCATTCTTTTCAATCCATCTTAACATTTTTTGAATTACAATTCTAGCATTTCTATAAGGCATAGGACCCGTTACGAGTTCAATTAAGCCTTTACCACCTGACATATCAGGTTCCATCTTAAAGACATCAGCGCTTGGTTGGAAATCAGAATGTGCTTTATCTTCTAACTTAATCTTTCTATTTACTAACTCAGATATAGATTTTTGTGTTTCCTCTAATTCTAGATTAGAATAAAACTCAAACTCAATTCCAATCTGGCTAGCGTTTAGAATAGATTGCCTATCCGAAGATACGTTTAGTTTTTGCATGTTAAGAGTATGATATTACTTTTGAATATATATCAAACTCTGTTGGGATAGTTATTAGGGTAATTTTAAAAATACCTTCATAGACGATTCATCAATTCTAGTAATTTGTACATCTAAAGAATCACCTATCATATATTCTTCAAGTTTATTATCTGGAAGCTCGCTTACATGTAATAAACCAGTTACGCCCTCTTCAATATTTACAAATATGCCATAATCCTTTTTAGTCTTTACTTTTGCAGCAACAATAGAAGGTATTTGGTATCTTGATGAAATATTAATCCATGGATTAACAGCAGTCCCCTCTTTTTGAGTTAAGGTAATTTTGTTATTACTAATAATATCTTTTACAAAGAAGTTAATTGGCTCTCCTGGTTTAATATCTCTATTCTTAAATCTAACTAAAGTATCTTCATTTAATTCATTATTATGAATCATTCCAGTTAAACATTTATCAAACTCAACAAAGACCCCATATTTTGCAGTTCCTGTTACGTTACCTTCTTTAGGTTCTTGTATATTTTCTTTTAAGTTATTAATAGCCTGTGGAATTAAAGCTTGTAAATATTTTCTATGTGATACTACAATTGTACCTCTATCTGGAGAGAAACTAACTGGTACTACATAAATTTCTTCACCGACAATAGAACTAAAGTCAGATAGTTTATTAATACCTGCAAGTGAACCTGGCATAAAGCAATCTATACCTTGTACTCTTACAATATAACCACCATTCTCAATCATATTTTTAACCTTACCGATCCAGGCAGTATTACCCTCTTCGATACCAGCTCTTAGGTCCATGAAAGTTTTATGTTTCACTCCACCTGTAATAGATCCAGTTAATGTACCCTTTGTTTCTGTAATTAAGACCGCTGTCTCTTCACCAGGCAACATCATTCTAACTTCTTCAGATTCTTTTGAAGCCTTTACATATACAGACTCTCTATATCCTATATCAACAGTAATCCATTCTTGGTCTACTGCATAGATATTACCTGTATGGATTTCTCCAATATTTAAACTTGGTTTAATTTCAGGGCTATTTTCAACTAAAATATCATATAGCTCTTGTGCATAAGGTTCTCTTGAATATACCTTATCACCATGTCTAGTCTTAATATGTGGATTTGGTTTTCTGGTTTTAGTAACACACGTAGCTTCGTATGCGTCCCATAAGAACTCGCCGCTCTCATCGTAGAACTGTGCGTGGGGATCTTGAGTTTCCTCTTTTACTTCTTTAATTTCTTCTGTGGGTCTTTGAATAGTTTCAACTAATTCAACTGTGCTTGTTTCTTGGGTTGCAGAAATTCTGCGTCTTTTTTTATCTGACATTTATTTTAGATTAACAGTGTAACATATTATATATCTACTTAAGTACGCGTTTTATCCATGCGTAATGTTTTCTACCACTTAGGTAGCTTAAGTTATCATCATTATCGTAAGCCTCTCTTTCAAACGAGATGTTATAGTAGGCTTTTTTACCATAAAAGAATAGTTTAATAAACCACTCAGTTACATACCAAATATAAAATGGTATAATTAGCATCTCTTCTTGTTGTTTAATATGAATAGTCTCGTGGTTAATTATCCTAGCCGCCTTTCTTCTCCACGGTGGAGTCGAATTGTAAATCTCTCTTAAGATAACATACGGCCAAAGGGTAATACCGCCGATCCTCATAAATAGACCTATGCGGTCTAAAAATTTATCATTATATTTAATAATAGGTGTTTTCATATAATTTATATATTCTATTTACAAATCTCAGCCCTGGGTATAAATAACTTATGTGTTAATTCTTCAGCGTGTTGTTCCCAAGGTCTATCTCCCCATGGTTGGTCCCATGTAGATATTTGACCTCTCCATGTAACTAGGCCAAATCCTTCTTTTAATAAACCCTTTTCAAATTGATAAACATGTACGAGTTCATGAAAGAATGTTCTCTCTAATCTCTCTAACGTATATCTACTATTTAATTGAATTAGATAAATGTTAGGTAATATTTCTGTAGTTAGTCCAATAATCCTAAAATCTAATGGAGCCATTTCTGTTTTAATCACCGGTGATATAAGAGGTGGATTTCGTAACAAGGAATCTCTTAAAAACTTTTTTGAACTTTCATTATTAATAACCTCTGCTATAGTAGGTCTTTTGATAATTGAAATATTAATGCGCTCGGGTTTATTATCTTCTGCAATCTGAGCTGCAAAGAGGTAAAATACTAACAGAAAGATGAATCTTTTAAGGATAATGTTAGGATTTGATTGTTATTATATGTATCTACAAAAAACTTTGCCATTTTAGGCAAAATAAGTGCCTCTAGATTTTTTTATGTCAATTATTTTTCGTATATTAGTACTGTAATTAAAAACAAACAATAACTATGTATATTAAAGAACACGAAGGATTTAGCGGGGAAACAGTTTACTCAATCGAACAAAACATTAATGGTAAAATGCACAAATTCCATACAAGCGAATATGGCTTTAAATGGGATGTGGAATATGACTATAGAGTCGTTACGAAATGTGTAGCCGGATGGATGACTATTACTGAAGGTAAATCCACTCTTGCAGCCCTAGTTAATAGGTATAAGAAGAATGCCTTACAGACGATCGAACTTAAGTCTACTCACCCTGGGTCAGACACTTATTTAACTGCCTTGGCACTTAAAGCCAATAAGTTCGCCACCGTGGCAAACTGTATCTTGGAGAACATAACTATAGGTACCATCCATAGTAGCTTCCCAAAGATGGCGGATCATGGTCACTGGAAAAACATTGGTAGTAAGACCTGGGCCGATAACGCTTACAAATTAGAAGACTCTTTTAAAAATATAACTTTAGTAGAAGCATAATGGAACAATTTAACTATAAAGAAATCAAATGTAACGGTGTTGGTGGCTCGGGCTACCAAGCCGTTCTTAAACACAAAGACCAAATTCAATCTATCTGTCAAGAGGTTCGAGACTTACTCGGCGATAAACTCTGGGATAAAATGATTAAGCAGGCATCTGAAGTAGATACTTACACTGAATATCATTCGGGTCGTAGATACAACAGCGTAGAAGATAATGCTTATAGATTGGTTACTGGGATTGCAAGACAAGTATCTTCTTACCTTAACGATGATTTGCTAATTGAGATGCACGTAGGAGCCATTCTAGACAACCTAACTATTGACGAAAAGGTTTATATAGTTCTCGATGCTCTTCGCGACTGTGCGTCTGCAGACCATTGGTATACTTTCGAAAAGGACTGGGGTTAAAATACAATCGGTACAAAACCTACCATTGGAACTGGTCCGGCAGGAGTTGGAATACCACCAAGATAAAGCAACTTAAATTCTAGTAGATGCAGGGCATAAGCTCCTGCAACTGCTGTACTTACTGCCATCGCGGGTGGTTGTGTTGCCGGTAACATATTAAAAGACTTACCTGTATTCCAGGCTCTTCTTAAATTATTAGCTAGGCGATTTGCACTTCCATAATAAATTGGAACATAAATACCTGTTAAAGGTGGAGCAATTAACGCTGGAGGAGCAGAAGGAGTTGGCTTAAATGGTTTAACAACACAAGCATACCAATATGCAATTGTTACTCTAGCCATCATCATATATGGATCTCCAGAATAAGTCTTACCTCCAGGTGTTGAACCACTAGGCTCCCATGGATGTGCTACTTCTGTTAAATCTTCTTCACATTCTTCAGCTTTCTTTTTAGCACATTTAGCTCTATGATATTCAAATTTAAAAAGAGTACCTTCTGGTTTTGGATTAATTTGAAAGAATGCTTTTTGTGCATCTGCCTTTTTAGAAGCAGCCATTAATTTAGACTTTGGTACCTTTCTCCACTTCTTTTCCCATTCATTCTTTTCATATTTACTCTTTACCCAGTTTTTTGATTTAATAAACTTAGGTGCATTATTAACTACACCGCTTGCATTTGCAGTAAAATTACCACTTCTTACCCCAGGATACCAACTAAAAGTAGCCACTACATTTGAGGTTAAAATCTTTGGTCTTTGGCTAGGGTTTTCCGGCGGGTAGTGTTCAAAATCATAAGCCACTTGAATTTTATATTCATTCAATGGGCAATCTAATTCATAGGGTAGAGTAATCGGCCCTGTTGGATCCTTTTTAATTCTATTTCTTAATAATGTAGTATTAAAGAATGTCCATGTATTCTCCTCTTGTTCAGGATGTACTTCATGAATAGCTTCAATACAAAGAGTACTAACATTATCTACTAATTCTTTCCAATCATAACCAGCATCTTCAATATCATTTCTAGCAGTAGTATTAACATTAGGATAAGGCATGCCAGACCAACCACCGCCAAATCCACTTGAATTGCTATAGTTCTCTGAGCCAAGACAT
>VMHT01003929.1_pt1 | contig 28765 bp, 39 predicted proteins | sample 4693611 | NCBI WGS metagenome assembly VMHT01 (sample SAMN12280063, study PRJNA550983) | marine metagenome | isolation source: seawater sampled from same location over 5 years 0.02-0.2 micron viral filtrate | place: USA: collected off the coast of southern California halfway between the port... ... | reverse complement strand
CGTTATCTACTGCACCCTGGGAACGCACGTACAATACGTGCAGTAACTAATTGGTGAGGCAGGGTCTACAGGTATAGATCGGCTAGACTGGGATAGAATGCCGCCCTGCCCCACGACAACTAATAATAAAATAAAAAGTATATCAATAGGAGAACTAAAAAATGGACGAAAATAGAGAATACACTTTTAAAATTAATACAACAAAACTTACTATTGATGCTTTTTTAGATAATAGCATATATAGTGATGTAAATCTTGAAGAAATAAATAGCTGTGCAGAAATGTTAGATTGGATCTTTCATATGCACAAAAGACATAACGCAAAAGAGTTTTATGAATTTTGTAAATTGCTAAATAAAATTTTTGACCCTCAATCAAATTGTTGTTCGTGGGGAAAAGAAAAAAAATTTAATGGAACTGCGCTTACAAGGGAATTTATTAAAAAAAATGGAAGAAATAATTGAGGCACTGAAACACATAACAGCTAGAGATCTTTTCGATATGTTTGTGTTTGTTATCTGGACTATTGTAATCCTGTACTGGGTTGCAATGCCATTCATATAGGTGGTGGCATGGAGTTCTTTACCATGCTCACTATCGTGTACGTCATGGGTGGTCAGCCGTTAGAAGCAAAGATATTGTTTGCTAGTAAGGATGACTGCTGGAACGTATTGTTAGACACTGACACAATCTATGACCAGATCAATGGCGAAGCTGGTTACTGTGAGGTGTCACACATACCATCTAAAATTGTAAAACCAAAACCTAGACCTTATTAGTTAAGGGTCTTGAATCTCACTAAGAATTTTACCGTACCGGTTTATTAAAGAGTTTAGTCTTTTATATTCCGGATCTTTTTTTGTGCGTTCGTCACGTATCTCATTGCGTGTGTTAATAGCAGTTCTAACTAACTTAGATGATAACTTAGACAAACCATACTCGTCTTGCATTTGTCCGTCTGTAACGCGCTCCCCAAGTCGAGGAAACTTTTCATCAAACTCATCGTTAGCTTTATTGAACCGGTCTATTAACCGTGTCATTTGTTGACCAGGCATTACTTACCGTACCCACCATTCATTATAGATTTTTTAGGCTTGCGTTTTTTTCCGTACATTTCCTGTCCTTGCTGCTTGTTGACTTCCCTTTGGCCCAGCAACTCTTGTCATTGTGCCATACACATAATTGTCTTTGGCCTTACCTGTAAGACCTTTCTTCTTTGCCTGGTTCATTAGGCTGCGCTCTAGTTTTTCTGACTTCATACCTTACGCTTTCTTTTTGTTTTTGTTAATCATCGATATGCGTTTACCTTTACGCACGGCTTCTTGCTTAGAAGATGCACCCCAATCTTTAAGAGATTTTAACAACGGTGTATCTCTACCCTTCTTATCTTTAGTTGGCCCAGGCATGTTACCCATACGTTGCAAGAACGCTGCGCGTCTACCGCTGTTACCTGTGCTTTCCGGTGACCTGCTCATGCCTTACCTGTTCATCATAGACTTAGGTTTTTTCTTTGCAGTCTTAGCCGCATCCTTAAAGTTCTTTGCAGAAGGCGCACCAGGCGAGCCCACCTTACGCATCTTTTCTCCAGAGCCCCCTGCTATTCTCTGTTTCTTTAACCGGATATTCTCATAGAGGCCGTGCTTTTTTCCGTGTGGCATAACTATCTCCTAATTTGTTAACCCATAATGTAGCTTTAACTAAGCCACTCGTAAATCTTTTTAGTTTGTTCTATACGATCTTTCAAACCATGCGTACCACCATTAACACGCTTGGTCACAGCCTTGATTGTATCATCATCAACGCCCTTGTCACATATGCTGAACAAGTTGTTAGACCTAAAAAACCACAGAGCCGACTCAAAAGCATACTCAGTTTCAACAAAAGCTGGGTGCTTCATTACATCAGGTAAACGCATATCACTGCTAAATGATCTATAGTTAGAGCGCCCTGTTAGCTGTATAAAACCCTTGCCAGCAAATGCAAAGCCATCTCCAGAAGCTTCGTCACCATTACCCATGCGATCAGAATAAACATTGTTAGCTAATGCCTCTGGGTTTTTTGCGTAAGGCATTGCGTCCTCTACAGATTTAAACCGACTAGGCCACACAGCCATTAATCTTTCTGGAGTACTGTAGTATAAGCCCTCTTTCGTGCGCTTAAAACCACCACTCTCATGGTGCGCTTGGCCCAGGAGATGCGCCCCACGCTTATCAGATAACTCATAATGGTTCGCTATAGCTCTAGCTGTGTTAGGGCCAAACGATCCATCGTCTTTTACACCACACTTAGCTTGTAGTATTTTTAATGCGTCACTCATTTTTTACTATCCGTTTTGTTGAGCTTATCGAACGATCTCATTCCACCCATACCAAGCATACCTAACAACAATGGCATCATCACTGACATATCTGCTTGAGGTATACTAAAACCAAAGCCCATTGCGATGGGAGCTACCATGTAGTTTATGCCCAAAGATATGCCACCGATCCAGCCGATAAGTGGACGCCAGGACGATTGAAACCAGTTGCCTTGAGCATCCATCTTTAATATTTCCAACTGCGCCATGACTTGTTCCTGGGCGTGTTTCTCACCCATCGTTGCAATCTCATGTGCTAACTGTGCAGCCTGGTCTTTGTCTTTTATAACCTTGCCAAGTAAACCACTTACTGGCCCTATAAGTTTATCTATCATTTCTCACCCTCTATACTCATAGATGTTTTCTTATCCGACTTTGCAGAGTAAGCATTGAAACCCATGAATGCAGCAACGACACCTGATGCAGCTATAACATATACAGACGCAATGTCCGTTATTAGAGTAGCTGCTTTGTCAAACCCAAGAACACTGGCTAACAGAATTATAAATGGATAGATCAACATCCCTGCTAATGCGAAGCCTGTGTATCTACGTTCCGCATCGCGCTTCAAGTCTCTGTCGTTTATCTCTAAACGTCTTTCTTCTAATCGTAGCTTTTCCCATTCCAATGGCTGTATGACGCCATCGCCATTAGTGTCAGCTTTTTTGAACTCTGTCATTTGCATAATCCTGTACTATTCTTCGATCATAACCTAAAATAATTAATTTGCCAAACTTATCGTATGCTGCAAACTTCTTTCCATGATCTACTATTGTTGGCTGTTCACTTCTAGGCAAGCTACCTTCATGCTGTTGTGCGTTACCATTATCTTTGCCTTTTCTGCTTGCTTTAGGCATTGCTCTTTATCCGAATATGTGCCGATCTGATAATACTTTAGATTGTCTGTATTAATAAAATGCAAGAAAACTAAAACATAAATCATTTAAAATAATCCCAGAAATCTATCCAACCCAAATGATGCAAGTAGGCAGTAGAGCCAATGAACGAGGCCGTGATAAGCAAAATGATAGATGTAAGGGTAAGTGCTAAGTCAGCCCTTTCTTGTGCTTCACGCTTCGCTATACGCTCTGCTTCGCGCTTTTCTGCTAGAATTTCCCTACGGATTTTTAACAAAGTGTTCCAATGAGATGGGCCCAGGCCAGATTGTCTTACGTCACAAACCCAATCTTTCAGATCCTGTTCTGCCTGAGCCGCTTGAATTTCGGATGACCACCTTTCATAAGCTGCGGTTTTTACGTCTGAAGTGGTAACACCTTTTTTCTGTAGTTTCTTTTTGGCGTTATCGGTTGCATCAAAAAAATTACCAATCTCTTTGCTTAAAGAAGCTAAAGACTTGCCAGCGGAAACGCCTAATTTAATGGATGAAAGAAGGCTAATAGGATCGATCTTTTATCTCCCATCAGATAGTGTGGGGCGTCTTGCTAAAAATTCTAATGTGTTTTCTAAAGTCTTTACCCTGGCTTGCAGCTTGACGATCTGATTGAACTGAAGCAGTACGCCATCAAGATCCTCATAGATCTGCTCTTCGAAGTCATCAAAGGTGCTATAGATTTCATCTATTGTGTCACCGCCATCTTCTTCAACTTCTATGATGTACTCTATTATTTCGTCTATTTGTTCTGTGTTGTGTTCTACATCACGAATGAGATTTGTCTTATCGGCTTGGTTATTCTGTGCATCGAGAACAGCCACAGTCTCTTCAAGGTTAGATATTATAGAGGCTTGCTCACTTGCGTACCAAACCATGCCACCCAAGCTAGAACAAACTACGCCTATTACAGCTATGTTTACCTTGGGTAGATCCATCAATCCGCTGCGGCTATCTCGTTGCCGTCTTCTTCTGCCCATTCAAGGATGGCTGCATAGTGGCGGTTGTCTTCATTCATAGGAATAGATAAACTTTTTCCATCCCATGTGCAATTTATAACACTAACCTTACCTGTTATATTATCTTTAATATATTTTGCATTTTCTATTGCCATTTATTTTTCCTTTATAACTCTGCATCAAGAGCTAAAAAATTATCTGTGTCATTATTAGATAATAATGTTCCACCTTCTCCTGCAACACCACCACCAGACGTAGTAACAGCAACAGCCACTGCTCTATTATTTGTACCTGCATCTGAATCGTTAGTTATAGCCAATGCTGTTAATGCATCTACAGAATTTGCACTATAAACTGCATAATTTGCTGCTGTACCTGTTGTTTCTAAAGTAGGTGTAGTACGCATAGGCGTAGATAAAGGCACTAAAAGTTCAAAACCAGTTGCACTACTCCAAGAACCTGTGGCATATCTTTTATAAGCTCCACCTGCCGCAGCTTCTTCCCTTGAATAATACCTCTGACACAGTGCAAGCTCCTGACCAAAGGTTCGATGCTCGAAGTCCGTAGCGGTGTCGCCTACTTCTAGCTGGACGCCTGTGATAAAAAAGGTTCTATCTGTGCTGTCAAAGAATGATGTAGCACTACTACTAGCTCTATTTGCTTTAGTTTGAGAAGCCCAAGAAGTTGAATTTAAAGTACCGCTTGTATAGTCTGAACCCGCATGAAGAAAAACCTGCAAATACAAACTTATACCGTTATCATCAGAAAACGCACCAGTTGTATCCGCTGGGAAGGTAAGAATAACTCTTGTCCAAGATGTGGTAACAGAAAACGTTTTAGAGATTTGCCTAGCGTTATCTCCATCAAATAGTTCGCAAGTATATGTAGCAGCAGCATTACCTTTTACATAAAAAGATACTGCAAATTCTTTTGCGTCAGAAGTTCCTTTTGCAAATCTCTGTAAGTTTTGACCCTCAATAATTTGATTTAATATTAATTTTTCCGTAGAAGCAATAGACGTATCAGCAGTTGTGCAAGCTAATTTAATACAATTAGCAAAACCGCTTGGTCCATCAGACTCTTGTGTCATAGTCAAACGACCTGAACCTGAAGGGGCAATCTGAAATCTATCACAGGTAAAATATCCAGTAGAAGCACCAATGCCTGTGCTTGACGTTGCTCTCTGTGCAACTTGCATCGCCCCATTAATTATGACGTTCCTGTTACTCAGCGCACCACTACTAGCACCAACGGTATCGAGCCTAGCTGTTACACTGGCTAAGTCTGCTATGTCTCTCGCTAAACTCATATTACTCTCCTAGTAGAGTTGCCAAGTCCAATGCTTTTAGAGCGTCAGCGTCTGCTGCATTAGCTATCTTAGCATCTGCTGTGATGTCTCTCAGCGTCTTCTTCTTAGCAGCTATTTCTGCTGCACCAGAGCCAGCCTCCAACGCTTTCATATAGTCTACGTCTAAAGCTTCTAATCTAGGCGCACGTTCTGCCCTTAGATTATCTTTGTGAATGTCTCTGGCCTTAGACATATCTACTTCAACAACTTTATCGTTGAATGTCCAAGCACCTCTGAATGTTCTGTCTGTTGGTACTGTTAGAGAAGATGCCTCACGAACATCTCCGTTGATATTGATGTAAGTTGTCATTGCACTATTCTCCATGCGTTTCTAAATGACCGATCACTAGGGATCATTTCAACAGGCACAATCTTTAGGATTGTTCTGTTACCTTTATAGTCTCGCCATACTGACGGATCTATATCCTTTTGAACTAAGTATTCTATTGCTTCTTCCTCTGTCATAGCACCGATAGGTTCAGCGTATGGATGCTCTTTAGGCTGTCCATCAGGCACACCTCTGTCACGCTGGTAAGTCTCTATAGGTGGAAGTATGTCACCCTCTAACGCAGCAGCCATAAAGTTAGGGTCTGGTACTAATACCTTTGCTGGTTCGTCAGGTGTGGCTGGGTCTTCGAACAATACTCTGTACTTAGACTGCACTGGGTCTAGCCTAGTTTTAGCTTCTGCTAACCTATCCCATAGATGTCCGTGGGTCATGCTAGGTCTCCATGAAAAGTAGCCGTAGTTTCTGTAGGATCCCATCTACTTGTATTATCAAATCGTTCCGCAAGAAGACCTAAACTACTAGCAAGCCAACTTGTTGTACTCATCCATGTTTGACTTGTTACCCCACCAAGGTGATTAGAAAGAGAGGATGCAGCATAATTATTTGTGTTAAAGTTGCTGGAAAAGTTTACGCTGTAGTAGCCCTGACCATTGTCCGTAATACTAGACGTATTTAGACTATCTTGTATTGCTACTGTTCCATTACCATGAAAATGAACCCAAACTTTTGCAGACCCATTGGTAACAAACGTAGTCGCTACAGTTGTTGTGCCATCGTTGAGGTTGGATACTTCTAGTGTACTCATGCTAAGTCTCCGTGTACAATTAATGAAGCATTACTGGAATCATTTAAATTTCCATTATGTGTTCTGCATCTAACATTAAAATCTGTTGTAGCTATAGCTGTGACTGCCCAAAACCCATCATCGTTTGTTGTTGTTCCTGCACAACCTGAAATAGCATAATCATCGTTTGTCATAGCACTTGTAAAAGTAGCATCGCTTGTTAGACCTGTACCACCATCTGAAATGCTAGAGAAATTAAAGCTATCTTGAATAGCATGAGAACTATTATGCTGAAGCCAAGCAGCAGCAATACTTGTAGCAGAACGACTAGCTGTTTCACCTGTGGCTTTGATGTTTGTGACCGTTATCGTACTCATGCTAGGTCTCCTAAAGCTGCGCTGTAGTTATTATCCGCATCCATATAGCTACCACCGTTTGCCATAGTTTCGTGTTGCCACTTACTGGCTGTCGGCCCATATATCCATTGAGCCGCTGGTGAGCCGCCACTAGTTGTTCTTCCTGCACAAGCTGTAATACAATATGTTGCTGAACTCATGTTACTTGCTAGATTTACTTGTGTTTCTCCAACAGCAGCGTCTGTAATACTTGAGACATTTAAACTTGCTTCAATAGTTGCTGTGCTTACATTATCAAAACTGACGTAAGCTTTAACAGCTTCTTGCTTAGTCAGCGTAACAGGGCCAGTGCCAGCCGCATCACTTATCGTTGTAACTCGTATCTCAGACAATGGACAAGTTCCCTCCTGTTGTGACAGTGAGAGTGACACCTGTTGCTACGGCTACTGGGCCAGATGCTAGTGCGTTCTCTGTTGCGTCAATGGTTACGTTAGTGTTCAGCGTTTGCTCATGCACCCTAAAGATGTCACCAGCAGCAGCCGCTGGGCCGTTAGTGCCACGCTCACCTTTGTATCTACCGCCACCTACAGCAGTGCTTAGGTCAACAGCAGTGAAGATAAGGACTTCTAGTAAATCGTTTAGTGTAGCACCTGTTGTTAGAACTACGTCTGAACCATTGGTAGCTGTAAAGTCTGTACCGTCTATTAGCTTAACACCGTTGAGATATACATCGACAAAACCAGCAGTGTAGCCTGACGTATTGAACGTAGTCTGAGAAGCTGTAGCTGTGTAATTGTGCCTAGCTTGGGTACTTTGGGGTACAGGTATATTGCCTAAATATCCAGCCATTACTCTGCCTCCAATGCCGTTAGCCTAGCTTCAATGCTAGTCAGTCTTTGTTCTGTTGCTGCACCAATAAATGCTAGTAACTCTGGGTAACGGATACCCATGCGTGTACGTTCTGTTGCGCCTTCTGGTGCTTCCTCTTGTGTGTCGTAGGTGTCGGTGCGTGTGTATGCGTCAGCAGCCTCTATACCTTTTTCTTCATCAGCCTCGACAGCAGCAACCTCTACATCTTTTTCCCACCAAGTTGTGCTAATGAAGAACGCATAGTTTCCTGCGTCTAGCCCTGCGTCTGACATTGCAGTTTGTACTTGTTGTGCAACAACACCAGTATGTGTTCTAGCATTGTCACCTTTATCTGCTACTTTGTCTTTCCATTTGAAAGTCTTGAATAGTTTGCTAATAGCTGTAGCTGCTGTAATCTCTGCGCTAGTTAGTGATGCAATGTTTTGCTTTTCGTTTTCATCAGATGTTTGGATTGTGCCGTTGGTGGCGTAGATGTCATCGAATCTTTGTGTAGAGGCACCAAAATCATGTAAATTGTCTGAATTAGTAAGGTCATGTTTAACTGGTAATAAACCAGTTGACCCAAACTCAAGGCCTATATGTCCAGATGTCTTATTAGCAATCATCATATTATCAGAGTATTTAACTGAAATAACTCCTATTGCAGTACCATCTTTGCGAAATACTGCTATATCACCATCACTATCTTCACGATTTACATAAAGGGGAGTTCCTGCCATACCACAAAATAGTTGACCATTTGCCATAGCACTCACACCAGCGCCACCATTAGAAATTGGACTAAATGGGTCAGTGTGACCTACTAACAGATTACCGCTGCTGTCGATACGCATACGTTCATTGCCATTAGTTACAAACGTAGCATTACCACTTGATAACTTGTTTTCCATTGCAACATTACCAGCCCCATCAATACCAAATGTTGCTGTAGATGAGTTTGTGCTTGATTTAAATGCAAGTGTTGAAAAGGCTTGTGTGCTTTCAATCATGGCGGCATCTGCTGACGCAGTATTGTAAACATGAAACTGTTTACTAGGCGAACTCGTACCAATCCCAACATTTTGCGCTGAATCAATCCTCATAGCCTCAGTTGGACTAGCACCATCAGAACCATCATTAGTTCTAAATATCAAATCGCCTTTTTCATCGTCAGCCGTACCGTCATGGCTACCCTGTATCTCAGCTAGTGTACTTTCTTCACCGCCAGACTGTTGACCTTTGAAGATAACCTTACCTTCACGCCCACCATCAGTGTCTTCGTGCGTTGTGTTAACTATGGTTACTTCTGGTGTAGTATCAGTAGCTGTTACGTCTTGAACGTTAGCAGCAGTCGTATTTAAACTAACAGAACGTGCGCCTATATATCCAGCCATTAGCTTATCTCCAAGACACTAACCGCCACATCACTGCTAGACGCAGTATCAGACGTAACGGTTAATACTTGTCCAGCCTTCATAACAATCTTTCCATCGAGTGGGCTTAACGCAGAATTTGCTGGTATCGGAACACCTTTAATCAAGTATATACTGTTAAGCTGCACATCGACTTTTACTTGACTAGCCGTTGTGTTTGATAAGTTAACACCAATCATAATCGAAGTGGTACTAGCTGGTGCAGAATATGTGGTGACAGGTGTTGTACCAACGTTTGCCACCAACGAATTTGTAAAGGTGTTTGGCATAACTTTCCCCTATGCTACATCATCAAGTAGAGCAGCTACAATGCAATTAACTGTACTTGTACTAGATATTGCGTGTACTTCAGCTACGGTGGTGTTTGGAATTTGAATAGACAAATCTTGCCCAGCACCTACATAAAGCGCATCACCAGCAGAAGATGAAGCTGTGCCACCATCTATTACAATATAAACAGCGTTAGATGCGTCAGTGTTCTTGACATATAAGAACTTAACTTTGTCTGCTGTGTGTATTGCAACAGGTGCAGTGTCATCATCCACCGCTGCATAATCTATAAAATTACCAGCCATCAAATCTGTGCTTGCGTTAGATACACTGGTTAGTTTGTAGTACCATTTGTCGTTAGCGTCTGCTGGGGCAACAGTGGTTGTGTTTGAAATTACTTTTGCAATCTCATCTGGTAACACTGTAACCTGTGAAACGATTATTGCGTCATCTGCCATTTTTGATTTCCTTATCCTAATGCAACTGAGTAGACGGTGGCTTGGGCAACCGCATCACCAGCGGCTGTTTGTGCGGCGGCTTCAACAACACTAGCTGCCGCAGCCGTCGCGCTAGCCGCACTTGCGGTAGCGGAATTGGAACTAGCAGTTGCCGAATTACTTGAATTTGTTGCTGCTGTTTCCGAATTTGATTGAGCTGTTTGGCTCAAAACTTTTGCAGCTTCCGATGCTGCCTGTGCAGTTTCGGCGGCTGTTTTTGCAGTTTCCGCTGCTGTTTGTGCAGTAGTTGCTGCTTCAGTATCTATAATCAAAGTCCACTTAGCAACATCCGTATTTGTTTTAATCGGCTGAGATCCAGATGATGTATGTGCTGTGATACAGATATAAAAGTTATTGTTGCTTGTATCTTTTACCAGGTCACGCACGTTATAAGTTCTGCCAGCAGCCCAGTTGCCTTGTAGCGTTCCTAGTTCTTGCGTAATGTCAATGTTACCTGATGCATCAAAAGCAAAGACTTTATTTGCCCTGGCTGTAGCATCCTCAGTAAAACTTGGATCTGTTATAGTAGTTGTCTTAGATCCCTTAATAGATCTGTTTAATTCTTCTTGATGCTGTTGCACCATAAACGTCAGTTTATCTAATTGATCTTCAAAACTTGCAGCAGGGAATGGATCGTTAGCAACAAGGTCTAAGCCTTGCGTTAAAGGCTGCTCACGAATAATTGTTAAGCTTTCACCACTAGCTGGCGCAGTACCCATAGTAACATTGCCACCACTAGCACTACCGACACCACTTACAGTGTAGTTTGTAGAAATGCTTTGTGTAGTCTCACCACCACTTGCATTACGTAAAATAACAGTAAGATCATCTTGATCAAAAATCTTAAAGCCATAAGCAAAAACTGTTGTTGAGCCATTGCCGTTATAGCTTACTTTGTTTGTTGCACTACTAACTGTCATCTTGTTAACATACCTTTTTCTTTAATTTTGTTGCTAGCTGCCTCTCTATCATCAAAAGCTTGCCGTAGTTTAGCATAGTATGGAATAGATTGATAGCTTGGATCTGTCATTAAAACTCGCCATGCTTTATCGTAAAATTTCTTTTCTAAATCTTTAATTAAGTAAAACCGTTTAGCATCCATGCTTAAATCACTTTCGCCGGTTTTTCTCATATCATCTGCATACAAACGGCCTTGGCGTGTGTTTGTTCTAGTTGTTAAATTTTCTAATGCTTCTTGAAAAGTAACCATACCACCTAAACCAGGAATGTCATCTCTTTGTATATTCTTAGCTTCATTAACTAAATCCATTTGCGCTCGAAAACTTAACTTCATCTTATTGTAACTTTTAGGATTAGATAGAGCCCAAGCATTATTGCTTCCATGTAATCGCATCAATTCAATTTCAACATTTGTTGGTTTTTCCGCTGGACGCATACGGATGCCAGTAAAATTATTCCATAGAGCCATATATGGATTTGTTGCAAAACTAACATCTTCTGAACCATAAGCCCTACCAAGTGTGTCACGCTTAACAGCATTGTAATCTTCTTCCTCTTGAAAAAAACTATCTTTTGCTCGCATAGATTTTATTTTGTCAAGCAACATAGACATTTCTTCTGCTATATGAGGTTGACCACCTCTCACAGCAATGCCAAGTTTTGCTCTGCCTACAAGCCTATAATCTGGATCTGTACCATTTGGATGCAAATATTTAAATGTACCGTCAGGGTTTGTTTGCGTAACATCTTCCATAGTATAATAATCAAAATCACCATATGGATTGCGTACTGTAGGATCTCCAACTCTAAAACCCATACGTTGCGCTGCTGCCCAAACATTTGGAAAACCACCAATAGTTGATCCTTCTATTGGCCCTCTAAACAAATGAGGTGCATCACGAAACATATCAGCAAAACTGTCATTATCTAATATTGTGCTTATGTCTGATAGACCTTGCAGCATTGGCAACTCAGCATAGTATTTTGCAATAGATCCAACAGCAGCCAATGCTCTTGCGCCTGTACCCTGTACATCGTTGCCGTATACTGCCTCATTAGCTGTTGTCATAAAAGCTAATACACCGCCAACAGGTTCCCACCCAGAATAAGATACATACATCAATGGGCCATTAGGTATGCCCATATCATTATACAATTTATCTACACCTTCGGGCCATCCTTCGCCTTTAAAAACAAAACTGTACGGTTGCCATCCTGGTGGTAATGCTTCTCTAGCAACTTTGTCCATAGGCATTGCACCTGTCATTCTACCTTCAGCAACTTTATTTTGTACATACGCAAAAGAAGCTCCAGCCATTGTAATTTTAGCCATAGCTTTTTGTTGTTGCGCTGGAGTTCCTGTAAACAAATCTTTATAAACTTGTGGGTTTATACCTGACATTTCCATTGATTTAATAGCAGCGCTTGTTGGAGTTTTTACAAACGGCATTAACCATTTACCTACTGGAATAGGGCCAAGACTTATTTTTTGGATAGCCGTGCCTGGAGCGCTTATATCTAAACCAAAAATTTCTGTATCATCTTGCAATGTATTATATTTAGCTGTTTGGTCTAATTCTTTTGCTACTGAGTCTGGATCAAGCAAAACCATACCTGCTTCGTCCATTGCTTCAGTAACATCTTTACCGTCATACAACGCTTTTCTGTACGCTCTATTTGATTGCACGTACAATTCACCACGTTGTGAAATTGTTTTAAAAAACTCATCGCCAAATAGTAACGCTCTAAATGGCAACCTAACGCCCTTAAATATAAAATTTATTGGCCCTGACAATGGTGTTTCATCTGCAAGTCTAAAACCTGTTGAGTAATCTTCTATTTCTGCTCTTGCTTTTATAGACGGTTTCTCTGATTTAAATGCTATAGACGCTACTTTTAAAGCATCACCAAAACTATCAAGCCAACCTTTAACACGTAACGCTGTATCTTCTATATACACTTGCTCTGGGTCTATTGGCAAACCTCTTGCCTGGCGAACACTTCTAATACCTGTACCGTAAATACCTGCAAGTGTTTCTGTTGGTAGTTGGTATGTCATCCACAAAGCGTTAGAAATTATGTTTTTAAAATTTGTAGCCGGTGACGTTAACAAACCTGCCATATAAGCTTCTGCTATTGCAGCGCGTGTTTTTGCAAAAACAACTTTATTAATAAATCTGTTAAGACCTTTAAAACCTTTTTCTTGCACAACACTAGCTGCTGCTTTTGCTATGTCATCAGTAATCCCTTCACCACCGCCAAGCTGCTCTAATGCTTCTCGCGCTCTACCGGCTAAAGCTAGAGCCCCATCTTCACCACCTACTTCTATTCCAAATGATTGTAATGCCCTAGCAGTTTCTGTTTGAAACCCTTTAAGATGCATATGAAAACCATGATAGATTGCTAACTGTCTACGAAATTCTAATTTTTCACCAGATGTAGAAACACCGGTATTTATTTTGTCTGCAAGGTTCATAATTTTTTCACCCTGCACAACAAAAATTTCACGCGCAGCAACAAGCTCTTCACCTAACAATAAACCGTCTTCAATACGTCTATTTAAAAATCTTTCAGTAAATCCAAGCTCGTCAGCTAAAAGCGCAGCCGCATTTTCTTTTGTAACATTGTTTGGTATTTTAAATCGTTTAGCTTGACTTATCTCTAACTTACTAACTTCAGAAACAGCAGTAATAAGTTTACCGACATCGTCTGATGTTTTCATATTTTCTAAATTAAAATCGCCACCTTCTGCAATTGATTTCGCTTCTACTTCAACATTAGGAAGAACCACTTCTTCTAAGGGAGAAACATCGGGTATTTCTCCTTCTATCGCTTTGTTAGCGTTATTAATTACTTGGTTATATTCTGGTTTGTCAGCTTGTTTGTTTATTTCATTAACAGGATCTAAATCTGCTGCCCTAACTTCATCAATAGCTTCTTTAGCAGCACGAACTGCTTCTGCTGTTTCCGTTGGTTTTGCAGTAAAACCACGTTTTTCAAATTCTTCGTATCCTTCTGGCGATAATGTCTCAGCAGCTTTTTCTTTTTTTAATTGCTCTGGATCAATAGTCTCATCAAGCAACGGTGTTTCTTGCGGCGTTTTAATTATACTTTCTACTGGCGGCGGTGGTTTATTAAATTCTGACATAATGCTTTTCATTAAGTCTCTACCAAACCCTGCAATTTCTACATCACCCTCGCGCTCCGGTCCTTTAGCAAATTCAGTCGGGGCTCCAACAGCAGTAATGCGTTCTTGCTGCTCTTGTTGTTCTGCTATTTGTGTTGGATCAATTGCCATACTAAATCACTTTAATTGAAATTGCTCTGGAAGACTTGCTTCTTCTTCTGCGCCAAGCTTGGGTTTATCTCCAAGAAATGCTAGCTCTATGTATTGTTCTCGTGTAATAGGCAAATTAAATCTTTTCATAAGAGTTAACACACCGTCATTATTCCCAAGTTGGGGGGTTAATTCCACCGGCTCTTTCATCCACTAAACTCCTTGTTTGATTTAAATCAATTTCACCGTTTTTATATCTTTGCCATATAGCGTCAATATCTAACACATTTTTTGCACTTTGTTTAAACTTATCAGTAAATAAACCTCGAACCGCTTCCCATGTAATTGATTGCATTTGTCTAGGTAGTATACCACGTTCAGCAGCAGCGCGTCTATACGCCTCTGCATATAAACCATAATTGCCTGATATGCCTGATACAGAAGAACCTTTTGTAGTGCCTCTGCCTTTAACACTCATATTTTTAAAATTGTGATCTACCTCTAAAGAGTTACCTGATAATGGGCGCAACAATGCACCAGCAACAGCGTGAGTATCTATGGTTACATCACCAAATAAAGCATTAGGGCTGTATATATTATTATAGAAATTTCTAACTTTATGACGCTCACCCATTAATTTAGAAATAGTTTTAACATCTCCGTTTGCATCAATAGACGCAACGGCTTTGCCAATTTCATTTAATGAACCCCAAGCCGCTTTACTTGGCGATCCATCTGCATTTGTAGCAACATCTAGAAAATCACCTTCTGGGCCCACAATACGATAATCTGGTTTATTATAAGTTTGATCGTATAACCTTACAAACAAACCTCTTAATGTTGCTTGCACTGCTGGATCGTCATCTACTATTTCTGAATATGATTTACCTTTTATAAGATCTAATAATGGTTCGTACTTGGGTTTATTTAATGACGGCAAAGATCTAAACTTCTGTTCCATTTCATTAGCAAATTTAAAATCTTTTTGTTTTATAGCTACGTCAAGAACACGTTGCGCTAAACTTACATTTTGATACCAATCTTTTTGCGGAGATAAAGCAGCTAACGCACCGGCAATAGATGTATCTGAAATTCCGTATTCTTGTGACCAAGAGTCTGTTATAGCTCTTGCACCATCATACCATTTTTGGCTACGAGCTCTTGTTGTCTCAGGTACTTTATCATGTAAATAAAGTAAATTATCTTTAGCGTGTTCTATAAAACGTTCTGCTGTTTCATCAACAGTTTCATTAGGCACAGTTAACATATTAGGATAATCTTTAGTTATGTTAACATTAAACTCATAAAGTGCTGGGTCTGTTTTCATTTCATCTAACCCAACAATCAAATCTCCAGTCATTGCATCTTCAGTCGATGCTTTAGCTGTTGGCAACCTTGTTGATATTCTGCCTGGAAAACTACCGTCTGCACTTGTTTTATTAGTTGCAAACATATTACCACCAAGACTACCTACTGGTGGCATTTCTCCAGGTTGATTTAATCTGTCTTTTACAACACCAAATTTTCCACGGAGATACTCAACTAAGCTTTTATCGCCTTTTATTTTTTTAAGACCAAAACCTAATCCTTTTATAACACCATCTAAAGCGCCGCCAACTAAAATACCTTCAAAAGTATTAGTAACTCTAGCGCCTAATCGTTCTAGAGCAGATGCTTCTTCGTCAACCTCACTGTCTAAAAACTCAAATATTGCATTATCAAACCCATATTCTCTAGCTAGTGTTGAAATATTGCCTTCTTCTGGATCTAACAACGCATCTGCAAAACCACCTCTTAACATCATGCTTAGAAAATTTACGCCCTTGACCGGAGCGATTGACATACCAGTAGCAAACATCATAAGACCTCTTGCTAAAGATTCTATAGGCCCATCACCTTCCGGAACTTTAAGACCAATATTTGTTAACCCATTTTCAAAAGCTTTGTCTGCTCGCAAATGCCCTTCTTTTTTTTCACGAGAATACTCTAAACCGTCTGGCCCCATGTAGAAATAACCAAGATTTCCAATAGCCTCACCTATATCATCAGCAGTTCCAGCAATACCTGTCACTGTATCTTGGATACCACCAGCAACAACTCTTCCTGTAGATGCAGCTAAGTCAGCAGCTTTTTGACCAAATGTTATTTCTGGTGGGTCATAAACTTCACCGCCTTGTCTTTCAACAAACATTTTTTCATATTCGCTTAGGGGCTCTGTACGTCCACCACTTGTACTTTCTATATCTAAGAAACCAGCAGATGCTATTTGTTCATCGTCAAAACCAGCAGCATAAAAATCATCTGCTGTAGGTGTAATACCTTGCTCACGCAACGCAGCGTTGTACCGCATAATCTTTGCTTCCGGTGTTATTTCACGTTCTGCAATTTTAACGTGACCACCATTTGGCATCTTTGTAAAAACTTCTTCTACGTTTTTAGATGCATTAAATGATGTACCGTCAACCATTGATGGCGTGTCTGGAAAATTTGCGCCTTTAAATCTTGCAGCTTCTTCGTACTTATCAAGCTCTTCATCAATGCTATAGTATTCTGGGTTCATCTTGCTAGACCCTCATATCTTTTCTTTAAATCTAACATTTGCAAACGTAACGTCTTAGACGCATTTTTTTTATTTTCAGCAACATTATCTTGCCTATTCATGTCATCAATTAATTTTATTATTTGTGCTGGACGTTCTGATTGTGGAAAAGTTTCGGCTTGCGTTATAATATCTGACAATAGATTTTGGAACGTATCATCTGTAATTGTTTTTTCGTATTCGTCATCAATTATATCTCTAACACCTGGAGCTTCAGAAATTAATTTATTACCTAGGTCAATAACTTCTTGTTGTGTCATAGGTTCACCAGCAGCCCTACGTCTATCAACCTCAGTATCAAGTTGCCTATACAAATTACTTATTTCATTTGTTATTTTTTCAGCAGCATCATTATCCATATTTTTTATTAAATTTGCATCGTACTTCATTGCATTTTTTATATTATTTTTAGCTCTAGAAACACCACGATCTTGGTTATTTCTCACTGCTTGGTACAAGCGCTGTTGGTCAGGAGATGTTAAAACAGCGCTAGCATTATCAACATCATTAAATGTTAAAGTTCCTAGTATTTCTTTTTTTGTTAACATTTCCATTGTTAATGGTTGAGATATTGTAGGCCTTAAATCTGCACCATTTATTCTTGCTAAATAAAATTTATTCTTTTGTTCTGTTACATCGAGATTTCCAAAAGCCCATTGTCTTAATTTAGTAAGTATCTCAGCACCGCTTACTCTGCCTGTATCTGTTGTATTAAATTCAAAATCTGCTCCAAGAATTGCTTCAGTTCCTGTTTGCGCGTCTTCTAAAGAAAATATTTTTAAAGGATCGATTGTAAGCATTAATTCATCAAGATCTGCACTTTGTGATTTTAACAATTCTTCATTTGCTTTTTCGTTTTTTTCTTGCGCGTCATCACGTACTTTTTGAAAAGCAGCAGCTTCAGTTAATGCATCTTTAATTATATTATTTGCTTCATCTCTTGGTATGTTTTGCAATGTGTGTAACGCATAAGATCCACCATCTAAAACAGGCCTGTCTTCAACATCAACTTCAATTCCAGCATTTAATAAATCTTGAACCTCTAAAGCTTCTAGTAAACCTAAAGCATAGCTTGGAGTTGTCGATACGTAAGCACCTACAACATTTTTAGCTATATCAATTTTCATTTTTGATGTAGCTATTGTTGCACCAGTTTCGCTATATCTTTGTTGTTTAACACCTGTAGATATATCACTTTGAATGCCGCTAACTAATTGATTATATGAATCAATCATTGCGCCTGTTTGATATATATTTTGAGAAAGCTCTGTTACTATATTTTCTTGTCTACGTGCAAGACTAGCTTGCGCCGCTACTTCTATCTTAGTGTCAATAACATCTTTAAGTTGAAACCTGCTAGTAAGTTCCATTTGATCAAAACGATCCATAAACTTTTGGCGTGTAAATCTGTTAGTTCCAATTTTATCTAACACTTGTGTACGCAAATCTTCTGTTTGCGATTTCCACATATTGTCACCACCAAAAACATTACTTAGTTTTTTTTCACGTTCAAGATCATAAGCTGCCTGGCGTATGCCTTCTTCTGCCTCTAGCAACCCTTCATTTAACAATAACTCTTGTTCAGCGTTGTAACGCATCTTAGCGTATGCACCGACTGATTGAATAAGCGCAGAAGCTGGTGCGCTTTTAGCTAGCTCTGCTTGAGCAACAGCACTTGGAGATATTCTTGCACTAATAGATCTACCAGGGGCATCTGATGTTGGAGATAGTTGCGATGTGTATTTTGGTATTCGTAATGCCATTGTTAATCCCCACCTATAAGACCAGCTTCATAACCAAACTTAGCTGCATCACCTAAACCGCTGATCAACGATGCTGTGCCTTGAGCGCGAGCAGATGCAGCAGCCATACCACCTTCCATACGCGACAACTCTGCGTTTAACTCTGCTTCTTCTTGAGCATCTGTAATCTGCATGTTTGTTATTTTATTATTAAACTCACGAATTTTTGTTTCGTAATCAAACTCACGAGCATTTTGCCTTAGAACTGACATAGGTGTACCTTGACTCATATCAAATCCAGCATAACCAAAACCTGCTTTTGCTGAACCTTGAACATCTCTTTCAAATGCTATTGCTGTTCTTTCTTGCTCAACAAGATAATTTGAATTTACAATTCCTCTTTGTCGTTCAAGTAAATCAATGTCACGTTCAATAATTTTTGCGTTAAATTCACCAGCACGTAGTGCAGCAGCGGCCGCTCTATCACCTGCTTTTTTACTTTGAAGACCGCCAACAACTTGCATTCCAGTTGATATAAGCGCTAAAGGATTACACATTACTTAAACTCACTTATCAAATGTATTCATGCGTGGGTAGAACGCAAGAACGGTCATTGGTAAAGGCTGACTTTGTTTTATAAATACACGATCATCGTCATCAAATCCACCTGGAAACTCTATATCCTTGTCACCAGTAAACATAGGAACAGCAGTATCCATAGCCATAGAGCTATCCCTAAAAAATATTCTGTCTACTTCACCACTGTCATTTCCAACTTCTGCGCCAACAGTTTCAAAGAATCTTACTGTTATGCCGTGAACACGCTTAGGTTTGCCCTGGCTAATACCATCTACAGATCCTGACTCAATACGTAATGTTTGCATATTGCTATCAAATCCGTATCCAACAGCGGCTGATGTTGATGCGTAGTCTAAAACAACAGTACCAGCACTAACGGTTTTGTTTGGATGTGATGCACCGTTTCCTAATACTTGTAATGTTTCACCTTCTAAGTGATACAAACCAGAAAGACTATTTACTGAACCGCCACTATAAGACAATCCACTATCTACAAAAAATGCACCTGTTGTACTATCGCCAAAATCAAATAACTTTAGTTTTTCTACATATCGTTTCGTAACACTATTAATTGTTCTTTTAACAATCATATATAATTCATCTTCACCGGTGTCTGTAGGTAGAGTAGCAATACTTTCTACAACTGCCTGACCACTACTAAAAGCACCACCGATAATGTGTTTATGCCAGGCAACAACCTCTTCTTCACGGCGATACGTTAAACCTAAAAGCGTACCGTCAGCCCTAATACACCACACAACGCTGTCAGGCTCTTGCTGAAAAGCCATTTGCACTAGGCCACCCTCAGTAACATGCTCCGCTAAGATCGTCATGTCAGGCGCTGAATAGCCGCCAGTGTTAACGTCACCAACAAATTTAAACTCACGTATTTTTCTTTTGCCGCGCTGGGCAAACAAAGTAACGTCAGCAACCTGTACCGGTTCTATCTCTGCTGTACCGTAATTAGAGTATTTACGAATAAGTGTTGTTGTAGGTGTAACCGGTCCATCATTCGTTGATGTTAAAACATATTCACCACCAGAAGTGCCAACAGTTAAAACTCTAGTAGCTGATAAGAAACGTATTGCGTTTACCTGGTTTGAAGCAATGGTATAAATAAGAGCATCATTGTCTCCAGTACCTGTAGCAAAGTTGTCGTAGTCTCCGTTTTTACTAAACCACAATGTTTGCGGATTATTGTTTGTATTACCAAAAACTAAACGCTGTTCAAAAAAAGAAACAACGCTAGGATAATTATTTGTACTTGTAAGTGTTGGAGTGCTATTTTCATTTATGCTTAGAGATGCAAACGTCCAAGCATTATGATCTGTTCGCGTTAGCGTTTTAACTGGATGGCTTGGATGAACTATAAACATAGTATCAGCCGATTGTGCAAAACGAACATCAAACAACTGCGCTTCTGTGTATGGCGTTGCAACCTCAAATATCTCTGTCGCAGTTCCACCAGATGTAAATGTTGTAAAACTTGTTGTGTTAATTGCGCTGCCGAATAAATCTACAAGAGTAAAGGTATTTGTTGTTGAGTTCGCTACCCGATAGTTACGTCCATTTAACTCTGTCATACCACCAACGCTATCAACAAAGATCTCATCGCCATTGCTAAATCCGTGGCTATTGCTTGTTAAAACGCCTGGATTAGCTTTAGTAATAGCGGTAATTGTTTTTGCAGAGCTAGTAAGAACTTGCAGATCGTTGCGAAACACACGCATAATCTGTTCACCAAACTCTAAAATGTAAGTATCAGCCGTTTTAAATTGGAACGGTATTAACCTTGTTTTAACAGAACTGCTTTTTATCTCTCCAAGGTATTCTGTGCCTGGTCTACGTGTTACACCGCCATGAGGCATAACAACCATGTTTGTAAGGTCTGATAATCCCTCACGATACTTTTCTATATTGGTACGGCCCTCTAACTTTGGGCTGATCTCACCTGCTGTAAAAGAACTAAACGCTGGTGCAGAACGTGCCATTAGAACCTGCTTTCAATAAAGTCACTTGCCTCTAGGCGTTGCGTTGCACCTTCTGTTGCATCGTTAAATCTTGCTTCAGTAATTTTACCTTCATACAATGATGTTTGTATCTGAACCATACTAGTAGAACCTGTAATAGCGTAGCATATCTCAGCAGATAACCTAGCAGCTAACGCCTCAATTAGACTAGCATCGTAAAGCTGTGTATCTGTTACACGCCCAATATATTTAATTTGTGCGCTACCTTCATCAGTAAGAAGCTTGCGGCCCTCTATTACAAAAACTGGGCCACCAGAATTATTTGTTATGTTGTCTTGCGGATATGAAAGAGAACCGTTGCTAAATTCTAAAACACGCAAACAAAAAGGATCTGTTGGTAGTGAATATTGAAATGCATAACCATATGCTGGAGAAGTTGTTTCTTGAGCTAAACTTGCTCTATTTGTTAGACAGTTCCAAGGGTGAGCCCTAAAAACAGTATCTCTAACCGATTCGTATCTTTGATTAACAACACGCGCCGCCTTACTATTTTCATCTAATGAAGTGATGTTAGAAGCGCCTAGATTGTTAAGCGCAAAGTTTGCAATATCAACTGTACTTGCCATTTCTACCTATCCTGTAAAAGAAGGGGCGGCGAACCGCCCCAACCTAATTAGTCAACTACATACTTGATAGTTACTTCGATACTTCCTGTACCAGCAGCACCACCCATAGTTGCGGTAACAGCAACTCCATCTTCGTTAGTGTCTGTTTCTGTGCCTGAGCCTAGAGCTAGAGTAGCGAGGATGTCTACCTTCTGAGCAGATGTTGAAGCAGCAGCAGCTTTATAAGCAGCAGCGGCAGCAACAACAGCAGTGCCAGCCGCATTAGTATGCGCGGCATAACCTACTGACAAAGTTGTTGATGAACCCATAGCATCATGTGCTAGTGACCCTTCAAGCAATCTTGCGCCGTCTGGTAGAATAAACATCTCAATAACATCACCAGATGCTAAAGAAGATGCTTCGTATGTACCATGAGCCACACGGACTCTACCGCCAAGCTCATTTGCCTTGTTCATCACGGCTGGAGTAGCGCGTGTGTTAGTGCGTTGTGTTGAATAAACAGTAGCCATTAGTCAATCTCCTTATTCGTTACAAGCTATTTCTACCACTTTAGATTCTTCCATACGGGTAGAACCAATAGTTTGGCAGTAATAGACTTGAGTTGAGTATGACTTGTCAGCACGTTCATCAATACGTGCGGCTGGCTCTTTGCCAACAGCAAGCTTCAGACCGTCTTGAGCAAACGCGATAACCTGGCGGCTTGTGCCGTCATCGGTCAAACGATTACTTACGATGAAGTTAAATCCAACAAATGAATTAATTTCACCTTGAGCCAAAGCTTTAACAGTATTGAAGTCGGCTGAAGTCACGGTTGTATTGTTTAACAAATCAGAAATCTGCTTTGGTGAAACAATAATGTGCCGTGGAATAGATGGATCAACACTTGCTGAATCTAGTAGCTCTTTAGCAGATACTAACTTAGCAATAGTCAAACCAGCAGAACCATGAGCAATCTTTTGCCCAGCAGGTAGTGCTGTTGTTGTTGAACCGTCTTTGCCTGTTTGCGATGAACCTAAAGCAGCGCTGATGACAACATCATCCATTGCTCGACCCATAGCAGCAGCGGCTGCACGGCTATATGTTGATGTTGGATCTACGAGCAAACGCACTTTGTCGCTATCATCGATAAGATCAGCATACTCATAGTCTGACATTGTTACCATTCTTCTGGTATGTGGTGTCTCGACTAAAGGCGTATCCTGATGTCTGCTTGTGCGTAGAACAGCAGCAGCTTGTCCTACTTGATCAAAAAAAGCTTTCTCACCATTAACGCTTTCTGTATCCACTGCATTTCGCAGCAAGGAACCCATCTGCTGTGATAGCATTTGGACATTAGCGCTAAACTGGTTAACAAAAGCTGTAGTAATTTGGGTAGACATATCGTCTCTCCTACTTCTGTTTCAATTTAAGGTTACTGCGCTTGGTTATCTCTTGCGAGGCCTTGCTGCTACTTAGGGTAGCTACTCCGCTTGACTACAAGCTTACTAGTGGGCCTTTCGGTTATCCACTATAAGAAATCACGAAGTCGTAACGCTGTTTGCACGTACTCATCGTGTTGTGGGTGCATTCTATCACCATATGGGCCATCAAGTCTAGTGATGTCAGCAAGTTGTCTGTTTGCTTCCTCTGGCGTCATAATCATTTCGGTAGGTGTACCCTCAATATTATCCTCTCCAATTTGCGTAGCAAGATTAGAAAACATCCGTATTATATCTGGATGATCGCCCAACATTCGCCCATCTGCAAGTTTTATTTCATCAAAAATTTCTGTGCCGCCTAATAACTGATTTGCGGCTAGCTGTGCAACTTCTAATCTTTGCTCAAACGCTTGACCATACTCTTGTCGCAATTCTTGTTCAGCAGAATACTGAGCTTCTTCTGCACCTTGAGAAAAATTGTCATTCATATTTGTTACAGCAGATTTAACAAAATCCATCATTACATTTGCTTGTTGACCATTAAGACCAGCATTTAAAGCATGCTCTCTAAACGAGTTAACGTATGAATCTTCTAACGGAATATCTTTACCAAGCTCATATTGATTAGCTTCTGTCGGAGCCCCAAGCCTTGTATATACTTCGCGCCAATCGTCAGCAGTTGCCGAACTACTTGGTATAGAAACTTTGTCTGCGCCTATCATACGTTGAGCGCTTACATAACTTTTAGCCAATGTGCCTGGATCTGTAAAAGTTCTTAAGCTTGGCTCGTTGCGGATTTCTTCTGGTAAACTTTCTAAAAAACTAACCGGTGCTGCATCTGCTACTGCACCTTCTTGAGATCCTGTATCTTGGATTGCCTCTTCGCTCATTGCGGTTCCTTCCCTTCAGCCAGCATTCGGACAATTAACAACACTGTTGCTCGCTGGCCCTCGTTAAATGCACTTTCATGTGGGTTGCCCGAAAATGTCGTTGTCTCATAACCAAACCTTGATTTGAGATCTTTTAATACTTTTTCACCGTCATCTGTATTAAACGTGCGGCGATAAGATAATTTTAGTTCTTCTAATTGCTTCACTGCTCTAAACCACCTACTGCCTTAACTAAAGGCGCAACTTGATTAGCTTGCTCTGCTTGCATCATTTGTTGCTGCATAGCAGCTTGTTGTTCAGCAGCTTGCGCTTGTTGCCTACGCATTTTAGCTACTTCTTCATCACTTCTAATAACACGCGCAGGTAAACCTGTTACTTCAACCAAATACTGCACAAGCTTATCACTGTCTAAATAATCCATAACAGGTGCTATTTCTGCTACCTGCATCATAACTTCAAAGCCTCTAAGCATAGACTGAAGGTCTGTAAGTTTCTGCGCTTTTGCCAATGGCGATACATATTCAATATCTATGTCTTGACCTTGTAGTTGCTCCGGAGCAGCAGGGAGGAGGCCATTCCGGAGCAGCAACGCAAAAGACCGAGAGATTAGAGGCTGCAACAGTTCCGATTGCAACCTGCCTAAGACAGGTCCGAGAAGCCTCATTTTTTCTTCATTACGCTGCAACACCTCAGTCGCTGTCATGGCTGGGCCTTGTGACATAAGCAACTGATCAACATAAAATGCCTGACGTATCGCATTACGCCTTTGCTCTTCCATGTTTAAACCTAGCGGATTGTTAGCGCCGATCTGCAACGGCTCTAGTCTGTCTCTTGTGCCTGTACGAAAAAAGTTAAGTGCGCCTGGTGTTGTTCTAACCGGTAATACAAAACCATCATCCGGAACCATTAGCGGTGGGTCAATCTGTTTTTGAGCAGCACGTATTGTTGTCTCAGACATTTTGTTAACCATCTTAACATCTGGCAACGCATTCATAGCTGGAGATCTACCGTAAGTGCTTACACTGTCTTTAACAAAACGTGGAACCATAAACGGAAAATCATCGAAACCACTTTCTGACAACATAGATTTTGAATCAGCGTGATAATAAACAGATGCAATAGGTTTACCTTTAGCTAGTTTTGTTCTTGACTCACCCCTTGGAAAAACAACATGCACAATCTCATGTTCTTTGTGGGGATCATTTTTTATGTCTTTAGACATTTGCTGCGGTAATTTATCTTCGCCAAACCTTTGTGCTGCTGCACGAGCGCTCATTTTAAATTTTCTATACACTGTATCAACAAGGCCATTCGCGTCTTCAGCTACAGTTATCTCTGCAATGTGACGCGCAGAAAACCTAATGCCATCCTTGTCACCTTCAACCATTAAAGCAGCCGTACCAAAAACAACTAGGTCATAATATAACTCATGTATCTCTTGTTGAAAATTTGATCTGTTAAAAGCTTTATACATTTGATCCATGCATAGCTCTAACCACTCATTAGCCATGTCATCATTTTGTAATGCTGGATCACGGTATCGCATCGAGAACCAAGGGGAGCTAGGAGAAGTGAGCATACCATGCAAAGAGGACGAAAGAAGTTCTACAGCGTGTACGGCTGTACCGTCATAAATTAACTCAGTTCGCTTATCCCCTTGGGTTCTCTTCTTTGTGATGTCTGCTTTTCGCGGTAACATATAATCCGCAAGCTCTTGCCAATGTTTTTCCCAATTAGATCTTTGCGTCTGTAACGTCTTAAACCTACGGTCTAACTGTGCAATAAGCGGATTTACTTGTACCATTACATCATTCCAATACTATTCATTAAAGAAGGCTTTTTCTTTTTTTTATCTTTACCCATAGCTAAACCGCCATGTGTGCGCCCAGCCATTTTTTGGTTTAATCTTTCTAATGGATCAACAGTCATATCTGCGCGGCGCTTAGCTGGCTGCGATGACCGAGCCCCCATTTCACCAGCAATATTCTTTTTGCCGTACATCATGCAATCATTTTACCCATAAGAGATCTTTTTTTACGTGTAGGTGCTTCTGCTAACAGTCCTTGAGCAGTTGTTTTTACTGTACTGCGCCTACTTGTTTTTGCTGTACCTGCAACTTTCTTTTCAGCTTCTCCACCTGCTTCTGCTTCAATTTGAGCAGCTTCTGCTTCTCCACTAGCAGCAGTACCAATACCAACCTCTTCATCTTTTACAGGCGCTTGCACTTCACCAGTTACCATTCCTGGCGCTTCCGGAACTTCTGGTGCTTCAGCTACAGCCGGTATTTCTGGTGTTGGCGTAGGCGCTGGAGCCGGACTATCATCAGAAGCAGGTCTACCAAATATATCTTTTCCAATATTTTTCATAGCAGCTTGGGATCGTTCCTGACGATCTGGCAAATCACGAAAGTACGCCGTGTTTTTAGGTTTCATACCTAAATCCATTTGTAAATCATCAAGCGCTGAATTTTTAGGTGCTGTTGAAGTTCGCACATCCATAGTAAATGATTCAGCAGGTAAAGACCCACCACTGCTTGTTGTTATATTGTTACCGCCACCACCAAAACACATTATCTTAAATCCTTCTGCATAGAAAGTCCTACCGGACTATAACCCAGGCGCTGCAATAGTAACGCGCCCCTTTCACTATTTATGCCAGATGTTGCCCCAGTACAAATATTTACCGCACCAACACCTCGCGCCCATTCTTCAAACATCTTCATCAACCGCACCCCCACCATGCCGCCTCGATACTCAGGGATAACATACCAGATATAATCACCTGCGACTAGTGTTTTTGAATATGGGTAGTAATAGGCCATTCCTACAAGACATCCAACTAATAAATCATTATCCCAAGCAGTAAATATATCACTGTCATCTGTATCAATACGTTCTTCTATCCATTGCTGCATTCTATCAAAATCAAATGTTGCAAATTTTTGCCAGCTTTCCGACTGAAACATTGCACAAACTTCTGTTACCTCAGCAGCGTCAGTATACCTGGCAATCTTATATTTAAGCTGCGAACGGATCATAATCTGACATTGCTTGCATCTGTGGAGCCCTCATTGTTGGCCCACTTTCCCTAAGACCTACAGCAAAATACCGAAATGCATCAGCCGCATGTGATGACCAATCATGCACCGGATTAGCCCTAAATGATCTTGTCCTATCATTATAAGACCTATGATACTGGCGCAAACACTCTAAACCCTGCTTGCACTTCTCACGATCAAACCACAACCTAGGTATCAACATCTGCGCCGCATGTATACCATCCTCTATAGGAAGCTTGGGAACCACCCTAAAATTTAACCCTAGATCCCAGGCAACTTCCCTTCGGCTCTTACCACTACCCAATTCACGCACCTCTATATCGTGCGGCGCGTTATGCGTACCATATAAATAATTCTTAGAGTTAAGGATTTGACAATAATGCGGCAACCCCTGATTTCTATTTTCATAATAATCTATAACATGCACAGCCCTGCCAACAGTCTGCGTATACCAAATCGATGTCGAGTCACCAATTCCGAGATCCCACCAGGTGTCTACCTTGTGCGCTGGATCATAAGGTACATTAGATACCCTGCCCCCAGTCGTAGCCTCTTCTAACTCCTTGCCATAAATAGCACCTGGCACATTCGCATTCCAACTACACTCAAACTCCTGCTGATACTGATCATGGGTCATCATACCCCTAGCAGCTTCCAACTCTTCGTTATCCAATAAACCAGTCTCACTAGCCTTATACACCGCGCTCAACCAATCCTCACTCGAAGAAGCTTGCTCATAATAATCATAGAAAGCATTATGACCTTTAGGCGTACCAACAAAGATACAAAACCCCTTACGATCAGATAATGCAGGACGTAACACTTCCGGAAATACATTCTCAGGCATGTCAGCAACCTCGTCCATGACACAACCATCTAAATATATACCACGTAAACTATCAGGGTTCTCAGCACCAAGTAAACTAATCCGAGCCCCAGTAGGTAAGTCACACCGCAATTCAGTCTCGTGAAACTTTACATTCGGTATGCCACCAGCAAAATGTTTTATATAATCCCAAGCTACATTCTTCGCCTGGCGATAGGTGGGGGCCATATAAGCATATCGGGGGGTAGTCTTACCAGAAACTAATGCATCCCTTAATAAATGATTAATAGCCCATACAGTCTTGCCAAACCTACGATGACATACAACAACACCCCACCGCTTTAACTGCATCTCATTGTGCAAAGACATCTGTAACGGCCTGGGCTCATACGGTATCTCAATATGCGTCAATGCTGCAATACCTCATCCTGATCCTCGTATATCAATATGCCGTTCTTCTCCAAGATAGCCTCGTACAAGTCCAAAAGCAATACCGCACACTCTAACTGCTCAGACGCACTGTCGCTACTCACAACGCCCCTACGTAGCTCTGTAAGGTGTCCAAGCATAGCATGCTGGTTAGGAGTTAAGTCAGAGTGGGTCACACTCCCTGCTCCGCAGGTATATTACGTGTATAGAAACGGCGGCAAAAATGTCGGGGGGTGGGGGGGGTGCTATGCTTAAAACGCATAGCAAACCCTATTTCGTATAATATATATTATGTTAACTCTTGGATATTGTGTAATCATTACAGCCACTTAGTTGTTTTGCGAGCTATGCAGTTTTTGCA
>VMHT01045250.1_pt1 | contig 28766 bp, 29 predicted proteins | sample 4693611 | NCBI WGS metagenome assembly VMHT01 (sample SAMN12280063, study PRJNA550983) | marine metagenome | isolation source: seawater sampled from same location over 5 years 0.02-0.2 micron viral filtrate | place: USA: collected off the coast of southern California halfway between the port... ... | reverse complement strand
TCCGACTAGCACTGAAGCTACAACCGGAACTAATACAAAATTCTTTTTTAATAAATCGGCTAAATTCATTATTTAATCCAAAGTGTTACTAATATTAAAGCTAATATTAAACCTTGATATCTGTTAGGTATTCCAACTAATAATTTTAATCTCGTATTTGTTAAAAATTTAAGAAAAATTTCTATCATTATACTCTCCGGTTATTTTTTAATGGTGTGGATTAAAATAGGATTGCGCCCACTACTATTCCTATTACTGCACTGATAATACAGTGATGGTAGTCTTGCCAAAATTGTTGGCATTTTATTTTCAATTGTCCCATGTGTTCTCCTAGTCTTTGTTATCTTCTTCTAAGTTTCTAAGATCATAGTCGTACATACCTTCTTCATGTTCGTCTGTAATCCACTTAGCAGAATTTTCTACGGAATATATTTTATTACTAACCAATCTATTAATCAAGTTTTTATTTGGGTCAACTCCCATTGATGCATCAAACATTTTAAGTCTATTATTAGGCTGTATAGCAAAATTTCCATCTTCTAATTCTAATACATGACCACATTTATGTTGGTCTGGTTTTTCTGCATAACCAAAATTTAACTCATTGAAGTCTCCTGCACACCAATCTATTGTAAATAAATACTTACCCTTACGTTTTACCTTACGTCTAGATGTATATTGCATGGTAGCACCTGCTAGTTCATAGAAAGTTGTAACACTTACATTGTAACTAAAGCTGTCCCACATAACTAATTCATCTAATGGTAATTCTTTTACTCCAGGTTTAGTACAGAAAGCTGAGATAGGTGCTCGCCACCATAGACCACCGTCTTCCATTAAGAAATGAAACATAGGTACTCTGTTTGGTATAGAACTAAAACCAAATACTCCTACTTCAAAATATTTATCGTGTGAATCTTTTTGGTCCCGTAAATAATTACCTCGGACACAACATTCTATTACTGGTATGTTTGCATTTAAATAAGCCATTAGTCGTAAATATCTCCCCAAGTATTTCCAGATTCATAGTCAACCTTATTAGGTACTGCAAGTGTAACAGCATTTTCCATGATCTCAATTATTTTTTTAGCGTGTTCTGGTGACTCAACAGATATGTCAAGTTCATCATGAATTTGAATATGTGCTAAGATCCCTTCTTTGTAAAGATCTAACATACATTTTTTTGTCATGTCTGCAGCAGACCCTTGTATTAATTTATTTAATGCTTTGTATGTATAAGCTCGTTTAATCCCTGGTCCATGTTCCCTTAATGCATCTTCATGAGACATAGCTTTATGCATACCGAAACTGTTTGGCTCCCATAGAGGAAATCTACATAGTCTACCAAGTAAAGTTCTTATCTGACCTCGCTCTTGAGATCTGTTAGAAGCACTATTCATTAACTGTTTAACAAAAGGTACTTTTGCATGATACTGATCAAACAATTCTTTAGCACGAACTGAAGTCACACCAAGTTCTGCTTGTAATTTTGTTTTACCCATACCATAAAACAATCCTAAGTTAATTGTCTTAGCTTGTGATCTAGGTATCTTTGCCATCTCTGCTACTGTCTTATGAAAGTCTGTACTTAAATCTTCTTGATAAGCATCGACTACATCGTAAACAGAAGGAAATTGATGTAAAGCTGCATAATGCACTACCAACCTAGGCTCTTGCTGAGAATAGTCAAAACAACCCCATGTATGGTCCTTCTCGGGTATAAATAAAGACCTTATCATAGGACCTAGATCTTTGTTTCTAGCCGGAAGTTGTTGTAAATTTGGATTAGAATAACTAAACCTACCAGTAACTGTACCACCTTGGTCGGATCTTATTTGATTTATATCTGCATGTATTCTACCTTTGTGTTCATATCTTATAATTGTATCAATAAATGTTGTGTGTGCTTTATTGATCTCTCTTGCTTGTGCAATTTTTTTTACTAATGGATGTTTGTGTTCTTGTAAAAAGTTTTTTGTAAAACTTGGCGCTTGAGTTTTTTCTGTGCGTTCGTAATCTAATTTTAATTTATCAAATATTTTAGCAATGTTTCTTGCAGCCCATATCTGAGGTTGTACTCCTGTTTCTTTTTCAATTTCTAATAACAACTGTTCTTCCTTTGTTGCTAAATGAATCTTGGTTTGATTCGCTTTTTCAACGTCAACGCGAACTCCTTTAAATTTCATATCAACTAAACAAGGAAACAAATCTGTTTCTAAATTAAATATATCTTCTATGTCTTGTTGAACTATTTCTCTTTTAAAAACTTGCCACAATTCCAATGTAAGCTGTGCATCTTTTTCTGCATACAATCCTACTTCTAATGCAGGCAGTTGCCACATGTCTGCTTTAGGATCTAACCCTCTTGACTTTGCAGCTTCGTTTAATGCGGTTTCATTTTTACCATGTCCCAAATATTCCCAAGACAATGCATTTAAAGAATATTGAAATCTATTCTCATCTACCAGTGATGCAGCAATCATTGTATCTACGATTAAACCATTGATTTTTATACCTAAATTACGTATCCAACATACGTCATACATTGCATTATGAAATATTTTTGTAGACTGTGTTGACATCGTATCTGCAAACCATTTTAAAACTCTTTTACGTTCCATGTTAGGCCCTGAGCCGTGAGCAATAGGAAAATAAAAAGCTTTGCCTGGTACAGCAACAGCAATACCTATAACTTCACCTTCGCCAATAACAGCACCAGATCCTTTTGTTTTTAAATTAGGATCTCTTGTTTCTAAGTCGACAGCTATCTCATCAACCTGTCTTAGATCAGGAAATTCTTTTGGCTCGACCCATTCTTTTTGAGTTTCAAATTTGGGTATTATCATTTAATTCCTTTTTGTTATTGTAATAAATCATTCCAGGCTTTTCATACATAAGCAAACGTTTCTTCATTACTTGGTTTTCTCGATAAAGTTTATCTACTTTGTTATTTAAAGTTTCTATTTTTAATCTTAAGTTTAAAAATAAATTCATTTCTTTTTATTAGTGTCTTTCATTTTTTTAATTTCTAAATCACAATAGTGTTTTATTTTTTCTAGATCTTGTATACCACCTTTATACGGATAACGCATTACATATTTTATTATGTTACCTTGAAAAAAAGTAAGTTCATTTTTTGAAATAAATTCATAAGGTTGAATGTGGTAGTGTTGATAGTGAGATCCACCTATTTGTTTATCTTGCGGAAATGCATCTTTAAAGATATCTTTGTTTGTCATAAGTTGTAACCATTCCTTTCTTTTTTTGATTTTAATATATACAGGTTTTGTGCTGATCTGGTTACACCAACATACCAAACCCGGTGTTCTTCGTCTTGCTTTTCTATACTACTTGCTATAGAATCTCTTATTTTTTTAGCATTATCTAATACCAATACAACATTATCGCATTCTCCACCTTTAGCTGCGTGAATAGTCGATACTTGAATTCTTGGTTCCTTAGATAATTTTTCATCCATAGTCAGCATATTTCTAATATAGAAACATTCTGCTTGATCTGCATTAGTAAATACTTCATACCAAGGCAAACCTTTTTTAAAATTTAAATCTTCCATTTTAATATCTTGTCCTAAGTTTTCATTAAACTCTACGTTAAGATAATCAAATATATCTTTACAATCTGCTCTGTTAATACTTTCTCCTTTTGTAAGTCTTGTCCAGTTTAGAATAGTTCTAAACAACTTAGTATCAAAACTTTTACCAAACCTGTAATGATTGTAGTATAAATTAGATTCTTTTAATTTTTTACATATCTCTCCAACTCTATACGTTGTCCTAGCTAAAATTAACCATTGTCCTTGCTGCAAGTTCAAGTTATCTAAAGAGTAAATAGATTCTGTATAACCCTCTACAATTTTTTTAGTTTCTTTATTTATTTTTGGATGATATATTTTTTCTTTTCTAAGACCTTGTATTCTATTTATAATAACACTAGACATTTCTTGAACTACTTTTGGTATTCTTTCGGATTGATCTAAAATAGTTTCTTCTGCAGGTTCTGTAATAAATCTATTTACATCTGCACCAGCCCAAGCAAAAATAGCTTGGTCATCATCACCTGCTAGATACATATCTTCAGTACATTCTTTTAAAGCATCGTACATCTGCCATTGAACTGGAGCTAGATCCTGAGCTTCATCAATAAAAATAGCTTTAAACTTTGGAATAATCAATTTTTCCTTGTTTTTAGCCACTAATTTAGTAATCATATCGGTATAATCTACGAGGTTACTACCTGTTTTAAAGTCCATAAAATACTTATAGATGTGTTGCAAGATAGGAAAATCTATCTCACGACTCCATTCATTGGTATTGAACTCTTCCTCGATAGAAATGTCTTTGACTCTAGCCTTGTTTATTAATTTAAAATATTCATTGTCACAATCCAGGTAACAAATTTCATCACTCTCAGTAAAATAATTTACTCTAATACTTAGATCTGTACCAATCTGTTCATAGTGTTCTGGTTGCATCACACCATCTTCACTTAATCCTAAAGTGTGAAAAGCAAATGAATGTAAGGTTTGAAAATACTTTAAATCTTTTTTTTCTAAATGAGGATTATCTTTTAACATCCTACCTTGTGCTTCACCTGCAGCTTTTTTTGTAAATGCAAAGTAGCCTATTTGATTTAATGGTACTCCTTGTTTAATATATGAGTCTACAAATTTTAATAGTGTCCTTGTCTTACCTGTACCTGGTGGACCCAGTATTTTTTTAATCATTAAAATATATCTTTCTTGTTTTTAAATGGTATCTTTTCTGTTACAATCTCGCCTTCTTTATAATTACCTAAAGCAATCTCTACTACTTCTACAGGAGGATGATTAGTTTCTTCTCCATCTTTTTTAGGAAATCTTTTATTAACCGCAAACTTAGCATTAAACAAACGCATCATCATCTCACCTGTTTTAGATTTATTCTCTTTCCATTCTTTGTTTCGTAAACTATCAAAAAAACTTTTGTATTTAAAGTACATCATGTCTTCTTCTACAAGAGTTGCACCTGTTCTAAACGATGCGTAGTTTGTAGCTTGTGGACCATTAACGTATTCTCTTAGATACTCTTCTAATAATTCTTCTGGTGTTGTTCCTTTAGGTGGTGTCGTTGTTTCTTTAGGCGGAAACAATGTATCCATAACTTCTTGGAACTGATCACCTTTTATTTTAGGTGGAATAAAACCTGCAGCATTACCAATGATACCTCTAATCTCATCTTGATTTATTATTTGTTTAATGTTTTTTGCTCTGACTTGTCTAGTAGTTTCTCCATCTGGTAGTACTACATTAAAAGTATATTCTGGTTCTGGATATGCAATCTTAACTAATCCAGATAAAACAGGGTAGTGTGTTTTCTTATCTGACATATAACCAAAGGCTCTTTTTCTACATTCAGCTTTCATACATACACTATGTATAGGATCTTCATTGCAAGTGTGGCCTTTGTTAGTACCTTTTTTCCATGCTCTAATTTTCTCTTCTACTTTTTTATCTCCCCACTCATTGTCATAAATAAAATTATTTCTAGCAAACTCCAATAATTTTTTCTCCCAACTATCTGAATATTTTTTTTTAGCAAATACCATATAGTTATATAAAACTCTGTCTCTACCATCTTTTAGTTTACTTTGTGTCAATAACTGCAAACAAGGAGGGCCGTCGACTAAATCTTCAGCACCTCCCTGTAGCAGATTTTTCACATGGGCTAGTGAAAACTCTTCTAATTGTTGTTTTGTAAATCTATTTGCATTTACAACTTTTATAAATTCTTCGTATGAAAACTCAGTGCCATCTAAATTTAATGCAACTCTTTCTTTTTTATTAAAGTATGGAATGTTTATAAACTGTCCATCAATAGGGTTACCTTCAGAGTCTAAACCTAGTTCTGTTTGTTTAGGGTAGATCTCTATTCCTGGTTTAAGATCTAAACTATATAATAAATTTTCTAAACACTCTCTTGCAAAAGTAGCTTTAACTTTTTCTGCAAAAAACATATAGATGTGTAATCCACCACTTTTAGATTTAACTGGTACTACAGGTAATTTATGTTTAGCAATAGCTTCTAAATATTTTTGATAGGGAAAATTTGTATAGCTGTGTTCTTTGTCATCAATGTCGATTGCTCCAAAGCTAACCATACCTTCATCATCACAAGGTTGAATACCTATAGATGTTTTACCATTTAAATGGTCTATATAATCTTGATCTGTAATTTCTTTTTTGGCCCAAGTGTAAACTGTCTTGAGTTTACCTTCGTTGTTATGTTTGCTACTACCTATGTCTTTGATGTAGCCATAATTTCTTTCTAATCCGTTAAATATCTTTATAAAATCTTTTTCCATTGTAACCCATGTTTGTGTAAGTGGGGGCAATTGCTTGCCCCCACCAGAAAATTAAAAGTGTGCGCTAGTTTTTTCTGTAGTCGAAGCTGCGGTATCCCCATGCTTGACTTGAACGTCTCCTTTAGAGACACTTTCAGAAAAAGATTTAGCTTGGTTGTATACTGCTGCATCAGCAATAGGTCCAACCTTACTTATTTCCCAACCAAACCACGTACCTTTATCGTTCGATTGTTGAACAGTTTTTAGCTTGTATACATGACTAAAAGAAGCTGGAGTGTATAGTTTTCCATTTGCTCCTTTAAGATTTATACTAGCCATCATACTGTTCCACTTTCTACTAATCTTTAATTGCGTTGATTTCATGGCAATTAAAGCAGTCGATGGGCTTGCACCATTTACTATTACAAAATGGCTTGCAGTTCTCTCGATGTAATTACCGTTAGGTAATCTATCTTTAAACCCTGCATCTCTTGTAGTTTGAGACATGATATCGCTAGAAGAAGAGTGTATATTCACTGGTGCTCCAGCGCCTTCTCCTCTATCTTGCCACTCTATGTATTCTAACTTATAGTGACATGGAACGACATCCACTCCGGTTACTCCATCAAACAATTCTCCTGTAACAGAGTTGTAAATCATGCCAGGTTCTGCACCTTCAACATACTTACCATCTCTCTTATTTACCTCTGGAGATAATTGTCCTAGGATCTTAAGAAAAGGTAGGGCTAGATCATCATGACCTATATTACCCAATCCTTTATCTGCGTCAGCCTCAAAGAGGCTAGTAGACAATGCACCTGCAGCAGCTTTTTCAGCTACCGCAGACTTTTTAGTTGCGCCGTTGTCCGTGTTTCGTTTTTCATTACTCATGTTTATTTCCTCGTTATTTTGGTTCGGCTTCCTGCGAACACGTTAAATAGATCCGTGGGCATATCTTTTCCAGACTCGATACGCTCACGAACCAATGCTTTTAGGGTCATAGGTTCAACCTTTAATTTCTGGACAGGTTGATAACCTTTACCTTGCGCAAGGACAGCGTATTCCACTGCCTTGTTATCTTCGTTACGACCAAAGGAAACAGTAACCTCATTTTTAATAAGGTCACCCAAGCCGTTGTTTCGAAGCCAGTTAAATGCTTCTTCTTTTTTATCTGCTGTGATAGAAGCACCGTAGATAGGTTTCACTTCAACTGCGGAACCATCTGCTAATTTTAATGTTGATATGTTCATTTCCTGCATCATCGTAGGAATAACTTCACCAGAAATTAATTCTATATTCTTTTTTAATTTCTTAAGTTCGTCCTCTCTTGATGTCAACTCATCTTCTAAATTTTTTAATTTAGAAACTTGAGCAGATAACAAATGAGCATCATCTGTTTTGTTTATATCTTCTTGTTTGTCTTGTTCAAAATTAATTGACATATTGTTTTACCTTTTTACCTTTCATAATATCCTATATAATGCGTAATTTTTATTTGTCAAACATTATTTCTCCTCTTTCATATAAATCTATTTCAATAGGGTAATAAGTTTTTTCCTGTCTGTCCCATTTAAGTATGTTATATCTACCATTTGTAAGGTCTGCGACAATTGAGCACGCCACTCCAATTATGGCAGGATCTCCTGTTAATAACAAATAATCATCGGAAGTATAATTTTTTAAAAGTTTTCTTAGTTTAAACACTAAGGGACCTGGTGACAGAATAATTTGGGAAAATTCAGGCAACAATGTGACAATATCGCCATATTTTGACGCACCCATAATATTAAATTTAGGTTCGCCTTTACTTGTTCCTGGTAGTTCTTGAATAACGTAAACTTTATTTTCCATAACTTTCTATTTGACTTTCCTATATCATTAGAATACAAAAGTCAACAGAAAGAAGAATTATAATTATGAACTATAAATTTAAAACTAAGCCTTACGCACATCAATTAACTGCGTTAAAAAAATCTTGGGACAAAGAATGCTATGCTTATTTTATGGAAATGGGTACTGGTAAATCAAAAGTATTAATAGACAACATTGCTATGTTGTATGACAAAGGTAAAATAAATGGTGCTTTAATTGTAGCACCCAAAGGTGTAATTGGTACTTGGCATGCTAATGAATTACCTACACACTTGCCAACACACATTGATCATAACACAGTTCTTTGGCAAGCAAATATTACTAAGACTCAACAAACAAAACTAGATACCTTATTTGAAACAGGTGAAAACTTACACGTTCTTATTATGAATGTAGAATCTTTTAGTACTAACAAAGGTCTTAAATTTGCAGCTAAATTTTTAAGTTGTCATAGGACCCTAATGGCTATTGATGAATCTACTACTATTAAAAACCCAGAAGCTAAACGAACTAAGGCTATTGTTGCTTTAGGAAGAGAGGCAAAATTTAGACGTATTCTTACAGGATCTCCTGTAACAAAATCACCATTAGATCTTTACAAACAATGTGAATTTTTGGGTGATGAACTATTAGATTTTAGTTCTTACTACGCATTTAGAACTAGATATGCAATTATGAAATCTGCTAACTTTGGTGGCAGGTCTGTACAAATTGTAGTAGGTTATAAAAACCTTGGTGAACTGTCTGACAAACTAGAAAAATTTTCATACCGGGTGTTGAAAGAAGATTGTTTAGATCTTCCTGACTATACTTTTATGAAAAGAATTGTTCAACTAACTCCAGAGCAAAGAAAAGTTTATGATCAAATGAAACGAATTGCTTTGGCTTCTATGGATAACAAAATGATGACTACTTCAACTGTGTTAGTACAGTTGATGCGACTTCATCAAATTACTTGTGGTCACTTTACTGCAGATGATGGCACTGTTAAATTTATTAAGAACGAAAGAATTATAGCATTGATGGATATCCTTAAAGAAGTAGAAAACAAAGCTGTGATTTGGGCCCATTGGCGACATGATATTAAATCTATTATTGAAGCTGTTGAAAAAGAGTATGGTAAAGACTCTTATGTTACTTACTATGGAGACACACCTCAAGAAGATAGACAAGATAATATTAAAAAAATGCAGGATCCCAATAGTCCTGTTAGATTTTTAATTGGTACTACTGCAACAGGTGGTTATGGTATTACACTTACTGAAGCCAACACTATGATTTATTATTCTAATGGTTATGACCTTGAGAAAAGAACTCAAAGTGAAGCTAGAATAAACAGAGCAGGTCAAAAAAGAAAAATGACTTACATAGATATCCTTGCAGAAGATACTGTTGATGCAAAGATTGTAAAAGCTTTGAGAAAAAAAATGAATATAGCTAATGAAATTATGGCAGAGGATTTTAAAGAATGGATTTAATAATATTAAATGATGGCTTGTATCAACTGATACCTGTAACAAAACAAATAATGGAAGGTATAGCCATAACAGCAGAAGTAGATTGTTTTGCTTTGTGTGATATTTTAAGACTTAAATTATCTGGCTATGCTGATACCTTAAACTTGCATATAATGAAAGATGGCTCTGGTTATTTTATGGGCTGCATGTGTAATTAAATATCCTGGAGACCTGTTTCACGATTAAGAAATTTGTATTCTATTTTTTGTATATTAAAATCTTCTTTTATTTTTTTACATATAGCTTCTACATCTAAATTACCGCAACTATAAACATCAAATTGCATTAACGCTGGATTAATTTCATCCCAAATATGCATTGCTATGTGCGATGTTTCAATAATTGCAACTGCAGTAATGCCTCTGTTACCTTCCATATGACAATACTTAACATAAGGACCCATAAATATTTTCATATTAATAGACTCTACAAATTCTTTCATCCATTCTATTAATTGTTCTTCGTCGGTTGGTGGAGTTACAGCTTCAGCGCGCACAATTAAGTGCTTGTGTACCAGTAAACTGTTTTTCATTGTAATGCTAAAGCAAAGATAACATAAGCCATACCACTGATTAAAGCGCCGACTGATACTAATAGAATACTTTCTACTCTATTAATTTGATGTTCTAATTTTAAAATTTTATCGTGAGTTTGTTTTTGCATTATTCTACAAAGTTTTTCGTGAGAATCTATTCTCTCTATTGCTGTATTTTTAGTAGCCATATGTGTTTATAATTCCTCCATTTGCCATTTGAGGTAATGGAAAGTATGTGTTAGCAAATTCTTCTATATTCATTCCTGTGCCTTCCTCTGCACCTGACTCTATAAACATTTTAGTTACCATAACCCGGTAGTTTGTATCACCACCAAGTTCAAAGTTTACTCTACCACCATCTGCACCATGAAAAGATTGACCATATGAAGCAGTTCCTTGACCACCTTTAGAAGTGTCTTTAGTACTACCAGTATTTTCAAACCCACCTTCAGCACTATGCATTCCTCCATCATATGTACCACCTGCATCTGAAAGAGACGCTCCTCCACCAATGTATGTGCCACCACCGCCATTATTGTTGCTAGTATCTACATAACTATTTTCATTAGCATCTACACTAGTATCTCCAATAGTTGAATAGTCAAAACTAGGTGTAGTATTTTTTTTAAAAGGATTACCTATATTAGAAATAGTATCTTTCCAATTTTGTGGAATACCTTCTGTAAAAGTTCCTTTAATAGAACCAGGTTTAAAGCCACCTGTTTCGTTTAGATCAAATTTATCTCCAAAACCTAACGCCTCTAGTGCGTAAGCAAACGCAGGTTTAATATTTAAACCTAAATGATTAATATTTTTACCATCAATGGTTTGATAAAGTCCTGAAGTTGCATTTTTATATCCTGTAACTTCTGTTGGTACAAAGTCATATGCACCAACACCTCCTGTTTCAGTCCAGACATCTTTAGTAAAAGTTTTTTCTGTGTCTTTTAATAAGTTTCCAAACTTTCCAAAATCTCCTTGTGGTCCATCTCCGCCACCTTGTTGATATTGTTGTGGAACTATTACTTTTTTATTAGATATAGATTCAATACCTTCGCCTGTTTCAGCGCCTTTGTTTTTATAGTATTGATATAATTCGTAAAATGTCATTATGTTCTAAACGTTGTGTTACCAAATAAGGCCTCTTCTTTTTGAGCAGAGGACATTTTATTATATGGTATTCCATATAAAGATGCAATATTTGTTGAGTTATTTTGAGCTAATATAGGAAGTATCTGAGCTTGTCCTGCAGCCATTACATTTGTTGCAGGTAACGTAGCTTTTACTTGTTCAACTGGAGCTATGTTTGGAGCTACAGATGTATCTACTATTTCTCTAGATTCCTCTACTCCTGGTGATAAAAGCTCATCTATAAATTGTTCTAATTCTTCTATAGATCTTCCTAATTCAAATTTTCTTAAATCTTTTTGACTGTCTTTAAAAATATCCATTACAATTTCGTTTTGGTCTTTAATTTCGTCAGCTTTAAAAGGATCTTCATCTTCTAATCTTTTTGCTAATTGTTCAAAGGCTTCAATACTATAAGTCGGAGATTTAAACTCACCTCTCATTAAAGTTCTTGATTCAGTTTTAGTTAATCTGTTTTCTAAAATTTTTCTCAATTCCCTTGAACTAATACCTAATTCTTCTGCTGCATTTAATGTGTTAAACATTTGAGTTTGATTAGCATAGTTTTCTAATACATATTGTTTCCATGCAGCAATTTTATTTTCAGGTGAAGTTCTTGCTGAGTATGCTGTTTTAGCAAATTTACTTCTAATCAATCCTTTATCTTTTCCGTAAGAAGTTAATATAAAAGGCATACTAGATAGAGGTTTAGCATCTTCTAATCTAACCCCTGACATCAAAGCTGCTATTTCAGCTGCACCATCTCTTTGAGTTCCGTAATCTGTAAATTTTCCAGTTGCACCTTCCCATACACGTTGAGCACTAGTAACTGCTCCAGGTGTTAATCCACCAAAAATATGATTAATAGATTTTGCTAATTTAACATCTGGTGAGTCTTGTTCAAAATAAATTACTTTACCTGTTCTTGTTTTACCGTTTCTACCCACAGGTAAAACATCTGTAACTCTTTCTGTACCAATTGATTCTGTAACAAATGGAGTAATAAATTCTGCAATAGCACCTTTTCTTTTTTGACCATCTCCACCAATTAGTTCACCAAATAAAGCATTGTATATAATCTCATTAGCAGTAGATTTATTTAAACTACCATCAGAGAAAGCACCTATCACAGCATTAACCGGAGCAACTAAAGTATCGTATGGATTTGAATATGAAAAATTATAATATTTAAAATTACCGTTTTCATCTGGAGAAGACATTGGTATTAACGTAGAATTTCTTTGATACGTCGGAGCAAAGTAAGTTTGAAAAGCTTCCATAGTTGCATCATCTACTCCCGTTACATATTGAGCTCCCTTTTTAACAGTATATCCAACACCACCAAGAACAGTCGAAAGACCTACCAATCTTCTCATTCCCATTTGTCTTATGTAAGGATTATTACTAGTCAACTCTCTTGTACCAAGTGAAAATATATTGGATGAAGTTCTTAAAATTTCTGCAGGGAAAGCTATAAAGTTTCCTAAAGGTAAGTTTCTAATATTTTCAATTAATTTTGGAACCTTACTATAGGTAGGAATTGTATTGGTAACTAAATACGCAGAAGCTTCTTCTAATGCTTCCAAAGGAGTTTTAGCAGCACCTGTAAAAGTATTAATTTTTTCAAATCTACTACCTGTAACTGTTGTAAACCAATCATCTATGTTTCTAAAAAAAGCAGCTTGAGCAGCATCTTTTTTACTACCTGCAGGCATCTTCATTAAGGCAGTTGCATCCATAGCACCGTTTCTAGAAAAAGCAGTTCCTAACGCACCTTGATAAAAATTATCTGAATAAATTTTCCAGTAGTTATCAGCACCTTGATATACATCAGTTAGTTTTTTCATAGCAGGACTATTCATTAATCCTTGAAAATCAAGTTTACCATTCTTAGCAGACTCTAAAACTCTTCTCATTTCAGCTAAGTTAACGTTTTGATCAATAACTCCTCTTTCAATTAATCTTTCTATTCTAGCAATTCTTTCTATATCTGTTTTTGCTCCTGCAAATATATCTTCACCTGTTAATCTCCAAGCATCTTTAAAACCAATTCGACCTCCTATTAATCCACTAGCCATAGGAAACATTGCTGCTGTTGTAAAGTTTCTTATTTGTGTCATAGGTGATAAAATTGTTTTAGATATTTGTGCACCTGCTTTTAGAGTCATTAAACCTTTATAAAAAGGAAGACTATATAAACCAGCGGTTGCTTCTTTAGCACCTACTAATGCATGAGCTAATTCTGGAGCAGCGTAATACTTACCGTTAAATAAATCACTTGTCATAACAAGATCAGAAAAATTTTCTTTACGCCCAATTTTAGATAAATCTACAAGTCTTGTTTTACTGCCCAATCTTGCCATAGCAGCAGCATCAAATATTGCTCCGTTTACATTGTCTCCAGTTCTTAAACCTGCTTGTAAAATACCATCAAAAGCTTTCTTACCATACATTTGTTTTGATTGTTGAAGAGCTACATCTAGACCCGCATTAATTGCGCTCCAAGTTTTAACGTCTTCAGTTATTAGTTTTCCAGAAGAATCTTTTATACCTCGTTTAGAAAGCTCTACACCTGTTCTACCTTTTTCAACAGACAACATTCTTTTTACTGCATCAGGTAGATCTTCTCCTTTAAAAGCTCTTAACGGTTCGCCTTTAGTTTTTTCTGTAACATTCCACATTTTATTTAATTCGTTGAATGCAAACTCAGGGCTTTCTGCTCCAGATATAACTTTTTGTTTGTATGCTAACATATCTCTTTTAGCAAATTTATCTAATGCTTGTTCATAAGCATCGTCATAAACTTTTCCTGAAGTAGCTCCTTTAGCTATTTTAACAGCTTCTTGTCTGACTGCAGCTAACACATCTTTGTCACCTGTTTTAATTATATTTTTAAATTCTTTAATAGCATTTTTTTCTAACAGTGGATTAAATTCAAATTTTTTATTATTAAATGCAGCAAAATTTCTTTTACTATACAAAGCGTAGTCTGCTGCTAAACTTTGCAAAGCATCTTTTTTAGTTATTCCAGACGTAAATGCACTAAATCTTGTAGCTGCAGCATCAATTAATTTATCAAACCGCATTACATTTTTTCTAACATCTTTTGGAATTGTTTTTAATATTTCTCTTTTTTCGTTTTTTGAAGTAGCTAATAATAAATTATGTACTTTGTTGTCTTCTAATTGTAATTTTAATAATGAATCTCCATCTCTATTAAAAATAACTTTGTATTTATCTACAATATCTTTGTGTCCTTCCTGAATAGCTTCACCAATTTTAGTTAATGTTTTTTGTTCTGCACCAAATTTTAAATTAAGATCTACTTGTATATCTCTTATAGCTTTACCTTGTCCTCTATATGTATCAAATTGATCTCTTAATTTTATAATTCTTCTTTTAAGATGATCCATTACACCACCTTCAGCCGGAACATATCTCCATTCTACATCACCTGCAATTTTTTTACCTGCATCTGACAATCTAGTTCGACCTGCTATTACTGCTTCTTGAAGAATACTTTTATTATTTTTACCAACGACAGCATTAATTGCTCCTGTTAATGGGTAGTCTATTACATTTAAAGCTTTTCCTCCTACATAACCAACTGTTTTAGCTGCAGGTAAAATTCCATATCTAAAACCTAAAGATGCTGCTTGTGGTAAAAGTGTTATTCCAGCTCCTAATACAGCTCCTTCTGCACCAAATTTTGCTTTACCTTTTATAGTTTCAATTGCTCTATCTCTTCCTTCTAAACCTGAGTAATCAGTTTGTTCCGTGAGCCCTGTAATATCAGACAAGGTTCCTAATTCACTTGGAGTAGAAACTGCAAAATCTACGACTCCACCTATACCTCCAAAATAACCTGCACGTTTAGTAAGTTCAGCAGCTTTACCAGCTTTAGATAAACTACCAAGTTTAGTCATTGTGAAACCAGCTCCTGATTTCATTTTACTTAAACCATTAGCAATTTTTAATGCTCCTAGATAAGGAATTCCAAACTGAGTTATAACAGAAGTAATGTCTCCTAATGCAGTTTTAGTATCAGGAGTTGCAAGGAAACCATCTCCTTCAAAAATATCTTCTATTCCTTTTAATAAATTTGTGTTAGCTAAATAATCAATAGGCATTGCACCCATTTCTAACAATCCTCTCACAGCTAAACTTAATCCCTTAGCTGGACCTGTAATAACAGTATCAGTAATATATCCTAGTGTTCCAATGTCGCCACCTCTTGCGACTTCAACATCTTTTTCCCAAGTTTCCCAGGCCATTTAGACTCCTATGCAGTTTGTTGAGCAGGAGGAATAACTAAATTTACTCCGTATTTAACATTAAAATTTTGAACATCTTCTTGTGAAGTAATGTAAGCAAAGTCTTGTAAAGCCTGTTCACTACTTGCCAATAAAGATACAACTTGATCTGTTATTTCAGGAGGTAATCTATCCCTAAGTTCTGCATAAGTTAAATTAAGCACAGGTTTTTCTTGAGTTTCCGTACCACCTGTTGTTATTACTTCTGTAGATTCTATATCTTCGAATGTTTCATTGGGGTCTGTACCCATTGCATAACCAATTCGTCCGCCATCCTTAGCTTTAATTTTAGAAAGACTTTCAATTACTTCTCTAAATTGAGGAACCGTATCTAATAAAATACCTTTATTATCTATAAATGTTCCAAAAAGAGTTTCTGCTTCTGATACTTTTTGTATTAATCTCATGTATTTTTTATCTTTAGTTATATCTTTTCCTGTGTAATTTTTTTTATATTCTTCTAATTGTGTTCTGTATTTTACAACATCACTATGTCTTTCATCAATTTCAGGTAGGTATTGTTTAATAATTAATCTTTGTGATTTAACATCTGCAGATTCATCCATTGCATTTTTTATAAATGCTGCTTTTATTGTTTCTGGATCTCTTTTGTCACCATCTTTTATTAAAATCTTAGCTCTATTTTCTAAATTTCTCATTTCGTTAGTAGGTTTAGCTGCATCAGCTGCATATTTCTGTGCATACTTTTCTTTTTCTTTAGCAGCTTTGTAAGCAGTTAATGTAACAGCTTTATCTTCTTTAGCTCTTGATCTTGCGACAGGTAATGCAAGCTCTGTTGCTTTTTTAACTTTTTCATTAATTCCACCAGGCTCAGTTAAAGCGGCTGCTATAATTAAAGCATTCTCACCTCTAGTTAATTTGTCATTTTTTAACAGCTCATTTAAAATTTTCTTTTCGTTTTCAACTTCTTCCATAATATCAGTTGTAAGTTTACCACTATTGTCTCCACCAGGTACGATATCTAATTTTTTCTTTTGTAATGCATTAGCTCTAGCTATTTTTTCTGTTTCTGTAGCCATAGTAATTTGATCTCCTGCAGCACTTGTTTCAGAAAAATCTATTTGTTCAGATTTGTTTTTATCGGCAATAACTTCTTCTAATGAAATTTGAGTATCCCCACTTGCTAGTTCATTGTACATTTTAATACCATTGTCCATTGCAAATTTTCTTTCTTCAGTATTTAAAAATTTACCGTCTCTTGCTTTGGTTGTAACTCTTTCAAACATTTGAGCAAAAATTTCATCTTGAGAAGGACCTTCAACATTAACCATTTCACCATCTATTCCATAACCTAAACCTTGCATAGCAGTATCAGTATTTTTTTTATTTATTGTAGGTCTAACATTGCTACTAGCTCCCATAACTTGTGCATCCATAGGAAAACTTTTCATCATTGGAACAATGCCATCACCCATACCCATAGCAGCATTTGCTTTAATTTGATTTAAAGGTATAGGATAAATAGGTGTTTGACCAAAGTAACCGCTGTTGGCTTGAACTCTAGGTTCTACATGAGACATAATACCCTGTCCTTGAGTACTGCCGCCTTTTCTAAACATTGGTCTTTTAAATACGTTATACATTATTTACCGAATAAACTTCCTAGACCATATACACTAGCTGCTGTTCCAAGTGCCGTGCTCAATGGTCCTGCTGTTCCTGCTCCACCTGCTCCTGATGTAGTTGACATGTAAGCTTGTGGTTGACCTGATAACAATCCACCAGTTATAGAACTTAAGAATTGTAATCTGTTGTATGGTTCATATGCACTTAGTTGATTACCTTGTGCAGACGCATCTAGTAATGCTTGTTGGTAACCAAGATCACTGGTACCTGCGCCACCTAATTGTTGAATGTTAGCTTGTGCTAATGATGGTTGTAATGATGCTAAACCTTTTTGTTGATCAAAAGCTTGATTAGCTAATTGATTAGATTGTGCAAATCCTTGACCTAACATTTGAGCTTGTAATAGAGCTCTATCTTGTAAAGTCTGTGCACCGAATTCTGCTTCTTGAACACCTTGTCTAGCTCCACCAAAAGCTCCAGCAGTTAATGCTTTTTGTGAAATTTGGTTTTGTTGAATAGATCTTTGTTTGTCAAACTCTGCTAATGATGTATCAATAATATCTTGTTGATAAGGTGACATGAAACCTTGGTAGCCTTGTGGCCCTGAATATTGTGCTGCTTGATCTAAGAAAGGTTGATAACCTGCAACTCCTGTACCTGCACCTACTCCACTAATTTGTCCTTGAGGTCCAAAAGTTAAAGTACCAAGTCCTGCTTGTGTTGCCGCTTGTTGTTGTGCTTGTTGTGATAATACATTTTGATCTGCAACCGAAGGTGCAAATTTTGTAGTATCGACCGGTTGACCTGTAAGCTTGGTAGTAAGGTCTAATAATGTTTCACCTGCAGCTTCTAAATAGGGTGCGGGTCGGTTAATTGTAGTGTTCTCAGCCATTATGCTAATGTTCCTCCGTTTTCTAAATTTTTCATCATGTTGTACATTTTTTGTGCACCTTTATTAATATTGCCGTCACCAGCATTTCTTACAGCATCTGCTGTAAATACAAATTCGTTTTTGCTTAACATTGCAGGGACATCATCAGCTCTTTCTTTAACACCAACAGGCACAAACCCACCAGTATTTCTGTAATCTAATTCACTAACACCGCCCTGATTTTTTCTTACAGGAACTTCCATTCCCATGATACCACCTTTTTCTTTCTTTTCAACTTTATCTGATTTTTTAGTTATCCAATTTTTTTTCTTTTTCTTAATCCATTGTGTAACATCCTCTTCCATAGCATCTTCATCAAATAAACTTCCTAAACCTTCTTCATCTTCGTCATCTGATTTTTTAGTTATCCAATTTTTTTTCTTTTTTGTAATCCATTTATTAGTACCATCTCCAAACCCTATTCTACCACCATCAGCTTTCATTCCCATAATAGCAATTTCTTTTAATACTGCTGCATCTTTAGGAAATAAATCTGGACGTTTTAAAATTCCATATAAATTTTTAAATTGTTTATTAGATCCACTTCCTCCACCTAATCTTCTATACAAATATGTTTTTTCTGCAGAGCTAAATGTAATACCTGCCATCTTCATATCATCATTCTTTGGCTCTTCTTCCATTTCCATATCAACATCTATAGTTGTAATACCTTCACCTTCTTCAGGTGAACCAAACATTCTGTTTACTCTACCACCTTTAGCATATTTTTTCATTTCTTTATCTATGTCAAATTTAATTTGCATAATCATATCCATGTCATTTTTTGCTTCAGCTTCTTCAAGAGCTAGCATTAACTGTGTTAACCTACTACTATTTAAAGAAACCATTTTATCATCTTCTAATGTTTCTTCTAATACAGATGGTTTATCATCAGGTCTGTAAATAGTGTCTACGTTTAATTCTTCAAACATTGTTTTGTCTTTAGGACTACCAAAGGCAAAACCTATTCTTCCACCGTCTTTAAAATTTAAAAAATTAGCTTCACCATATTCTTTATTAAAATCTATTTCTCTTTGAATAGCTTTTTTCTGATCTTTAATATATTCATCACCTAATTTATTATACATATTACTAGACAATGTTGGATTTTTTTGACCACCAAATGCTACATCTTCCAGTAATTTGTTTGCTTTTTGAACTCCTATTCTAGCATCACCTTCTTTATCAAAAAATACTTTTTCCATAGTTTCATCAGGAGTAATTTTTTTTAAAAAAGCTGCAGCATCTGGTTCTAATCTTAACATTCCTATTTCATTCATAAGTTCTGTTGGATTAATAATACCTGCTCTAGCTCTTAAAATAGATTCTTTTATTTTTTCTTTTTGTCTAGCGGATAAATCTGATAACTCTCCATAGTCTAAAGCTTGAGATAACATTTTTAAATCATCACTTCCAAACATTAAAGTGTTGCCTTTTCCTTTATTTTGAAAACCTTCTAAATCATATTCACCTAATTTTAAAGTTTCTATGCCTACAAGATTTTCATCTGTACCATCTTTGTAACCTATTCTACCACCGTTTTTTAAACCAAAACTTTCATAAGGTAAGTTCTCTTGATACTTAGTCATGTAGTCTGCTTTTTCTGCATTGTATAAATCTTCATTAAATTCCTCGTCCGTGAGCCCTGCTTCATCAGCTAAAGCTTTTGCTTCCATGTAACTTGGAACAGCGACAATGGCTGCAAGTAATGCAGTCTTATCTAATACTATATTTCCTGCGGCATTTTCTTTAGTAAATACTGCTTTAAGTGCTTTACCACCCATGTCCATAGTTGCATTACCTATAGCACCCATGTCACCTGATTTTAATACGTTAAAGTAATTTTTAAAAATACCATCTGAAGCTTGAGTAGTTGTATTTTTAATAAATTCTTGATTAGCTAAGTCAGCAAGTCTTTCAGATTCTAGTCCTATTTTTTTAGCTGCATCTTGATTTAAAAATCCTTCTATATTTTGAGGTTCTGTACCTACTCCTTCAACAGCAGCAACATCTTCTGCTCCGCTTAACATTTTTCCAAAACCTGTTTTATTTCCAAACGGAGAACTAAAACCTCCTTTAAATCCTTCAAGGCCTCCTCTAAATGCTCCACCATCTGTAAAAGGGTTCCCTTGAAATCCTGCACCGCCTGCGTATCTTGCTAACTGACCACCACCATAAGTTAAGGCAGCAGATTTTAATGAGGAACCTATTCTGCCTGTTTGATCAAAGCCACCGATACCAGCCATACCTGCTGCAAGAGCCGGGTTAAACGGCGCTACAAAAGGTGCAGCTTTAACTGCGATAGCAGATATTTCATTGGGAATTATTTTTCTTACAAATTTTTTAAGTGAACTACCTAGTCCAAATTTCTCTCTGGGTGCAACGGTCATTATCCCGCCATTTGCATATAGTTGTCTATTCATTTGCGCTCTTGTTATTGACATATGTGTTTAAAATAAGGCAGGTGTATTTACCTGAATTATATAATTTATACTAATTTTACTCCTATTACAAGTTAGTCTTTGCACCAAATGGAGGTAATTTAACATTGATCTTAACACTTCGTGTTATATCCCCTGGCTTGGTGTCGGTGTTGGGGTCTTGAAGATCCGTTAAAGCTTCTGCATCTGAGTTATATTCTTTACCTGTTACCTTGTTTTTTAAAAGAACCTCTACTTTAGGCTTAATAAAAGGCACTCCTTTATCATTAATTACTTCTTCTTCTTGTTCTACAAATGACATTATGTATCCTCTCTGTTGATTTCTAGTATAGACGCTACTACAAACAATCTATCAGCATCTGCTGCTGTTACTTGCAACACTTCATTTTCTTCCATTACCAAAGGTTCTGTTATAAATTGTAGTGTCTCATTGCTTGAAACAGCTTTTGTTTTAAATAAAGTAAATTTACTAGCTGAAGCTGGGTTTCCATTAAATAAATCTACTGTTAAAGTACTGCCGCTACCACTATCATCACTAACTAATAATGATTTTACAATAGCTCTAGAGTTTGAAGGTACTGTATATAAAGTTGTAACTGTATTAGTAGTTAAATCTTTTTTTGAATTTTTATATATATTTGCCATTTACCCTAATCCAAACCAAGTAAATCGTTCTTGGTCTTCTTTTAAATCTCTTAAAAATGTTGAATTTAGTTGTTCTATAACAGAAGTTAATGCTCTGTTAATTTGTCTTTGATTATCTTCTGTATATTTCTTTTTTGGTTCTGGTAATCTTACTACTACTTTTGTCATTATCTTCTCCCGTCTGGTTGTACATCAACTTGAAAAGGACCAAATCTCCATGATTCTCCTGCTCCATCATTTTCTACTTTAAGACTAGCATATCTTCCTCTTGCACGTGTATCTTTTTTAGTAGTACTAGCATCTACTGTAAACGGACTTAAGGCTGTTGCTGCACTTGTCTGAGAAGGAAAATTCTTAACTGATATAGTTATTTTAGCATTACCTGTTATTGCTTTAAAGTTAGGTAAAAATCTACGCATAGATAAAAATTGTTCGGGTGCATCTTGTTGAAGTGCAAAACTATAGGACTCAATAAAAGAAGTTAAAATAGTAGTGGTCCCATCAGCATTAACTTGATCGGTCCCTGTTTCGTGTTGAAATAATGTAGTAGAACCTAACCCTGTTTCACCAATAACTTGAGGAAAACTTCCTGTAGCAGAGCTTGTATAAGCTGTTGCAAATGGTTTAGGATACACTAACGAATCAAGCCAAGTAGTTCTAATTGAGTTTGTATTAACACCTGTATACCAATTACCCATAGGTAATTCACCAGACTCCCCATAATTAAAAACAACATATCGATTATTAAAACTAGATCCAGAGCTAGGGTAATACCACACTACTTCAGTAAATAAGTTGTTTATTCCAGCACACACTTGTTGACCTTTGGTAGTATCAAAATCATCATAAACATAATCCTCAACTGAACATGGTAGTGAGTTTACTGTACCATCAAATGCAAAAAAACCATTGTTAGACATCCAATATGCAACACCATCAATTTCACAACAAGCATTCTGTCCTATTAATCCACAGTTAGTACCAACCTGTTCAAAGCCAAATGTAAAAGGCGCACCTACAAATTTCATTGTATACAATGCATTATCTGTCCATATTAAAATATTTTCTTTACCTTTAATAGCACCCATAATTTTTGTACCATCTTGAAGTCTTTGTGATCCTGCTGTGTTAATTGCAGTAGGTGTGTATTCATTTAATCCTTCTTGAGTAGAAAATCTAATAAACATATCATCTTGAGTACTATCATCTCCAATAGTAGTTTCGGTTCCACAATGAATAATGTGTCTAGTAGTAGGAGATATTAAAGTTATTCTAGATGCTGTAGGATTACCTAAATCAGTTCCGGCTACTAAAGCAGTTACAAAATTAGTTGTTGTAGTAGAAGCTCGAGTTGTAAATGCAGTGCTTGCTCCAACTGACGTATCCCAAGTAAAAGTTTTACCATTTAAAATAGTTGCGATTAATACTTGTCCAAAATTACTAAATGACCATAACCCAGGTTCTAAGGTAACTGAAGAAGCAGAGGCAGCAATTCCCCATCCTGTTTGTGAACCACTACTTACAGTTCCTCCATATTGAGGTACACCCCAACCATAACCATAAGTCTGCTCAACTGGACCAATTCTTTCATAAGGTTTAACTGTCATAGAACCACCTGTTGAAACAACAGCAGTAGCTTGATTTAAAGAATCAATAGTAAAAGTTGTTGTAGTAGGAATAGTCAAAACTTGAAATAGTTTATCTTCAAAATCAGAAGCATTTAATCCTGTACCACTTGGTAAAGTTACAGCATCTAATTGAATAATATCTCCTACCTCTAAACTATGAACACCACTTGTAGTTATTGTACAAGTTTTAGCACTCGTACTATTTGTAGCTAGCGTAGCTCCAGAAAAGGTAACAACAACTCCATTATCATCTGATCGATAAGGAGTAATATCATAAATTTGACCCTCAAAGTATATAAGTAAAAATTTATCCGTTCCTAATGCAGTATATCTATTTCCTTCAAGATCTACAAAAGCAAATAATTTTCTTGCTGCACCTACTAAAGTATCAGTTAACAAAGAAGACCAGCCTCCTACTTTTTCAGGAGTTCCATATCTAAATCTAGCATTATCTGAATCTGTCCAACGAGCTTGAGCGCCAACATTTGTGTCTTGTTTATCTACACCGGGAAATATTTTAATGGTTGTCAGAGCCATTATCTAGCTCCTATTGATTCGTTGATTTTAATAACCAACCCTTAGTGGCATCTGTATACATAAAAGTAATAGATTGATTATTTACATTCATTGTAAAATTACTTGCTGCCCCTTGAATAGGTTGACCGTTTCTAGCTACAGTACAATTATTAGAAGCAAAACCTCCAGTTGCAGAAATATCCATAACAGTTACTTCATCACCTGTTGAAGGTGAAGCAGGTAGTGTGATAGTTACTGCGTTACTAGTAGTTGAGACTAAAACTTGATCTCCATTAACTGCAGTATATGCAGTAGTAGAAGCTGAATTAATAGTAATTGTTCCTTTTTGAAGGATAGCACCTAATGTTGTGTTAGTTCCGTCTGAATAAAATAAAGAAGTAGATCCTGGTGCTAAAGGAACACTAGTTCCGCTACCACTTGTCAAAACATTTATTGTAAATTCAGCTGTAGTTCTATTGGTTGTGTCTTCTAATATAAAAACTCTAGCTCCTGCTGCAGCCATAGTTACAGTGCTATTTGCACCTAACGTACCTGCAAGTTTAATGTATAAATTTTTTCCCTCTGATGTTGCACCATCAGAAACAGCTAGAGCTGTATCATATGGAGCTGTTGCTACCATAGTTTTACTTAAGACTCCACTTGAAGCCTGAGCTAGTATATTTAAATTTGTATTTGTAATTGTTCCCCACTGACCAGCTTTTTCGCCGGTAGTCATTATTTCTAATTTTAAATCTGATGAATATGATGATGGCATAATTAATACGGTATTATTTCTTTCCAAACACTATTAGTATTTGGATCTATGTTACTCCATGTTATTGCACTACCGACTCCTGTTTTTACTACAATTGAAGAACCTGTAGGACTTATATTTGCGTCACCAGTTATTGTAACCGATGTTGTCGTTAAATTCAAGGTATTTCCAGTAATAGATACAACTGCATCTCCTGTTACTACTACTGTTCCAGATCCTAGTCCTAAAGCATTACCATTAACTGTAAGATTGGCATCTCCTGAAACAACAGGAGTTCCTGATTTTAATAAAATAGGATCAGGGTCAGCTATTTGAACTATAGAGTTAGCTGTAATATTAACATTACCAATACCAACAGCAATATCATTACCGTTAACTGTAATTACAACACTATTATCTATTCCAGATGTAGCCCAAGGGAACTCTGAAAATGATCCAAATCCTAACATATAAAATCCTTAAAAGGAGACAGGGGGTATGTGGTGCTGCCCTGCCTCCATCTAAAGATTATACACTATAAATCTACAGTATCAACTCCGTTAATGATGCATTTTCTCCTAAATTGCCTTTGTAAAAAGTGTTAAAAGCAAGACTTACTCTAGTATTATTACCTTGTTTAGTTTCTACTTGATGAGTAGTTGATGATGGAAACATAAATAAATTACCTGTTTCTACAGGAAAAAACCAAGTATTAGAGTTCCACAAATTAAATTTTTCCTTATCTATTTGAGGATATATTTGTTTATAAGGTATGGGATGTGAAAAAAGTATTTTATCATTTTTTATATCTGAATCAAAATATAATACACCTGATACTACAGAATTAGGGTGTTCGTGTTTGTGATGATATTGATTAGCTTCTGTGTAATTTAACCAAGATTGAGTTACATAAAGTTTAAGATCTTGTTTAGGACATATAATTTTATCTAAATAATCTTTACAAGATGTATCAATAAACTTTTTAATATTTTTAAATTCTTTTCTATTTAAAATATAATTGTCTTTTGTATTAATATTGCCTGTATTATTTGTGCAATGTTTTTTTTGTTGTTTTACAAATTGTAATTCTTGTTTTGTAAATCCTCTATCTATTTTTGTTGTATAGATAGGTGTTGGAAAAATAGAATGTATTATAGGTTTTAAACTCTTCTCTGACATACCACAAAATAAACTATATTAATTCTTAAGAGTTGTCAACATCCCAAGTTGTTGTTGCTTCATTCCATTTATATTCTTGTCCATCATCCGGTTTAGCAACTGGTGCTTCCCAATTACAAGTTGTTTCGTTTAATATCCAACTAGCAAAAGGTTGTGGAGATATAAAAGCATCTTTTGATTCATTATATTTTCCACCTATTATAGCATAATTTTTTCTAAAAGGTGTACCACCTAATAAATGAACTCCACCGTGAGTATTATATGATGTTTGTTTCCAAACATCTCTTGTATTGTAAAGATTGTTTAAAAAATCAATGCCTGCTTGTTCAGTTGTTGCTACATTATTATGTACTGCTACAACTGTTAAAATTTTATTTCCTTTACCTAATTTTGCAAAATGTGCCATTACGCTGTATAACTCCCTGTTGCTATAAATTTAATAACAGTTTTTCCAGTACCACCAACATTTGCGGTTACTACAGGACTACCTGTTGTTGTTGCTGAATAATTTGCATCATCCATTCTTAAAACAACTATACCAGTTCCACCTCCACCACTTTGACCACCATTAGCTGCTCCACCTCCTCCTCCAGTATTTGCAGTACCACTTCCTGCAGTACCACTTAGAATAGCATTTCCACCACCACCATTTCCACCTGTACCTTGTGGACCACCTGTTTCAGTTGTACCACCTCCACCACCAGCATAAAAAACTGCAGAACCTGTTATTGAATTAGATAGTCCAACCCCACCATTTCCACCATTATTTGAACCAGCATTTCCACCTGCAGCGCCTTTTCCACCACCGCCACCACCGCCAGCTGTTCCATCGGGATAACCATCTCCACCATCATTTCCTTGACCAGCAGTTCCGCTTCCTCCAGTAGGAGCAGGAAAACCTCCACCACCACCAGATCCACCATCTCTTCCAAATTTATTTGGAGTACCATTATCTTGTCCACCGCCACCACCACCTACTGTAGTTACATCTGTAATATCTGAACCTGAAATACTACTAACACCACCATCTCCACCAGGATTAGGGTTAGGACCACCAGAACCTAAACCTCCACCACCAACAGTACAAGTATAAGTTGTTCCTCCTTGAATAGTTAAAGCACTTCCACCAAAATTTGTAACCATTCCTCCAGCTCCACCACCACCAGCTTTAGAAGTAGCCGCACCTCCACCACCAGCAACTACTAAATATTCTATAGTATATGCTTGTGGAGTTTTATTTTGAACATCATCATCTGAATTAGGTATCCAACCTTTTGTTGCTCCTGAATAAACCAAATCTACCGATTGACCATTTATTACATAAGTTGGATTAGGACTTGTAAATCCTTGAAATTTTAAACCGTTTTGATTTATAGTAATTTTGTTCGTTGCCCAATTTCGAGCATAGTCAGTAAGAATAATTTGATCCCCTGCTGAAGCTGATCCTGGAAAAGTTATAGTACAAGTATTAGAAGTAGTATCTATCCAATACCCTTTTCCTGCTTCTGCTGTTAAAGTTGCTGCTGTTACAATTGATGATTGCCAAGAAATTCCACCACCTACTAAACTTGCACCAGTTGCAATTTCTACAGTATCTCCTGAAGCTCCTAAAGTAATTGTAGTACCACTCTGACTTATAAGATTTCCAGCATCAGCAGCTTGAACGGCATTTGTTTTTACAACATTACCTGCAACTGCAACTGTATCACCAGCATCTCCAACTGTAATTACATTAGCATTTTCGTTGATAATATTATTACCGTCTTGATCCTGAACTGTATTTACTTTTATAATACTACTCATCTAAATCCCATTGTTGTGTTTCTTCATTCCAATCATATCTATTGCCATCAGTTGGATATATCACTGGTGCTTCCCATTGACAACTTTCTTCATTTAATATCCAACTATTATAAGGTTTTTGTGGTATAAACGCATCCCTATCTTCATCGTAAGTGTAACCTATACCAGCATGATTTTTTCTAATATTACCATTATAAGATGTTTGTTTCCAAATAGCCCAACCTGTTAATTTAGTTAAAAAATCTATTCCAATATTTTCTTGTTCAACACCATTAGAATCTTTTAATTCATTATTATGAACTGATAATACTTCAATCACTTTATTATTTAATCCTATTTTTGCAAAACTAGCCATTATGATACATAACTCCCACTTCCTGTAAATGTTAAAACTGTTTTTCCAGAAACTCCTGTAGCAACTGTTGGACTCCCTGTTGTTGTGCCACTATAATTTGCGTCTGGCATGCTAACAATAACCACACCTTTTCCACCAGCACCACCTTCTTGAGGAGAGTTTCCAGCACCTCCTCCGCCTCCACCACCAGTATTTGCAGTTGCAGCTGAAGCTGTAACTTGTGGAGTATCACAACCACCAGCACCTCCGCCACCATCTCCACCGGGTCTTTGATTTCCATCAACTCTTGTTGCACCACCGCCACCACCTGCTCTTGTAACTGCTGAGCCTGTTATTGAAGAAGATAATCCATCTCCACCATGAGCCGCACCATCTGTATTTCCAGCTTCTCCAGCACCTCCACCACCACCAGAGTTTCTTGGCGAAGACGACTGACCAGCCGCACCAGCATTACCTTGACTTGGAGAAGTACTTGGAGTGTTTCCAGCGGCTCCGGGGTTATTACCAGTATTTCCACCTCCACCTCCAGACCCACCTGCTGCAGCAGTGTTAGGACCACCATCTCCACCTTTACCACCACCTGTTGATGTAATTGTTGTTATACCTGTACCAGAAACTGATGAATCACTACCATCTGTCCGATTAGCACCACCGTCTCCTACTGTAACAGTTATAGTATTTCCAGAAACCTGACCTGCTTGAGTAGAAGTTCTGTATCCACCAGCTCCTCCACCTCCTCCATCATCTTGTCCACCACCGCCTCCTCCAGCAATTACTAAAAAATCTACTGAATATGATTGTGGAGTTTCTAAAGCTACTGCTCCGTCAGTATTAGGAATCCAACCTTTAGTTGATCCTGAATAAACAATATCTACTGATTCGCCAGTAGTATCATAGACAGGAACAGGGGTTGCGTTTCCTTGAAATTTTTCACTATTTAAATTTAATGTTACTGCATTGGTTCCCCAATTTCTTGCGTAGTCTGTAAAAATTATTTGATCTCCAACAGATGGAGAAGATGGTAATGTAAGTGTAATAGCATTTGAAGATGTATCTAACCATAGACCTTGTCCAGCTGCTGCTGTATGTGTTGCACCTGTAACTACTGTTGATTGCCAAGCAATGCTAGCAAATCCTGTTGCTGTTCCTGCATTAGCTAAAGTTACTCCTGAAGGAATACTAACTGTATCTCCAGACGTACCTAAAGTTAAGGTTGTACCTGA
>VMHT01075815.1_pt1 | contig 28792 bp, 25 predicted proteins | sample 4693611 | NCBI WGS metagenome assembly VMHT01 (sample SAMN12280063, study PRJNA550983) | marine metagenome | isolation source: seawater sampled from same location over 5 years 0.02-0.2 micron viral filtrate | place: USA: collected off the coast of southern California halfway between the port... ... | reverse complement strand
CGTCATTTCCCATGTATCTTTTTCTGTGATAATTATGGCTTCATCTTCAAAGCCTGAGTAGTCGAGTGTTTTTTCCATCGGGAGAAAAAAGAAAAATCTTTAAACATTTACACGCCTCGAACTTCTCCCGAGTTCAGAGACGTGTAGACATCGGAAGAGATGTTGTCACTCTCTCTTGGGGAGAGTGACGGTTCCCCATTTTCTGTAACGAATTTTTTTCGCCTTGCGAGATAATCCTCTTCATCAATATTTATGACTTTCTCCTCAAAAATGAGATTCTCAAAAAGATCTGTCACGAATGCTTGTGCTCTTTCACTTGTTATTCCCATTTGTTTTTGAATTCGTTTTCCGAGTGGGTATCCATCGTTTCGTATTCCAAGTATAGAGAGAAGCTGTGCCAATGTCTCTTTGCTTTGCTGTTGAATCAATTGGAAGAAGAAAGTGATTTCAGAATACTATTTTCTTTTTGCAATGCAATTCTTTTCTCGTTTCTTTCTCTTGTTTTGGCTTTCCTCTCATCTAAAATAGTTTTGACGTTATTTAAATTTATTTTATAAAAAACATATATAGTATATATAAAGTATGTATATAATGGGGATAAAAATATACATATCAAATTCCCGCAAGTTTCTCTTCTTGTGTAACCAAGTCTTTCATTTCTTTTCCGAATAGATTTTCGATCTCTTTTTTGGTCATATTGATGAATGCTTTCGCATTTTCTGGTTTTTGGATGAATCCAAGCTTCGCCATCTCGTCAATATCTTCATCTGTGATTTTCCCAAGTTTTGCGTTGATTCGTATTTTCACAAAAATCTCTTTTTTGTCTGAATTGCTGTATTTTTCTGTGAAAAGTTGTGCAACACTTTTCCCTTCTTTTTGAGCATATTCTTCAATTTTTTCTCGATCTTCAATCTGAATTTGTTCTTTTCGTGTTCTTTCGAGAAGTTTTTGGTATCCAATGAGGTCTTCTACACTTTCTCCATCAATTTTGAGCATTTCTGCGAGTTGTTCTTTTTGAATCTGGTAGAGTGTTTCTTCCGCTTCATTTCGGTTTTTCTTTTCGAGCTTGTCAATTGAGCTTGCTGTGTCCGCAATTTTTTGTTTGAGTTCCCTTTGGGCTCTTCTTTTATTTCCCTCTGGTGTATTGAGTTTCTCTTCCCATTTTTGGGTCTCAATTTGTGCAAGTTTTTCGTCAATTTCTTTGGCACTCATATTTCTGGCTTCTTGTGTCCATAGTCCGAGTTTTTCTTCTTCTGCTTTTTGTGAAATTTTGAGTAATTTTCTGTTGTCCATTGAATAGGGAGATACTCTGGCATATCCTTCTCTGAGCAGGAGTTCATTGATGTTTTCTCCTCCTTGTACTTCTACATAGCGCAACATTCTTCCGAATTTATCCAGATCATCTTCTCCGTTTTCTGTGTAGAGGAGAATTTCTTCTCCGGCGTGAAGTTCTTCTTTGAGTTTCTGGCTTGCTTCAATTCCGAAAAAATCAAGTTTTGTTGTGCTTTCTGGTGTATCTATACCTAGCATTCTTACTTTTTCGATTTTGTTGTTTATGAGAACTTCAATTGTATCTCCATCAATAACTCGAACGAGAATGGCATTGTCTTTTGTTTCAAATATTCTCCATGAGGGGAATATGCTTTCCCAAAATCCTTGTTTTTGTCGTTCTTGGTTGTTTGTTATGGTATCTTGAAGTTCTTTCCCTTCTCTGTGTGTGTAAAATCTATTTATTGCGGGCATATCTTCCGCTTTTGTATTTTGATTGATTGTTGTGATTCTCCAAATTTCTCTTCCGACTCCCGATCCGTATTGCTCAATTAAATTCTTCCATTCTTCGGGAGAGGTGTCCCATCCTGTTTTTTCATAAAGAAATTTGGAGAGAGCAATAATCTGTCTTCCAATCATTGATTCTTCTGTTTTTTCATACCATTTTTCGTGTTTGAGCCCTTTTCCTTTTGGCACTACATTTTGTCCGTTCCATTTGATATTCTGCAAATTCTGTACTATTGGGCGAAATGCTGTTGGTATGAATTGTTGTGCTGTTGTTCCTGTTTGTCCAAGCACATTTCCTGTTTGCATGATGCTTCCTAGAATTTCTTTTGATGCTCCTCCTCCATGTATTTTATTTGTGGCAATATCATAAATCATGCTTCCAATGGTAGCGATTGAATTTATTTCAAGTGATTTCGGAATTATGATTCCCGAAAATGAATCTTTATTTTGGGTTTCGGTTACCATCACAAAATTTCCATTTTTCTCCCACTCGTTTGTTTTTTCTCTCCATTCATCGTCCATCATGTCATTCCATATTCGTATAATCCATTCTGTTGCCATTATTCCGGCAACCATGATGAACCATGTTCTATTCCATTCTCCATTGGATTTTGAGCGTGCGTAATAATTTTTTGTTCCTTGTATTCCTGCATTGGCAAAGAGAAAGAGTTGGTCTATATATTGTCCCCATTCTCCTTTTTTGTTGAAATTGACGGTTATATTCTTTGCTGAGAGTGCGGATTCTCTTCGACTTTTTCCTTGCTGAATCCCTATTTTGTATGTTTCGAATCGAGCTGAATTTTCTGCAATCTCATTCCAATTTTTCGCAATTTTGTCGAGCCATTGCGTTATATTTTTGTTTCGTAATTTTGAAAAATTTTTTCTGTTCTCGTTGAGCATTTTCATGCCAAAACCTCCCGTTGTTCCTCCATCCAAGAGAAATTGTTTGTAAAGGCGTGTGTCTTCTGTCTCTTTCCCTTTTATATAATCAATGATTGTTATCCAGTTTTGTGGAATATTTTTTACATTTTTTGCAAATTTTATTCCATCTTCTGAGGAAATATTGATGAGGAATGTTTGTGCGTCTCTTGGCGCATTTCCAAGTGTAAAAAATGGATTATAGCTTGTGGCAAGTCGTCCGATTATATTGGTTGTTTTGCTCGTTGTGGTGAATATTTTTTTCCCCATATTTCCGAGCATGGTTCCGCTTCGCAAAAAAGTTGGAATATCTGAAACTTGTGTGTTGTTAATAGCCCTTGCAATGTTCGGTTCTTTAATATGGAGGATTTTTAATTCTCCATTTATAAGCACCTTGAGAAAGCGAATTGGGTCATTGTACAGTGTTTTGAGCATTCTTCTTTCTTCTTTTAGCGCTCGAATTTCTGTTTTTGCTTCTGATATTTTAATTTCTCGCATTTTTATTATATTTTCAAAAAATTCTTTGTCTTTTTTGAGTGTGTCTTCTGTTTCTTGAATTTTCTTCTTTGCTTCCTCTTCTGCTTTTTCTGGGATATTCTTTTTCTCTTTTTGTACTTTTTCAATTTCTTTTTGAATTTCAGAAATTTTTTGGAGTGCTTTTTCTTTCATTTCTTCGTGTTTTCTAAGCGTTTCTCCGCTTGCTTCTTCTTCTATCTCAATTCTTTTTTCTTCAATTTCTCCAAGTTCCTTTTTTTGCATGACGAGTTTCTCTGCTCGTAAGAGATTGTATTCAATATTGTCTATAATATCTTTAACCGTAAGGTCAGATCCTTTCGCTCTGTATATGGGTGGATCTTTATCTTCAATTTTGAGTGTGCTTATACTTGTATCTTCTTGAGCTTGTCCCCATTCTCTCATAAGCGGTACATGCTGTTTGTAGAGTTCTCGCACTTGTATGTATTCTTCTTGAGAGATCACTTTTCCGGCGAGAAGAATATTGAGTGTTTTTTCGTTCCATGTAAGAATTTTTTTCTGCCATTTTTTAATGTCTTTGAAAAATGGGAGTTTTTGAATTCTTTTTTGCTCTTCGTGTGCTTTTTCTGTTGATATTCCGGCAGAGTTGTCACCATGAATTCTATTTCGTTCTGGTGCGTGTTTTACCCATAGATATTGAACTAGTGCTATTCGAAATTCTTCTGGGAAAAGTGTAAGTTTCTTTATTTCTTCTTCCATTGCTTTTCGTTCTGCTTGTATTTTTTCTTGCCGTTTTTTGAGTTCCTCTTCTGCTTTTTCTTCTATATCCTGAATCATTTTTTTAATTTTTGCTTGTTCTAAGAATCTTGTTGCTTTTTGGAGTTCTGTTGTTTTTTGCGCTTTTTCTTTTGTTTTTTCTTCAATTTTTATATCTGCTGTATTTTCTGTGTCGTCAATATATTTTTCTTTTGTTTCTTCTGAGCTTTCCTTTTTTTTCTTTTCAATATCATCGAGTTCTTTCCATTTTTGTTCTCCTGCTATTTCTCTTTCTAGTTTATAGATTTCTTCTTTGAGTTGTATGGTATGCTGTTCAATTTCATCCAAAAGTTGGTAGGTAATTCTATTTTTTTCTGTTTCTACTTCATTTTCTTTTCCTTCTCTTGTATTGAGTTCCCATGTTTGTCCCTTAATCGTGTAGAGTGCTTTTTTGTCTGTTTTTATCTTTTTGTATTGATATATTAAGGCAATGTTCTTTTTTTTGAGTTTTTCAAGGTATTTATCGAGATTGGCTTCTTTTACTTCATCAAAAATTGTTTCAAACATTTTATTTTCTTTGTTTTCTTCCCAGAGTGTGTAGAGTTCTCTTCTTACTTTTGTCTGTTCCACTTGCGCTATTGCCCCTGCTCTCGAAAGAATAATATTATCGAGCATATTCGCTGGTTCTGCTTTTTTTGTTTTTGGATTGATTGTGCTTCCCAATTCTGCAATGGCATTATTTCTTTGATTTTTTAAAAATTCTGAAATAATACCTTCTTTTTGGAGGTATTCATGTGTTTGTTTTTGGTATTCTATCATCATTTTTGCGATTTTTATTGCTTCTTCTGAAAATTCTTTTTTCTCTGCGAGTATATTTTTGTTTAGCATAAAAATATATTGATTTGCTTCCTTTTCGAGTTCTTTTTCTGAAATTTTTTTCTCTTTTGCGAGTTTTTTTATTTCCTCTTCCATTTTAAATCCGTCTTCGTAAGTCTCTTCAATTCGTGCATCAATTCTTCCATGTTTGAGTTGTTCTGCTGTGTAAGGATCGTCATTTTCTCCTCGTTTGAGTGTTGGTAAATTTCGCAATTCTCGTAGAAAAATTTCTTTATCATCTATTTTTGTTCTCATTTTTAACCATCTACTTGATAATACTGTTACTTTTCGGTCGATTGCTTCTCGTATTTTTAAATTTTCATCCTCTTCAATTTTTTGCGTTATTGATGTTTGTTCTGCTTTTTCCATCGTTTTGCTTATATCAGCAAAACGATTCGGATTGTTCGTTTTTGCAAGGGTTCTTCTCTCTTTTATCCCATCAACAAAATCTTTCCCGAATTGGTAGAGCATTTGTCCTTCTCCTGCTCCAAAAAGAGAGAGAGAAACAGTTGGTGTTTCTTTATGGGCTTCTTCCCATATTTCTTTGAGTTGCGACTTTGTATAATCCTTGTGGTTGTTTGGTCTATAGCCCCATTCGTTAAGGTCATCACCTTGCGAAGTAAGCTCATTAGCTTTTACATTTTTTGAGATGATCTTGTATTGTCCGTTGAGTGCTCTTTCACCATGTTCTTTCGCATAATCTTTTGAAAAGGTAACCCAATCTCCGGGCTTTATTTCTGCATCTTCATTTGGTAAGATTGCTCTATATATTGTAACGTCTCCGTTTGGTTTTCCTCTCATTTTTTTTATTATTTCGTACGATTGTTTGTCGGTATTGTTTTTCTGAAATCTATAATATCTGAGACCATCATCGGAATAAATATCATCTGCATATATATCTGATAGATTATCGAGGGTATTTGCTCCTTCAATTTCTGGTGGTCTATGGATATTGTTTTTTTCAGAAATAAATTCTTCTGCTGTCCTATATTTTTTGGCATCTTCAATAAGTTCTTTCGAATATTCTTTATTTTTATTCTTTTCTGTTTGCTGTCCTGTTTTTTGTATGGCTCCTTTAATTATCGCTTCTCCTAGTTCGTATGCGTTTTTTGCGTCTCCTGCTCCAAAAAGCGAGAGTGATGGTGATTTTTCTATTCTTTCTGTTGCTTCTGCCATCGAGGCTCCAATTCTTCTGAGAATATCGGCTCCTTTTTTTTGTGTCGCTGGATCTGTTGCTCTTCCAACACCTGCGTTGAGTGCTCCGACAAGACTAAAAAGAGCTATATTCTCTAAAAATCCTGCGAGCGTAATATCTGCGTCTCGTCCTTCATGAACTGCATGTGCTGTTTCTCCTACTATTTCTTCTATTGCTTCTGTCAGTGGATCTTGTATCGCTTTCACCAGTCTATTATTTGGCGAAAACATTTTCGGAACTCCCAAAAAATCTTGAATATATTCTCCACTCTTTTCACTCAAAATCTCAATCATGGTCGATATGTACGCATCACCATAGCTCATTCCACCGTTTACGTTTTTAATGACCATCGGCATGAGTGCTGTTTGGATTCCTGTTTCTGCTGTTTTCGCAAGAATGCTTCCCATTTTTGTATCGAGCGCTGTTTTTATGTTTTTTTGCATGACATCACTCAAAACTTTTTTGGAAATATCTCCTGTCACTTTTTTCCCCATGCTTACGAGTCCTCCTGTTAGCGCAAGTTCCAGAATAAATTGTCCGGTTGCTGGGAGAAATGCTGCTGCTTTTCCTCCGGCTGTTTTTCCTCTTTCTCCAAAACTTTCAAGAATTATTGATTTTTGGTAATCATCCATGTCTTCGAGTTCTTTGTCTTGTGCATTGAGTATGGCAAAGGTTTTTTTTGCCGTATCAAACCCAAGAAAATTATTTGCGATTCCATTTGAGAAGTATTCTCCAAAGCTCTCAAAAAACCCTGCTTTTTCTCCAGATTGTCGTTTCTCAATTTTTGGAATGGTCTGTTCTAATATTTTTTCTGCATCCTTGAGGAGGTTGTATTCTGCTGGTGTATATTTTTTCCTTTCGCTTGAGAGTACGCCTTGGATATTCCCAACACCAATAATCCCCATATTATCTTGATATGGTGAGTCTTTTTCTGCGAGCTTCTGTCGAACTATTTTGAGTTCTTGTGTGGCATATTCTTTTATTTTTGGAAGAATTTGTGCTTGTTCTGCTTCGTTTGTCCAATATTCATATTCTTTTTTTTGGTAGCTTTCTCGTATTCCGGGGAACGCATCTCCAAGAATATCTTTTGTTTTTTCCCATACTGTCGGATTGTGTTCGGTAATATCTTTGAGTTGGTATTCTGTATTTTTTGTTGGTGGATTCTGTGTTGTTGTAACTATTCCACCAAAATTTTGGACTGCTTTTTGTTGGGCTACGGAATCCATAGTATCCCATGTTGTACCATAAAATTTTCGTGCTTTCTCCCATGGATCATCTTCGTCTTCTTCTGTCTTGAAGGAATCAATGACATTCTGAAAGACGGTTTGCCCTAGTTTTGTTGCTTCTTCCTGCGGATTCGAAATAAAGTCACTTGCTTTTTGAATCCCCGAGAAGACTGTGTCGAGAAAACTCATTTATCATACGAAATAAGAATCTTGTCGAGTTGCTGCGGTTCGTGCCAAGAGAATTGCTTTCATTTTGTCTGGGTCAGTATCCTTGTATTTTGCAATTATTTCGGCGTTGGTGAGGGTATCATCACTTGTTGCGGAAGAAAAGAAGTCATCTGCATTTGTCGTTGGCGTTGTTGTTCGTTTTTCTACTGGAATATACACTGGTTGATCATATATAATTCCTGAACTTGATTTTGTAGAAGAGGTGGAAGTAGAGGTGGGAGTAGAAGTAGAACTTGAGTTTGAACTTTGAAGCTGTTGTGCAAAATTCTCTTTAAATCTTTTTATGTATTCTCCCGTACTGAGTCCGCTAGCGCTATACGAAGAATAGAGTTGGTCTAGCATTGTTGAGTTGAGTGTTTGTCCTGTTATCGCTTTTACTTGTGTTGCTAAAAATGCTTTATCTTCAATGGAAACGGTTTTTGTTTCTGGTTGTGTGAGCATTGTTGCTACTTCTTTTGCGGTGTAATAGCTTCCGTTTGATTTTTTTACGGTAATATCAACATGACTTCCATCACCGCCTACTCCTGCAATTACATTCCCTGTATTTCCAACATAGCCAATGTTTGTTCCTGCTGTTATGGTATCACCTACTTTTACTGCTGTTTCCGACATGTGCGAGAACCAGTATTCTTCTCCGTTTGCTGTCCGTATTTTGACTTGGTTCCCCCATCCGCTGTTTTCTCCTGCAAAAATTACAGTTCCTGAAACGGGTGATATAATGTTGTCACCAATTTTTCCGTCTACATCAAGTCCGTATGGGTTCGCATCACTTCCGTATGCGGTAATTTGTCCGTTTCCTATAGTTGCGAGCCAGTTTCCAGAACTCACACTTGCCGAAGAAGAACTTGAAGTTACCGAGGTTGTTCCGGTTGCTGTTCCGCCTCCAAGAGGAATTTTATCAACTTTGTACTCTCCTGTGCTGTTGTTCTGATACAGAAGCGTATTTGCTTTGGAACCATCACTCTCTGTTATGGTGTTTGTGCTAAGAAGCGTCCAGTCTGTCGTTGTTGTCGCATCGGCATATTGCAGAATTCCCTGTGGTAATCCGGCGCTTGCTTCAAGGTCTGTAATCTGTTTTTGTTGTTCTGCGGTGAGTTGATCCCATGTCATTCCTTGTGATTTGAAGAGATTATAGATTGTTTGCACGTTTGCTTTTGCGTTGTTCTCTGCTTGGATGTTTTGACTTAATTCCATTTCGTAGAGTGCCATTTGTTGATCGAATGCTGAGTTTGATACATTCTGATTGTAGTTCGCTGTGGCAAGATTTTGGTTAAAGGCAGTATCTGAAAGACTTTTATTATATTCTGCGACATTAAGCGCATAATTATTTTGCGCCATTTGTTGGTTAAATTGTGTTTGTGCGACAGAGAGGTTGTTTTCAAATTGTTGTTGTGCGAGGTTATTGTTAAACTGTGCGACTTGCATTTGCTGATTAAATGCGTTGTTTTCTGCTGTTTGGTTAAACTGTGCGACTTGCATTTGCTGACTGAATGCGTTATTCGCAATCGTCTGTTGAAGGTTTGCGGATTGTATGTATTCTGAGAATGCCCGTGCTTCTTCCGAACTCTGAAACTCAAGAAGCGCCATATTTCGGTTCCATTGGTCTTGCGAAATGGTATGTTCAAGTGTCATTACTGACATAATTTTACTGAATTGGTCGTTATAGGCTTCTCGGGAAACTTCATAATCTTTGAGGCTCAAATCCATGTAGATCGAGATCATCTTCTCGGCATTCGAAACCATTGTCTGGTTGAGTTCGAGTTCCCTCATAAGTGGGTAGACTCGTTGATTGTATTGGCGTTCAATTTCTGTGATTCTGCTTCCAATGACACTCATATTTACTTTCTCATTTTGCTGATATTGTGAACGGTTAAAGGTGTCATCTTTGAGTGTTTGAATTTGATTACTGAGTTCTGCTTGTTGTGCCTCTAATCCGTCAAGATCATACTTGGTCCGCATGTCTTCGTAGAGACTCGTAAGACTTGGAATTTGGGGTTGATTGTTCAGAGCACTTGATAATAATTCTTGGAGTGATCCCGATTGATCATTGTTGAGTCCTGATTGCAATTCTGCGAGTGCAGAAGAGAAATCTGTTTTGTTGTTGAGGTAATTCGATAAGCTATCAAGAATTTGTTGGCTTGCACTGTCAACTCCTGTCGATATATCTGAGATTGTTGTCCGTTCTGGTATTGTTGGTGCTTGCGTGTTTGAATAGGCATTTTCTAAAAAATCGGTGAGATCTTGTACCGTATCAAATTGCGTAAAATCAATGCTGAGTGGGTCGAGTCCACTTCCCTGAAAATTCGTGAGTAAATCTATCATCGTGTTGGTGTCCATCATTCCACTTTCGTTTTGTGCCTGTTGTTGTATGGCTTGCAATTGAGAACTCATCGCATTTTTAGCTTGTGTCGCTTGGTCGAGTTGCTCTTGCAATGTTTGGTTCTTTTTGTTTTGTTCTCGAATCATGTTCTCATAATCGACTGCACTTTGTTTTGCTGTATTTGATGATTGAAGTCCGGCTTCATTGAGTTTTTGATCTGCTTCTGCTTGTTGTTGTAATGCTTTTACTTGGGCGCTTGTAAGGCTTGCTCCTGATGGGTTGTCATAATCATACGGCGTTCCGCTTGTTGTGGCTTGTCCTGTGGTTGCTTCTTGATTCGCTCGATAGAATTGTTCGTATTCTCGAAGATAGTCGGCGTATGCTTGTTTTGTTTCGGTCTCATTCAAGTTGCTTTGTGATTGTCCAAGTTTTTGAAGCGCATTTGTTACTTCTGTTCTGACACTTCCACTTAATACGGAGAGTTTTTTTGTTATGTCTCCACCTATTATCCCGCCAAAGAGTGCATTCGAAATGATTCTTACTTTTTCTATTGTTGCGGGTGGTAGTATATTTGCGAATGTTGTTGCGAAATCTCCTAGTTTTGAATATGCAATAAAATCGTAGAGTGTTTTGAATCCATAATCCCGAAAATCTATTCCATAAAAGAGTTCTTTTCCTACCTCTACTTCTGCTTGTGGTGCATTCCCGCTGTATCCTATTTCTTTGAGTTTTGCGAGTATATTTTTGTCGCTGAGTGCCGTTTTAATTGTACTATTTATTCTTGATCCTTCTATCGTGTCAAGACCTTCTACTCCTAAATTTTTGAATGTGTCTATATATGAGGCATTTCCATTTGTTTTTGAGGTAATTTCTCCAATGTCTGTGGGGATTGTTATTGGATATGTTGTTGTGGTTTTTGCTCCCGCTTCTGCTTTTTTGAGAAAATCATCCCACGTTAGTTTTTGATCCAAAATAACTGGTACTTCTATTGTGGTGTTCGGAATAGTTATTTTAGGAATAGTTATTTTAGGAATTGTTGTACTTGTATTCGTTGTTCCTGTATTGGTTGTTGTAATTTTTTGGCTCGTATCGTTTGGGTTAATTCCAAGATTCGTCCAGTAGTCAGCACTTGCTACGTTCTTATCTTCTAGTACTGTTGCTTTTCTGTCTGGTGCTGGAATATCTGTCTCCCATGTGGGAGCGAGTGTTGAATTTGGGTCTTGTTCTACTGGTTTGAGTGTTCCGTATGCAATTGTGTTGAGGTTTACTTGTGCATCTCGTAATTTTGATGCTTTTGCGTTGAGTTCTGCTTGCGTTTTTGCTCGCATTGCTGCGAGTTCGGGGTCTGTTGTGGCAACATTATCACTTGCTTTTACCGATTCCTTTACTACAACACCTTGTTTTTGCATATCGGCAATACTGATAAAGAGGAGTCTTTTCTCCTTTACGCTTCCTGAAAAAAGATGAGAATTGAGAATGGTGTTCATGAAGAAGCATAAAAAGGAATGTGTCCGTCTACTCCGTTAATTGTGACTTGTATCCAATCATCCGGCGTGTCGGTTGTAGGGTTTTTTGTGGAGTCGGTCATTGTGCCGACAAAATCAATTTTTTTTCCGAGAGCGAAAATATTTTCTTTCTCGCTGATTGTTACTCTGTTTGCTCCTTGCCCAATTCGTAAATCTCGTATTCTTCGGAATGTGCCTTCCATCTGTTCTACTCTATCTTCTGTTTGGTCGAGTTGAATACTCCCAAAATGTATTGTGTCTTTTCTTGTTTGCCTTTTTTGAAATTCTAAATCATCTTTTTTGTTCATTGTCGCTCAAAAATATTGATTCCCTCAATTATTGGCGTTGATGCTCCTCCGTTTGTATCGAGTCCAATTGTGAGTTGAAGTGTGGCACAATCGGGAATAACAACATCACCAAGGAGCATGTTGCGAGTTGTGTCGATTCGCATACTTACTTCTTCTGCAATACTATTGTTTACAATCTTTTGTACGGTGATATTTGTTCCACTTGGCAATGAGCGATAAAAAATTTCAACGGCAATTGTTTTGAGTTTTTGACGACTGGCATTTATGAGCATAGTTGTAAAATATGATCCAAGGTCTGTATACCGATTTGTGTTGAGTTCGTAGATTTTATATTTTCCCGTATCGTCATCCTTGTGCCCAATAAGTAGTGTGTTTTTACTGGGGTCTGCAAGATTGATATTTGCTCCAATGGCAGTTGGTGTTCCTATTGGGTAAAGGCACGAGAATATTTCAGGATAGAGAGAGGAGTGTCCTCGTAGTTCCCATATTCCGGGTGTTACGGTTGTGCCTTGGCTATTACGTACTAAGAAGAATAATACTCCATTGAGATATGATGCACCTCTGTGTGGAATATATATTCTGTCCGTCATATTCCATATTGTCGCTGTTTTAGGAACTCTCTTCCATGAAACCCATTGTTCGCCATTATATACGAGTAGATCACCATGATTTCCTACTTGTGCGACATTTTTTCCGCCAATATTGAGGAATGAATTAACTATGTCATCATTGACTCCATATTCACTATTCCAACTTGTGGAGACGGTATCCCATTCAAAAATTCGTGCTCCACCGCTTCTTCGTGTTCCAATAACGAGCGAGTTCACGATTCCTGAGAGTGTTGTGACTTCGTATGTCTCTGGTAGATCGAGCGCATCGGCATATCCGGTTCCGCTATTATCAACACACGCAACGAGATTGCCGTCTCCACAATAGAGCGTGTCATTTTGGACGTAGAGTGGATGATGTTCGGCGTTTGTATTGGTGAAGGTTAAAAAATCATCGTTACGACTCGCCCATGAACTGCCTATCTGCCATGCGCCAAGCCTGCTTTCCATCGCATAGTAGATATAGCCGTTATATTCTATCGCATCCAATACGGTAATTCCTCCGGCAGAAGGCGCAAGCGTTATTCCAACATCTGAATATCCACCGCTATTATCTCTGTTGTAGACTTTTCCGTTTGTATCTCCAAAAATGAAGACTTCGTATGCACTTCCGCTTTTTATTTGCACAAACGCTCGAATCTCTCCTGTGACTTCTAGTGATTTGAGCGAGAGTTCAGGAACGGCAAAAATTGCTCCGGGATCACTGTGAACATCAAGTCCAACAAGTTCTGCAACAGAATTCTCTGCTCCTTGCATTCTGCTGTCTGCCCATCCGCCGAAGTTAATATTTTGAAGAATCATTTTTTGAAAAGTTTTTTATTGCGCATTGGCACTTGAATTGCATTGGTGGCTTTCTCGTCCTTCATGAGTTTTGCGTCTCCCACTGGTTGCGCTGAGAACTTGCTCTCATCCTTCATGAGTTTTGCGTCTCCTACTGGTTGTGCTGAGAACTTGCTCTCATCCTTCATGAGTTTTGCGTCTCCTACTGGTTGTGCTGAGAATGTGTTGTCTTTCATGATTGTTGTATTCCCGACTGGTTTTCCGGTATAAGGAGATGTTGATTCTGGGCGAGCGTATGCGGGGCGAGTTGTAGTCTCTGCTCCTGCTTCTGTATTTGTATTTGGTGTGTACATACGCCCAATATTTTTTGCTTGTGCATTTGTTTTTTGGTCTGCGAATTTTTGCTTGAGTTCTGCTTGCCGTTTTGCTCGCATATCTCGCAATGTTTTTCGAGAAGAGATATTTCGGATCATTTTTATGGGGTAAAAAAAAGAAAGAAATTTAAGAAGAGATATTTCGGATCATTTTTAGGGGGTAAAAAAAAGAAAGAAATTTAAGGCGAATTTTTTTCGAACGTTCCTTCCCAACGGATAAGGAACGGTAATGGATCGAAGTATCCAAAGAAGCCATTTCCATAATTTTTTACGGGGAGTTCTGAGAGTTCTGTTTCTTTTTTGTCGAGGAGTCTACGAACTCCAAAATGGAGGTGTTGTCCAGTGGAGAATCCCGTATTTCCTGAATAGCCAATAACATCACCCATGTTGACATATCTTTTTGTGGTTTTTATTTGTGAGAGGTGTCCTAAAACGCATTCAAGGAGTTTGTCTCGACTTCGTATTTTTGCGTGGATTCCATAACCGTCTGTTGTTTCGAGTGCTGTCATTTCTCCGTCAAACGGTGCAAATATTGGTGTGCCAATTGGGCAACCAAAATCAATTCCGTTGTGTCCTTTTATGCCAAATCGAACATACGTTACATAATTTCCGCCGAAATATTGGGTTATTCGTGGTGCGGTTCGTATCCAGTCTGCTTTTCCGAACATTGCGCCGTCTTGTAGTGGTGAGAGGATCATTTTTTTACGGTTTAAAAAAGAAAATTTTATTTGCCATCTGAAATGTGTTGTTCTATTAACTTTTCAATATGCTTCATGCTGAGATTTATCTCGGCAATATGAATATCAGTTTTACGAGTGCGGTCATCAATGACTTTTATCTCTCCTTCCGTTTTATTCTGCATCTTAAATAGTGTTTGGATGTTGTCAGAAAGTCGTTGTAATTGCGAACTAAACTTCCATGAGATGGGGAGAAGAACAAGAATAATCGCTATCACTGTTCCGATATTGAAAAATATGTCTTCTGAGTTCATTTGGATTGGGTAAGTGTTTTTTGCCCAAAGTAGAAGGCAATAATTGATGAGAGAGAGAGTGAAAATGGTTCGGGTATCTCTCCTGTTGTTATCACAATGTATCCTGAAAATAATACAATGGCGGATGAGAAGAGGAGGAGCACAATCTTCGTGGCACTGAGCCAAAATGGTTTTTCTTCCATCTGTGGTAAAAAAGAAAATTATTCATCAAACGTAGTAGCCGTGAAGAACCATCCCGTCCGTATTACCTTATCCACAATGGCATAAAACGAACTATCAATTCCGTGTTCCAAGTATGCCCCAATGAACTTGTTGTGTCGATTCTCGAAGGAATCCGAACGAACAAAGGAGAATGGAACGCCATTATTATGCGAGTATATTCCAAGAAAGAGATTCCCATTATTGAAGCCACCGCTCGACTCAATAGCAATTCCACTTGTACAATTCTTTGTCTCGACATATTCCACCCAATTGTTGGCGGAATCTCCATTATCCGAAGCAATACGAAGACCAGTGGCATCTGCTCCACGGCAATCAATCACCATGCGTGAGAGAAGTCCACGGCGTTCGTTCACCATATCAATACAAGCCGTTTCAGAGTTCTCACAACGGACTTGAAATCCTTCAAGTTTGGCGAATCGTCCTCCGTCAATATGGAACGCACTTCCTGTTCCGGTGTATTCCACCATTTGAATATCAGGATTAAACCCACGAATAACCGTATTTCCGGGGTCAATGGTATTGCTGATTGTGTACCAGTTATCGTAGAGGAGAATTTCTCCGGGGCTTGTCGCCAGTGCGTCTGCAATCGTTGTGTAATCGCATGTATATCCTGCTTCATTGCAGACGGTAACTTGTGGCAGATAGTTGGCGTTTGTGTTCTTTACGAAAAGAATGAATGAGAGGAAAACAAGCAGAAATGCTATAACTGCCGAAGAATTTTTTGAAAAAAAGTTCATGATGACATAAAAAATGAAGCTGATTCATATTCTTTTTGACACTGTTCTGCGTTTGGATAAATGAATCCTGTTTTTATGTAGCGTATTTGCCCATCTAATTTATGTCCTGTATTACTATCTTGTCCGAGTTCAAAGTCATTTGCTCCTGTTTTATAGCTGGTTACTCCTGTTGGTGACAGTGATCCTCGTTCTGTTCCGTTTATGAGAATTGAACAATATGTTGTGGTTGCTCTTAGTAAGATATGGAATGGGATTCCTGCGGTGATATAATTAGCGATATTTGCTATTGTGGTAATGATGTTGTTTCCTGCTTGGTCTTTCATCCGCCACTTGAAATCGGGATCAATGACTCGTGCCCTATCCGAATATGAAGCACCAAATAATTGATAGAAGAGTGCGCTATTGAGTAGTACATCCATTCTAGCGACTATTGAGATATAGAGTTCTGTCATGCTTGCTGGAAGTCCGTTCTTATCATCCATTCCTCCTTTCATTATGTCTCCTGCGGTGAAGTCAAATCCGTATGGTGAATTTGGTGTTGCATCATCTGCATCTGTTCCGGTTGTCGATCCATTCTGTACATTGTAGACTTGCCCATTGAGAATTCCAGTCCATGTTTGTGTATCTATCCCTTTATTTCCAAGGAGTCGGAAAAAAAATGGAATTCCCGGGTCTACATATTGTTTTCCAAGAACGTTTTTTGTGAGAACACTTTTTGTCAGGGTTGCTTTCATGGTTTTTAGGAAAATTGAAATTTATTCTTGGGTTATCCCAATGTCAATCGTAATATCTCCATCGCTTGCCCCATCTCGTACAACTTTGAGTTGGGCATGGTTTATTGGCTCTAAAAAATATTCTCCATCGGCAGTGAATGGTGAATTCGAGTAATCATCTTTCATCTGTTTCCATCGAGTTGGTGATGCTTCATGTTCCATGGTGGTATAGACTTTAATTTCGTCACTGGTGATTCCGGTGACTTTAATGGAAGCACTTTTTGCCCCAATAAGTGAGACTGCTCTTTCATCCGTGTCTGCTCCAAGTACTATGGAGATGAGACGGCGTTTTTCGAGGATATTTTCAGAAAAGGAAACTGACATGGGTAGAAAAAAAGAAATTAAAAAACAGGAACAAAACCAGATCCGCCTTTTGAGTATTCAGAAGAGCTGAACACGTTTTCTGGTTTTGGGGTTGGTGTCCATATTACTTCACCACTATCTACTTCAATTGGATAGAGAAGTGCTGAAAGGTTGAGGTGTGCTGGATAGGTAAGAACATCTGGGTTTGGAATTACTGTTGCGGTAACGCTGTGTGCTGTCATTGTTGTAGCGACTATTCCTGCTGAGGCGGTTGTTTCTCCAATTTCGAGTGTTGGCGAATGGAGTGTTGCTTCTATATTCGCTGTATTTGGTGCAACCGTTGTGAGTGAATCGTAGAGCGCATAGAGACTAATTGCTTTATCTGTGTATGCTGTTGTAAGCAAGAGAGATGAAGGCATTTCTCCGTCCCATGTTCGAGAATATGCGTAGAGTGTATTCCCGTTCGCTTCTGGGGCATCGTCATAGCCTAGTTTGAAGAGTGTCGATTTGAGTGTTGTGGCAATATAGTAGTTTGCTGGTGTCAATACTGTTGGCGTTTCTATAATTACTTCATCCCATCCCGCTGTTTGTCGGAATGAGTTTGTCGATTCTTGCCCGACAAGTGATGCGGAATTGTTATAGACTCCGAATGCAATTCTATTGCTTGTACTTGTTGTTCCGCTAAAAATATATGCATAAAAATTCGTAATATCTGCGACTTCTCCTAGACTTACTGGCATTCCTCCCACTGCGTTTCCAAGGGTAAAGCCCGAGGCTCCTGCGGTTGTATACCCAAATGTTGGGTCAATATAGACGGGATATGTTGCTTTTTCTAAAAATTTATTGGGAAAAACGATCTTCATTTTGTCCTTTGTGAAGACAATCTTTCCCATTGAACTTTTCCCGGTGGCATCAATTGCTACTGGTCTCCATAGGTGGAATATTTTTCCGGTTTTATATCTGTTGTTCTTCTTCGTGGCATGATAACATGCCCATGTCTCCTCAATGTGTTTCTCTCTTGTGAATCCATTTTTTTGTTCTTCTTCTGTCAATTTCTTTTGTTTTGTCAGAGAAATATTTTTTGCCCTGTATTCAAATTCGAGTGTTGTTTCTTTTGGCTTTTTATGGAGTAAGAAAGAAAACTCAAGTCCTCCATTTTCCATTCTTTTTGTTGCTTCTAAGAATTTAAACAGGAGTCTGTGCGTTCCATAATCCCAAAAGCATCCTTCTCCGGTATCATACACGTATTGTGTGCCCTCATTTCTTCCTTCTTTTGGTAGATATTCAAAACTGAAAGAACATTCTCCATTAAAACAGAGAATATCTGCTTTGGGATAGATGTATTCTCCTCTTTGAATTCCTATTTTCGTATAATATTCTTTCTGCTTGTGGTGGAGAGCACCTCCTGCCACAAGACTATTTCCAATGAATTCGTCTTTGGTGATATGCCGAATAATTTCATCTTTGGTGAGCATTATGCTTGTGCGAGTGACAGAATTCCGCTTGCGTTCCAAGTCAAAATAAAATCACTTCCACTTGCTGTTTTATCTGCACCAAAATCAAAAATTGCAATAATTGGACTTGTTCCTGCTGTTCCTGTGTCTTTATAGACGACTGCGTATCGTGCCGTGAATCCATTGGCGCTTGACCATGTAATATCTCCGGCATCAAAAACGGCTTTGTTGTTTGTGTTGTCTTGCGTTAGTGTTTTGCTGGCAAGGGTTGCGCCTCCTGCTGTATATCCTGTCCCTGAAACTTGATTCGCTGAAACATCATCAATAAATTCTTGTGTGTCTGGGTCATTCGAATGTGAGTTCGTAAGAAGCATTACTTTAATGGTATCGGTATCAATATCAATTTCTTTGTTCAGAAATTTTTTCAATGCTGAGTTTGGGATCATATCTGACATGGGCAGTAAAAAAGAAAATTACAGATTGAGTGGGTTATCTTGGCTCCATCGGTTACCAAAACCTTGTCCCCATTCACTTTCTCTCATTCCGACAATAATTTTACGGTCGGCGTTAAATCCGTTGAGAGCGTTGATGGTATTCGAAACATCGAGGAATTGTTTTATTGTGAGTTCGTTTTGGGTAAGGTCTAGTCCATTTTCTTCTTTCCATTCGGCAATAATAGCATCTGCCCAAAGCTTGTGAAGTTGAAATGGCATTCCAAAACTCGTTGATGTGGGATCATCTCCAAGATCATCTGAACTGGTGAGTGTGTCCGTTGTAATGTCTGCGGGAAGAATCTGACACCAGAGCTTGAGTCCATCATCCATTGAGGCAATGTCATTTCCTGAGAGAATCCAAATTGACCCACGGAAGAGGTGATATGCTGGTTTATATCCGGCATATCTTGCTTTTATGCTGGCATCATCACTCACAAAATCATAATGCAATTTTGGATCTGTCTCTTCGAGTTTTTGCCAATTTGTTCCATCAAGTTTTGCTTCTACTCCTTGTAACCGAAATATTTTTGCGTCTGGGAGTGGATATTCCCTTCGATTCGCCACGAGGTTCGCATAATAAATTTGTCCGAATAAATCATTTCCTTCACTCTCTTTTGCGACATGAAGTGCTAATGCTGTTTTTACTGCATTTGCGTAAACCACAATTTCTGCATTTGGAAATGTTGTGGTGTTGGTTTTGGTTTTCTGCCGTATATATTCTGCGAATTCCGTACCAATCATGTGACAAAAGAGAACAAAAGAATTTCCGGTTTTTTTGCCTTTTTAGGCTTCTCCTGATACGGTTCCAAAATCGAGGAGTGCTCCATCAAAAGGAGCCGTGAAGTTAATGTAGACGGCATTTGGAACAACGGTTACATCATCAAGGTCTGTGCTTGTCGCATCAAAGGCTCCGGTTCCTGTTGGGTTAATAATAACTGCACCAAAAGCGGTCTCACCGCTTGGTGTTGCTGGTATTACTACTTCTGCGAGGGTGTCTGCATCATCTGACTTGGTGACGGTGACTGTTCCTGCTGAATTCGCTGAAAGCACAAAAATTGCAAATTTTGCATGGGCAACGTCATGTGTTGTTGCCGTAAATGCCTTTTCTGCTGCGGAAACAGTGACAATATTTCCTGCTACGAGAATTTTTGTCGCACTTGCAATTTTAATCGCTTTTTTTGATGAAGTTCCAATTGCAAGACCGGCAGAAGTTAAGGGACGATACCCAATGAGTACGTCTTGAATTTTATCAACAATAGCTTGAAGCCCCGCTTGTTTTAGTGCTCCGCTATCTGTTCGTACAATAGTCATGGACAGGAGAAAGAGAAAATTCCCGGTTTTTTCTTTTTTTAGCCCTCAAAAGCCACTGATGTTTCAACTCGTAAAATGAAATCATCATTGAGAATGGTGGTGACATAATCACCTTTCCATCCTGTTGTTTGGCGTTGGTTAAGGGGATCTTCACCTGCGCCGAATCCTTTGTAGATGAATTCGACTCCCATTACTTTTTTCTCAGACATACCATTTGGCGTGGTACTTTCAGAAATTCCAAGTCCGACATCTCCGTATGCGTCCGCACCAAGAATAATGGTTCCGTAGACGTTGATACTCGAAGCTCCTGCACCAGAGAAGACTTTTGCTTTTGTCGTTTTTACGAAACGAATTTCTTTATACGATCCAATTTCGTTGTCCATGACATCGGCTTTGTTTGCATATTTCTCTACCGGAATAAATCCAGTGAGACCTTGAAGCGTGTATGCAACATTCGGATGTACAATTCCAACATAGCAGGAATTGACTGGACGAGATTCATATCCGGGGTCAGGTGTTACCATTTTTGTAATTTTTCGTGCATTCCCGTTGTCGAGAATGTTTATTGCCTTATCGAGCAAAGTCGTAGTGATATTTTCTCCGGCTTGTACGGTAGCACGGCTTGTTGCGACTCCTCCATACAGAACATTTGTTCCGGTAACCATAACATCACGAGCAAGCTCATCATAGGTTTCTCCGGCTTGTTCTCCGAGCAGTTCTGCCGTTTCTTTGAGAAGCTTATCTTGCGTCTGTGTGCTTACTTGGTCACTCAATCGTAGAAAATCGCCATATTGATACACTGTGGCGGTAAGGTTTGTTACTGAGAGTGTATTTCCTGTTGGCGTTACCCCTTCGGTCAGTGGCGTTGTTGCCGTACTCAAACGAGCGTATCGGCGAAATTTAACGGTTCGAGTTCCACTGTTTTTGGGTAGATTTCGCCGTTGTGCCCATCGTCTATGAAGAAGGGCTGGTTTTGCGGACTTGAGCAGGGTTCGATCATAAAAATTATTGATCTCTGCTGGGATTTGACTTGTTCCGTTAAGCATCGGGAATCAAAAAAAAGAAAATTGATTCCCAAGAAATGTTATCCAAGACGAGCTGATTCTTTTTCAAATTCTTCGTCTGTCATATCAAGAACTCCTTTGGCGACTCCTCTTGGTTGAATGCCAGAGAATGCGCTTTGTGATGATCTTTGTATGGCTTGGCGAGCATTGGAAGCTCCTTGTTCCAGTAATTCTTTCCCGACAATCGCATAATAGATACGATCAAAAGGCAAATTGGTGTGTACTTTCGCCCATGCTCGAATCTCATTCTCCCGACTTTTTGCATCGGGGTAATCGCTAAAAAACGATTGTAATTCCCTTTCTTCATTCATCTCTATGAGATGTTGTTGAATTGGTTCTGTTGCCTCAGAAATCTTACTGTTGAGGAACTCTTCATCCTCTTCTGCACTGTACGCATCTGGTTCATATTCCCGCATTTTATCTCGTAATGCTTTTATTTCTCCTGTGAGTTTTTGGACTTGTGCGTCTTTTCGTTGAATGATGTAGTCAGAAGGTGACATTTCTCGTTTTGGTGGTTTTTCTTGGGGGTTTTGTTGCCCATCTCCATTGGAATTTGGGTCTTGTTGGTTCTCAGCGGGGTCTTGTGCCATCCCGTCTGGGTTTTGATCTTCAAGCATGTTTCTTTGTTCTAAAAAAGAAAAGTACATTCCTCTTGTATGTGCTGTCATAGAAGAGGAAGGAAAACTCGTATAGAGTTCGAATTGTGGCTTTCTCAGTGAGAAACCGGGAATGAAAACTCATGGAAAACCACAATTCGAACCCCAACGGAAATACTTCTGCCGATCTTGTTAAAGGTCTTTCGAGAAGCGTCTTTTCCCGGGCCTCTCAAAGAAAAGCCCGGTGAAAAAAATCTTATCATCCGAACATAAATCTCCCGTCTGGGTTTTGAATGTTTGCTAAGTTTTTTGGGTGATTCAATAATTTGTTTGCTCCTTCGAGTCGAGTAATAATCATATCATGAATACTTTTCGGAATCGTGATTGTTTGACCACGAGGAACAATCGTTCGTAGTCCGTTAATTGTTACGGAATAGTAAGCGTGTTGTGCATTCTCATCTTGCAAGAGCTGGAATTGTGTTGTTATCGTTGGCTCTTTCATCAATGCACGGAAAACTCGTTTTTTGTCGGCATCAAGAATTCGGATTTGTGGTGGAAGGTCTTCATCTGATTCTTTTTTGCTCTCATTTTTCTTCTCTTCTGCTTTCTTCTTTTTTTTCCTTTTCTTCTCTTCTACCTTTGGTTCTTCCGGTATGAGATTAACAATGTCTTGTGATTCATCATCTTCACTATCTTCATCATCTTCACTATCTTCATCATCTTCACTATCTTCATCATCTTCACTATCTTCATCATCTTCATCTGATTCTTTTTTTTCTGCTTCTTGGATTTTGAGCAATAATTGTTCATCTGTCCATTCTGCATCAAGAATATCATTTGGAAAGAGTTCCATAAATTTTTCTACGAGTTGATCATGTGTGAGATCTGTTCCCATTTGGTCTTTAAAAAAGAAAATTATTTTTGAGCGAGAATTGCATCTGCTGTTTCTTTCGCTTTCATGGTTGCAATATATTGTTCATTTTCAAGTCCTGTCAATACTTGCTCTGCCAATGTTCCTATTCGTAAGGATACTCTGCTCTCCCATAGCTTTTCAATTGCATCCTTCATTTCATCGTATTCAACAATATATTTTGTGAGAAATTCTTGTGCTATTCCAAATGCTTCTTTCTTGAATTCTGCGCAATATTTTTTGAATTCCTCATTCGTGGTGAGTGTTTTGAGGGCATCAATGACTTCTTGTTTTTTCTCCTCTCGTATATCTCCTTCTTCATTTGTATATATCATTTTGTCGAATTCTTCTGGTTTTATGTCCATATTTTTTCGTGCGGTTTCTCGAATTATTTGGTATTGCGTAACATGTGGAATGTAGTCTTTTTCGTGTTCAATATCTTCAATGTTCATAAATGCGTGGACTGTTTTTCTGGCAACGCCATCGACAAGATCAAGGAAGATCTCGAAATTTTTATCATTCTGTAAATTGTTTCCGGTCATGGTTTTTTTGAAAAAAAAGAAATTACCGCATTCCTTGTTGTTGTGGTTGTTGTTGTGCTTGCTGTGCTTGTTGCATTTGTTGTTCTCGTATCGCTTGTTCTTGTTCTTCTTGTGCTCGTCTTTCCATCTGTGATTTTCCGATTTGAAATGCTGTTATCATTTTAAGGGTTAGGTCTTTTTCTTTTCCCTCTGGTGCTGTTTTGACAATATCAATAAGCGCATCTAAATCTTCTACACTTTCAAGAATTCCTGTTGGAATTTTCTTCTTGGCAATGCTCTCAATAATCATATCTCCAATGAGGCTTTCCATTGTTTTCGGCAAGAGTTGATCAATATCTCCATTCTCAAGACCACTCATTTTTCCAAGTTTTTTGAGCATTGCTTCCCAACGGACCTTTACTGTTTCGTTGAGCTGTATCGCTTTATCAAAGAACATGTACATGGCATTGAGTTTCTCAACTCGTTTCGCTTCTGAAATTGCTTTGCTCTCAATGGAAATATCAGGATCATAATTTTCGGGAAATACGTCTTTATCCAATCGAAAGAATTGGTATCCTGACGAGCCATTGATACGAATTATTTTTTTGTCTCCATTTTCTGCGGAGAAATTCCCCTGATAGATTCTGTACCATTGTCGCCAAAATGCTTTCTCGCTCCACATAAATACACTTGCCGTCAATGAAAAACGTGCATCTGCTTTTTGAGAGATGAGCGCCATTTCGGTTGCTGTTCTTTTTTCGCTGGATACTGCTCCTTGTTGCATTTCTGGTGTTCCGGTTACCTTTTCGGCATTATCTCGAATATAGTTGAGTGCCCATTGTGCCTCTCCTCGCATTTCTTGCCGAGGTATTTCGGCAATAAGCCCTCTTGGATCTCCTTGCACTGGAATGTAGAGTTCCATTTTTTTGGGTGGATCTTGAAGTTGCGCCATACTTTTTACCCGTGTGGAATCATAGGCATATTTTCGATAGGTATTTTTATTTATTCCTGCAAGAACTGCATCCGTGAGGTCATCCCGAAAAATATGCGCATCCTCAATGAGTTGTGGAATTGATTCTCCATAAAATTCTTTCGCTCGTGGATTGAACGCTCTGTCAATGACGCACCAAGAATCGAATATTTTTCCAAGCTCAAACATTCTTATAATTCGTTTTTTCCCTTTTATTTCTGCAATTTCTGCCAATACTTTTCTGCTTTTAAAAATGGTGAATGAACGAATCACTCTTACTTCTTCATTTTCTTTGATGTCTCCATAAAATTCTGGTGTGCCATCGGTTTTTTCGATTTCTTGATCTTCTGTAATTTCTTCTGCTTTTTCTTTTGAGAAATTGTAGATTTCTTCAATTTCGGCTCGTGTCATTTTGACATTCCAAAAGAAGAACCGACACTGCCCTTTTTTTCGTATTCCGATTCCATTTACCGAAATTGCTTTCGGATCAAAACGGCAATCTTCGGGAATCATGTTTTCAATAATTGGGCAGAAGTCATTTTCCGTTCTGTCAAACTCATGGAGAAAAACATAACCTCTTCCGTAGAAGCAGGCATCCCAGATCCAGTAGTAATCGACAATTGCTTTCTCCATTTTTCGGTAATCGAATTCTGCGGTTTTGCGTAATGATTCCGCTCTTTTGAGATCAGATTCTTCTACTGGCAAAAAATCAATCATGAGCCTGTCATTGTAGAGCGAGGCAAAATTACTAAAGAAAATTGTTTGTAATGTTTTGTCTGCTGTTACTACTTTTTCATTTCTGACATTTCCGAAAATGTTCTCCCATCGTTTCCATTTTTCTTTATATTTTTGGTTATGCTCTGTGTCACAATACTCATATTCTCGTTCACATTGTTCTATGAGTTTTTTTTCATCTTTTTCTGATATGTTTATAATTTTCCATGGATCTATTTTTTTTACCTCTTCTTTTTTCGGTGCTTTTTTCTCTTTCATAATTTTGGTTGAAGATTCATTTTCTATTCTTTTCCGAAAAATCTTTGGAAGTCAAATTCATTTTGCGAAAATAATATCTGAACTGTGTTGCGCTTCTGGTATTTGTCTTTTGTTTCGTATCTGATAACCAATAGCGCAAGCAGTAAGTGAATCAAAATGCCTTGTCATTCCTTCTTCTTTTTTTATTCTTTTGAGGTCTTCTGTATCAAATGCCATCATCTCTTTTTGAATTCCTTCGTCTGGAATATCAACACATTCTGTTGCTACGGCGTTTGCGAGTTCGTGCATCATCAATGGTTTTGTGCTGAGGTTTGTCTCCCATCCATACTTTGTACTTTCTTTTTCTTGCTCACTTGTTCTGTCTTGCATTTGGAATATTTTTGAATTGTCGTATATTTCTTTGAGTTTGGCAATTGTTGTGTGTCCGTGATTGTTTCGTTCCGGTGCGAGAATGCAATTCCCGTACATTTTCCCAATCATTGCGAGTTCGTAGGCAAGAGCAACTGGATCTGTTTTGTTGTCTGCAAATGTTGCAACAACTCTTGGTTTTGTTTCGGAAAAATCCCATACACACGCAGAACTTGAATCTTTTCCGATTCCTTCTGCAACATCACTTCCTACTCCATACACATGATTTCGGTTGTATTCTTGATAAAATTTCCATTTTCCGCTTTCTCGTGGTTTTGTCTTCTCCATTTTGGCAATTGCCATTGCGTCAAAGAGAATATCGGCACTCGCTTCAAACGCTTCCTCAACGGTATTTGGAAATTCTTGTTTGAGAAGTTCATAATTGCGAAACAAACTCAAAAAATATCCGTAATAACACGCCATCATCGTATCTGAATATCCAAAACGCAATTGTACTTCGCAAAAATAGGGAAGGAGTCTCCATTCTGTTTTGAGAATTTCTGTATCTTTTTCCGATACTTTTGAGAGTTCGTAATCGTCCCATGTCCAATTATAGAAATGTAATTTAAAATCTTTTTTTGAGTTGGTAAGACCTTTTGTTTTTCTCTCGTGTGCGTCAATGCACATCTCATAAAACAAACCTTTTCTTCCTCTCGCTGTACTCTCAATATCCCACCTCCCATCTGTTCCTAAAGCGGGAGCACATCCCGATATTATTTCTTGTGAATCGAGTGGACGTTTCGCATCGAGAAACGCCAGTTCTGTTACATGCACTCTGCTTTTTGTTCCACTTCGAGAAGAGTTTGTTACCGAAATTGTGTTAAAACTTTCACTGTCTTTCCCGTAAAGTCCGAAAGCGAGTGCTCGTGAACTGTCTTTTTTCAGGAAATACATATTTCTAATTTCCTGTGGAATATGATTCCATGGAAATTCAATTTTCTTTTGGAAAATTTGAACAACATCTGCATCTCTATGCGCAATCATGTCTGTGTCCACGTTAATATCACGCCGGAATAGAACTTCATCTAAACAATCGAGTGCTTCGAATGTGGTGAATCCAAGCTGACGACTTTTGAGAATCAAATTCCTTGTGTGTTTTGTTGCGTCAAAATGTCGTTGTGCTCTGTTCTTGCGGAAACGAGAAATTTTCCCGTCCTTATCTCGAATCTTGTAAAGATTCGACAATCTCCATTCCCGGCTCAAGAGTCTTTTGTCCGCCATTTTTATTCTTCTTCTTCAAGTTCATCAAGTACATTCCCAATTGTTTTTTGGTTCAAATCCACTTTTTCGGGGGCGTATGATCCCGTGAGTTTCGCCCACTGTGTAATCCCGGCATTCTTGGTTTGCCATCCTTTTCCCTCCAAAAGCTCATGGATAATTCCTGCAATAAACTCTGCATTCACTCCTTCGTTCTCAAATGCTTCTGTGAGCGGATTCTCTACAAATTCCTTTATCCTTTCTTTTCCTATCTGCCTCTCAATTTGTCCGGGATTACAAGCAACATGCGTTGAGTAGCCAGCATCTAGCGCCGATTGCTTTTTTGTTTTCCCCAAGAGAAGTCCGTTAATGTATTTGCGTTGTTGATTGGTCATGTTGAGCAATGCAATCTGTCTTTCATTGCCAAACTCAAGCGTTCCGAACTCCAATTCAATTTTTAAATTCTCGCCGTTTGTTTTTTGATCTTCTTGCATATCGTCAAAATATAGCTATTTCTTTTTTTTTGTCAATTCTTCTTTCCGGCTCTCACTTTCTTTTGGAAGTGAGAGCCGGGCGCTTTTTTTAGATGTTTTTTCCTTTTTCCCCGCTTTCGCTTGCCTTGGTAAGCGAAAGCGGGGCGCTTTTTTTTCTCCTCTCTTTTTATAATATATATTATAAAACAATTTTCTTTTTTGTCTTTCTTATTTTCCTTTTTTGAGTGTTTTTCCCTTTTTTTCACTTGATTTTTCCATTTTTGCATGATATTCTTCTCTTGTCATTGAGATTCAACGACATTTTCTTTTTTCCCTTCTTATGTCCAAAAATCCAGAACGTGTGCACCGTATTTCTCTCGATCTCTCTCTTGAAGAAGTCCGGGAACTTGATGAGCATATTTCTTTTTTGAATTCTCGCTTTCCGAAACCTGTTTATCCAACCCGAAATTCCTTTATCCGCTTTGCGATAAAAGAAAAAATTTTAAAAATCCTGTAATTTGGTTCTCTTGTTTTTCGCATTTCCCGAAAAAACCGTAAAAAAATGATGCTGTCTTGGTTTCGCCACGTTGGCTTTAGCCATGTGGCGGAAGCAAGAAGTGTTTTAAAAATCTCCTTTGGAAAAGGAGCTTCTCATCCGCTCAATCATCTCTCCTCTTCTTTTTTTCGCTTCCTCCGAAAAATCCTTGCTTGCTCGTTGCGGAAGTTGTTTGTGCGTTTCTTTTTTTATCTCAAATGCTTCGGCAATAGCACTTTTTTTGATTCTTTGAATTTCTCCTTTTTTTGTTCTCCAAGCTAAAACCGTATTATCAGGAACTCTCGAATCTCCGAACGCTTCAAAAATCTCAAGCGTTACTCTTGCGTGTTGACCATCCCATTTTTTAATGAAGAATTTTGAGTTCATAATTGAGAAATTGGCGTTGAATACGCTTGGTGGCGTTGTGGTGATCTGTTCTTCTCAAATTTTTCTCCCATTCTGAACCAATTTGCAAGTCTTTTTGAAATTTCGAACGTTTTTTCGATTTCCCATTTTTCTTTTTTGCCATTTTGGGTTCGTTCCGTCCAGTATTGTATGAATTCATTCACCCGAGCTTCTGCCATTTTGGAGGGCATATTTTTTTCTTGCACCAGAAATTGAATAAGTTCTTCTTGTTTCTCTTTTTTTTGGAAAAATTCTTCACTTTTTTCTTTTGGCGTTTTTTCTTTTTCTGATTTTTCTGAATAAATATTCTTAGAATATTTATTTTTTAGTTCTTCTCTGGTTTTAGTTATTCCTATTATAGGGGGTGTCTGTGTGACACCCTCCCCCCCCGTCTGTGTGACACCCTCCCCCCCCGTCTGTGTGACACCCTCCCCCACTGTCTGTTGAGTTTTTTCTTCTTCATAATCCAAAACAATCTCGTATTCATTGGAAGTTTGTCTTCCATTTAAAAGAAAACGCTCATTTCTCACAAAAAGTCCTTTTTTTTCAAGTTCTCGTATGGTTCTCTGAACAGACGATTCCGACATTCCCGTTTCTTCACATAATTTTTTAATGCTTGGGAACGATGAATTTGTTTCGTTCCCTTTGTGGTGCCATACCCAGATAAAAACAAGTTGCTGATATGGTGGAAGTTTTTTTGCGATTCCTGCCGGAAAAACGCTGAATTGTCCGGGTTTGAGGTACATTTTTTTCGAAAAAAAAGAAATTCTACTTCAAAATACCCATATTCTATGGGATTTTTATTTTTTGGTTTGCCTTTGCTGTTCTTATGGGTCTTTCATTTCTGAAAATATTGCAAGCATTGATGGGAATGGTGCTGAGTTTTTTGAGTTTCCGAATTTTAAACGACCTTTTATAAATCGTATTTCTACGTTTGATTTTTTATAAAGATATTCGTGAAAATATTTCGTGTCTGTTCGTGATGGAATAAGCAATACAACCAATTCTGCATCTCTACTAAAAAATGAATCATGTGCTTTTTTAATCCAACGGCAAATTGCTCTTCCATAGGGTGGATTACAAAAAATTCT
>VMHT01060328.1_pt1 | contig 28795 bp, 32 predicted proteins | sample 4693611 | NCBI WGS metagenome assembly VMHT01 (sample SAMN12280063, study PRJNA550983) | marine metagenome | isolation source: seawater sampled from same location over 5 years 0.02-0.2 micron viral filtrate | place: USA: collected off the coast of southern California halfway between the port... ... | reverse complement strand
TCCGACGGCGCTTGGCCGCAAATTCCTATTTCAAGCCCTCGTGCGTTGAATTTCGACACGATGTCTCGAATCATTGATTTGACGGCCGGTGAGCGTGCGTCAACTGGATTTTGATAGCCTTCCAAGTCGTCACGGGAAACAGCGTAAACGGTCTGGACGAGGTCGTTGGAACCGATTGACCCACCAGCAAGGTCCATCATGTCCATGAAGCGGTCGGCCTCAATGGCGTTTGAGGGCAATTCGACCATCACGAACAATTCCGTACCGGACGCCGGCCCGATGTCGTTTTCTTGCAGAAGATCCTTGACCATTTGGCCCTCCTCGGGTGTCCTGCAAAACGGAATCATGAGCTGCAAATTGTCCAATCCGAAGTCGTACTTCACCGACTTCATGGCTGCGATTTCCATTTCAAAGGCCGGGCGAAATTTCTCATCCAAGTACCGGGATGCTCCTCGCCATGCGATCATTGGGTTTTCTTCAACGGGCTCAAAGATTGACCCGCCAAGCAACTCTCGGTATTCGTTTGATTTGAAATCTGAAAGGCGCACCAAGACCGGTCGAGGGTAAAAGGCCGCACAGATGAGACCCACGCCTTCCCGGAGCTTATCGATGAACAGGTCGGCCTTGTTCTCGTACGCCCAAGCCCGACTGTCCAGGGACTCGACCAGCGTTCGAACCTCGCTGATGTCAACGGCCGCAAAGGACTCCTGATAGGGTTTCAACACCTCAGGGAGCGCCCCGGTTTCCACGTAGGTTTTCATCGCGGCGTGATGGACGAACGCGAGGGGATGAATGCCAAGTTCTGAGGAGAGGATGAATTCAATTCTTGCAAGACCAACCCCGTCAACCGGAAGACGCGAGTCTGCGAGGGATTTGGTTGGGAACCCAACGTTCAGCTTTAGTTTGGTTTTCAATTCGAGGGATTCGTCAAAGGACACTTCTTCGATTTCAAAAGGAACGTCGCCGGAGTAAACGTACCCGACGTCTCCTTCGGCACAGCTGCCCGTCACCTGCCCGTAGTTGGGGAGGTCCATGGCGTCGGAACATCCAACGATGGCGGGAATGCCGAATTCCCTGGCGATGATCGCAGCGTGGGATGTGCGTCCGCCTTTGCGGGTGATGATCAGGGAGGCCTGTTTCATCAGCGGCTCCCAATCGGGCGTGGTCATCTCGGTGACGAGGACGTCGCCCTCGTCAAACACCGAAAGCTCGGGTGAAACCTCTTCTCGAGACATACCGCTGTCCAGCATTTTCCGAAGCTCGCGCTTCCCCTCAAGGACTTCCCCGTACGTGCGGTACAGGCGAACTTTTCCCCCACCGATGCGTTTTCCAACGGCCTGGCCGGTGGCCATAACCCGTCCGTCGTCCTTCAGTTTCTGAGCCATGATTTCGTCAATTTTGTAAATCGTCATCTTGTTGCTGCGAGCTCTGGAGTGAATCGTCTCGGGTCGGGCTTGGACGATGTACAACTCGTCCGTGATACCGTCCTTCGCCCACTCGATGTCCATGGGCCGCTGAAAATAGTCCTCAATCTTCAACGCCATGTGCGCCAGTTCGACGCATTCCTCTTTGGTCAACGACCATCGACGACGATCCTCAAAGGGCACGGCGATGGATTGGACTTCGTTTGCAGCTTCTTCATGGTACACCATCATCTGATCTTTTGAGCCAAGGGTGCGATGAACGATGGGGAACTTCCCCGCTCGCAACCCCTCCTTCCAGACCGTGAACGTGTCCGGGGACACGACGCCCTGCACCACCAGTTCACCCAGACCGTACGACGATCCAACGTGAATCACGCCTTGGTGGCCCGAGTCAGGGTCAATGGTGAACATGACGCCGGAACTGGCCTTGTCCGACCGTGCCATTTTCATCACCACGACAGCGATGGCGCTGTCGAGTGGATGCATGTTGTGCTCAAGATGGTAGCCAATCGCACGCTCCGTGAACATGCTGGCGACGCATCGGCGCCACTTTTCGATGATGTCTTGCTCCCCGCTCACGTTGAGGTAGGATTCGTACTGACCTGCAAACGAGGCTTCTGCAGAATCCTCGGTTGTGGCCGAAGAGCGCACGGCAACGTCGACCCCTGGCGTGTACATCTCGCAAAGTTTCCCGTACTCCACAGCGATGGCCGACTTGATGCTTTCAGGAACCGGCGTCTCCCGGACCAACGAACGAGCGAGGGCTGCACGGCTGTTGAGGTTGAGATGGTCGGTAGGGTCAGCATCCCTCAGACACACTTCGAGGGCTTCTCTAAGGGTCGAGGCCTCAATGGCAGCACGGCGTAATTCGTCCACCTCTTCGGCCGCCCCGACGTTCTTCCAGGTGGCCTGGGGTATGTCGGCGGTTATGAACTGCTGAAACGCCTCGGTGGTCAAGGAAAAGCCGTTGGGTACTTTGACACCGATGGCGGTGAGTTTCTGAAACATTTCACCCAAAGATGCTCCTTTTCCACCCACGGTTAACGTGTCGTTCATGTCGGCTTGGTCGAACCACTGGGCAAGGGGAGGGTGTTGCATGGTGGCCAACCCGCTATGGTACTAATAAGCGCCCGTTTTTTACAAGGAAAAAAACCGAATTCAACGGCCTTGACCAACGGTAAGCGCATCACTTGCGCAGAGCCCGCAATTTCGCTTGAAGCGCCGACGTGCGTTCATCTGCCGCCTCAGTGGGCGAGGTTTCAGAATCAAGGCGCCGGTGAAGCATGTCCCGATCCCACACCACAACGTTGCCGTCCTCGCAGCCGATCGCAGCGCGCTGGGGCGTTCCGCACATGGCGCGGACGCACGAGAAGTGACCGGTCGCTCTTCGACGACCGTGGTTCGTCGCCCACACGTCCACGATGCTGTTGACGCCCTCGTTTCTGGCCAACCACAACTGAGAGGCACCGTCCTGCTCCATGGCCTCCATCTGTGTTGAGACGGCCGAGCCGTGGTTTTCCCAACACGCCTCACCCTCGTCCGTTCGCCCCACGGCGTGGCCGCTGTCCGTCGTCGCTACGTAGCCTTTGACCATGCAGGTCAGGTGTTCAACAGCACCCGATTCATTTGAAAGAACGGTGCCGTTGTGATCGACCACGGTGCCGTCGGTCTGACCAAAGAGGCCACGTGTTCGGCCAGCGGTACCGCACGTGGTGGGAGAAGGCGTGGTGGGCTCAACGTGAGAGAACGGTGGAGCCGAGGATACGTCGAGATAACCGCAACGAGGGCGTCCAAGCCCTGCAAGCAGCCGGTCATCGACCTGGACCAACACCCACGGCCGTTCGTCCATGCGCTCAACCCAAACAACGTCGCCTCCTGACGAAAGGCGCCAGACAGCGGATTCGATGAAGTCGTTGTGCTCAATGTCGTACACCGAGGAGACGGCCACGAGTTCCCCCTGCCACCAAACGACCTCGTCGGCGCTCCCCTCGAGGGCCACCGACCACAGTTCTTCGCCAGATGCTCGATTCAAACAAACGAGGTGAAGCCCGCTGGTTACGACCACCGCCTCATCGCTGACCGCAAGCGCACTGATTCGATCGTTGGTCTGAGCCGTCCAACGGTGGTTACCCTCGTCGTCCCAGAGGGTCAAGCGGCCGTCCCAGCCTCCTGCGAAGACTTCGTTCTCGGTCGTGATGTGCAACGCAGAGACCGGCTGGTCCAGCGTCCGAACCATCCACGTTGCCGATTTCAGGTCCATGGACATCAGATGGCCTTCACCGACATAAGGGGGTCGCCTTGTTGTTGGGAACCGGGCCCGATTGGGTGCTCGGTTCGGATTGCCCGAAGGCCGGCGGAATTTGTGGTGCTCATGCCAAGGAAGCTTCATCGCTTCTTGAGAACTCCTTCAGGAAATCCCAGACGATGCGCGTGGATTCAATGCCCGTGGGGTTCTTTCGGCCCGACCAAACGAGGTCTTCTGGGGAGCCGAGTTGGAAGTCGGGTGCATCCTTTGCGTAGGGATTGTGCCCGGCATAATTCAGAGTCATCAAGCGAACCTCCGCACCGTTCTCGCAATCGGTGTAGCCCCGGATGTCGTAATCGACTTCAACGGTGAAAAACTCAGGAGCCAGCCCCGTGCAGTTGTTCAATTTCTTCCAGTCCTCCAAGTTTTGCAAGGCGCCTTCTTTCGCCCACTCGTCGTCTTCACTGAACACGTAAAGCATGCCTGCGTTGGCGTACACGATCAGATCGTCCAAGAATCCGTGGACCTCCATGAACGGAACGGGCGAGTAGGTTGGCGAGGCCTCAGCGATGAGGTAGAACGACATGCACCCAGCAGCTGCAAACACTTCGCTGGCTTGGACGGTCAGCATCTGCGTCATGGCGCAGCCGTTCGACCAGCCGGAGAGATAGATTCGGTCGATGTCAACGGGTTGTGTTTCAATCAAGTGCTCAATCATGCCTAAAATAAAACCCACATCGTTGATGTTTTCTTCGTGCGCAACGCTGCAGCAAAGGTCCCCGGCGTTCCATGAGTTCTCGTAACCGTTCGGGTAGGCGACGATGAACCCCTCTTCGATGGCGATGTCAGCAAAGGCGGTCGTGTTGCTGTGCTTGTCCATGTCTTGGGTGAACCCGTGGATGTCGACCACGAGGGGGACAGGTTCATCGCCGTTTACGCTTTCTGGGACGAGCAGTTTCCAGCATCGCTCAAGCTCGTCGTACATCTCGCAGTGAATCGAATAGAGTTCAGGCTCAAGCGATGCTTCTGCCTCGCTCTCCGTTGAAGCAGCCGTGCCGTCCTCAACCTGAATGCAGCCGGAAAGGGGGGCGACCACGAGAACGACGAGAATCAACCACGTCGCCGATGCCCTCATGGTCCTCGCAACGAAAACGCACTAAAGAAGAATCGGGTGACGTCAGCCCCCCCATCCTGTCCCAATACCGCAAACACCCCAACAACCTCCGGGTTCAGGATCAAAAGCGTACTGTCCGAGAATGAGCAGTCCAATGAGGAAGACGAAGGGTAGGGCAACAGCGACTCGAATCAACACCCAGCGAATTCCTCGTTTGGTCGGGGTTTTTTGAGCGTCTCTTAATTGTCTCAGATGTGTTCCCCACTCAGTAAGTTCAGGCCCTTCGGTGAAACCAAAAAAGCCTCGTTTTCGCACCAAAACTTCACGTCCAAGGTAAAACTAAGCTTTGCTGGTGATAAAACTTCACCCGTTTCAAACGGTAGGCTATGACAAAGCCCACTGCAAGCCCTTTGATTGGGTCAAAACGAATCAGTGGGTTTGTGCATTCACCCAATGATGGGATGAAAAATCATCAAAAATAACCGATTGGCCAAAACACGATTTCAACACCACAAGACTGGCCTTCAGCCATGCTACAAAAGAACCAAAATGCGGGTGTCAAGAGGATGTAGATGGTCAACAAGATTACAATGATGACCCCCAAGCCAGCGGCGATGATGGTTGAGATGATGCCGGCGGTGGTAAGCTCCTCAATCTCAGATTCTTGTGAGGGGTCCACATCCCCGTTGCCCTCAGCGGTCTGTTTTTCCATGTTGGTGGCCGCCGTATTACCGGCCATTTTGGAGAACAAATTCATCAGCCATGCGTACATGATTTTGGCACGGGTGCTTACCTTATATTCAATCCGCAATGAAGGAAAATATTCCACCCGTCGTGGTTGTTTTTCTTTTGAACGGGGGGTGCGTCACCAACGCTGAGAGCGTGCACGATGGAACAGAATGCATTGGTTCACCGGCCAAACATGAGTATTAACACGATGACGATTCAATCAAGTTCGTTGGCCATGGGTTCCGCTCGTCAAGATGTGCGATTGACAGCCATCGTTGTGCTGTCGGTGTTTGTCATTACGGCGCTGATGGTTGGTGCCGTTGGAAACAACGCAGTCCAGTTGAACGGGTACTCTGCTGTGCTGTGTTGTGCCGTGATCTGCATTGGCACGCAGTGGTTGGCATGGATTCCGGCATCAATTGCAAAAACAGAACGCTTCTACGATTTGACGGGCGGCCTCACCTATCTCGCCGTCGTGGGGTTCAGTCTGTGGGCAGGGTCTCGGTCCGATGCGCCGAGTTTGCGGGAATTGATCGTCAGTATCCTCGTTGTCGTCTGGGCGGTGCGCCTGTCCAGTTTCCTGTATTTTCGTATTCATCGAACTGGTAAAGACGGGCGTTTTGACCAGCTTAAAACATCGCCTGTTCGATTTCTCGTACCGTGGACGATTCAAGGCCTGTGGGTGTTTCTCACCGTGATCGTGGTTGTTGTCATCAACAGTCAATCAACGCCAGCCCCTGCATTCGGAGCTTGGGACGTTGTGGGGTTGTCAGTCTGGTGTCTTGGATTTGGCATCGAGGTGGTGGCAGACAACCAAAAGACGGCCTTCAACAGAGAACCGAAGAACAAAGGGAAATGGATAGACACTGGCTTGTGGTCGTCCTCGAGGCATCCGAACTACCTGGGAGAAATTCTTCTTTGGACGGGAATCGCGTGCTTTGGAATACCCTGCTTTACGGGCCTCGAACGATTCGCCTGGATCTCGCCGGTGTTCGTTTTTCTCCTCTTAACAAAACTCAGTGGAATTCCGATACTCGACCGACGGGCCTTGGAGAGGTGGGGAGACGATGAGGCGTATCAAAAGTACAGAGAAAACACCCCTGCTCTTTTCCCCCGATTCACGAGAAAATCATAGTGTTCGACACCTTCTCTTGATCGGCAAAGAGGGTCGGCAGTGGGTAGCCTTTGATTCGGACCACGCAACGCCTCAGGGCTGGAGAAGCGGCACTCTGCGTCGGGGGATGGCGAAGGTCAGGATGAACGCCAGCAAACCAAAGATGCACGCACTCCAATAGTGCCCCATCGTAAAGAACGCCAGAACCGACGACGTCCGCAAGAGCACGATTGAACCGGATTTGAGCGCCCACGCAGCGAAGCCTGCGGCGATGAGAGCCACGCCCATGAACCCGAACCCGACCAGCACGTACCCGGTCGCTGCGGTGGGGTCCATCAGCGGGTGATCCATCTGAGAAGACGTGCGATCGACGGTGCGAATCTCGCAGTCCTCAGCCTCACCTGCGCACGGCTGATCGTCAAAGGTTTCCGACGACGGGAAGATGAAGTCGATGGTGGTGAAACCGATCGGTTCGATCAGTGCCGGCGGAGAGAGCAAGACGCGATTCGAGAACACGTCTCGGTGGTTGTCTCGCTCCACGATGATGTCCACGCGAATGAGCCCAGGGTCGAGTTTCTCAAACGAAAAAGCGCCCGTTTCGTCGGTCAAATTTTCTTGCGAAACCCACACACTGGAGGCCTCGTCCAACCACGAGAGGTAAAGGGTGGCATTCACCATTGGTTGACCTGCGTCGTCGACCACGGTTCCGCGGAAGGTGGCCGTGTCGTCGGGTGCGGTCAGAGCCAGTCGGTAGACGAATTCATCGGGACGGATGAGGCCTTCCTCGGGCGAAGCGTAGTCCAAGCCGTTGAGGAAACCCAACATGCAGGTGAACAGAAGGAACACGGCCGTTGCCTTTCCCATGGGGTGGAGGTTGGGGTCTTCGATGGTCAGCACCGCTTCGGAGGAAGCAAAGAGCATCGGCGTCTCTTCAACGACCTCGTCGAGGTACGTTGAATCGTCCTTGCCGTCCTCCGACATACCTAATCCGAAGCGGGCGCCCTACTTGATGTCAATGCGGTCGCCCCAGCGCGCACGAAGTTGAGCTTGACACGCTTGAGTCAACCACACGTCCAGAGCCATCGTGCCGTCGCGCTCTCGGCGGTCATCGTCCACCATGCCCCGATCGTAAACCTCTGAAACAATGCGTTCGCTGGCATCCTCGCTCGAAGCGCTTGGAGGAGAAATTCGGACCGAGACTGCCGCCCCGAAGAGCTGCTCTCGAATGAACAACTGGAGGGTCTCTACGCCCTCTCCAGTGTGGGATGAAACGGCCACGGGTTCGGGAAACCCTTCCTGGCGGACCAGGGTCGCAACCGCTTCTATTTTGTCTGGTGAAACCTTGTCGATTTTTGTTAAGATTACGAAGGGATGGTTGGTGTCCTCGAGTAAATCCGGTTCAGGTTCTTGCCGTTCCAGCACCTCTCGGCGGGTGGTGTCGAGTTTTCGCCTGATTTCATCAAGGGCGTCCGAGGTGTCAAGCAAAACCAGCGTTAAATCAGCATCTATTGCCTCAGCAATGGTTGCTTTAAATGCTGTTAGAGTTGCATTTGGGATGTTGTCAATAAATCCAATGGTGTCCGCCAAAAGAATCCGGGGGCTTTTCTCCATGCGCCCAACGGTGGTTTCCAGCGTGGAGAACAATTGGTCCTCCACAAGCACCGATTTTCCCGATAAATGTTGAAACAACGACGATTTTCCGGCGTTGGTGTAGCCCACAAACCCAACGGTCATCGCACCGCTGCGAACCCGCTGGCGTCGGTGCTCCCGTTGTGCATTGGCGTGTTTTTTCTGGCGACGTCGTAAGTTGGTGAGTTCTCGGTTGAGGTTTGCAATCACGCCTTGCAGGGCGGTGATACCGCCGCCACCGTACCCTGCTCGCTCACCCGTGGTTTGCTGTTGGGCCAATTCTCTGAGGATGGTGCGGTCGGATTGCAACTGTGCGATGCGGACCTGTGTTCGTGCTTCCACCGACGAGGCGTGGGCCGTGAACAACGCGAGAAGCAATCGCACACGATCCCACACCTCAACGCCCAGCGCCTGACTGACGCCAACCAGTTGACGAGGCGTGGCGTTGGTGTGGACGATGGCAAGGTCAACGCCTTCCCATGGGTGGCCGGCCAGCGTGCTTCTTCGCTCATCAGCGATGTCCTCCAACCGCCCTTTTCCAAAGTAGGTCCGAGGGTCGTCGTGCCCCGTTTGGAGCACCGTCTCCACGATGGAAATCCCCATCGTTTGGGCGAGCGCTCGAAGTTCGGTCGTGTCCTCCGTCCCACGAACCAACAACAACGCTCGACGGCCCTGATGGTTCGTTCGGGCCTCGCCCAAAACCACACCACCGCTGCCCGCGACGACGAACGGGTCATCGGACGTGCGAGCCATGCTCCCCCGGATGGTTAGTCTCATATCAGCCCACCTCAAGGCTCAATCATGCCTGAGGAGCACACGATGGAAGTCCGATGGTCGGGCGACATCGCTTTGGGCAACGCCATGGCCGAGGCTGCGCGTGAGCGAGGGTTGACCACCGAGGTGAAAACATCGGGCGGAACCATGGTGTTGGTCGTCAGCGTGGACGACGGTGAGTTGCAATCCTTGCGAGATCGTGTGGACGAGTTGTTGGTCGTCTTCAGCGCTCTCGAAGAGGCGCATCAGGGGTGAATGCATGAGTCAAACCACCGTGCTCATCGATGCTCACTGCGTTATGTGTAACGGCATGGCACGTTTTCTGGAACAGCGGGCCCGAAACGATGCTTCGTTGAACATCGTGGGCATCCAGTCGGACGAGGGTCAGGCCATGATCGCCGACTTTCCCGAGCGACTCCAGGCGATGGACACCGTCTACGTCGTTCGAAACGATCGCGTCTACGCTCGGTCTGCCGGCGCCATTCGTTTGCTGTTGTGCATGAAGTGGTACTACGCCATGTGGTATCCGTTCGCTTGGTTGGTGCCCCTTCCGTTGCGGGACGGCGCGTATTGGGTGGTGTCCAAAATCCGCCATCGCTTTGGTCGTGTTGAAGGTTAGAGATCGAGGTCCAACACCACCGGTGCGTGGTCCGAAACGTCGAGGCCGCCCTGGCGTACAATGCTGCAGTCCACCATGGCGGCGGACGCAGCTTCGTTGAGCAGAAAATAATCAATGCGCCAGCCGCGGTCTTTTGCTCGGGCCTGACCGCGATTGGACCACCACGAGTAGAGTTTGTTGCCTTCGCCGGCGGCTGTTCGAAACGCATCCACCCAGCCGTCGTTCAACAGTTCTGTGAACCAGGCGCGCTCGTGAGGAAGAAAGCCTGAGTTTCTGGCGTTGCCCTTCGGGTTCCAAATATCGTCCTCGGTGTGAGCGATGTTGAGGTCGCCGCACACCACCACCGGGCGTTTGTCGTCAATGTAGGGCCGAATAAATTGCCTCCACTCCTCCATCCATCCTTCTTTGAAGCGTTGGCGTTCATCCTTGTTTGAGCCGCTGGGCAAGTAGGTGTTGATGCACACGACGCCCTCGATTTCGCACACAAGCACGCGTCCTTCGAGGTCGTTGGGGTCAAGCTCACCGCCTTTTCCTCTGCGGAGCACGGTGTGCGGACCGTTCGTGGCGGTGGCCACGCCACTGTAGCCCTTCTTTTCGGCAGCATGAAGGGTGACCGTCCATGATTCGGGCCAACTCCACTCCTTCGGGAGTTGTTATTCGAGCGTTCGGGTCTCTTGAAGCATCATCACGTCGGCTCCCAAGTCCTCAAAGTACGCATCAATGCCTTTGCGAATCGCAGCGCGCAAACCGTTGACGTTCCATGAAACAAAACGCATGGTTGACCCTCGGTCACGGCGGTGAATAAGGATTCAAGGTATGTTTTGTCCACATCGTTTGCCGGTCTGAGCCGCTGCGTCAGCCAGACTGTGGTCGGAAGCCACCCATTCACCTGCCAGCAGGATGCCTTCGGAACGATGGGCGTCAAAGGCAGGTTTTGTTCCGCTCGTCTGAACGACGACGTTTCGTTGCCTCCGATCGTGAAGAGCGTGGCGCTCCCACCCCCGAGCGTGCTGTTCGAGAAAACGGTGGAAACGGTGATTGCGGTCCTCGGAGGACTCTCCCGTGCGCTCGACCATCAAGGCGGATAGAAACGCTCCCGCTAACCCCAACTTCGGTTGAACGTTGGCGAGATCGACGAGGTAGGCTCCCTCAGCAGGGTCCACGAGCCCGTGGAGTTCTCCCACGGGCCGCGACGAAAGCGTAACGTCCAGCGTGCTGGCGTGCACGGGCGATACACCTCCCAGTCCGTCGTCGTCCAGAAACTTCAGAAGCGTACGGGCTTGCTTCAAACCGCATGCGAGAATCACGGTGTCGCTTTGGAAGGTGCGACCGTCCTCGAGTAGGACCTGCCCGCTTTCCACCGAGGCCACGTTGCAATCGGCCTCGATGAGCACACCCACCTCGTCCAGCGCCGCTGCCATTCGGCCAACAAGGCCTGACCACCCCTCTCCGACAACCGCTAGGCGACGTTTCAGCAAGGCCGTGTATCGCTCATCGTGCACCTTCACGCCCGAGCCGGCGAGAAGGGCTGCGCCCTGAACGGCCGGGGAACTGGTTTCGGTACGCTTCAGTTGACGTCGAAGTTGAGAAGCCAAACGGACGTTGTTACGGGGCCTCAGTGGCCCCACCCCCACCACGTGAAGACGGTCGAGTCGCAGAGAGGACAGCACCACAGGGAGGCGGCTGATCTTCTTCACCACCCGCATCAACGGACCGCGTTGGAGCAGGAGGTGAAGCCCGTATCCAAAGGGCGCTCCGTCAACGGTTTGAGAGGCGGCTCGGCCGCCCAATCGGTCCGTACGGTCGAGCACAACGACGTGGTGGCCTGCCGTGACGGCGTACAACGCAGCGGTCAGACCGGCGATGCCAGCCCCCACCACCGTCACGCGCCCCATGGTCTGGCGACGGGGGATTGCACAAAAAGGTCGTTGGAGGGGGTGCTTTGAAGAGGTGGCCGGCACTCCAAACAACATGGCCGATGCACCGCTCCTGCCCCACGACCGTGGGCATGAATTGTGGACCATGGAAGACGGCCCGAGCCGTAAATTGCTGGCCAGCATTGACCGTTGGGTTGGCGCGATGATCGGCGACGACGGAATCGACATGCCCCTTTCTGGCGGTGGGCCGAGCATCGAAGCCACGATCTTCGCTCGCCAAGACGGGTTGATCGTCGGTTGCGCCGTCGTTGACTACATGCTCCAAATTTGGTCGCCATCGGTTCGTGTTTCTTGGTTTGCAGGCGACGGGAAGCGCGTGTCGTCGGGCGATGAAATCGCCGTCCTTTCAGGTGCTCGAGACGACGTGTTGGCCATTGAACGCCCGGTGTTGAATGCCTTGGGCCAACTTTCGGGCATCGCCACAGAAACCAAGCGGTGGTCAGCGATTGCTCCAAAACAAATCGCCAGCACTCGCAAGACCGTTTGGGGGCTCTTGGACAAGTGGGCCGTGCACATGGGCGGAGGTCTCACCCATCGCCTTTCGAAGGACGACGCTGTTATGATCAAAGAAAACGATCTCGCCAGCATGCACGAAGAACTGGACACCCACGCCGAACGACTTGTAACCTTCCTGCAGAGCGTCGATATGAACGACGTGGGTGCGTTTTTGGAAGTTGAAACACGGTCAGAAAAAGAAGCGGTGATGGCCGCCTTGGTCTGGTCCCAACGAAAGACTGAGGAGGGCGTAAGCCGACTCGTCATCATGCTGGACAACTTTTCACCCGAGGAATGCAAAGCCGTCAGCGGACAAATGGAAGAGCAAGGAGTCCGCGAGCACGTGGTGCTCGAAGCAAGCGGAGGCATCGTCTTCCCCGACCTCAAATCCTGGCATGAATGCGGCCTGGACGTGATCTCAACGAGCGTAATCAACCGAGGCGTCCAACCCCTTGATGTGAGCATGCTTGTCAAGGGCTTGTGAGGCGAGACCATGGACGACATCGCGGCCGACCCGAGTCACCCACGCTACGCTTCGCTGCTGATGCGGCATCGCCTCGAGGTTGCAGCGAAGAAAGGCATGTTGGCCGACAGTGCGATGATCGCCCACGGTCGTGGTGAGGCGTTTGATTACCTCTTGGGAGAACGGACCACCGACAGCGCTGCTCGAGCTGCTCGACAGGCGTTGGCGACGCTTCAGGCAGCGGACCGCCCGGTGTTGAGCATCAACGGTAACGTCGCAGCGCTTGCGTGCGATGAGATGCTGCAACTCGCCGACCATCTTTCATGCCCCGTGGAAGTGAACATCTTCTATCGCACGCCTCAACGCATGGAGGCCATTCTCGCCCACATGAACGAACGAAATCAGGCCTTGGGATTGACGGTCACCGTCCTCGGACACGCTCCGGACGCACAAATCCCTGGCCTGAAAGGGCCTCGCGCAGCGTGCCATCGTAACGGTCTTCTCAACAGCGATGCCGTGCTGGTTCCGCTTGAAGACGGCGACCGTTGCAACGCGTTGGTGGCCATGGGGAAATCCGTGATCGTCATCGACCTCAACCCGCTTTCTCGCTCGGCTCAACAGGGCACCATCACCGTTGTTGACGAACTGTCACGGGCGCTCAACACCATGCTGGATTTGGCTCGTGTGGAGGGTAAAGTCGAGGTGGATGCGACCTACGACCACGCTTCGATTCTAAGAGAAGGTCTTGCGGAGATGCTGGCGTCGTTGAACCGATGACTCAGCGTTCCTTGAGTTTGGTCGCAAGGCGAGCTGCGATGCTGATGCCAACGTCCGAACACGAGGCGCTTCCACCGATGTCGTAAGTCAGCATCTTGCCTTCCTTGAGATGTTCTGCGACGCTCTCATCGATGAGGTTTCCAACGGCGATGAGATCGTCGTCGTTGGTTCTTCGTCCGAGGTAATCCATCATCATCTGAACCGAATTGATCGAGGCGATGGGGTTGACTTTGTTCTGTCCAGCGTGCTTGGGAGCGGATCCGTGGACGGGCTCGAAGAAGGCATGATGATCGCCGATGTTTCCTGAGGCAGCCATGCCCATGCCACCTTGGAGAACGGCCCCGAGATCGGTGGAGATGTCCCCAAACATGTTCGACGTCACGACGGTGTCGTAATGCTCCGGAGAACGGGTGATCCACTGCATGAACGCGTCGATGTAGCCGTAGTCGGCTTCGGTTGCTGGGTAGTCCGAGGCGACCTCATCAAACGTGGAGCGGAACAGTTGGCACCCACGGGTGACGTTGGATTTGTCGATGCACGACACCCGTCGAACGCCGTCTACGGGCGCACCGTTTCGAGTCTCAGCGATTTCAAAACCCATTCGAATCAATCGTTCAGAGCCAGCTTTCGAAATTGGGCGCGGGTCGTACGCCACCTCGCCCTCCAATCCCGGGAAAGTCATGGGGCCTGGTTCGTATTCTTCGCGGCCCTGAGCGCGATCTGCGGAGCGGCGGAGAAGGGCATGGTACAGGCCCTCCGTGTTCTCTCGCAGGATGGTCATGTCCACCATGCCCGGCTCCCATATCTGGCGGAAGCCACCGTGGATTTTGTGCGGGACGCCTTCGTAGAGTTTGATGGGGCGTACGTTCGCGTAGAGGTCAAGACCGCTTCGCAGTCCAAGAATAACCGACCCACCGGCAAGGTCACCGTTTGGCAGGCGTGCCCCGGGGTAGCCAATGGCACCGAGGAAAATGGCGTCGGTTTGATGCTTGCACAATTCAAACGACCCTTCCGCCCATTCTTCACCGGTGGCCTTGTAGTGCTCTCCGCCGCACGGAATGACGGTCTGCTCGAAACCGTGGTTGGAATGCTCCTGAATGGTGTCCAAGATGCGTTGCGCTTCAAGCGCCACTTCTCGGCCGGTCCCGTCGCCTGGCAGAACCGTGATGCGATGGTCACTCATACGCTGTCGCACATGGCGCTTCTACATGAACGCGACCCTCGGCACAGGACGGTGCTTTGTTCGTTTTTTACTTGAAAAGTTATCTAATTGTCAGGGCGCCAAGCCATCGCAACCCGTTCGGTCTGGTTGATGCAAGGGGCATGCTTCATAGGCTGTCAAGCAGGAAGAATGTCCATGGCAGATGAGCGTCAAAACGAGCAGGAGCGGCGTGTTTCTGTCGACGATCTGCCCGCTGCCGTGCGCCAATTGGCCGACGCCATGCTGGGCGTTAACCCGCAATGGAACGTTCACGATTGGTTGACTGAACAGGCCAACCTCACGATGGATTTGCTGGCTCTTGACCTGCTGCGAGAAAAAGTGGTGGTTGACCAGCGACTCCAACGGCTCGAAGATCTCGGGCGTCGACTTGAGCCCAACGCCCAATGCACGACGCCTTCCAACGACCCCAACCAGCGCAACTTGTTTGATTGCTTTGACTTGAACGAACCTCACGTCCTCCGAGGACTTGGTGAACGAGCCACTGCACCCCAACCTTCTGCCTCCAGCGATCAAGATGAACATCACCCCTCAAACATCTTCCTCGACCTGATGCCCGACGCAAACACGGACGATCCTCTGCTGGCCATCGCTTGCCAATCGGTGATCATGTGCATCGAGACGGCGCTTGCCAAGGGTGAACCTGTGGCAACGCTTCAGAACATCTTCGACCACACCCGACGTTCAAACATCGACGATGATGAAACGGACGAGGCCATCGATCATCTGTTGACCACCGGCCTGGTGATTGAGGTCGACGACGATTGCTTCGTTCTCCTTCCGCCGTGATGGGGGCCCATAGCAGTCCCAGCGACGGACTATATGGGTCGCACGCCAATTGCATCATATGGGATTGATACGATCTGTTTTCTGGGGAAGCGCGGCGTGGTTTGGAGCAACAGCGATGATGGTTCAGCCAGAAATGGCGCTTGGATTGGCCGTCGTGGTGGCTTTTCTCTCAGAATCAACGAACCACGGGACTGAATTAAGGAGAATGCAACGATCCAGTCGTGAATTAACAACGCAACTTAGGGAAGCAAACGGGCAGGTCGAAAACCTCGAACGCGCCCTGACGCGCAGGCACATTGAGCTCAACACGGCCATTGAGGAGTTGCAGCGCAGGGACGCTGTTGGGAGCCCGGCAGCTCGGGAGCTCCTCGACCGTCAAGAAGAAGCCATGAGAGCAGCATCAAATGCACTGAAGGCTCGCCACGAGCGAAACGATGTGGTGTTTGACAGCATGGAACGGTTGCTCAACATGCAGGTTGAACAGACCGCGAACATGCAGCAAGCCATGAGCAACCTCCTTCAACACCTGATTTCCCAACCTCGTGGACACTTCAACATGAGCGACAGCGTACTCGTTCAGGAGCGGGGGGCGGGTCCTGCGGAAAACGAAACCTTCGCTGAGCTGAACGAATGGCTCTCAAGAGAAGCGGCACCTTCACCATGAGGTTCGGCCTGCGCGCACCATGGCGAGCAAAAAAGAGGGCGCACAGCGTGTTCTTGACGCTCAAGCGTCAGAAGCCAAGGTTCGGGGGCGCCTGCTTCCTGCAGCGGCTGCGATCGTGCTCATCGGTGTGGGCGTGGCGGTGTTAACACGCTGGCAATTCGGGTTGGCCACCGTTTTGGTGTGCGGGCTCCTCATGCAATACGCCGTGGAACGCATGAACACCATCTTGGAAGCAAGCGTGGCCACCGGACTTCGAGACATGGGGTGGGACGCCGAGGCCGACCTGACCGAAGAGGCACTTGACACCATCCGTCGGATTGCCGAACGTTAGGTGAGGGTGCATGAACGACGTAAACGTGCTCATTCAACAGTTCTTTGTTCACGAGCGCGCACGAAAACGACGTTCACTCATCGTGTTGTGGGGCGTGGTCGTATTGGCCAATGGCTTTGCCGCTACCGCCTACTTCGGAGGCATGGTGGTTGAGCGAATTGCTGTCCTTCTTCTCGCCCCGATGCTCATCTTGTTCGCCCTGCTTTGGCGTTCGCTGAACTGGAAGAAAACACTCCAAACCAGACTGGCCGGTGTTCTGGACACCGTTGAGTTTGGTTGGGACGAACTGCACGGCTTGGACCTCAGCGCCGAGGAAGCCGACCGTCTGAACGAAGCGTTCACGGCCATTGCAGCCGGACGAACAGCGACCAACGAGACCCAGCTGCTGACCCGCGGGGGCGATGAAAAGGGGCCTGCCTTTGATCGCAACGAGGCGACCATCGATCCGAAGCTTGGTCGAGTCGACCCCAGTCTCCATGAAGACGAGTACCTCGGACTCGAGGGGGACCTGCGCGTTTCGGAGCAGTTGGTGGAAGAAGCCAATCAGCAGTACGCACAAGAGGCCCAACGTCAGTGGGAGGCCGCTGAAGCTCGGGATGTGGACAACATCGAAGCGGGGGTCAAGCGCTTAGGCGACTTGGTGGCGTCAGGGTGGTTCGAGCGAAACGCCAAGGACGGTGCCATGACCGAGTTGATGGAATCTCACGAGGACACGGGTTCTGAATGAGCATCTTCTAAAGCCGCCTTCCTGCACTGCAACCCATGAAGGTGAAGGCCATTCTCGTGGCGGGCGGTCATGGTTCCCGGCTGGACCCCTTCACCCGCTACACGCAGAAGACGCTGCTTCCCCTGTTTGACCGGCCGGTCATCGACTACGCACTGGGGACCATACGCCGTGCGGGCATACGGGACATCACGATCATCTCAAACCAATTTGTCGGTCAAATCGCCAAGCACGTCGGCCAAGGCTTGCCCGGTGAACGAATTCACTACGTCATCGAAGAAGAACCGCTGGGGGTCGCACACGCACTAAATCTGGCCCGGCCGTACAACACCGACGCCCGTTTGATGGTGTACTTTTCCGACAACATCACGACGTTGGAGTTTGGGGAACATGTGGCCCAATTCGAAACGGCAGCGGCCCCCCCTGGCTGCCTGCTCATCGCCCGGGAAGAACCACACCCCGAAGCGTTTGGTGTGGCTGTCTTTGACGACGAAGGGCTTGTCTGCGACATCGTTGAAAAGCCAACGTCCCCACCGTCCAACCTGGCCATCGGCGGCATTTACATGTTTGACGAACGATTTTGGGAACGCCTTGACACCGCCTCAAACGAGCGAGGAGCAGGTTTCTCCATCTCAGACATCACACGGACGTACGTCAAAGCACGCGAAGCAGAGATGCTTTCGGTGGGCAGCGAAACTTGGGTGGATTGCGGCACCCCTGATTCCCTGCTCCAAGCCTCTCAAATGGCCAAAGATGGTAAGTTGGACCCCGCCCCGCATCGTTGAGAGGAGAGAGGAGAATGAAGATCGGAATCATCGGTGCTGGAATGGTGGGCGGTGCCATCGAGCACTGCTTCGCCCACGCCCACGAATTGTTTGTTCACGACCCTGCTCGAGGCACGGAGTTGACCGACGTCATCAATCACGTGGACATGGCGTACATCGCCGTTCCCACGCCCCCGCACCCCGAAACAGGCGCGTGCGACACGAGCATTGTGGAGGGCGTCTTGGATGCACTTCCCGACGGGTTTACTGCGGTCATCAAAAGCACCGTGGTGCCGGGGACCACTCAAGCCTACCACGAGAGGTACCCCCACCTCAACATCGCCTACTCCCCGGAATTTTTGGTTGAGCGCCGCCGTCTCGAAGACTTCGCAAATCAGGACATTTTGGTGGTGGGCACCCATCACCCCGAGGTTGCTCAGACCGTGTTCCAGCAACACAAGGAAGCCGGAGTGCTTCGCAGGGAACAACTCTTCCAAGTCACACCAACGCAAGCTGAACTCGTAAAGTACACCAAAAACACGTTCTACGCGATGAAGGTGATTTTTGCCAATCAAATGTACGACATCTGTCAGGGCATGGGTGAAGACTGGTACGCTATCCGCGACGTCATCACGGCCGAACAAGCGCAACCGATTGGGCCTTCTCACCTCGATCCCATTTTCGGACTGCGCAGAGGGTTTGGCGGCAAGTGCCTGCCAAAGGACAGTTCAGCTCTGGGCGTGCTCGCAGAGGAGCTCGGCGTCAAGTACGCCATTATGGACGCCATGCAAGCGGACAACGATGTGTTGCGAGACATGTTGACGGGGAAGCCCAGCGACGTGGTCACCAATGATGACTGAGCGCACGGCTTGGTTGGACGAGCGAATCGCTCGTGGTTCACTGATTCGCTTCGGCATTGCAGGGGGCTTCAACAGTTTTGTTTTCTTCGTCGCCTGGCACGGATTGCTGGTCGTGTTTTCCGGTGGCGACGTACGAATACTCTGGGGGTTGTGTTGGGGGGCAACAGGGGTCCTCGCTCACTTCGTCCACCGCTGGTTTACCTTTGACAAACGAAGGTCGGTCAAGTGGACGTTGCCCACATCGATTCCAGTGTACGGCTCAAGCTTGATCGGCTCAAGCATCACCATCGGTTGGCTTTCGTCCGCTTTTCCGGGCCAGCTTCGCTTGATGGGAGTCATCAACCTGGTCGTGTGGGGCGTGTTCATTTGGTTGTTGATGCGGTTGTTCGTGTTCCAATTCACACCTACAGCGCATGCGTCTCAAGAACATCCAGTGGAATGATGTCAAGCGCTCGCTCGTGCGTGGCTTCCAAATCCACCGGGCATGCTTTGCCTGCGTTCACGGCCAACAGCCACGTACGAGCGCATACGCACCATGAGTTTCCAGGTTTCAAGCCGGGGAAATTGAATCGTGGCGCCGGGGTGATGAGGTCGTTGCCCATCTCCTTCGCAAAAAGAAGGAAATCATCGTTCAACACGCAGCAGACGGTGTGCGAACCGTGGTCGTTCTCGTCGGTGTTGCAGCAACCGTCCCTGTACCAGCCGGTCAATGGGTCTCGGGAGCAAGGTTCGAGATTCGTCCCCAGGACGTTCACGCTCGGGTGCATGGAAGCGGCTGGATAACCAAACCTATCAACGCTTGTTCGCTGAAAATCAACCCGTCAACGCCTTGACGAGGCGTTTCCAAAACGACAGGCGAGGAAGGGCCTCAGCGCGACCCAACATCACGTCAAGTTCGCCGGACTGATCGAGATTGATCAGATCGTCGAACCCGCCAACTCGGTGAGCTCCAACGATGATTTGGGGGACGGTTCGGGCACCTCCCGTGGCTCGTGCAAACGCTCGCTGCACAGCGACATCGTTCTTCAATCGACGTTCGGTGTAGGTGACTCCCTTGCGGTCGAGGAGTCGCTTGGCCTGAACGCAAGCACCGCAGCCACGGTTGGTCCACACGATGACGGGTGCGTCAGTGGGGTGAACCATGCCACTTCGGCATCGGTGTTGGGCTTCAAGATTGGGGTTTTGAAGGGGGGTTCTGTCCGTTGGGTTCATTGGTAAGAAGCGCGCGATGGACTGTAATGCTACCCGACACGGTCCACAAACTCCCCCGAGAAGAACGGTTTGCCTACGCACGCCTGCTCGCCTACATGGCCCGAATTGACAACGAATTGACCGTTGACGAGATGGCGATGTTTGAGCAGCGACTTGGTACCGCATTGCTTTCTCCGGGCCAGCGAGATTCCATACGGGCTGCGCTCAAAAACCCCCCCACTTTGGAAGAGTGCCTCAATGACCTCTCCGGTGAAGCCGGCCGTCTAGCGTTGCGCGACGCCGTGATGATGGCTGCGGCGGACGGGACCGTGGATGAAGACGAGCGAGACGCTCTGGAAGACATCTCAGAACACTTGGGCCTCACCGAAGACGCCGTTGAGAAACTTCTGGCTTGGACCGTCAAAGGCTACAAGTGGATGAAGGAAGGATACGAACTTCTTGATGGACTTGAGGAATGAGGACAGATGTTCCCGGATGGACTGGTCCATCGTACGCCTCAGGACCGGATGCGCTACGCCGAGATTTTGGTTTACATCGCCGCAGCAGACGGTGAGCTGGTTCGCGAAGAAATCGCCATGATTGAAGCGATGATGGGTCGGGCGATGATCCACCCCGAGTCGAGGCTGACCGTACGAACCGGTTTCGAGCAACCCATCCCCATAGAACGGTCGCTGACAGACATTGACCCGGCTCTTGCAAAAATTACCCTGCGCGATGCCGCGCTGGTGGCCGCTGTGGACGGCGACTACGATCGTAAGGAACTCACCGCACTACGAAAGATTGCAAAGGCTGGTGATGTCGCTCCAAAGCAACTCTCTGAACTGCTCGATTGGGTTTCCGCAGGGTGGGAATGGTTCGGTGAAGCCAACTCAATTTTATCGTAGAAACAGGCCTTTTCCATCCGTTCGATGAGAGGCACCTTCAAAGAGAGAAAGCCTTCCCGTCGGTTTGGTGGGGACATTGCAAAACGGAGTCAGCGGATGGTACGCACGATTGGACCGATGCCTCGAAAACCGCGAACTCCAAATCGATATTTGGCTCACTACGTGGGAAAAATCCCTCAGGATCTTTCAGCCCATTGCGGCCCTGCTCCCCGAGGATTGGCCAACCCTTCCAGCCAACCTTCTCACCGACCCCGGCCACGTTCTCGACCATCTTCTTGCCCGCCACGACGCCGAGTCCGACGGTCGTTCCCCTCGCGGCGCTCACCCAACGCCTCCTCGTCTGGCAGACGCCGTCATCTGCTCGGAGATCAAAGACAATCTGGTCAACCCGAAGAAACCCGTTCAGCAGTCCAACTTCCTGATGAGCAACCTGCCACCCGGCTTTCGGCAGCACGTCGAACGTCTGAATCTCCCCAAAGCCACCCAAGACAGTGACGTGGACGACGAAGCCGAACGACAAGCCGTCGAGGACAACAAACGCACCTTGAGCGGCATTCCCCTGCCCGTCGCCGACACGGCTGCGGGTGGTGGATTGTTCCACGCTCGTCTGATTCGCCGGCACGCCGATGCCCACGAAGACGCTGACCCAGAACTCCGAAAGCAGGACACGCGCCGATTGTTCTCTCACGTTCAACTTCTCGACGTCGACCCGCTGGTCGTCAAGAGCACGAAGCTCCGGTTGCTTCTCGAATCCATTCGCCATGAGTTGGTCAGTTTCGGGCCCGAAACGCCCGGAAAAATCTCCCGAGAAGAAATGGAACGCCTGCTCGATGCAGGTGTTCAACAAGGCGATGCGCTTCAGGGCAACTGGCCGTGGGACCAAGCGCCCGAACTGGTGCTAACCAACCCCCCTTGGCTGCGAATCAAAGATCGCTTCCGAGGCATGGAGGATGGAAGTCAACTCCGTAAGGAGCTCGGTGAACGCCTACGCGGCCTCACCGACAACGGACACCCTCGTTTCTCCACCATGCGAGGTAACGTGAACCTGTACCGCTTGTTCATTGAACGAAGCCTCCAGATTCTCAAAGATGGCGGTCGTCTGAGAATCGTCGCACCTGACAGCCTCCTCCGAGAACAATCCTCGCACCCGCTTCGTGAACTCTTGGTCAAGCATCACGGTTGGACGCACGTTTGGGCGATTGAAGAAGCGAACCTGCTCTTCCCAGGCATGACCCAAGGCGTGGTGGTGTTGGGCATAACCGCTCGCGGTGATGCGCCCCAACTCAACCTCCAAGGCCCCATCACCCGAGCAGACTTGCGCCGGGACGGTGAAGGGCTCTCCTCTCGCGTACCCGTGTTCGAGCTTGATCAAAAGCAGTGGGCTGCATGGGCTCGAACAACATGGGCGGTCCCACGGTTGCCCCGTGACCGATTGGAGCGATCGTACACGCTGAAGGTGCTCGATCGTCTTGCACAGCTTCCGCGCCTCAGCGATGAGGAACACCCCCTAACAACCAACGATCGACAAGTTCGCGTTCGAGTGGGTGAAATCGACCAGACAGCACACGCCAAAAACATCGAAACCTGGGTGAAGGGGAAGCGCAGTCGTCCGTTCATACGCGGTGTCCATTTTTCTGAAAGCGAAGACGGTCAAGTCTTTATTCGCCACCCGGCCTTCCGAACCGACATCCCTTCACGAGCCAGCGAACGCCAACTTGCCATGTGGGTTGGCGACAACCACCCCGCCTACGGGCCTCGCCTTGCGTGTCAAGCGATCGTCAACGCTCACCAGGAGAGGCGTTTGCGTTGGGCGGTCATTCCTGAGGGAAGCGTCCTCGGCAACAGCGTGAACCACATTGAACTTCATGAAGACATCAAATCTCGACTCGTCGACGGCCATGCCGACATTGAGTCCGGGCTGCGCTGGTTGTGCAATCACCTCAACAACAACGATTTGGACGAGTGGGCCCGAGCATGGGCCGCAAACAACAACGTCAACAATTACGAACTCGAAATGTTGCCCGTTGAACTGCCCGACTCGTTTCCGCAATTCAGCACCCTCACCCGGTGAACGGAATTGAAGAGGGTATAAATTTCCACTTTCCCGAAACTTGAACCCGATAATTTATAGCAAACGGCCAATTTGTGATAGTTGCGAACCGATTGGAGGATGGAAAAGGAATGGGAGTTCATCCAAAAATCGGCATCACTGGCTTGCCCCGCAGTGGAAAATCTGCGGTCATGGAAAAAGTGCTTGACATGCTCTCAGATGAGCGCAAGCGAGAAATTTCCATGCGCGGAGGATCGTCGGAGAAGCGCATTTTGGGAGGCTTGCGCACCGAACCGCTTCTCGAAAACGGTGAGCGAATGGGTTACAAGGTTATCGACATCGTTTCGGGCGAAGAAGGTGTCATCGCCCACAAAAACATCGACTCTCGATTGCGTGTTCTTGGCTACGGCATTGACGTTGAGGAATTGAATCGCGTTGCCCTTCCGGCCATCGATTACGCTCAACACAATTGCGAAGTGCTGGTCATCGATGAAATTGGGAAATTTTCGGTTGAGTCCGAAGCTTTTGTGCAAGCCGTTCGCTCGGCGCTTGAAGTGGACATGCCAACGCTGCTGACGCTCCACAAGAAAAGTCGTCACCCACTTTTGCAGGACATTCGCCGTCGAGACGACGGTCGAATTCTCGAGGTCACGCCGGTGAACCGTGCCTTGCTGCCCTACAAGATTCACAAACTGATGCGAGAGACCTACTAGGGCCGGCGCTGCGTCCGGTTCCTTGATGGTCCAAACCGAGGTGGATGTGGCATGCACCCGCCGAGCGTGGCTGTTAAACGGCTCCTTTACGGCACGGGCATCGGGTTGTTGTTGGGCGTCGGGTTCGGCCTGCAAGCGGGCCGCAGCACCGGAGCCAGCCCTCCGTCGTTGGAGATTTTTTTCGGTTTGGCTGTGCTCTGTTTTGGACTCGGGTGGATGCTTGGAAACGGCACTGGGCCGCTGGCGAGGTGGTTCTCCCATGAAACCGAAGAAGGGATGGCCGCTCGCGTTCGCACTGAAATGGAAGAGGTTCATCGGTCGGAAGACGTGACCGCAAAGTGGGCTCAGCTGGAAGCGAAGGTCTTGACGCAAGACCTCGGCGAGGAAGAGTAAGGCGCGCAGCGCAGGGTTGATGTGCGTTCGCCGCCCCGTTTCTTTACGAGGAGAGCCCATGAGCGATGTGCCCGAAGGATTGTACTACACCAAAGAACACGAATGGATGCGCGTAGAGGGCGACACGGTCACCATCGGCATCACCGACCACGCACAAGACATGCTCACGGACATCGTCTACATTGAGTTGCCCGAAGAAGGGGACGTTGTGGGCGAAATGGGTGAGTTCGCTGTCGTTGAATCCGTGAAGTCCGCTTCCCCGATTTTTGCACCGTTGGCAGGCACCATAACGGCCGTCAACGTGGACTTGGAGGACACCCCTGAACTGATGAACACCTCGCCTTACGGTGATGGGTGGATCGTCAAGATGACCCTTGACGACGCAAGCGCCGTCTCCGGTCTGATGGACGCCGCCGCCTACATAGCCGAGATTGGCGAGTGAGTCCGTTGGCGGAATCACCAACGCTGGCCCTGTACGTCGACGGGTCTTGCTTGGGCAACCAAAATGTGGACGCTTCGACGCCGGCCTCGTGGGGTTTGGTGGTGGTGGTCGGCGACTCCGGACTGGGCAAGGGCTCCGGTGAACTGACCCACGAAGAAGCCGGAGCGGTGGTCACTTCACCGGGTTCACCCGGCCACATTGGGGCGGAAGTGGGGTCCAACAACACGGCTGAGTTGAGTGGTTTTGCTGCCGCTCTGCGCTGGTTGCTCATGGAGGGTGGCGATGGCGCTGCGGTGATACGGGCCGATTCAACCTACGCCGGAAACCTTGCCAGTGGCACCTGGAAGGCCAAAGCCAATCGCGAGCTGGTGGCCAACGTGCAGACCCTTTGGGAAGAAGTGGCGGCACTGCGCCCCCTGTCGTGGTCGCACGTGAAAGCGCATCGAGGGCATCGCTGGAACGAACGTGCTGACCATCTGGCTGCTCGTCATGCGCTGGGCGAGGCCCCTGTTCCGCTGACCTTTTGGAAGCCTGGGCAGCGTTAGCGCCCGAACCGGTTGGTCAGCCACGTTCGGAACTCGTCCTGAACATCGGGCCGACGAAGAGCATGGTCAACCTGAGCCTTGAGCCACATCAGAGGGGCGCCAGAATCGTACCACTGCGTCTCGTCCAAGACAAGGCCGTGAAGTTGATTTCCATCGATGTAGCGTTTGAGAACTTCAATGGATTGCAAATCTCCGAATTGCTCGTAGCTGCACGTCTGCAAGAGGGTTTTCATGTCGGCAGGAAAAACGTAGCGACCGCACATGGCAAGCCGGCTGGGCGCTTGGTCGATGGTTGGTTTTTCGACCATGGAAACAATGCGGTCGCCGTCCATGCCCACGATGCCGTAGTGGGACACCGAAGCTGCATCAACCTCCATGAGTCCGACGGTGGGTTGAGAAAATCGATGATAGGCGTCGATCAGTCGCTTTGAGACTTTGGAGGGGACGTAGGCTTCGGTTGAAGCGTGTTCATCCATCAGAAGATTGTCTCCGAGCATGACCAAGAACGGCCCGTCGACGGCGTGGAGCGCAGCCTCCATGGCGTTGCCCACGCCCTTGGGTTCCTTCTGAACGTGAATCAGCACCTCGAGGCCGTCCGTTGCGTGAAAAAGATCCTCATCAAGGTCAGCGCGGTGCACGTGGAGATGACGCCGGTCGTCGAGAAGACTGTCAAAGGATTTTGACGGAGAGGTGATGATGTGAAGCCGCTCAATGCCAGCTTGTTTGGCTTCCAAAAGGAGGTGCGTCAGCAAAGGAACGTCCACCAAGGGCAAGGATTCCTTTGGGACGGAAGCGCTCACGGGGAACATTCGGGTGCCGATGCCTGCCGCCACCAGCAAAGCGTCTCGAACCTTGTCCATGCGTCATCTAAGAAGGCACAGGCTTTCAAGCGTAGGGCTCCAGCACAACGCAATGGAGCGGAAAGACACGTTGGGTCTTCTCGTCGTGGGCTCGCTGCTCATCGCACAAGCGTTCACGGACCTCGCTCCCGACGGCCCGTGGGAATCGGCCTCGTTCTCTCGAGGAGCCATCGGTTTGCTCGGCATGCTGCTGATCTATCTTGCTTGGTTTAAGCACACCTTCGGGGCGTTCGGTGTAGCGCCAACCGTGAATCGATGGTCGACGCCCGAGACCACTTGGCTGAGGGTTGTGGTGTTCGGCCTTGCCTGCATGGTGCTCACGCGAGGCGTTCGTCTCGTCGGAGACGACGTGTTTCCAGAGCCCACCGGACTGCTGCTTGCACTGATCGGTGTGTTGGCCATAATGAACGGCGTGTACGTGTGGCTCATCACCAACGGTCCGCTGTCCGAAGAGGAAGAGTGACTCACTCGTCCAACGACTCCAGTGCATCGTCCAGCGCCGGCAGTTCCTCGGGCGCCTGCATCTGAGAAACGTGAACTTGGCGCTGATCACCTTGGGGCTGTTCGCCTTCGCCGGCCAACCACGCCTTCCATGCTGCGCATCGTTCCGCCCGACGCAACGCCAGTGGTTCCCAAAGCGGCTCGAGGTTTGCATCGGCTTCGTGAAGGGACTTTACCTGAGAGGCAAAGTGTTCTGGCGACACCTCTTCCATGCGAAGGAGCAATTCTCGCAGTCGGGTGCGGACCACTTCGTCCCCGTCCTTCCACAACTCGTGGAAGAGGCCGCGAGTGTCTGACGGGTCGAACTCGATGTACTCGCGCAGATTGGGGACCAAGTTTCGTCGAACGATGGCCAAGGGATGGTTGCAGAGCTGACGGAGGCGGTCGGCCCACTGATCCTTGTCGAGGAACCTCACGTCGCCAACCGTAGCGCTGGCCGCAGCCAGAACGCCTTCATCGTCGGAGGTGAGCATGTCGTCGAGCAGCGGCAGCGCGTCCCACGTCAAACGGCGGAAGAGGCGAGTCAGTACGTCAGCCATGGCTCGTCGAACCAAAATCTCCTCCCGTTCGTGGAGTCGCAGCGCAAGTTGGTGGCCGAAATCGCGATCGGCTTCGATCGCTTTCGCCAAACACAACGTGACCTTGTTGGCAACCTCGCCCACCGGGTCGGAGGCGCGACGCAGCAGCAGTTCCTTGAGGCCAAGCGGCTCAATCAAGGGTTTACGTTCCAGCAACAAACGAACCCATTCGAGCAACAGCAACCGGCGGTCCAAGTCCCCGTCCTCAAGGCGTTCGAGGACCCACCGGGCAGCATCAACGCCGCGCTCGTGAGCAACCACCGTGCTCGACATGCGAGGCACGACGGCGTGGGCGTTCCAGTCCATGTGCTGGGGGCCAGCGTCGGGTTGAGTGTGCCACGTTCCCGGGCGCTCGGCCAAAGCGATGGATTCTACGAGGTGATAGCCCTGATGCACGGGCTGTCCATAGGGCACGGTGGCCAATCCGTTGAGCAAAGCGATGCTCAGCCACCACCGGTCGGTGTTCGGCGCATGAGGATCAAACGCCTGGGCGAGCCAGTCCGTGGCGATGTGAAACAGAAGTCGGTCTGCGACGTCGCCCATTCGCCTGCTCAACCACTTTTGATGAATTTCAAACGGATCGTCACTGAGATTCATGCGATGCGGGACGATGAGATCCACCACGGTGTTGAGATGGCGATCAAACATGCCTCGATCAATGCTCAAAATTCCGAGGCCCTCTTCGAAGAGACGATGGGGGGAGGTTGGAGGGATGGGGGGGAAATCCGGGTCGCTCATCGGTGGTTCAGGAAGTGGCCACGCCTCCGTTCCGCGTTCCAGCGCTTCCACAAGCCCCGTGGCGACGCGCTCAAACGCTTCGTCGGAAATTTTGGTTCGGCTCTTGCTCACGCTGTTCACCTCGCTGTTCACCGACGGTCTGATTGAGCTCAAATATCAAGCTCGATGTTCAGATTCTGAATCAGTTCTTTGTATCGGTTGCGAATCGTGACTTCGGTCACGCCGGCCACCTCAGCGACCTCGCGCTGCGTACGGCGTTTTCCGCACAACACCGAGGCGATGTAAATGATCGACGCAGCGATTCCGGTTGGGCCTCGCCCGCTGGTCAATTCCTTTTCTTGAGCGGCTTTGATGAGTTCGTACGCCTTGGCTTCGACGTCAGCGTCCAATCCCAATCCCGAGCAGAATCGGGAGATGTAGTCTTCCGGGCCGGTGGGCATGATTTTCATCTTCAATTCGCGAACCATGAACCGATAGGTGCGTCCAATTTCTTTTCGTCCGGTTCGGGATGCCTGTCCGATTTCGTCCAGGGTTCGAGGCACGCCGCACTGACGGCAGGCTGCGTAAAGTGAAGCGGCGGCGACACCTTCGATGGAGCGGCCGCGAATCAATCGCTTGTCAACCGCTTTCTTGTAGTTCACAGCAGCAGCTTCACGAACGGACTTGGGCAGCTCAAGACGGCTGGCCATGCGGTCAAGTTCGGCCAACGCCATGGCCAAGTTGCGCTCGGTGGCGTTGCTCACACGGCTGCGCTTCTGCCACTTTCGCATGCGGTAGAACTGAGATCGATAGCGGGAATTGATGGTTTTTCCAGAGTAGTCCTTGTTCTGCCAGTCGATGTCGGTGGACAGACCCTTGTCGTGAAGCATGACGGTCATGGGTGCACCTGTTCGGGCGCGCTGGTCGCCTTGCTCGGGGGAAAAGACGCGCCATTCTGCGCCCTGATCGATGACGTTGTCTTCCAGCACCAATCCACAATCGTCGCAGACGACTTCACCGCGGGTTTCGTCTCGAGAAAGCGAGCGACTTCCACATTCTGGGCATTTGACAATGTCTTCGACCTGTTGATTATCCATTTGCTTCCCTCATCGTTCACATCGAAGTGCGAACCTATTTAACCCCTTTTGGAATTGTTATTTATAGTTCATGGTCCAAACAACACCCTCTGTTGAGAAGATGAAGGCCCTCAAGATTCGAGTTGACCTGCC
>VMHT01158640.1_pt1 | contig 28834 bp, 41 predicted proteins | sample 4693611 | NCBI WGS metagenome assembly VMHT01 (sample SAMN12280063, study PRJNA550983) | marine metagenome | isolation source: seawater sampled from same location over 5 years 0.02-0.2 micron viral filtrate | place: USA: collected off the coast of southern California halfway between the port... ... | reverse complement strand
TCCACTGGACACTAGATTTAATTTAGTTAATGACAGAAGTAGAAACAGCAGATGCGATGTTAGGTGCTAAGTTTACTTGTATTGAATATGACGACAGTATATATGCTCACACCGTATTGCAAAGTGATGGTGCAGTAGGAGTAAGTGGTATACCTGGATGGTGGACAGGTATTTGGGGAGGCACCGCTAGTATTCCTATTATTGGAGATATTGTAATTACAGATCCTGCTAATGCTACAGCAAATATTGTAGACCCAGGTAATGGTAATGTAGTTGGCTCACCAATAGATTACAGCACTATTGATTGGCCTAACGTTATAATTGGAGGTGAAGGTGGACAAGGAGGCATTACATCTACGCCTGAAACACCATTAGCAGTTCTTCCAATAACAATTCCAGATATTCCAGGATTAGATGAAATAGAAATTGAAGTAGCAACTGAAACAGGAACAGGTTCACCAAAACAAAAAATACTTAATAAATTTAAAATTCAAAACCCATTAGGCGGTAGTTGGGCACCATCAGAAATTCCTTTTATTGCATTACCTTTGCCAGAAAATCCTACTTCTGAAAAAGCCGATGGCACAGCATTACCAAATTTACCTAATGTAAAAGAACCTAAGTATGACATAAGAGTATTTGGACACGGTATTGGTGACCAAGGTAAATTTACTACTTTGCCATCAGCAACAGTTCCAGAAATTGTCTTAGACAATAAAGGTGGTATTCCAGGAGCATCATTAGCCAGTCAGGCAGTAGGATTTAGTGTTGACGAAGCACCTGCGGCGGCTGTAATGCCAATGGCAGGTGAATTGTTTTACACTACCACAGGAGCATTTACAGGAAACACTTTGACATTTAATGAGGAAGGATATCCAAATTTAATTGTAGGTGGTGTTTTAAGTGGAACTGGAATTACTCCAGTTACTGTGATAACAGCAGTTACTGGTAACAGCAGTATTACTACAAATATAAATGTTAATGTAGCCAGTGGTGCAACTATAGGCATAAACAATGCTATTCCTACTGCATTAGGAGAACCAGCAAGTTTTATTGTTCCAGCAACTGTATCACCATTAGGTGGAGCAGACTTAGGAAAATATGGTTTAAAAAGCGACTTTCAACCATTCGGAACATTACCAGGCGGAGGAGGAGCTCTAGGTTTTGCAGTATTTAATACTGTCGACTACACAGAAGTTGATGAAACAACTAATGAGCCAACAGGAACTACAATTCAAGATGCACAATCAACTAGTGGAATAGGTGCAACCTTTAATAATTTACCACCAGCAGTAGTTGAAAATGATACTCTTGAAATAAGTGAAGCAAGAGGATTGGCAGTTGCTCAGGCGGCTGGAGTTACTACAACTGGTAAGAAGTATATACCAAAACAAGTATCATCACAACCATCCGCATTTAGCACATTGTATCCAAACACCGCTGGTAAACCTAATTTTACATTAGAAAGATTACGAGCAGGTGACAGTTTAAGGGATCTATTTTAAATGAGTAATTCAACATACATATTTTATAATTCAGTTACAGGAACAATACTTGCTAAACGTAATATGAGTGAAAAACAAGCACAGGAAAACTGTAAAAGAAATCATCAATTTAACATGGTTTGTGGTTTAGAAACTGAATTGGGTTTTGTTTTAAATATGCAAAATAATTACGTTGATGTAAATGTTGATCCACCAATAGTAAAAATGGGAACACCTGTGCCAGAAGATTATGAAGCAAGATACAGAGCAGAAAGAAATACAAAATTAACTGCAACAGATTGGACACAAGGTGCTGATTCACCATTAAGTGATGCAAAAAAGTTGGAATGGCAAACATATAGACAAGCATTAAGAGACGTAACGTTTGGACAACATATGGTTTGGCCTAGACCACCACAATAAAGATATATAGGAGAAAGATATGGATTTTAGTTTAAAAGGTTTAATTTTACAAATGTGGGACGCCGATGGTAATTACAACGGCCCTACAAATAGAGTGCTAGTGTTTAATGGCTTACCATACAATATAGATGATTATGCCGCAGAACATGGCTTTACATTGCCAGATTCTTAAGATTACGATAAATACAAGCATAACAAATTAAACAGCCTATAGAGAATACTTTATAGGTTATTTCCAATAGGAGAGAAGCATGTCGGGAAGAACCTTATCGTTCAAAAACTATCTAAAGGGCAGTGATAACGTCCAGATGATAGAAATGTTGCCAGAACATCAAAGAACATTCACATACAATTTCGCAACAGATATTACAAATTATAATTTTACTGCAAACTATTCAACACTAGTTGTTGATGCTTTGACATACAATGTAAATACAGGTGAACCTAACTTTGCTACTTCAAACGTTATTGGATATCTAGGAGCAACCTCCACAGCAATAGCCGCCGGCAATATTAATAAAACAAATGCCGCCGCAGGACTAGTTGATTTTACCATTCCTAAAAACAGGTATACAGGTTTTATATATCCTGATGCTAGAACTAATGTAGTTATTAGTATTGTAGAATTTACATGGGAAAATACTAATCCTACAGTTAATGTTTTTGACAGTCATAGATGGGCAGTTATAGAACGTTATACAGCAGATGTAACAGCAGGCGATCCTACTTCAGCAAACAACTCAATAACATTTAATAATATTGTAGGAGTTTAACATGGCTAATATTATAGTCTCAGTTGCTCAAAGCAATGTCACAGTGGATGAAGCAAACAGTAATGTTGCTGTAACTACCACATTAAGTAATGTAACAGTTGGTGATGCTTTTACTACATCAAATACAGTAATTAGATCCGCATTAAGTGCCACAGACGCAGGTGGAGATGGCTCATTTGCATACGATAATTCAACAGGTGTATTTACATACACTGGTCCAAGTGCATCAGAAGTAAGAGCACATTTAAGCGGAACATCACCCATAACATATAGTTCAGGAACTGGCGCAATTGGCATTGATAGTGCCGCTGTATTCAGTGGTAAGACCACAGACGATTTAGCAGAAGGTTCAAATAACTTATACTTCACAAATACAAGAGCAGACGCAAGAGTAAACGCTGTATTACCAAATACAGGAAGTTTATCAGAAGGCACAAATTTATACTTCACAACAGCAAGAGCAAATAGTGCCATAGGTGCATATACAGGCAACTTAACAGCAGTAAACACTACTGGTAACATCACAACAACAGCAAATGTAAGTGGTGCATATATCCTAGGTGATGGAAGTCAATTAACAGGAATTGACGAATTAACAAACGCACAAGCACAAGCATTCATAGAAGCAAATGGTCTAGATATGACCAGTGCCATAACTTCAAACAGTAACGTTACTACAACCGGAAATTTAAGTGTAGGTAATCTTTACGTTACTACAGTAGGTCAAGTAGATACTCAAAACTTAAATGTGCGTAGAGATTTAGTTATTGTAGATGACCAATATGCAAATCTCACAGTAGGTGGATATGGTAGTTGGGAAAATAGAGGTCAACGATTACACATTCATGGAGCACTTTCTGGTGCTGGTGAACTTCTCCTAGGAGATTCTGGTAATATAGCATTGGCTAAAACAAGACTTTACGGTAATGGTGCTATTTACAATGATTCATTTATAGAGTCTGGCGGAAATATTTCTTCAAGTATGGCTCTTAAAAGCACAGGTGGCACTGGCTTAATTATAACTGGAAATGCAACTATTGGAGGCAACTTAGATGTAACCGGAAACATAAATTCAGAAACAGTTGTAGACTTATTTGTTGAAGATAGAAATATCACTATGCAGTATGGTGCTGTAGGAACACCAGTAAATGATAGCCATATATTCGTAGACAGAGGTTCTGCGGCAAATGTATATTTACAATGGAGAGAGAGTGCTGATCAGTGGATGTTTACTAATGACGGCACACAAGATTTTGCAATACCAACAAGCACAACTCTCCTACTTGAAGGAACTAACTTATATTACACTGATGCTAGAGCAGATGCTAGAGTTAACTTACAAACAGGAACTAACTTAGACCTAAGTTCAAAATCAACAAGTGACTTAACAGAGGGCACAAACTTATACTTTACTGGTGCAAGGGCTAGAGGCAACATAAGTGTTGGAACTCCAGCAAGTGCAAGTAGTGGAGGTGCATTAGCATATAATAGCGGAACAGGTGTATTTACATTTACTCCAGCAGATATTCAAACAGATTCAGAAGTAAGAGCATTAATAAGCACAACTACAGCGGCGGCTAGTGGTGGCGGAAGTTTAGCATATGATAATGGAACAGGTGTGTTTACATTTGCTCCTGCTGATAGTGTTACTACAGCAACAAATGCCACAAACGTAAACATTACAGATGATACTTCAACTGATGCGGCACATTATGTAACACTAAGTCCAACAACTAGTGGTAATAATGCATTAGAAGTAAGTTCAAGTAAATTATCATTTAATCCTAGTTCAGGAATATTACAAACAGACCACATAAGCAGTGATAGTGGTCAACCTTTACAACTTAAAGGACAAACAAACGGAATACAAGTAGACAAAACAATTAGTAGTGCAGAAAGTAGGATATTTGATGCTGACACAACAGGTTATGGTGTAGCCAGTGCAGATTTAGGTGCATTTAGCACAAATACATCATGTCCAGGTTTCTTAACTGGTTTGTTTATAACAGCCGGTAGCAACACAGGAACATCATATGATTTAACTGCTACTACTCCAGGTGGTCCGTTTGGATTATACGCACAAAAAGAAGGTGCCAACAATGCATATACCAGTATGTTTGGTTCTAGTAGTTTACAAAATGCTGTAGAAGTTGGATTAGGCACTAATGCAAAAACATCAGGTTGGAGTCAATTCTCATTAACAGATTCAAGTAGCGCCGCGGCTTTCCCAGCAGACACATACGTTGTAAGTATTGTAGGTAATACAGTAACATTCAGTCAAAATGCATTGAAATCATATGGTGCTGGTGCATTCTTTATATTAGCTCCAGGTTATGCAAGTTCTACACATGCTGACTTAAGATTTAGAATTAGCAGAGATACTGCAAATGCAAGTCTTCCGTTCCAAAGCATAGAGCCTTGGATGAGCAAGTATGTAGGTCCAGAAACATTTAGTAATACCACATTGGATTATGCAAGTTATACTATAAGTGGCACAACAATTGATGCGGGTAATGTTGTAACAAGAAACAGCATTGATATTAACAGTAATCCAGATAGTGCTATTAGAACGCAACGTGCATTGTTAATTGGTGCAAACGCAACACCAGACTTGTTAAGTGTAGGAACAACAGACGTTTTACCAGGAACAACAACATTAGGTATCACAGTAGAACAAGATGGTGTCACAGACTTTGGTGGTGCAAATACAACTCCACAAATGAAGTTTATGATGAACCAATACACTGATAACAGTATAGGAAGATTTACAAGTTATCCCCCATGGACAGAGTTCTTAGGACAAAGTGGCAATGCTACTGTAGATTTACAATACTTAGGTGCACCAAACTTTAACTATAAACTTATTGGTGGTAGTAAAGATGCCAAAGTTACAACTAAAACAAGTGATGTTATAGGTAGACTTACATTTAATAATGTTATACCTGGTGTAGTAAGTGGTGCAGATATATTCCATCCGCCAGCAAGTTTGACAGTAAGAAGTCCAGGATCAGGTGCACAGGCAAACAACACAGTTGGAAATGCTGACGTGCATTTGCAAAGCACATATTCAACATCATTTAGAAATGGTGCAAACGTAGCCGGTGGCACAATACCAAGAACATTCTTAAGTAGCAGTGAAGGTAATACAGTAATTGCCGCTAAAACAGATGGTAAAGTAACATTACGTCCAGTAAGAGATTATGGTGATGAAGGCGCTGATACAACTTATGTTGAAAATAGATTTCCACATGAACTACATGAATATCATGAATTCTTAGGTGCTGGATTCTTAAGTAGCAAAACAGGAACACTGGTAGAGATACAATCTAAGTCAGGTGAAACTGGCGGTAGCAGTAACTTTAATTATGATTCAAAAGGCAATGCTACACTAAGAATAAGCACACATGAAGCCAATAATGCCGTAAAAGCACAATGGGATATAACCAATGAACAAAGCACAGGTAATTTAGTAATTGCCAAAGGCGGTGTAGACTTAGTTGATATCACAGCCGATACTGCAATATTCACTCAAACAATTGGAAGTCCATCAGCAACAGATACTGGTGCAGTAATTAATTTTGTAAAACCAACAATATTTGGTAGTCCTACTACAGCCATTACAGCAAACATAACAAACGACTTAACAAATGCTAAATTAGGTATAGTTCAAAAAATATATCACAATAAATCTACAGAACCTAGTTTTCCTGCAGGATGGGTAAAATTAGGCACTACTGATTATCAAGGAAGTGCTAGAAATATTATATATTGCGAGTGGTGTGAGGGAACAAGAGTAGAATATTGGTATGTCCAGGAGACATAATCGGTGAGTGCTTATTACAGAAAATTAGCAGATGCTAATCCTGACAAAACATTTCAAATACAAATGGAAGTAAATCCTAGTGACAATAGTGTAAGTTTGCCATTTGTAGGAACTAGTTCAGAACAATTTACTGTATTTTGGGATGACACTGGCAACGTTAATGATACTTATACTCATACAGGTAGCACCGTAAATGCAACGCACACATATTCATCAAGTGCAAATGTAACAATAAGAGTGCAAGGCTCAATGGGCAAATATGATTTTGGTAGTTTGTCCACAACAGAAGAAGAAAGAATAAAAACTATTGATAGATGGGGCAATGTTTCATACATTGCAGACCAAAGCAGAGCATTTCTTTCTAACGTTAGTCAAGATACTAACACCATGGCTATAAATGCTCTAGATTATCCTAAATTGCCTGCAAATTCAAATTGTGCATTAATGTTTTTTGGTATGAGAAATGATAGTCCTAACGCAGAAACAAATGGTAAATCTGCTTTTGAACAAAGAAGTTTTGCAAGTAAAGGTTTATCCGGACTTAGTTGGGCAACTGACGCAACTAGCAATATAATTAATCTTGAAAGCACTTTTGAAAGTGCATTTGAACGGTCTTCAACTGGGGCAAGTGGAGATTTTACTACAGCAACTTTAAATGGTTGGGATACATCAAATGTTACAAACATGAAACGCACTTTTGCATCATCATATTATTTAGGCAGTTTGTCAAATTGGAACACTGGCAATGTTACAACAATGGAGGAGTGTTTTGCAGGCAATGGTGAACCAGGCGCTATAGTAAGTCATCAAGGAACATTTGAAAATTACAGTGGTAGACCGGTGAATCCTGATATAGGTGAATGGGATACATCAAGTGTTACAAATATGAAAGGAATATTTGACGGTGCTGAATGTGGTTTAGCAAATTGTAGTCAATGGAATACCATAAACGTAACTACTTTAGAAGATTCTTTTAGAGGTGCACAAAATTTAGGTTCAAATCCGCAAAATTGGAACACATCTAATGTTACAAACATGGCTAACACTTTTGGTGTGCGGTATGCAGGAATAGGAAGTGTATTACCGTATAATAGTGTTTTAGATTTAGGCAGTTTTGACACAAGCAAAGTTACAAGTATGGAAGGATTTATGAATTCATATGGACATGACTTGCAAAGAAGTCCTAACATTGATGGCTTAAATGTTGGCAATGTAACAACTATGCATAAAGCATTTGGTGGCAACCTTTTGATTTCCGGAATAGATCCTTCTCTAGACGTAATTTCTAACGCAAACATTGTGATGGACCCAAGCGGTTGGAATACATCTAGTTTAAGTGTAGCAAGTAACACATTTATAAGAAACAAAGGATTTAACAGTAACATAGGCGGTTGGAACTTATCTAGTATAACTACAATGGCTAACATGTTAGACGATAGTGCAATAAGCACAGAAAATTACAGTAAAACACTAATTGGTTGGGCAAATTTTGTAAGTAATGCTGGTGGTTCACCAGCAAGTATAACATTAGGAGCCGCAAACGTAACGTATAATAATACAACATACACAGGTTCGCCATATAGTGATGCAGTAGCCGCCAGAGCATATTTAGTAAGCTCAGGAGGTTCAAACCCAGGTTGGACAATTACAGATGGTGGACAAGCATAAAAATAACAAACAAATAACGATATAGGATACAACAACGGAGATTATGAATGGCTTACATGAAGACAAAAAAGAAGAAGAAGAAAAAGAACAGAGGAACAAAGAAGTAGATTGGGGTGTTTACTTTGACAGTATTGCCAAAGTATGTCCTTGGTCAAAGCAGTATTATATGCAGGATAAAATCCTCCATGTTAAAACAGGTGATCCAGGTAATGAACTTACATGGGTAGCCACATTTTGTGCTAGTCAGCATGAAGCATTGTTATTAGAATACAATGAAGGCACTAGTATTGATACATTGTTATCAGTAGTAGAAAAGATAGAAAGTAAGTATTTGCACTTAGCGGCATTTTGGAGTCATCCAGATGAGAAGGAGAATAATACTCCAACACCTTGTGTTATAGTGCAAGACAAACAACAATTAACAGACTTAAGAAAGAAAATAGGATTTGAAGATGACTGAATTAACAAGAGAACAATGTGATGAATTAATTGCACAAGTGGAAGATGTGAAAGCAAAGTTAGAAGCTGGCACACACCATGTTGTTGATGGCGAGCTTGTAGAGAAATAACATGGGTAAACGTGTTACTACACAAGAACTTGCAAAAGAGATTGAAATAATCAGAGACAACCATTTGGCACATATTCATGATTGCATTCATAGATTAGAAGAAGATGTAAAAGAAAACAGAAAGTTCTTTACAACTAGACTAGACAGAATGGACAATAGAATATGGCTTGTATTGGGTGCTACAGTCAGCACACTAATTACTATATTAGGCACAATTATAGCAGGCATGATGTAATGCCAGTTCCTCCACAAAGTGTTAGAAACAACGCAAAAAAAGCCTTAGAAGCCAGAGACAAGGCAGTTCCTAGTAAAAAAGCAATGACCAGAGTAGGACTTGCTAGGGCTAATCAACTTGCAAATGGTGACAATATCAGTATGCAAACTATACAACGTATGGCTAGTTATCTTGCAAGAGCAAAAGACAACTATGACCGTGCTAAACGTCAAGGACTTAAACCAGAAGAAAGCAGAGCAATACAAGCCTATTTAGGTTGGGGCGGTGCTAGTGCTTTGAGTTGGGCAAGAAGTCAGTTACGTTAACCACATAACAACACCAAATACACCAAACTAAGATAAATATATATGTTAAAGAGGTATCAAAAAAGTAATGTCTCACATTACTTTCTCCAGTGCTTCATGCACATTTTCCTCAGGATTGAGCTCCTAAAGAAAAACTTCTTTAACCGGATAATAATTTAATTGCCATTAAATTAAGACTCTTAAAAGATAATATATCGATTATATTATATTTAAAAACTCCCTTTGCTGACGTTAGGGGAGTTTTTTTTTGGCCCGCTTTTAAGCCCTTATATTGCAATTATAGATAAATAATAGTGTATTAGAAATAATACTGGAGCTCATAGGTATGTAATGGCAAATACATAACTTTATAATTATTTGAGGAAATAAAATGAAAAATAAACAACACAAACAATATGTAATAATACAGGTTAACCCATGGGGTAATTCTTCTTCAGAGGTTGGATCTACCGTGAGAATAATAGAAATGCTAGACATAGACAATGACTTTGAGCATTGTTTTACTTACGTCAGTGAAAACAATTTTAACTATGCACAATGGCAAAAGATAGACAATGAAGATTATAAACAAAATGCTTTAGTTATTAAGGGCGTATTTGGTAAATCAAAAGGCAAAAAGTCTACACAACTGTTTAAAAATTCTGAACTTGTTAATGCAGATGCTAAGTTTACTATAACTGAACGTTGTGATAGACATGAAACATTGTATCAAGTTGCAAAAAATGTAGGGTTATTGTAATGAGTAAAGTAACAAATATAACTGACAGTAAACTGTATAAACTTCAAGAAGAAAACAACAAACTTAAAAAAATGTTATTCAATGCCGGTAGTGAACTTAAATATATCCATGATGTGTATATGGTAGGAGATACTGAATATTTAGAAAATGGTAATTTATACAATCCTAAACAACGCAATGAATTAGTTTCAAACGCATATAGTTATATGCATATTGGCACTCCTAATTACTAAACAATATTGACTTTTAACCTATATGTGTGCTATAATAAACTTTGATATACATCTTGACATTGATATACATCTTGGAAAATTTGATATACATGCATATAGTATATAATAAACTAATAACACCTACATGAGAGCATAATAGGGAAAGAAAATAAATGAATAAGAAAAGTAATAACTCAATACCAAGTGTAACTGACATAGTATCCGGTATGAACAAAATATCACCTAAAAGCAATAAAAGTAATAGAGGAACTAGTTATGAATCTATTGCAACAGAATACTTGCTTAAAACAGTTAATGAGTTAGGCAAAGCAATACAGTTAGAAAATGGCAACAGTCAACTGTATGTAACACATATTAGACAAGACTTTGATTACAGATATAACGGAGGTAAGAGATGGCTTGATTGGTTAAACTCAAATTACCCATTATACATGATGATACAAAAAGGCAACATATTGAGCAATAAACCAATGCCTAGTGAAGTTAAAAGTTTAGTGTCAATGCCAGAATTAATTGAATACAGAAGTAATAATGACTTCAGCAGTATATACACAGAAATAACTGATGCTGATTGGAATGTGCCTATCAACACAAAGAGTTTAATCAACTTTATTGTTAAAAGTTGTGAGTATTACCCAACACTAGCAAAAGGCAAAGAAAAAGACAAAGTAATGCGTAATGTGTGTGGTGCTAATGAAATACTAGATGTTGCCGGAATACATAATGGTGTATTGCCAATGAGTGTAGAACTAAAACCATATGGTAGATACTATGCTAAAGGAGTTAACATACAAAATACTGTTAGCACCACAGTAAGAGAAGCCGCATTAGGTAAATGTTACAAGTATGACATATCAAGTGCCGCTTATGCATTTAAATTAGGTTATATCAAACTAAGACAGCCCAATGCAAAAACACCAGCATTAAAAGAACTAGTAGAAAATAAAACAGTTGTGAGACACAGATTAGTAACTGAATGTTTAACACTAACTAGAGGCTCACACAAAGAAAAAACAAAGTATGTTAAAGATGCACTTAACATGCTGGGCTTTGGTGCAAAAGCAGGACCTTTTGGTAGTCTCAAAGACAGTATATACAGTATAGAAGACAGGCAACGTTTTGTTGAACATTGGTATGTAAAAGAACTTCAATCAGAACTTAATCTGTTTACTGAACTACTGTTAGAAGATGTTGGCAAGCCAGCACTTAAAGAATACTTACAGTTAGACAAAGGTCAAAATTACAGTCAAAGCCGAGCAGAAAGCAAACTGTATCAACAAGCAGAAACTGAAATAATGCAAAAAGTATTTGCAAACTGTAAGGGAGATAGTTTGTTGTGGGTGCATGATTGTGTGTATACCCAGAAGCCACAAGGTATAGGTAACTTAAACTATTATTTACATTTAGATCCTTTATGGCGTTATGCCACATTCACAGAAGAAAAAATAGAGGACTGGAGTAGACCAGCTGATTATTATGTTATTACACCTCAACAAGAAGAACAGTTAGCACAAGATTTTATAAGTAAATTTGCAGATACACAAAGTTTTACTCAGTGGGATCAACAACAAGCAGATAAAAAAGCATGGAGAGAACTATATGAAGTTTAAACAATCAAAGCCTGTTATACATCGCAGTAAGTTAGATGCTGAATTGTATTTGTTGAGAAAAGAATTCGAACGTATTATGTTACTTCAAGCAGTAGTAGATAGTTATTGCACACCTTGTGACTTGACCAAACAACGCATATATCAGTGTAAGTAAACCAATTAACACTATGTTTAATAAGTATATGTATGACAGACATAGTAACACTTATTGCACATGCCAATCATTTAATCTGTAACGTAAATGTTAACAGTCACGTTAGCACATACAGTGATAAGCCAAAACATTTACATTATGACATAAGACGTATCACACATCATTATGAAAAACATCAAACTCTAGACAGAGAAGATATTGCATACTTACAGCAGTTGTATGTGTCAACTAGGGAGTTTTTATTAGACCATGCATTTATATTAGGTGAATGGTATGCATACAAAAGCCACAAATACAAGAATCACAACATAAAAAGAGGCACTACACCATCTAAAGTGTCCGGTTTTATCAACTATAGATAAATAACATTGCAATTACAAGCATATGGCTTGGCTTACACTTAAAAGTGGATACAACATGAAACAAAAACCAAATTATCAAGTAAAACAAGTTAAATACGGTGAAAAAACTGTAACTGGCAGAGTTGTGGGCAGAAATAAAACTGTTATACCAGAAGAAGAATTTTACAAATTGGCGTGTTTGCATTGCAGTTGGAAAGATCTCAGCGACTTCTTTGGAGTTCCTGCAGGAACATTACGAGACAACTTCGCGGATCTATATATAAAAGGAACACAAACGACGAAGCAGAAGTTACGTCAAAAGATGTTCGAAACAGCAATGAATGGCGATAGAGTAATGATGATATGGCTCTCTAAACAATGGTTATCAATGTCAGATAATGGCATACAAGACGGTAGCGAGGAAGATACTATGCTACCATGGACAGAGAAAAATGAAGAATAAGTTTGTGAGGTAAGACCTGGCTGGTGCTAGACGCATAACGTAATAGGAAACGTGTGCAGATGTCAGCATTTCAGTCAGGCACTTTTTTCACAACACAATATAGGATAAAGATATGAAGTTTACAAAACCCCAAATAAAAGATATTTCTGACTTTCAAACAAACAGACTATGTGGACCATTAAATGTGTTTAGTTTAACAACTATCAGCATGGTATGGGGACACATGTTAGGCTTATTGAACTTATGGTTTTTGCCACTAACGTTTGTGATGTTATTAGTTGGATACGGTTCTGAAATACAAAAACAAAAACCCAAAGAACAAATAACACTATAATGTCTAAAGGTGTAAAGAAGAGCGGCCCTCCTGGTGAAGACCACCACGTTCACAATATAGAACAACATTACATAGACCGGTTTCATGCCAAATGTGAAGAACAACCAAACGGATGTATATTCTTAATGGGCAATGTTCAAAACAATGGCTACAAGAATTGGTGGTATAAGTATGATGACGTTGACGGTAGACGTTTGCGTTACATCACAGCACATAGATTCAGTGCATTTATAAGTGGCAAGTTCAAAGAAGAGGATGTTAATGAACTATGTGTGTTACATGACTGTGACCAACATTATGAAAACAATGACATAAGTTATCGAGCATGTGTTAATCCAGACCATTTATTCTTAGGCACAGTTCAAGACAATATCAAAGACTGCATAAACAAAGGCAGATATATCAAACCACCAAGTCACATAGGTGCTGACAACTACAATGCAAAACTAACTGAAAAGCAAGTGTTGTGGGTAATTGAACAACACTACAAAATAACACAACAAAAGTTAGGTGAAATACTTAATGTAAATACCTCCACAATAGAAGCAATACACCGTAACTTAACATGGCGACACTTACCGAGATGAAGATGACTGGATTTAAAAGTAATGACCCCAAAGACTATGAAGCAGTAAAACAGGCTATAGATGAGTATTTGGAAGAAGCATTAGATCCAGAAACGTATGCTGTGAGAAAGATGTTCGAAAAGATTAAAAAGCCTACATACACTTGGGACGATGATGATGTTATTATACCACCAGGCGGAGGAATGAAACCGCATCCTTGGGATAATGATCCGTGGGACAAATGAGATAAGCATGCCGTATAAAAGAAAAATAAAACCAATAACACAAAAGGATATAGATAGATTCTGGTGTCATGTTGACCGTAAAGGTGATGATGAATGTTGGGATTGGAAACTATCACCTACAAGACATGGCTACGGTTTGTTTGCCGCCGGGGGAACACTACATAGATGCACACGTTTTGTTTGGATACACAGTCAAGGACTATATGCTAATCCTATAGAAGGTAAATTGAGAATAACCACATCATGCGGTAATAAAATGTGTTGCAATCCTAATCATATGAAGTTAAACAGTCAACAAGAAGTATGGGATAGGATACGTGATGCAGGCACAATGACTGTGGGCTCAAAACACAAAATGAGTAAACTCAAAGAAGCAGACATCATTGATATAAGAGCACGTTATGTGAGAAGAAGTGATGCAGATGGATTAGGTGGCATTGCAAAAGACTATGCTGTTACACCTGGATGTATCAGAGATATCATTATACGCAAGACATGGAGACATGTTTGAAACTTTCAAAACCACAGCAAATTATATCTAATGATTCCACCCGATTTATCATAGTGGTGGCTGGCAGGCGTTTTGGAAAGTCAATGTTAGCCATTAATGAAATAGCCAAACATAGTGTAAAGCCAAAGCAAAGAGTGTTGGCATTATACAGCACATATCGACAAGCAAAAACGGTGATTTGGGATGAACTTCTAGATAGACTGTATTCTAAAAACTGGATTAAAAACGTAAACAAATCAGACTTAACTATTACATTGAAGAATGATAGCAAAATATTCATTCGATCTGCAGACTCTCCTCAGAGCTTACGTGGATCACGCTTCGACTATATTGTTATGGATGAGTGTGCTGACTTACACCCTGAAGTATGGAGCACTATATGTAGACCTATGTTAGCAGATACAAAAGGTGGGGCATTGTTTATAGGGACCCCCAAGGGGAAAGGCAACTGGTTCTATGACTTGTATGTTAAAGCCGGCGCTGAACAAGAATGGAATACGCACACATATAGAACAATAGATGGCGGTTGGATTACAGAAGAAGAAATAGAAAGTGCCAAAAGAGATTTAGATTCTCGCGAATTTGCCCAAGAGTTCTTAGCAGAATTCCAAGATTATTCTGGAATTATTTATACATCCTTTAGCGAGGATAATATACAGCCCAATGAGTTCCCAGTAGAACAACTCCGCACCATACACATAGGCATGGACTTTAACAACAGTCCTATGAGTGCTGTGATAGGTTATATGAACGGTAATAAACTACATGTGATAGACTTTATAGAGATATATCAAAGCAACACATATGAAATGATTAATGAAATAAAAACACGTTACCCAAATAGAAACTATGTGTGTTATCCAGATGCAAGTGGCAGTCACAAGTCAACTAACAGTAATCAGAGTGACCACATTATACTTGCTAACAATGGATTCAAGTTAGTAGTGGGCAAAACCAATCCTCCAGTAATAGACAGAATAAATGCAGTTAACAGTTTGTTATGTAATGCAAAAGGTGAACGCAACTTATTGATAGATCCTAAATGTGCAAAAATAAGAGAAATGTTTATCAAAATGAGTTACAAGGAAGGAACTAGAATACCAGACAAGGACAATGTGCTAGATCACGCCGCTGATGCATTAGGATACTTAGTGTATCAAAACTTTGGTATAACACGTCAACGAGATAAAGGCTATGCACACAGTAGAAGGAGACTATAATGAAAAAGATTGATAAAGACATTCAAAAACAAGCAAAAGCAATAGTAGACAAAAATCCTAGACTTAGGGCACTAAAAAGCCACAGTGAAGGAGAGAAGTATTCTGAGATTAACAGTGGTGTAAATGACCAAGCATACAAAGATGGATACGATAAAATAAACTGGGGCAAAAGAGATGAGAAGATTAAGCCAAAGTTCCGCGTTAAAGTAAATGGTGTATACCAGGACGAACAGGATGACCAATAAACAATGGCATGGAGGAAAGGGCTCAGCACCACGCAAAGGAGCAAACAATAAACAATATGAAGATAACTGGGAAAAGATATTTGGCAAGAAAAAGACCAAACCACTCACAAAGCCCAGTCAATCTGATGAAGAAGAAATAGACAAATCATGATAACAAAAACATACACATTCTATTGGTATCCTAGAACAAGCACAACACAAAAGGATATGACAGTAAAGAAAATTAACAAAACATGGACAATGAAAACTGCCAAAGAACTAGACGGATATGCACGTTATGAAGCAGGCAGAATGGGTGCATTCAAACACGAGGAATACTTAAGATGAGAACAAAACACAGAGCAACAACTAGATACCGTTATGGCAAATACAGAGGTAAGCACATACCTCATGAAGAAATACAAAGACGTATTGCACAAAGTTACGGATTCAAATTCACATTACCAGAAGCACCAGAACAACAAGAACAAATAGAAACCATAACAGTATAAATATTGTTGTGTTATAAGTTTTATCTTGGGTAGCTCTGTCAGAGTTTGTGTGGGCTAATAACATACTAAACCCTATTGTGTGGCCATAGTAGGGTTTTTTCATGAATAATGAACCTCACAGACGCCGTCTAAGCAATTATTAAGTTATGGTTGGTAGTTTAGTATGTGGAAAATAAAAGGGTTATTGAGCCTAATAAACACAGTAACTATTCAAGTTAATTAAATAATTTAAGTTAATATCCGGGAGGATATGTTACCCAATAACCCTTCTAGTGTAGCACATAGTGAACCCTCACTATAAAGAACTGCAATACACTACATAAATTTACACTTTCCTTATATAATAATAAAAATGTTAAATGTTCTTGCTACAGTAGTTAATTATACTTCTTTTGATATCAAAGTCAACCTTTTAATCTATCAAAGAGCATATTATCATCAATTGTCTCTAGTTCTTCAGAAGATAATTCTGTTATTGCAGATACATCAGCCGTATTTGCAAAAACAAGTTGCAATTGATTCATATTATAAGAATGGTGTTTATCTTTATTGTAAATAAATTGTTCCAAATCTTCAATAGCACTATCCAATTGAAGTTTTGCACTTTTTAAATCGTCTAGTAAAGTTTCTATATTCATAATGTTATTATACACATATTAGTCTAGAAGTCAACCTTTTTAGCCAAAAAAAAACTACAATGGTCCTTATAAGTCATTGTAGTCTTTTAGTCTCTATAATCAGAGTAGGTTTGTTAGGACAAGCCACTAATACTTACACCTATACACCATATAAACACTAATTTACTGGTAATGTAGATAAATACAATCGTATACAATATAAAAAACCCATGGGGAATATATGAGCCAACCTCTCACCTACGGCGAGTTTATCGCTGACATTCACATCTTATATGCAAGATATCACGACACCTGGGACCTTTCTTATCGTAGTTTTCTCGGATCAGAAGAATACAAACAAGGTAGATATCTCAAGATGTTTCAAGAAGACCAGCAAACAGGTTCTGAAGTAATTAACACATATACTGTAGATGAGTTCGGAAACACAACTGGCAAGCACAAATCAAAAGTAACACAACATTACGGTGGCACAGACACAGCATCGGCTTATGCTGGCAATGAAAGTGATGACAACAGTTACTATGCTGAAAAAATAAACAATGTAAGTTTCTACAACTATGTAAAACTGATTGTTAATGAATATAATTCAATCCTATTTAAAAATCCAGCACATAGATTATTACCTGATACACCAGAAATGTTAGCATTTCAACAGAACTGTGATGGAACTGGAAACAGTTTACCAGAGTTCTTTAGTATGGTTGACACACTAGTAAGTGTATTTGGCGTGAGTTGGTTAAGTGTTGTTAAGCCTAGCGGATCTGAAATACCTCGTTTCAGTGTTCACAATCCACTAGACGTTACCAATTGGGAATTTGGATATAACCAAGACGGTGACCAAGTGTTGCGTAAGTTAGTAGTTAAAGTAGCAGAAGAACAAAATCAAACAGTATATAGATACTTTACACCAGACACAATTGAAACTGTGTTTATGAGTGATGATGAAGATTACTTACCACCAGATATTGAAGGTTTGTTCGAACAAGAAGACGGTGTGTATAGAGTAGTGCAAACAAATGAATTAGGATACATTCCTGTATTTCCAATTTATCAAGGCATACCTACATATCCAGGAGTTGGTAGTTCACCAGTATTAGATGCAAGTATTATACAAAAAGAAGTATACAACTTGAATTCAGAAATATATAGTTCAATTAATTACAGCATTCATCCTACACTAGTAGTAGACGAAGCAACAGACGACCTTAACAATGGCGAGATTGGTGCCGCCGCAGGTAGTATAGTAAGAGTTAACAGTGGATTACAAGGTGAACAAAACTTTACCTATGAGTTTAGACAACCAAACACTGATCCAGTAACTGAACTAAAAGACCTAATAGACAACAAAATACAAAAGATGTTAGAAACATGTATGATTAGAAGTGATGAACTAATCAAAGCATCAAGTAGTGCCGCAATGATAGAAACTCTAGATACTAAACTACAAGCATTTATAAGAAAGAAAGCGGTGCAAATGGAAAATGCAGAAAAACGTGCATTTGATATCTATCATGACTGGACTGGACAAAGCAATGAAGTAGAAATCAGTTATAATAGACAATACAACAACCGTGCTATGGAGCACGAACTAAAAGAATTAAACATGATGATGGATCTATATGATAGATTCTATCAGAATACTACCCAGTTTGTTGCAAGACACTTTAACAGTAGTCAAGAAGCAGAGGCTGAAGCACAAAGACTAGGTGGTGAAGGATTTCATACCCATGAAAACGAGAATGGAGAAACAATATTCATGCCATTCAAAACACACAAAGAATACGAATTAACATTAGAGGCCAGTAACCCAGGCGTTGACTATGAAGAAAGTCAAAGCATAATGGGCCAAGGCGTCAAAGAAGATTTACGTGACAGACTGCGTGATAGACTCGAACAGTTATTGACTACGTCAACAACTACTAATAGTTTATAATTAGACTGGTTAACGATACTTCGTCGTATTAATAGAAGGAGAAAAAGATGTCAGAAGACATAAAGCAAGATACAGTAGTTGACACTGGTGAGAGTCAAACAGTTCCAGAGACTGCAAATTCGGAAGAAAATATCTCTGTTAACAGTAATGAATCCAAAGTAGAAATACGTGAGGGTCGCTATTTTGTGGATGGTCAACGTATGTTTACCAAAGCAGAAAAGGATGCTATTGCCAAAACGGCAACTAGGGAAGTAGAGCAACGTTTAGTTAATGAACTAGGTGTTGACAGTTTAAGTAGTGTAAAGCAGGTTGTGAAGGAACTTCAGACCGCGAATATTACAGAAGGTGAAAGTAGTTTAGATGTTAGTGCATTGAAAAGTGCAGTAGCAAAGAAAGAACAAACTGTAGCCGAACTTAAAGCAGAACTAGAAGGTGTTAAAAGCCAATATGTCCTAGATGCACACGTAGGAAAATTAAAAGACGTTATGCCAACAGCATGGACGCCTGAACAAAGAAACTCAGTAATCAAATTAATGAATGCTGATAACATGTTCAAAGTTGAAGGACAAAGTTTTCACATCGTAGATGGCGAAGATTTTATCACAACTGATGAAGGTCTACCTAACTATAGTGCGGCTGTCGAGAAGATGGGCAAACAATTAGGTTTACAATTTTCCAAAAAAGGAATCGCTACTGTGGATGCACAAAGCACACCAGTTTCTAACAGTAAGAAGGGTTTAGATGAAGCAAGGATGAATTCAGAACCTAGATACAGAGAAGCCTATGTTGCATTGCGTAGACAAAACATAAACTTGTCAAGAGATTCTGTAACCAATAAAATGGTTGAGGATCATATGACAAAACGTCAAAGATAACATAATGTTGTCTTTGGAGATAAACAATAAATTATAAAGGAGACCAGAAATGGCAACATCAAGTAGTGGAATTAATGATTTATTTACAGCCGTAACAGCAGACTTAGTAGACTTTTATGCAGACGCAGTCTTGCTACCAAACCCGGCTTTAATCAGTAATTCAATAAACATCGAGGAAGGATCAGGTAATTCTGTAAACTTTCCATTAACAGATGCATGGACAACAGGAGCTTCAGGAATCGCTGAATCCGCCAACGTTGTAGGCGCATCAGACCAGTCCTTTGCAACTTCTGTAGCATCAGCAACAGCAGTAAAAAGAGGAGCAGGAACACAGGTTTCAGAGGAAGCCTTAGAAGACGGACAATTCGACGTTGTTAGAAATGCAGTAACAACAAGACTATCTAACTCAGTAGCACAAGCAACTGACGAAGCAGGTTTTAAAGTTATGCTTAACAACACAGAAACTGCACCAACTAATGGATCAACATTAGACGGTTCAGGATCAACAGTTGTCCTAATTAACCAAGCAACAATTAACGGTGGATCAACAGGTGCACTAGACGTTAACGTTGTATTCTCACCAGAGGCACTTGGATACATGTCCAAGCGTGATATTTCCTTAAAAATGGAAGAAGACGTTAAACATGACCAGTATATTATGACTGGAACTGTGAGAAACGGATTCTGTCATTTAAGAAAAAACTTCATTAAAGCAGTTGGTTCTTTAACAGGTTCATATGTAGCCGCTAACAACGTCAACCTAGTTGACTTTGCAGAAGCAGTTGCAAAACTTAGAGCGGAAAATGCCCCAGCAGACCTTAACGGGTTCTACTATGCAGGTATTACACCTCAAGTTGAATTCTTACTTGCTAATGAATTAAACGGCGCAGGTTCTACAGGAACTTCAACTATTGGATCACTAAGTGACATTGGTAACAGAGCTCTTTTAGACGCTGTTATTAGTGAAGCAGTTGGTATCAGATGGTTAAGAACTAATAACCTAGTAACTAACATGGCTAACACCATATAAGTTAGGGAGATAACATGGCATTTCAGAGAGATGGATCAAATAATGTATTGGCTTTTGCAGAAGCAGAAGACATACGAAACTTGGATCAAAGATTGTTTGAAGCGAATGAGATTTCATTTGCTAACTCTGGAACTGCGGCAACAACTTTAGAAGAATACCTTGACATATTATGTCAACGTGCAACTGACAGAATTACTACAAAGATGCAGGCTAGTCCCGAGTGGGCTACTTACACTAGCAGTAAGAATGTCAGTAGCACATCAATTTTGCCGGCTGTCAATAGGAATTTAATTATTGGCAACTTGCAAGATTGGACAGACTTATGTGTAAGTTATGTTTTCAAAGAATACTTGTTACCAAAAGTAGCAGACTTTGGAAACCCAGAAAGTTCAGAAGTTATGAAAATTAACTTCTATGATACCAAGTTTAATAACTTGTTTTCAGAGAAACTTGCAGTAATTGTGTGGTATGATGTAGATGCAGATGCAACTATAACATCCGCCGATGAACTGGTCAACTTCAGAAAAAACCGTAGGACTCGTGGCAAACGATTTATAACAAGGGTCAGATAATATGAGTGTAATCAGGGACAGTTTAATAACACAACTTACCACAAACTTATCTAGCAGTAATGTTAGTGTAAGTTCAGAACTTCCGTTCGAAAGTGGTGGGGACACGTTATATGAAAAGAACATGAAAACACTTTATGTTGATGAAGAGCAAATTTCACAAGATACTTTATATGAAGTATTGGACAGGAATAACCTTAACACCAACACATCTACACTTAACGCATTCGTCACCCTCGATGCCAAAACCCAATTAAGTGATATCAACAGTATAATCAGTAATGTGTTAACAGCAAAGTCTGTGATTACTAACACTATAACTAGTGAAAGTGATTATGAATCAGACATTGACTTAGACAAGATTACATATACTTTTGAATTTCGCTTTGAAAAAACTGTTTAACTATAGGAGAACAACATGGCAGTAATTAATGTAACAAGCGGTTCTCAAGCAGTATTAACTTTAGGAAATACTGAAGCAATGTCTCTTCCAGGAGGCAGTGATGCTTTAGTAATTCCCTTAATGCAAGACGTAACTGTAAGTGCATCAACAGGAACAACTAGATATTCAACATTGGATTCTACAAGTTCTAGTGCATTTACAACAGTAAACGAAAATAGTGTTTCTTTAAACATGTTATTGGATGGAACTGTGTTCTTCGGAGCAGGATCAGGCACCAACACAATAACAAACAAAGGATTACTAGAAACTTCAGCAGACAAAACAGAGATCTTTTTCTCAGTTGCGTTTAATGAAGGTAATACAACTGGTGAATACTACGTTAAAGGCAAAGGTTTCTTATCAGGGTTAACTCCTACAGCATCAATCGATGCGGCTGTATGGGTAACTCCAATGGAAATTATCGTTAATGGTGAGATTACTAAGGTCATCGTATCTTAATAATTACAAAACCGTAATAACATATAAGTTAGACTCCCTCACAATGTGGGGGAGTTTACACTTTAAGGAGAACATATGAAAGATATAAAAGCAAAACTACAATCCGTTCTTGACAATGGACATAGTGGTGAAACTGTTACTATATATGGCGAACAGTATAACACACATGAACTTGCCAAAGAGCACGGAATTGATTTACCTAAAGCCAAGAAGGCTAAGAAACAGGTAAATATAAATGAAGATATACAGGAACAAGAACATGCAGATATGGAACAAACATTCGACGAAGGACATACTAAAGAGTCTTGAAGGCGAAGTAGCAAAAGCACATCATGAAATACGTTGTGCTGAAAAAGATTTAAACAAAGCACAAGGCAGACTACAATTTGCACTTAGTGGAATAAAACATTTAACTGAAAGTAGAGAATACCTTAAAGTTGAAGATAATAAAGATATAAAGGAATAAGATATGAAGAATTTATCAGAATTAGCAGGCAAACCTGAACTAACATCAATCATTATAGACGACAAAGACATCGTAGAGAAATACGGTGAGGAACTACAGTTCTACGTTTATGACAAACTACCAATTAGCACATACACTAAACTAGCAAGCCTTGACACAAAGGACGCTGGACAATTATATATGACTGTTAAGGACTTAGTATTGGATGACAAAGGTATACCTGTAGTAGATGACGAAAAAACATTGCCAATGGACATTATGAATGCCGCAATTATGAAGGTTACAGAAAGCCTGGGAAAATAAGTCAGGTAGACAATACCATTGACCCTAGAGTTCATAATTTAGTATTAATGGTAGATGCAATGGCAGAAACGTATCACGTTCTACCTAGTAAACTGCTAGAAGAAGGCAATACGTTAGATATACAAATATTTAACCATGTGCAAACGCATAGGTTAAGAGAACAAAAATTAAAGTCAGGTGAGGATATAACAGATACTTACCGACCAGAGGAACTAGAAGCATTATGGCGAGAACGAACGCAACGTTAAATGCAAGAGCATTTAAAAAAGACATGAAGAAACTTCAAAAGTATCTTAATGGTCGTTTTGCCAATGAAGTTCTTAAAGACTTCAAAGATGAAACTCCTACTGATACGGATTATGGTGTAAATCATACCAAAAAGAAAGTTACAAGAAATAAAAGTGTTGCAATATATGCCACAGCCAAATACAAGGATTATATAGAAGTTCTAGACAAAGGACAATATCCTAATCCACCGAAAGCAGGAACAGGAAAAACAAGTGGGGGTTACTCCACACAAGCAAGGAAAGGTATGAGCACGCCTACAATTAAAAAAGCAGAAAAGAATCTCGATAATTTTATTAGGAGACTATAATGGCGGCACCAATAGCGACAACATTAATATTAAGAACAAAACAATTCAGTAAAGGCATAAGCACAGCAACAAAAGGTGTAGGAGCTCTTGGTGGAGCCATAGGCAAACTAGGTGGTATCATTGCAAAAATTACATTCGCTTTTACAGCCTTTGCAGGTGTTATAGCCGCACTTATCTTAAGGCAAGCCGCATTAATCGATAGAATTGGTAAGGTAGCAAAAACAACTGGTATTGCGGCTGAAACATTACAAAAGTTTAGTTTCGCGGCAGAATTAGCCGGCGTAAGCACGGACCAAGCCGAAGTTGCCTTAAGACGTTTCTCACGTAGATTAGGTGAAGCACAAAAAGGCACAGGTGAACTAGCACCTGAATTGAAAAGACTAGGTATAAATTTACGAGACAGTAATGGTGAATTTAAATCAGCAGAAAATGTATTATTTGAATTAGCAGATGCTATAAAAAACACTGAAGGTGCATCAGCAAGATTAAGCATTGCGTTTAAGGCGTTTGACTCAGAAGGTGCAGAGTTAGTTAACGTTCTTAATCAAGGTGGCGATGCTATGAGGAGAGTATTTGAAAGAGCAAGTGAATTAGGTGCTGTTTTAAGTTCACAATCAATACAAGGCGTAGAACGTTTTAGTGATGCAATGACTGAATTAAGAAAACTATTGAATGGTGTTGCAAATGTATTTGTTGCCGCATTATCACCAGCACTTACAAAAGTAGCATTAGACTTTACAAACTTTATAATTGCAATAGGTAAAGAAAAAGGTGAAGTAGAAGATTTTGGCGAATTTCTTAAAAATGAATTTATAGACATTTTGATTTCTGTCGTAATGGTATTTGAAACTTTGTTAAAAACAATAAGAGACGTTACTGTAAGCCTTATTAATTTAGCAAGAAAAATTCCAGGTTTAGATCTTTTTCCAACAGAAGGACTTAGTGAAGCACAAACTATATTAAGAGATTATGTTGAAGAATTTGGTAGACTAGATGGCACAATTGATATTGGAAAATTGCAAGATGCCGCAAAAGCACTAAAAGAATTAGGCAGAACAGAACCAATACTTGATGAAATTATAAATTTCTCAACCTTCGACAAAATAAAAGATTCTTTTATTGATTTTGTTGGTATATTTACAGATAAAGTAGAACCTTCATTACAAGGTTTAAATGATGTTATCACAGATTTAGCACTTCAAGAATTACAACCAACAATTGGAGAAGTAGATTTTAGCAATTTGATTGAATATTTACAAAAATTAAAAGAAATTAAAAATAAAAATAGCGAAAATAATAAAGTTATAGAAGAACAAGAAGGTTTATTTAAACGTATTATAGAACAATTACGTCAAGCACCAGCATTAATAAAAGCATTCCAAGATCAAGTATTTGATTTAGATAAAGTTCTTCAAGATGTTGCTACTAGATTAGGAACACCAATGGAAAGGTTGCAAAAAACAATTGAAGATGGATTAGTCAAAGGTGTTGAAATATTTGAAGATACTTTAACAGATGCAATACTTACAGGTAAAGCCAGTTTTAGCGAATTAGGTGACCATATTAAGAAAGTGTTAGCAAAAGCATTAGTGCAAAAGTTTATATCAGGACCTATCTTGAGTATATTTGGATTAGCAAAAGGTGGACCAGCAAACGCAGGACAACCATATGTTGTTGGTGAAGAAGGACCAGAACTATTTGTTCCAAAACAATCAGGAACAGTTATACCAAATGACGAAATGTCAACTGGTGGTAGCGGAATGGGAATGGGCACAACGGTAAATTACAATATTAATGCTATAGATTCCAGATCTTTCGAGGCTCGACTTTCTGAGAACCCCGAGTTCCTGTTTAACGTAACGCAAGTAGGTGCGAGGAGGCAACCAGCATAATGAGTTTACAAACAATTATAGACAACGCAACATACATTGATATAAACAAAGGTAAAGTTGCCGCTCAATCAGTAAGTAGAAGTGGAGTAGTCCTAACTGCCGAAAGAGCAAGTAACCAACCATACAGATTCAAAGTAGGTATGCATAGCGGATTACAATACAGCACTAACAGAGGATTGTTAGAAGATATTGATGCATTGGATGTTACAGAAGAAACCACAATTGATATTGGTGATACAAACAGCGGACTAAGTTATCTTACAGCATATCAAGGTGGTATAACAAGTGGCACACTAACATTAGTAAGTGTAAGTGGTAGCACAATAACAGTAAATGCAAGTGGTGTTGGCGGCAGTGGCACATTGTTTAAGAAAGGAGACTTCTTACAACCATTAGTAAGCAGTTATAGATATCCTTACCAAGTAACAGCAGATGTTAGTTTTAGCACAGGCAGTAGTGTAGCAATACCAGTTCACAGACCAGTTATAAGTCAAGACGGTGTTACATTGTCTAGTGGCAACATAGCAACTGGTAAAGATGTTCACTTTAAAGTTAAATTAACAAAACGACCAGGATACAGAGTAGTCCCACATGATAGAATACAGTTTCAAAGTGCATTTGAAATGGTCGAAATAATCACAACATAAGGACACAACATGGCAACAAGTATACCTCCAGTTACCGGCACAAACAATATAAAACATGCAATGTTAGTAGACCTTACATTGGGTGCAACAACTTATTACATAAGTGGTGCATACAAACCAGTTACATATGATGGAAACACTTACACAGAGTTAGGCAGTTTCTTAGGTGTTAGTGAAATACCAGAAGACATAAGAACAACAAACGGTGACATACAACTTAGTTTAACAGGCATACCTAGTGACCAAGACTATATGGGTTTGATATTAAGCACCGCAATTAAAGGTGGTGTAGTTAAAATACACAGAGCATTCTTTAATGATGATTATAGTGTAGATGCCGCAAATGTGTTTCAACGTTACAATGGCATTATAACTAATTACAGCATCAGTGAAGACTACAACTTTATTGAAGGCAAGAATACTAATAGTGTTGCAGTTAGTTGTGCAAGTGTTAACACCATATTAGAACAAAAAGTAGCAGGACAAAGAACTAACTTAACAGATAGACAAAAATACTTTCCAACAGATAACACTTTTGACAGAGTAGCAGACTTACACAATGTATCATTTGACTTTGGTAAAGAATATAGTGCTAGTTCTGGATACGGTGGTGGCTACGGTGGTGGCTACGGTGGAATCGGTGGCGGCTTTGGTGGCGGCTTTGGTGGCGGCATGGGTGGATACAGAATAAGATAATGATTAGACGAGCAACAATACAAGACTATGACAGCATAATGGCAATGATGATTAACTTTGCCAACAGTTCACCTTATAGTGCTTTACACAATCCAGAATACAATGATATGTATATTAGAAGATTATTAGATAGTTTTGGAAAAGAAGGTTGCATACTGTTAGGTGAAAAGAACAATCAAGTAGTAAGCATGTTGATAGCACAAATACAAACAGATGCATGGTTACCAGAAATAAAAACAATGAAAGAAGTTGCGTGGTGGGTTGAACCAGAACACAGAATGTCATCATTGGGTTATAGACTACTAAAAGAATATGTGAAAATAGGTAAAACTCTAGTAGAAAAAGAAATAATAGAAGGTTTTACACTCACAAACATGGAGATATCGCCAGACTTTGATTTAGAAAAACGAGGTTGGCGACCTATAGAAACAAATTATATATATGAGGGTGTGTAGATGGCAGTATTTACAGCAATAGCAACAGCAATCGTAGGAGCAATCGGTATAAGCGGTATAGCGGCTACTATTGCCACAAGTATTATTAGTGCTGGTTTAGCCTTAGGAACAGCAAAAGCATTAGGGGTAATGGAACCACCTAAGCAACAGGAAACAAAAGATCCAGGTGTTAAGATACAGTTACCACCAAGCACAGACAACAGAGTTCCTGTGTTTTATGGACAAAGTTTTACTGGTGCAATCATTGTGGATGCAGAAATTAAAAACCAAAACAATACCATGGTGTATTGTATGGTTATTGGTGAGAAAACAGATAGTGGCACAATTACTATTAATGACATTTACAGAGATGATGCAAAATTAATCTTTAGTGGTGCAACAGTTACTGGAGCAACAGATCCAAATGCTACTACATCTAATCAAATTAATGGTAAGATACGTTGTAGAGTATATGCAGGCGGAACAGCGGCAAGTGACCAAGTGTTTCCTACAACTGGTGCAGTAGCGGCTACCACATTAATGACCACAATTGATGCAGGCACAAGTTATGCAAACTTAGTCTATTCAGTTATTGAAATGGATTATGATGCTGAAAACGGATTGCAAGGCTTAGGTGCTATTACATATGATATCAATAACAGTTTAAATGAGCCGTCAAACGTGCTATTAGACTACTTACAAAACGATAGATATGGTGCTGGTATCAGTAGTGCTGATATTGATTTAACCTCGTTTAACGACCTCTACGACTATTCTACGGCTAATGTTGAATACAGAACAGCCACTGGTAATATTGTAGCAGGACATCCTAGATGGCAAATTGATGGTATGTGTTCAACCTACCAACCAGTAAAAAGAAACATTAATGAAATATGTAGAAGTTGTGCGGCATACTTTGCTTACGATCCTAAACAAGGTAAGTTTAAAGTTGTGTCAAACAGAGCGGCAACTAGTGGTGAAAAGTCAGCGGCTTATGTGTTTAATGATGACAACATAACCAGTTCAATTGATATTACGTCAACAGAATTATTCAGTTTATACAACAGTATTGATGCTGAATACCCTAGTGTTGACAAAAAAGACCAAACACAAACCATAGTAATAAGCACACCAAGTGGTGACAGAAACAATAATGAACCAGACAATCCACTGGACACTAGATTTAATTTAGTTAATGACAGAAGTAGAGTGGGTAATTTAGCAAACATTGACCTTAACCAAAGTAGAACAAGCACAGTTATAAACTTTACAGCAGACTACAGTTCAATTGTTAATGACGTAGGTGATGTTGTTAAAGTTACAAGCAGTCAATACGGATATACAAACAAATTGTTTAGAGTTATGCGTGTTACAGAAGTAGAAACAGCAGATGCTATGTTAGGTGCTAAGTTTACTTGTATTG
>VMHT01015861.1_pt1 | contig 28845 bp, 32 predicted proteins | sample 4693611 | NCBI WGS metagenome assembly VMHT01 (sample SAMN12280063, study PRJNA550983) | marine metagenome | isolation source: seawater sampled from same location over 5 years 0.02-0.2 micron viral filtrate | place: USA: collected off the coast of southern California halfway between the port... ... | reverse complement strand
TTAGTCCTTGCTAAAACTAACCAATCGCCTTTTTCCATATTAACTAATTCTATATTTGGTTCCCACCTAACTAATCCTTTTTCTTTTCTAGGTGTCCATTCTTTATATATTCTAGACCTAACTTGACCTATACATTGTCGAGCGACCTCGTGTACAGCAGAAGGTACACGATAGGATTGTTTTAAAACTAAAGCATCTTTAGAGTTTTGTATTAAGTAATCAACATCAGCACCCGCCCATTTATAAATAGCTTGGTCATCGTCTCCTGCTACATAAATCTTTTTTGCTTTATCTGCTAGTTTACGAACCACCGCCCACTGTAAAGGCGACAAGTCTTGAGCTTCGTCTACAAACATAACATCTAGTTTTGGCACATCGCCTTCTACTAAAAACTTACATAACATATCTGTGTAGTCTACTAATAATCTATCTTCTTTAAATAATTGTAATCCTCTAGCAAACCTCTCTAGCTCGAACCAACCTACTGCATCTTCTACTTGATGCCATTGTTCTTTTAAAGGTATATCTCTCATCCTAGCAAGGTTTTCTATAAAAGCTAATCTATCATCATGTGTCATGCCGAATAGATGACCGTCGTCTGACGTAGTTCTTCCAGTTAATTTTAGATTAAGTTTTTCATTTAAATCTTTTATATCTGAATTACTTACTACGCTTTCTCTCGTTAGTCCTAGTTGTCTAAAAGCTAAAGAATGTAATGTTCTAAAATAAGGCAGTTCTTTATTACTTATACTAAATTTATTCATAGCTCTTTCTTTACCTTCGTTCACTGCTTTTTTGGTAAAAGTAAAAAACCCTATAGTATCAGGACTAGTGCCGTTTTGTAATTCGTCTTCTATAAGACCAAGTAATGTACTCGTTTTACCTGTTCCAGGAGGTCCAAGAATAACTTGTGTATGGCTAGGTAAAGTCATAAACCACTTCTAAAAGTTAGATTAATTCTTTCACCTGCGTTTTGTAAATCAGGTACACAATGAGTAGAATACATTTGATTTTTTCCATCGAAAATAAGCACGTCTCCATCTTCTAATAAATAATGTGTTTCGTCTATAACAAAGTTTTCTTTCAAAAATGTTTCGCTTGTTTTAGTGTGTTTTTTAACATGGTTTTGATATGTTTTTTGTATAAATATTCTTGGTGCTCCTAAAGAAATAGACACAACTAAATCATCTTCTGTCGGGACTGTGTCTGAATGATGAGGTATACCTTTACCGTCAGTTCCGTAAAATCCGCATAAACAAAAAGTAAATTGTTTATCTATTCCTAATTCTTCCCAGACTAATTTTTCTACATCTTGTTTAAAAACATACATTGTTTTAGACCAAGGACTAGGTTTGTATAACTTACCTGCATAATCAAACGAAGAACTGCCAAACCCTCTTGTAGGTCTGCCTTTGACTGTTTTACCATCAAAAACTCTTTCTGAAGGTTTGTCCCATGTTTGTATATTAGCGTTACAGTGTTGGAAATATTTAGGTATATATTTAATCATAATAAATTATCGTTAAAGTCTGGTAAGTCATGTGGTTCGTCTTGTGCTTTAAATTCTTCTATAAACCAAACGTTTACTCCTTTGCCTTTTATATTAAAAAAGAAAGGCTCACCGTGTAATTGTTTTAATTTAGAAGTTAATCTGTTTCTTTGGTATTCTTTAAAATTATTCCTGTGTAAGTAATCCATTAAATCTAATAATCTAAAATACGTTTTACCATTATCTGTCCACGGTTTATGTAATAGTAATTCATCTCTTTCTCTAGCAGGTCTTTCTGTACAGAAAGCTTCTAATAACTCCATAAAATGTCCTTCGGTAGAACTTTCTTTAGGTACTTCTACAACGGTTAACGCATCGAGTAGCTGTTGTATTATCTGTCTCCATACGTTTTCTTTTACTTTTGGTGGTATTTTATTTAACGCATCCATACACTTACGCTGAAACCTGTTTTGGTTTAATAAATCATCTGTCTCTAACTCTAGTCTACCACCTTCTACATCTAAAAACCATATAGGTGGGTCACTATCCTGTTTTGTAAGGTTACTAAATAAGGGTGTACCACCGTTAGCACCTATACCAAATTTACGTGTTCTACATAAAGGACTATTACAATGACTAGCTATAGGTTGGTCATTACATTTATAAAAATAATCTTTTCTTTGTAATTGTTTAGCTACTGTTAAAACTTCTTGTGCACCTAAGGGAGGTTGCATATATTTTATATTTATATCCTCTAATCTTTTTTCCCAATCATCTGCAAACTTTTTTCTTAAGAAGACCCCCACGTTAAACAAGCCAGAGTTTCTTGAGCCCTTAGGGAAGCCCTGTACTACTAAGTGTTGTATACACGGGGGTGCTTGGTCTAACCAGTCCATAGTTTCGGTTAATGGACTAGCTTCTAATCTTTCTAATTCACTAGGTTTTAATTCAATGTTTTTTGTATGCTCTAAAAATTCTTCTGGAGTTAATGCTGCTCCATCCGTACCGTAAGCATACCTAGTAGAGTTCTCTCCACCAAAGTAGGGCATATTTAACGTGCTGCCTCTATCTCCACGTTCTAATAATAACTGTGTTTGTTTAGGGAATATCTCTGCTTGTCCGTATCCTATTGCTGCTGCTATCTGTCTTAGTTTTCTTTGTAGCATAGATGCTGCTACTGGTTCATTAAGGAATATATAAATATGAGCACCGCCACTTTTACTACGGCATAAAACTAATGGTAGTTTTTGCTTGGCTATCTTAATAGCTAAATCTTTTAAATCTAGCTGATACTCATCAACGTCTATAGCACCCCATACACAATTATTATGTTCATCTATAGGTACGATTCCTACACTTTGATGACCAGACAAATGGTTTTCCCATAACTTTAACAAATCGTTGTCAGACAACTCCTTTGATATAGTGATGTTTTTACCACTTGCCTTTCCATCTTCTCTAGTTTCATTACTAGCTGTGAAAGTTCCGTACGCTTGACGTAGCCCCGCATAACGTACAGCAAACTCCCCTGCTAACGGCATACAATATCTCCTTTTTAGATACTATCGTTAACAACTTCGTTTTGCTGCTCTTGTTTTACATCAACATCACCAGACCTTGCCGCACCCATAAAGTCTTTAGCAACCATAGCTATAGACATATCAGTAGCACTGTCTTGGTTTATGCTATAAGCGTTCCAACTGCCTTTATCGTTAGATTGGGTAGTTGTAGTTAATTTATAACTATAAGCGAACATAGGAGCTTCAACAGACTCTCCTTTAGAGTTTTGAACTCTAGCCATTCTAAGCATCGTTAACCATTTCCTAGCTACCCCTAATTGAGTAGAAGTAAATGCAAGAACTGCTTGTTGTGCGTTACCTTCTTTAACTACTAATATAAAAAACTGAGCAGTCTCTACTATCTCGTTACCTTCAGGAGTGTAGTATCTTCTAGTTTCTGGGTCTCTAGTACATTTAGAAAGTATAGAAATGTCGTGGTTAGCGTTTACTAAACCACCACCTTTTTCTCTAGGTATCCATTCAATATACTTTTTGTTATAAGCACATGGAACTATAGTAATACCTTTCTCTCCGTCATAAGCTTCACCAGTTACAGTGTTGTACAAATCTCCTGCACTAGCACCTTCTACATAACTTCCGTTTTGCTTTTGCACTTGTGGTGACATAGGTTGTAAAACTCTAATAAAAGGAATCGCAAAATCCTCTGTAGTAGTGTCTTCTAACCCAGTACCGCCTGACAATAAGCTGTCGTCAAACGTGCTTATTGCCGTAGATGTAGCTTCAGCTACTTCATTTTTATTTTCTGCCATAATATTAATCCTTTTTAATAATAGCTTTAGTACCTATGTAGATACCAAAAGGCTCGGTTGGTATATCGTTCCCACTAGTAAACTGCTCTTTTACAAAAGCTTTTAATGTACTAGGGTGAACACTCTGACGTACTTGCGGTGATAAGCCTCTTGCTTGCAAAGCTGAAACTGTTTCATCAACGACTAAACTTTCTTCACGTCCGAACTTTAAAAGAACCTCGTTCTTTATAAGACCTTCATGACCGTTTTGCGTTAACCACTCATACGCTTTTTCTTGGTTTGCTTTCGATATGTGAGCGTTATAAAACTCATTAATAGAAATATTTTCTCCACTATTAAGTTTTATTTGAGTAAGTCCTGCCGCTTGCATAGCATCAGGTAACTCTTGCTCCGAAGTCAAACGAAGTTCTTCTTTTTTAGCTTTTAAATTAGCTTCTAGCTCTGCTACTTCTGTAGCTAGTTGAAGTTGTTTATTAGCTAAACTAGAAACTATTGAAAGCTCTCCATCAGAAACATCATTATCCCATTGCTGAGCGTCTGAAGTTCCGACTAAGTCTTCAAAAGTTGGTTTCTCATTCATCTATTTCTCCTTTCTGGTGTAAATCGATATCAACGGGATAGTATAAACCTTCCTGCCTATCCCACTTTAATATACTATATCTACCTCGATTATAAAATGCAGCGATAGAACACGCTACGCCTATGGCGGCAGGGTCGCCTATTAATAATAAGTAATCGCCTTCTTTGTAGTCTTGTAAAAGACTTTTCATTCTACGAACTGAAGGAGACGCACTTAACATAATTTGTGTGTTAGAAGGCAACAGAACTTCAAAATCACCAAACTGTCTAGCAGAGGCGATGTTTCGTCCTGGAACTTCTTGTACGACATATACTGTCACTTTTTTCTCCTTTCTTATTTCTAGGTAATAAATAATATATACGAACTACGTCAAAGTAAAGTTATTACGGATATGTGTTTTAAAAAATAAAAAAATTTTACAGAAATATTTTTCTAAAACAACTAATATTACTAATAAACTAATACTGACCTTAAAAAATCTTAGTGTTTTAGAGATTATACCATTATTAGAAATCTAATAATCAATATTAAAAACATACTAATTCTATTAGAGGGCACAGAGAAAGTTTTTACTTGGGCTATAAATCATATAGTTTGTAATATATAATCTCAACTAGAAATTAGAAAGGTATTACATGCAGTATAAATTTAAAACGAAGCCGTATGAGCATCAATTAGAAGCGTTAAAAAGGTCGTGGAATAAAAAAGAATACGCTTATTTTATGGAAATGGGAACAGGTAAATCTAAAGTTCTTATTGATAATATTGCTATGCTTTACGATAAAGGCGGGATAAATGCTGCTATTATCGTCGCACCTAAAGGAGTTTACAGAAACTGGTCAGAAAAAGAAATACCTACTCATATGCCAGACCACGTACAAACACAAATAGCTGTGTGGAATCCTGCACCAACTAAAAAACAAAAAGAAGAATTAACTAATTTATTTGTTCCTAATAATGATTTAAAAATATTAGTTATTAACGTAGAAGCTTTTAGCACTAAGAAAGGAGTAAGTTTTGTTGAAAGATTTATACTAGGACATTTACCCCTAATAGCTGTAGATGAATCAACAACTATTAAAAATCCTAAAGCACAAAGAACTAAAAATTTATTGAAACTAGCTATCAATACTAAATACAGAAGAATACTTACAGGATTTCCTGTTACTCAATCACCTTTAGATTTATATAGTCAAAGCAGTTTTTTATCAACACAACTATTAGGTTATACATCTTATTATTCTTTTCAAAACAGATACGCACAATTAATAAACCGTAAAATGGGAGCAAGGTCTTTTAGACAAGTCGTAGGTTATCAAAACTTAGATGAGTTAAGTAAAAATGTAAATGAGTTCTCTTATAGAGTGCTAAAGAAAGAATGTTTAGATTTACCAGATAAAATATATCAACGTAGAGAAGTAGAACTTACAACTGAACAAAAGAAAGTTTATAAACAACTTAAAGATTATGCTATTGCTGAATTAGATTCACACGAAATAGTAAGTGTAACTTCTGTTTTAACTCAAATATTAAGATTACATCAAGTTATATGTGGTTTCGTTAAACACGATAACGGAGAAGAAGTAGAAGTTCAAAGTAATCGTTTAGATGAACTAATGAATATATTACAAGAAGTACAAGGTAAAACTATTATATGGGCTAACTATCAATACGATATAAAAAGAATATTAAAAACATTACAAGAAACAACAGGAACAGAAAGCGTAGCTACTTATTACGGTGAAACACCTGACGAAGAACGTCAAGAAATTATACGTAGGTTTCAAGACCCTAATTCACAACTACAATATTTAGTTAGTAATACTCAAACAGGTGGTTATGGTATTACTCTTACTGAAGCAAGTAACGTAATTTACTACAGTAATAATTATGATTTAGAAAAAAGATTACAATCTGAAGACCGTGCTCATCGTATAGGTCAAACTAATAAAGTAACTTATATTGATTTAGTTGCTAAAGGCACTGTAGACGAAAAGATTGTAAAAGCTCTTAGAAATAAACTAGACCTAGCACAAGAAGTATTAGGTGATGAAAAATGGAAAGACTGGATTTCTTAACCGAATCTATATCTATCTAATTCAGCCATAGCGTTTCCAGACATCAAAGTACCGCCATCAGCTTTACCTAATATTTTTTTAACAACGTCTGGTCTTTCTTTTTGTAACGCTTGTAATCCAGGATTTAGTTCACCACCGCCTTCTCTCATTAAAGGAGGCATATTTTCATAAAATGAAGCAGGTATATTTTCACCTGTCATTTTTTGAAACAAACTCGGTATCATTTTAAGGTCTACGTCAGACAAACTTCTACCTTCTTGTCCTTGATTTAAAAGGGTTTTGTAAAACTCTAAATCTTTATCAGATACCGCTCTACCCAGTTCAGTATTAGCTGCTGCTGCCATCTGAGCTAAATCGTCCATAATCATTTGTCTTAATGTGTCAGAATCAGAATTAGAAATTGCTCTACCACTTTCAGCATATAAAGGTTTACCCATTTTAGCATACATAGGTCCACCGTCCATCATCATCTGTGGTTCTTGACTACCGCTAGACATTAACATAGCTTTAGCTGTATCTAAAACATCTATAGCAGATTGTACGTCTCCTTGCGTTCTACCTACAACAGCTTCAGCTAACATCATAGCATCTTGTTCTACATTCATAGGAGGTTCTTCACCGCCCATCATAGGGTCCCTAGGAGGTTCTTCACCACCCATAGGCATAGGAGGAGGTCCAGACATTCCTTGTTGTGGCATAGAAGGCATTACACCACCCATAGGCATTCCTTGTGGTCCGTTTTGCGGTAAACTCGCAATACCTGTTAATTTTTCGTTAGGGTCCATAGTTATCTCCTTGGTCTAAATGCTCGTTGAAACATCTGTGTTGTCATTGTATCACCTTGTTGGCTTTGCGGCAACCTCATGATGCCGTTATTGTTTATTCCTCCGCCTGCATTTAATTTATATATAGGGGGTGGAACTTGTGGTGGTTTAATTGGAATGTCTCTTGGTGGTGGTTTTGTAATTTCTTTATTTCCTCCAACAGTAAACATCCCAGGAGCTCTCCCAAAGTTTCTAGGACTTATTGTTCTAGTTAAAGGTGTTGCTCCACTATCTGTTGAATACGGTGTATACGCATTACTTATCGGCTTACCTGTATACGGATTTATAGGTCCACTAGATGATGAAGGTGGTGGTGGCGGCGGCGGTGGTATAATTGGTATTTCATCAGGCGGTCCATCTATAGGCGGTGCATACGGAGGTCCGTCAGGCGGTCCATCTATTGGCGGTACATACGGAGGTCCGTCTATAAAGTCATCGTCTCTAGGAGGTCTTCGTCTTCTATTATCATCTATTGGTGGTTCAAACGGAGGTATAAATGGAGGTCTATCTATTGGTGGTTCAAACGGAGGTCTATCTATTGGGAATTCAAACGGCGGTATATTAGGTGGTATAAAAATATCTTTAAAAGGATTATCATCAAAATTATCAACAGGGGGTACTTGCGGTGGTTGTCCGATAAAATCTCTAAACCTTCTTTCATCTATATCTTGTATATTACGTGGCGGTATAAAAGGAGTTCTGTTTTCGTTTATCATAGGCGGAACAAATCTGTCTATAGTAGGTTCTGGTGGAAGTAAAGAAACTAATCCTTCTTCTTTTTCTGTAGCAGCTGTGTTTTTAAAATCAGCAACATCTGCCTCATACTGGTCAGTAGCCCTGTTTATAGAATCATTAGCGTCTCTTCTAGAAACTATAGCGTCTACGACAGGGTCTCTTTGTGGAGGCATATATTCAAACGAAGTAGGTCGTGTTCCTCCTATACCTCTAATACCCATTCCTCTATCAAAATCAAATCTTGCCATTATTAATATCCTAGTTTTTCTTGCAGTTTAGTAAGTTCAGCTTTAAGTTCATCTGTTATTGTTGTTTTCTTATTCGTTTTTAATTCTGTATTATAGTATTGAAGTTCTTCACCTATATCATTAAAAGATACAATACCATAAGAAGATAAAATATTTACATATCTATTTAAAGCTATTTTGCCTTCCATATATTTTAAAGTATCATCTAATAATTTAGGCTTAGCAACTAATTCAGCCATAAAATCACCCGCTCTAGCATTTAAAGCTCTATTTATAGCGGTTGCTCTACGTCCTCTTTGTGTTAGTGGAGGTATAAGCATTCTAAATAAAAACGTTGCTCCTGGAAAAGCTTGGGTGCTTTCTTTTACTGCTGTTTTTGCTCCTTCTGAAGCACCTACGCCTGCTTCTCTCATTATTATATTATTTAATAATCTTAAATTTTTAGTATATCGTTCTGCTGCTTTATTCCCACCTAATAAAGGTACATATATTTCTTCAAAAGTTTGACCAGTTAAACCAACAGGTCCAGGACCTTCATTTAAAATTTTATTTAACTTTTCAGGATTTACTTTCCATAAACCATCACCACCTTTAGCTAAATCTAACATATCTCTTGTTATAAATCTTTTTGTTATTGCTTGTATTTGTTCTTGTAATATTACATCATCTCCAACCGTATCCATTAAAAACCTAATTTTGGCTGCTGTTCTACCTGTTTCTAATTCACCTTTACTACTTCTTATAATATCGTCAACAATATCAAAAACGGGAGCTGTATTAGATGCATCAGGATAAACAGCTTTTAACATGAGTATTTTTTCATCGTATTTATTTATTTTATTAACTACTCTATTAAAACCAGCAGGATTAAACATTGTTTTAAAATCATCACCAAAAACAGCTTTTAATACATCTTGGTTTTCTTTAACGAACGTTTTATAGTTTTTAACATTAGTTAAAGCAGGAGCACCTTCATCTAAAATTTTATCATCTATATGTTTTGCCATTGCTTTTCTTATTTGCATTGCTCCGTCGTCCCCTGCTTCTTGTAATACTCTCATAAAAGAAGTTACATTAGTAGGACCTTGATTCAATACAGTAGAAGCTAATTTATCAGGATTACCTTGTTTTAATAAAGTTGTTAATAAAACATTTCGTGTATCGCTATAAGCATTAGTCATGGTTTTATACGAATTAGCTATATCGATACCATAATCATTATCTATTTGATATTTTTCTATTTCTGATACTTGTTTTTTGTTATATTTAGTACGAGCTGTTTTATTACCTAATTTATTAACCCAAATATGGTCTTGTATACCTTTATCTAAAGCTAACCCCAATGATTCTTCTATTTCTCCCGCTAATTTTTGTATTCCAGACACAGGATGTGTTGCTCTTATTTGATTCATAGCAGTTCTTAATTGAAATATTTCGTCTAAAGTTAAATTAGCTCTAGAAAATTTACCTGCTTTATCTTTACCCATCAACCTCATTAAAGTTTCTCGGTTTTTACCAATAACGTTTCCAAAAACTTTTTTAATATCTGGGTCATCCATACTACCAATAAATTCTTCAACATTCTTTTTTGTTTTTGTAGTATTAAAATATCTACCCACGTTCTTTTGTAAATCTTTTGTAGAACCTACTTTTAAATCACTGTATTTAGGGTTATTTAATACCGCATTAAATTCGTCAGTATATCTACTTAAATAACTTATTTGTGCGTCTTTTAAATTAGTTGTTTCTTTAGGAAAAGTAGCACTAGACCCTCTTTTAGGAGTAGTGCCGAATAAAACATCATCTATGTTTTGGTCAAAATATTTAGGGTCTCTTAATTTATTTATTATTGTATTTTGAGCGTCTGTAAAAGAAGCTATTTTTTGTTCGACTCTACCCATTACCGCTTCGTCTATTTCAACACTAGCGTTTTTAAATCGTTTAGAAGAAATGTTTTCTGTTAATCTTTTTATTAAATCTTGATTACCTGATTTAATTCCTGCATAAGCTTCTTTATACTTTGGATTTAAAGCATTTTCTAAAAATATATATTCAAAATCAGCTGAAAGTTTTGCTAAATCATCATCAGCTGCTGAAAGCCCCGCACCTGTTGGTTCATAACTACCTAAACGTTGACCTATAAAATCACCGAGTTCATCTATTTGTTCGTTTATTTCTTTTACAGTTAATTGTTTTTGATTAAATTTAAAACCAGACGACGCTGGTACTCCTTTTTCTTCTTGTATGTATTTTGCGTTTAATTTAGCTAAATATTCATAAAACTCGGGGGGTATTCTTTTACCTACAATACTTTCGTAAATAGCGGGTAATACTTTTTGTGCTGAAGAAACAGCGGCAGTACCCCCAAAAGCAATTAAAGCAGGAAGTTGAGATTCGTTCATCATTTCTGTTATACTCATATCATGAGCTCCTCTTGCTAACCCCACACCTAAACGAGTCCATTCTCCCGCCAGTGTTCCTGTTGTCGCTGCTGCGGATAAACCACCTATTCTTCCTACAGTACCTAAAATAGTTTTAGGTATTTGATATTTACCACCTAATGGATTTGTTGTAGCCGCCCATGTAGTAGCAGCAATATCACCTATTAAAGCAGGTCCTTCGGATACTAATTGTCGCATAACATCAGTCCCTTCTATATAAGGACTATTTAAAACTTGGTAAGTTTCGCTACCTTCAGGTTTAAATCTAAAACCTAATTGCGGTTTTTTAGGGTCTATAAAAGATAAATCACCTTTCATATCATATCTATCTAATAAATATTGCATTTGTTCTTTAGATTTTCTCCTAGGACCTAAAGCATCATCTATGAAAAACTGACGTTTAGTTTGACTATTTCCTCCAAAATCATAAGGATTGTCTGGGTCTAAACCGTAGCCTGCTATTTCTTGTGCTTCGTCAAATCTAGGTCTAACAAAAGGTTCTATAGTTCCAGGAGTAAAATCAGCAGGAAAATTACCACGTACCCCTGCGTCTATTCTTCTTTGTTGTCCTTCACGAGAACTTTTTTCTTCTTCTATTCTATTAATTTCTGCTGCTTTTTCAGGAAACCTGTCTTCTAAAGTATACGGAATAGGTGATAAATCATAAGAGTTCACTCGTTTTTGTAAATTAGGCATTATTTCTTGATTTAGTTGGTCAAGTTGTTCTAAAGTTAATTCACCCGAATCAAGTAAAGATTTTTGTATCGCTCCTGAATTACCTATTAAATATAATTTAGTTTGTTCTGGAGATAAAACATTACCATAAGTTATATTTGGGTTATTAGATAAAGGTTTATTATATAAAGTATCTATATTCTGGTCTATTGATGAAAGTATTTGAGAAGTAGCCATTATTTAATATTTTTCATTTCTTCTAATATCATATTTTCTATATCATTAGGTACTGGAATACTTGAAGATTGAGTATTATTAACACCTGTAAATTGCTCAAAACCTATATCGGTATATCTTTCACCTAAAGGTCTAAATGTGTATTGATTAAATTCACTAGGATATAAAAAATTATATGGATTTAAAGGGTCGTTTAAAGGGGTAGGACTTTCAGGGGGTCTATAATATTGTTTTATAGCTGATTGTGTATATTTATCATTTAAATCGAACCTAAACCAGTTTTGTTGCAAAGCTAATTGAGCTTCGCTATCTACTTTATTTACGGCATCACCTATAAATCGTTGAAGATTTTTTATTAAAATTTCTGGGTCTGATGTTTGGTTTAAACCAACTATTTGTAAATGGTAAGCTAAATCTTTATCGGATAATGTTCTACCTGTTTGACCATTTACGGCTGCTGCTGTATAAGCTAAAGATAACATTTGCGACCTTAAAGTAACATCGTCATAAACAACATCACCTAACAATTGTCTAATAGTAAGTCCATTCGCATTATTTAATTTATCTTGTAAAAAACTTTCTTCAAAAGCTAACGTTGCACTATTTATTCTATCAGTATCTCCTGATTGTAATGCTAAATATAATTGTTCTGCTAATTGACCTGTGCCTGCTCTTTCTGGAGAGTTTTTATTTCCACCTGCTACTCCGTTTTCGACATCTTTTTCAGTAGCGAATAATCGTTCTCCCGAACCAATAGCTCCCATTTTTCGTAAGTTATCTAATTCTAGTCTAGCTTGGTTACCAATTCCGAATAACGCTGACGTAATAGTATTTGGAGTTATATCTCCGCTTTCTATAACACCTTCCAAAGTACGTATAGTATTACTACCTTGTTGTACTAAATTAGTTATCGCTTCTTCTTTTTCAAAAATAGGGTCTAGAATATCGTCGACTAATTTAATATTAGTATTTTCAGGTAAATCAATATTCCCTGTTCCTGTTTGTTTTATAAAATTAGGACCTGCTATTTCGTAACTAAAACTTCCATCTTCGTTTTTAAGTTGAAGTTCTAATTCACCTGTATCTTCATTTTCACGCCCTTGATAAACTCCTTTAACACCTGCAGAATGGTCAGATTTACTTAATAAATTTACAGTATTGTATTTAGTAGGTTTTTGACTTTTTATATACTCAGCTCTTAATTTTTCTGTATTTAATCTGTCTGTTTCTTCAGCGTTTCTTAAATTAAAATAAGTTTTACCATAGTTAGTTGCTCCTCTACCCATTTGGCTAGCGACACCTATATTTAATATTTCGTCTAAACCGAAACGGTTTTTCTCTTTAGGAGGTCCATATAATTTATAAGCGTCTAACCTAGTTTGTTCTTTAAACGTAGGGTCTTCTGGGTCAGCTCCAATACTTGTTAAATAATCTGTATCTGAAAGAACTTCAGGTTTATCGCTAATTAAACCTCTAATACCTTCTGTTACTAACGGAAGAAAAGGAGCTAGTTTTTCTTCGGTTGTTGGTTCTGGAGCACGTCTAACAGGTCCTCGTGCCGTAGGAAACCTCATAGGGGTAGGTGATAATTTAACAGGAGTAATTCCAGCGATTCCGTCTTTACCGCCGAATGTTGGAAATGGAGTAAATTTAGCCATTATGCTATTCGGAAGTTGTTAGGAAAATTAAAACCACCACCACCGCCACCAGTTAATCCACCTATACCCGTGTTATAATTAGTATTAGGATTATATCCGCCAGATATCATGTTTGGATTAAAATTATTACTAGCTACAGTAGTTCCCATTAACCCTGTACCCATTGTTCCTGACGGAGTATAGTTAGTATTATAAGTAGGTGCACCACCTGCATAACCATAACCCCCCGCCATAGGTCCTAAAGAAGCTGTAAGTGCTCCAACGTTTTGTAAAGTTTGCATAGGTAAGTTGTATTGACCTGTAAAGTTTTGGTAATTTAAATCCATTAAAGATTGTTGTCTACCTCTACCTAAACCACCCATACCCATCATTGACGAAATATCTGCTTGTTGTAGTTGTGGTAATACTTGTGCCATTTGACCATATTGATTACCGAAACTTGATAAACCTTGACCCCCTTGTAATCCCATACCAAACTGTTGTTGACCTAATTGACCTAATTGACTACCTCTACCTAATGCTGCTTGTGCTTCTTGACTTGCAAAAGTACCTTCTCGTCCTGCTAGTTCTCCTAATTGTCCTGCTCTACCTAATGCTGCTTGGGCTTCTTGTCCTGCGAAACCTCCTCGTTGACCTGCTATTTGAGATTGTAATCCTGCTAAACCTGCTTGTCTTTGTTGTTGTGCTTCAAATGCTTGTTGTGCTCTATTAGCTGCATCTTGATAACCACCGCTACGAATAGCTCCTACTTGTTCTGCTGCTCCTCGTGCTACATTTTCTGCTAATTCATCACGTCTCATTCTTGACCTAGAACCACCAAAAGCTCCTGCACTAACTGCTTCGTCTCTTAGTCCCATATCTCCTTTAGCTAATCCTTCTCTAACATCTCTTAAAGTTTGTTCAACTACTTGGTCTTCAAACGGATTATAAAAACTTCCTATACCTCGTGGGTCAAAACCAGCAGTAGAACCATAACCACTAAGTTCTGCTCTACTTAAACCGCTACGTGCTCCACTATAATCAGGAACAGCTCCACCGAGTTCAGATACTGAACTTGCTATACCTGCTCTAGCTCCTCTAAAATCTGGTGTAGCTCCTCTAGTTTGTGCGAGAGCTTCATCAGTAGTTCTAGAACCTGTTCCTTGTCCTTGTCTAATACTTTGACTTGCTTCATCTAATAAACCTGCTTGTCTACCTAAATATGGTCTATAACTACCAATCGCTTGGTCAGCAAGTTCCATACCGTATTGTTCTCTAGGGTCAAAATCAGCTACTCTTTGTCCTGTATATGTATACGGACTAGAATCGGCTTGTCCATAATTTTGAAATTGTTGTCTTAAAAACTGTTGTGCAAAAGGAAATATATCCCCTTGTAAAAACTGCCCTATATAGGGGGCGGGAGCCTGACTTGAATACTCTTGGTCTTCTCTACTAGCCATATCTTTTATTCCCCATTTCGTTAAACTTATTTAAATTAGCAACACCTTTAGCATGACTGCCTCCACCTGCTGCGTCTACTGCCGCTTTCGATAACATATATTCTCCGTTACTTGCCATAACAGGAACTAAATCATCTCTAGGACCTCCTGGACCGTTTATAGTACCTCCCTGAGGCATAAACATTGGTCTTTTTAATACTTTACCGTTTTCAGCAAAAGTAACACTTGAACCACCTAACGGCATTATATTTTGTAATTGACTTCTTCTCCGTGCTGCGTTGCCTGCGGGTAATGTTCTGGTACTAACTTGACTACCTTTTTGTTCAGGCATATCTTTTAAAGCCGCCATAAGTACATTACCAATAGCTCCAATACCTGCGTTAAATAACTCAGGATTACTTTGAGCAAAACCCTCTACATCGGACATCGTTTCTTGAAGAGGAGTTCCTGCGTATAATTCTTCACTAGGTACTGGAATATCATCTAATCCTTGTAAAGCCTCTTGTTTAAGCATGTCTTGTTCTATTGTAGATACTTCGTCTATTTCAGGTTGTGTAAAATCTATTATTTCTCCAGAAGGTTTTTCATTCATTAAATTAAACCTATCTAAAATTGACATGTCAAATAAATCAGGGTTACTTTCTAAAAGACTTAAAATACCACCATCAGCTTTTTCTAATACTTTACCGTAAGCAGCATTTACTACGCCACTTTCATCACTAATACCTAATTGTTGTAATAACATAGCTAGTTGTTCTTCATCAGTCATTTCAGGTTCTATCATATTTTCATATTCAAAATCACCAAAATCTTGAACTTGGCTACCTGCTACGGGAGTAAATTGACCGCCGTCTCCAGGCTGTAAACTAGGTGAAGTACCACTACCAATAGGTCCTTTAGGGTCTTTAGCTCTGTTAGACTGTATTTTACCTGCAAGAAGTTGACCACCCACTATTGCTGTCACTACCCAAGACATTAGTTAAACTCCATTATTAATTTTTCTATTTCTTTAATATTTAAATTATCTAATTTAACTTTATCAAAAGACTCAGCAATAACTTCTTTTTCTATTTCGTCTATTGTTAAAGATTCTGTTTTATGTACTGTAACAAAAACACACTCAGTATGTGTAAAAATTATTCGTTTTGTACCTGCTTTAGTTATTCCATGGTAAGGTGCTTTTATTGTTTTAGGTCCATCTTCTGTAAGAATTGTCATTTCTCCTTTCATTAAAAAGAAAGGATGTGTTTGATTGTGTATTTTAGTAACTATTATAAGTCCTGCGGGGTTATATATTTCTCTAACATACTGACCGTCTGCAAAAGAATGTTTTGTTGGATTTAAATCGTGAGTAGTTTCTCCTAAAGAATTATCATGATTAATTACAGCTTTTTCAAATAAAGTTATTTTTTCTTGAAAATCTTTTTGTTTCTTTTTATGTTGAACGTAATCCCATGCTTCATCGAAATTAAAAGAATGTTGTAAATTAAATTCTTTAGTTTTTTCTATAAACTGTTGTTTAGCTTGTTGTTTATTTAAAGGCTGTGTTTCGACTTGATTATCGATTTCTTGCATAGATAAAGACATTAAAATCTACTCCTAGTTTTTATCTTCTTTCCTTTAGACGTGTATATAACAAAACCAGAACGGCTCTGTGTTTTTTTCTTATAAACTTTTTTATCTACTCCAACCATAGTTTTCCTGCGTTATCTTAACGTTTTGCGAGTTAAAGCTCACCCCGTAAGCTGCAGCACAATAGCTGATATATTGATTATATATCAAAAAGTATATATTTTTAAAGCTTTTTCTTTACCTTTTACTTTTATTGGTTTTAATTGTTTTAAAGGAATACCACAATATTTTTCTGTTTCTTCGCCTATAAGGATATTTACACCCGCTTCTTTAGTAGCTGATTCTAACCTAGCGGCTGTATTTACTGCGTCCCCTATAGCACTATAATCAAACCTTGTATCGCTTCCCATATTACCAATAACAGCTTCACCTGTATTTACGCCTACACCAATCTCAACTCCTATTTCTGCATCTATTATAGTTTGTTGTATTTCTTTAGCACATTCTACGGCTAATTGTTCATGATGTTGTAAATCCATAGGTGCGTTAAATATTGCCATCATTGCATCACCAATATATTTATCTACCATACCGTCATACTTTTTAACTGTATCTGATTGTATTGTTAATGCTTTATTCATTATAGTTGTTACTTCTTCTGGAGGTAACGTTTCTGATAAAGCAGTAAAACCTCTTACGTCTGTAAATAAAAAAGTACAACGTCTTTTTTCTCCACCTAGTTTTAATAAATCAGGGTCTTTTTGTAAACGTTTAACTTGTCTAGGGTCTAAATAATGTTCAAACTGTTTCTTTACTTGTTCTCTTAATCTCCATTGTTCTCTAAACCTTAGATAAAAAGCTACACTACCTGTAATAAACTGAGAGATTAAAGACCAAGTTACATCTATTAAAACTCCTGTACCTATCGTATAAACCCCGTATAAGCCCGTTAAGGCTATAGTTATTAATCCTAGACTTATTCCCCAAGTTATTCCTAAATAGCTTATAAACGCCCAGATAAGCCCTACAGACGTTATAAATATTAAAAGTTCTAAGGCTAAAGCGTAATCAGGAATATAAGGACTATTTTGTATAAGTATTGATTCTGCTAATGCTGCTTGAATTTTATGTGGTTCAAGTAATCCAACAGGTGTAGCGATTTGCGGCATCACACCATTAGCCGTAACTCCAACAAATACAAACCTGCCGTTTACATCCATTTCTTGTAAGTTTGTTTCTTCTGTTTCTACCCAACTAATCCACTTACGACCAAGACTATCTGTTTTTACTGGCGATATACCTCTAACAGCTATTTCTTGTACGCCGTTATCGTTAGTAGTAATAATATACGTACGAGCATTTGTTAAATTTTTTAAAACATGAACTCCGAAAGAAGGAGCCCAACCGTCAGGCGTTTTTAATAATAGAGGAATACGCCTAACAAGTTGGTCTACTTCAACTGGGGCTATAGCAACTCCTTGTGCTATATCATCGTAAAGATAAAAATTTTGTTTAACTCCTGTAGAAAATAAACCACCAACATCGGGACCTTTAATAACGGTACCTGTTGTTTTAGGATAATTTTTATTACCGTCTTCGAACGTAGCTATTACACTAGGAGCATAACCTAAAGACCTAGAAAAATCTTCGTCCCCCATAAGTCTGTCTGCTTGTGGAAATGATATAACCCAACCAACTCCAAGAGCTCCTTTGCCAAGAATCTCCATTTGTATATCTGCTAATCTTTTTCTAGGTAAAGGATAACCGCCTTCACGTTCTACATCATCTTCTGTTATATTTAATATAACAAAATTACCACTAGGTTCTTGTTTCTTTATTAATTTATCAAAAGTTTTTAGTTTTATTATTTCTGTCGGCGTGGTTTGAAATAATAAAGGTAATACTAATAAAGGCAGTAATATAAATATAAATTTTTTCATTAATCACTTTGTGTAATTGTAATTACACTATCACTTCCTCCGTTAATTTTAATTATATTAGAAACACCGTCTTGTATCAAAATTACTGTATAAGCATTACTACCGTCTAAATCAACCCTAACGCTTTCGTTTACTTGTCTTCGTAAACTAACTACGTTACCTGTAATTAAAGCTGTTATTTGTGTTTCAGGGTCTTTACCTAAAGATGTTCCTGATATTTGTGTACTAGTAGCTTGTGCTAATTGGTCTTCGTCCTCAGCTACGGCTAGTGCATCTAGTACATTTAACAAATCTTCTAAATAATTTACATCAAGATAATTTATATCGAGTTCAGTAAATCCTAAACTATCTTCTTTTAAATAATCTTCTGCTAAGTAATCTATATCTAAATCATTAAAATCTAAAACATTTTCTGTTTTTGTACTTGTAGCCTCTTCTTCTATAACGGCTTCTTCTTTAGGAGGTGTAACAATCAACATATTATCTATTACATCTAAAGTTAAATCTAAAATAACGGGTTTAGTTGGTGCTGACTCAAACACGCTTACCGTAGTTGCTTCATATGGTTTATTTAATAAAACAGTTCCCATAGCAGTAACTACTTCTATTTCTCCGCTAGATAAACCAAAAGGGTCGGGGAGTAAAATAATAAGTGAACGTCCTAATTCATCAACCGTCGCTGTGAAATCTGTGCCACGAATGGCAATGTTGGCTGTCGGAGTTTTAAGAGATATATTTTGTTTATCTATTTTATTTAAGTTGCCTGTAATAAACCTAGCTGTTCCTAACCCAAACGTAAGTGCCATTTTAGCTTTACTAGGGTCGGGGTCGTAAATATATTCGTCTATAAGAAGTTGTGAATGTTCGGTAAGTTTTACTGTAGAATCATCTAAAAAAGTGATAGCCATTCTACCATTAGTAGTAATAGCTTCGTCATTGCTTTGGATAGCAAATTGTAAATTAGCATCGTAAGGTTTATCTCTTACTATTTGTGCTGAACCGTTTAGTTCAGATATATCGCCTATATCAACAGCTTGTGCTTGTTCCTTGGTCGTTTTGGATAACACAAACGGTGCTAGAAGCATTACCGCCAATAGATATAATTTTAAGCCAGTCATTGTCTTGGGTACTCAGTTGTTGAATATTAAATGTTCTTTGTCCGCCTGTATGGTCTAGCCAAAAATATCCACCTGCTGAAGCATTAACACCAGTACCTGTATAATTTACTGTATTATCACTGCCATCTATATCCATATAGTTTGTAGCACCATCAATATTGATATTAGAAGTAACTGTGTTATTAGAACCTTGAATAATCCAATCAAGATTAAGAGATGCTGCTATTGCTGTAGTACCTTGATTTAAAGTAAATGTATTACTACTGCCTGTAACTGCTACGTTTTGGTCAGAATTATCTGAGCTATAAGTATTAGTTGGGTCTACTTGTATAGTGAAATTATTACTACCGCCAGTAAAATTATATAAACCTGTAAAAGTGTCAGCGTTTATATCACCTAAGAATTTATTAGTTGCACCAATCATATTAATATCAAGTGTCATAGTAGTGCCGTCTAAATCGAAAGCAGTTAAAGACCCTGCAGTAGAATTTAAACCACCTATAATATTTGATATGCCTAGTTGTTCTAAATCTATGTTAGCTCCAGTCCCTGACTGGTCTACATATATTTCATTATCTGCCGCTTGTAACGGTAATAAAACAACACACAATAATAACAGTATGTACTTTTTCATGATTAACTCAATCATTCTACCTCCTTTTCTGTTTTTTGTAAAATCCAAAAATTTCTTTCATATCCTTGGTTTATTATTTCTAATACACCACCTTCAATCGCTTTCATTAATGCTATAGTTGATGATTCGTTTCTAGCATTACCTAATTCTATTTCTACTAGTTCTGTACCTGCTTCTATAAATCTAAATACATCTTCTGATTTACCGTAACTAAATATAGTTTTTTGACTTAATACTTCTAATAAAATCTCACCAGTAGCTACAGAAACCATACGTAAACTTACAGTAATATTATCTTCTCTATATTGTATGCTATTACCAATACCAAGATACCTAGCTCCAATACCTCCAGATTCTAAATTAGCTTCGTAAGATATAACAGCTCCTTCTATTAAGATACCAGCAAATAATAATGGTCTTAGTGCTTTCTTTTTCTCTTCTTCATTAGCTGTTTGTTCTCTTGCAGAACGTATAAGCTGTCTTTCTTTAGTTAAATTATCTAATCCTACTCGTTCAACTACTCTAAAAAATTGACCATTACCTGCGTGTTTTAAAGCTCGTATAAGTAATGCATTTGGTTGTTGTGTTATAGCTGTACTAAATAGTGCAAATTCACTATTGCTTTTCCTTTGTCCTGTTTGGTCTGTAAAAGCAGCAGGATATACAGCAACTACAGGACTAACTTCAGGAACAGCTACATCACGCAAATACGGTGATTGTAGTTCTTGAATAGAAACTACGTCTTGTGCTTTATATCTCTGTTCGTACGTATCTTCAAATTGGTCAAAAGTAGAACAACTAGAAAGTAAAAGTACCAATAGGAATTGTAATCGAGGTAATTGTCCCATCTTGTTCCGTTATCTTTAAAGTTAATGTTACTCCATCGCTTGTATATTCAATGGTGTTGCCTTCTAAAGTTATTGTACCCGAACTTTGCGGTGTTTCTCCAAAGAGGTTATTAACTAGTTGTCTTGATAATTCAGCATAGACTCTTGATTCAAGATTACGCATAAACCTAGCAAGTGTGGAGTTTTCTTTTTCTCTTTCTATTTCATCTTGTAAGGCTTTAATTTCTTCTTTAATTGTTAGTTTACGACTAAACTCTTGGTTTTCTATAGTTAAGTAATGAGACGATGTACCTATACCATTAAAACTAGGTGATTTAAATTTATGTACTATTTGGTCAGACCAAAGATTTTGACAAAATATTCCTACAAATAACATAATTCCGATAACTACCATAATTTTAGTTATTAAAATTTTTTCAGCTTCTTCTTTTTGTTTTTCAGTTTCTTTCATTTAACACCTCATTAATGTAAAACTCTATCTGGGCTTAGGTCTTCATCTGTTTTAAGAACTATTTCTATTAACCCTATAACAGTTACTCCATAAACAACAGCTTCCATTTCTGCTTCTTCTAAACTTCTAGCGTAAATATAAGGTCCATCATAGATATTGCCGTCGTGTTTAAATTCTGTAGCATATACTTTTATCATTAATCTTTCCTTTGGTCGTCTCTATCTGCTTTTGCTATTCTATCCGTATTCATAAGTTGCGGTACACCAAGTATAGTCTTTAACAAAGTATCTTGTCTAATTATCTCGTTATCTACAGAACGTACCCTATCTATAAGAGCTACTAATATACCGTGTTGTGAATCTAGTTTTTGACCTAATCTTTCTTCTATTTGTGCTATTTGTGCTGATACTTTTTCGTCTAGTACATCTACTTTAGTTTCCATGCCGTCAATAATTTTATTAATAAGTTTCCAAATAAATAAACCAAGACCTATAGCTGCTGCTATTGGGAAACCAACTTCATTAATTAAAGTTACTACGGAGTCCATAACAATTAATCAACTCCCCAGATTTTAGTCTTTGTACCTCCATGATACTCAACAGCATGTCCTTCGTCTATTAACATTTGACAAATATCGTTACCTTCTTCTGTATACGGAATGCCTAAAATTCTACCATATTTTCCTTTGCCTAAAGATTTGACTTTAAAACTTCCTTTACAGATTTCGGCTAATCTCACTTTTGCAGCTTTACCCATGATTTTTTCTTTAGCTCTTTCGGGGTATCGTTTTGTGTTAATTCTAGACTCAGGTGTGTCAATACCTGAAAGACGAACTCTTTGTTTATGAAGTTTAACATCAAAACCTAAATCGAGACAACAATCAAATGTGTCTCCGTCTATTATTCTTTCTAATGTAGCGTTGTATACAAACGCATCTGGTGCTTTTTTAGCCATTAACATTTCCACCTTTTACGTGCTTGACGTAATCTTGAATTAGGATTTTTAGCAGCTTTAGGAAATTTCTTCATCTGTCCCGCACTTCTAGCACAATAAGACTTTCTTCTTTTTGCTGCTTTACTTCCTTTTTTGACTTTACCTGTAACAGCTGTTTTTAATTTGCTACCAGGATTTTTTCTCCTATATGCTTTAACGCCTTTCTTAGTCATTCCCGCACCTGATTTAGTTTTGCGGTAATTACCGCCTTTACCTGTAGTACGTCTTATAGACTTTTCTTTACGTTTTGTAGCCATTATTTTTTCTTACTTTTCTTTTTAGGCTTTTTAGCTGTTTTAGCAGAACGTTTAAACGCTGCAGCTGTAGGTGCACCTTTAGCTCCTTTCTTACGCATTTTTCTACCTTCTTTACGTTTTTTATTTATGTTGTAATAAAGACCTTTCTTAGCAGTTCTACCGTCTTTAGTTTTATGTGTTTTCTTTTTTGCTGGCATTTTTTCTCCTATTTTTTCTTATGCATTTTTTGTACTGCAAAATTTGCTGATAAACTGGCACCTTTGTGTTTTACAAATTTACCTTTATGTTTCATTAACTTAAATGATTTACCATTTTTCATCCAATGAAATCCTTTTGGTGCTTTAACTTTCATATTATGCTCCTAAAACTCTATCTTTCAATCTTATAGCTCGGGGACCTACTTGTATAGCCCAACGACTATCTAACATTTCAACCGCTGCTTTATCCCATTTATTTTCTTCCATAGCTGCTAAGAATTTTTTAAACTTTAATAACCTAGTTATACCTAAATTAAAACACATATTAGCCATAACTCTTTGTAAATCTTCTGGTAAATCTTTCCACCATTCCATATTTCTATTTAAATCATTTATAACGTTTTGTATATCTTTTTCAAAACATTCAGTTATTCTTTCTTCAGACACAGGAGTGTCTACATCTTGTCCGTGTTCAGGGTCTGTTTCTAATATCAAATGACCAATACCAAAAGTCGGGTACCCTAAATGGTCTAAATATATTTTATCGATACAACCCTCGTCGAAAGTTAATTCTTCTTGTAATTTTTTCATATTCATAGTATCCCCTTTTATAATATTTCTATTGTTGTATCGCCACCAGTTGATACGCTTATTTGTCCAAGAGACATCGTTCCCTGAACTCCTTTTTCTGTTCCTGAATAAATATCTACCCATATTGTTCCTGTCCAAATTTGTAATTGTTGAGTTGTTAAATTCCAAATAATATCGCCCGTATTAAATTGATTAAGGTTTCTTTCCGTTTCATTAAAGTTTACAGTTGAACCAATATTAACTTTATTTAAACTTAACTCTAATACTCTGACTAACCTGTTAAAAAGTTCTGGTGAAAGAGGTCCTATAGCAACAGGTAATTTAGTTTCTAATAATTTACCCATTATCTTTTACCGTCAGGTTGTATATCGATACGGGTTGCTCCTGCTCTAAAACTCATACCGATAACTGATGTATCTGTATCGTTTGATTGAAGTCTTAATACTGCTTGCCTACCTCTAATTCTTGTATCTACTTTAGTTGTAACAGAAGTACAAGAACTAGTAACTGCTGTAGTTAATTCTTCTCCTGGAAAATTTCTTCTTTTTAAAACTATATCTAATGTTTGCCCGTTAGCTCCTGTACTAGCGTTTCCTATAAATTTAATATCAGGAATAACTTTACTAATAAATTGATATGCGTCTCCTTCTCCTAAATCAAAATCACTAGATTCTATAAAAACATTAGTCATAGCAGAACCGTCGTCGTCTACACCAGATTCATGATTGTATAAATACCCGACGTTACTAGACGAAGACGTCGCTTTAGGGTCTGGAAAAATACCCTCGTCTAACCAACACGTTCTAGAAAGGTCTCCTATCATCCATATATTTTCTTCATAGTTATACGTAACATATTTATCTATAACCGTTGTTTCTGAAGAACAATAAAACCAACCTACTTCATTAAAAGCTTTATTAACGAAACCGAATATTTGATAACTTTGTGTTTGATTTAAATCATCAAAAACATAAGCATCTACGCTACAGGGTAACTCTTGTACTTGTCCTGAATAAAGATAAAAACCTTTTTTATCCATCCAAAACACGCCCTTAGGGGTATTAACCATAGCATTAGGTCCTACTAATCCCACACCTTCATTGACTAAGTTAATAGAAAAAGTAAAAGGTTGCCCCACAAAAGTCATAGAATATAAAGAAGTATCTGTCCAAATAAGTGTTTCTTGTCGAGCTCGTGTTGCACCTACTATTGCTGAACCTGCTGAAAGTCTAAACGACCCTGCTGTATTTGTTGGAAGTGGTTCCCATTCTTCTACTTTTTCTTGGTCACTCCAAGCTATAAACATAGGGTCTATTGAACCTGTTCTAGCTGTTCCTCCGTCGTTTAAAGGGTCTGCTCCGAAACAAATAACGTGTCTATCTACATCAGACACCATAACTTGTAACGCTTTAGTAGGGGTTAGATTCGCTCCTGTAAGAGAAGATAAAATTACAGCTCTAGTTTCTGTTCCATTAGTTTTATCCCAATAAAAAACACCCGAGCCTCTAGGATTTATAATTAAATCTTCTCCAAAATTATCATGAGACCAAAGACGTAATTGGTTTGTAGCTGCTAAACCAGAAACACTTCCCCAAGCTCCTGCTCCCCAAAAATCAGAACCCCAACCTGTTGAAGGTACATACACGTCTAACCCCACATTTATTTGATAAGCTGCGTCTGCACCAGAACCACCGTTACCACTATCGCTTGAATTAGCTGTTGCAGTCGCTGTAAAAGTAAATGTATCTGTTGTAACTGATGTGATTTGATGTTCTTGATTTAATACAGCAGCAGTAATATTACCGCCAAGACTTACGGCACCGCTAATTGTTACAAAATCATTTAATACAGCTCCATGAGCATCATCAGTTGCTGTTATAGTTGTACTTCCGTCAGTAGCAGAAAAAACAATACCGTTGGTTGTAGTAGCTCTAATAGGGGTTACGTCATTAAAACTTAAACCGTCTAATATATAGTATTTCCAAGTAGTGCCTAAACCTAAAAGCTTAGTTCCTTCTAAATCAACCCATGCATGAAGTGCTCTACCTGATGCTTTAAAACTGCTGGGGGATGCTTTTTCCCAACCACCTATTTTTTCTGGTAAACCTTTACGGAAACGAATTAAATTAGAATTAAACCACCCTCCCTCATTAGAATAAGCGGTTCCTTCTTTATTTATTCCTGGTTTAAATAAAAGTTTTTGTAAAGGCACTAGTATCTCCTATATAAAAGCAGCAAAAACTATAGAACCTAGTATAAATGGATAAACCCCCCATAACAACATTTCCAATCTTTTAAATTTTTCAGAACCTTCATCAAGACGTTTTTCGATATATTCATAACGAATAGTACACTCTCTTTCGTGTGCGTTAAGTTCTGCTAATGTTTCCTTTACGGTAGGCATTACTTTTCCTTTGCTTTACCTATATTTAAAGCACACCAATCAATAATTTTATAAAGTTTACCAAACCATGCATCATCTTTCGGTGTTGGGGTAATTGCTGAAATTAAAGAAGCTATAGAAATTATAGCTGTTATCCACATAATTATATTTAACCACATCATTTTATTTTTCCTCCTTCGGAATATTTTTATCAGCTTCTTCTTTAGTTGAAGCTATAAAAGTGTTTTGAAAAACATTTAAAGCGGCTTCTATTTGGTCCATATCGAACGATAGTTTAGCTTTTTTGTTTCTTAAATCAGTTATTTGATTTGCAAGATATTTTTGTTGTTCAGTCATTTCTGTTTCTAAAATTTCTTGGTCGCCTATGACAGCTTTACTTTCTTCTTTTTGCATTATTGCACCTCCTTAGGTGATGGTTGTTGCACATCCCAACAATTTAAGTTGGATGCGATGGTTCGTCTTTCTCCTTCACCTTTGAAGGGATAGACCATGTGTTGTAACCAAGAAGGGAATACTAATAGTTTTCCTACTTCTGGAGTCATAACAAATGATTGAGCTGGTTTTAATCTTTCACTATCTATTACTGATACTTGTCCGTATTGAAATGATATACAGCCGTCTGAATGTCCACTTTCGTTATATAACGAATAGGTTGGTGATTGAGCATTAACACTACCTATTTGCGGTGGTACTTTAGTCCAGGCTGTAGTCGATATACCCATTAATGTTTTAGTGCCGTGGTCGTGTATTGGGTTATAATCACCATCGTAACTATGTACCGACCAAGTTTCATCTATTTGAACTTGTTTATTACCTTTAAGACTATTACCCGAAGCAGAAAAATGATTAATATACTCAGCACCAAGGTTACAGATAAAATTATTATACTCAACCATTCTTTTATCATTGTGGTCTAACAGTAACTGTTCTCCTTTATCTATTTGTCCTACTAAAGTATTAGCTAATGATTGTTTGTTTTTATCATGCTTATACTCATCCATATAATCATTAACACTATTAATCATATCTTGTGGCATTTGTGTTTCTAACACATATACCGCAGGCATAGTATGAATCTGAAACTCGCCCTCAGTCATCTTTTTTCAATACCAAAGGTACAGCATACGGATTTGTTAATTTGTTTATTTTATTAACCAGCCAAAGTCTAAATTTGCTCATAAAAAATTAACTAGGTACGTTAAATGCTCGGTCTGGTGTGCTTTCAACAGGTGGATTAGTTATAACGCTATCTACTTGGCTAGCAAATACTACATCCCATTTTGATATAGGACATATAGCTACTAAGTTAGCATTAGTCCAACTACCTTTAGCTTTAAGTGTAAAGTTAGTTGTTTCTACTCCTGTAACTGGGTGTACATCTTTTTGATTTATTGTTTTACTAAAAGTAGAAGTATAGTAAGTGCTATCGCCTTCATTATCGTTTTCATACTTCATTTCTATTTCCCACTTATCTACTTTACTAGATGAGTTTACATAAGGTGTGCAACTTGTGATTGCTTTTGTTACTGCCATATTATTCTCCTTCGTTTAATTTAGCTTTTAATTCTTCTACTTGCGTAGATAATTCTTGTACTGCTTTGACCATAACAGACATGATTGCGTTAGGTGCAACTCTTTGCCTTCCATCTGCTTCATCTTCTTGCCACATTTCAAAGCCTTCTTTTAAATTATGATTATCAATCACTTCTTTAACTTCTTGAGCTATAAAACCATGATTATATTTACCATTCATGGTTCTTTCTTCAGAGCCTTCTTTATAGGCTTTCATATCTGAAGGTATATCTTTTTCTTTTTTCCATTGGAAAGTAACTGGTCTTAAATCGTTTATAAAATCTAAACCTACTTCTTCATCTTGTATATCTTCTTTCAATCTGATATCTGAAGGAGCTGTAATACTTGTAGCACCAAAAGCTATATTTGAGTCTGTGCTTTGATTACCAAAGGTAAAGTTATTATCACCTGTACCTGATACAAGATAACCTAATACAATTTGATTACTACCACTACCAGCAGATAATTGAGACTGCCTTCCTATAACCACATTGTTAGAGCCTGTAGACATTGAACTACCACCATACCAACCTATACCAACATTTCCTTGTCCTGTAGTTCCTCCACCAGCAACCGTGCCTATAGAAACATTTTTCTCACCAGTTGTAACACCATAACCAGCAGATTCACCCATCGCTACATTATGCTCACCAGTTGTCATTGCTTTTAAAGCACCTCGCCCAACCCCTACATTTGCAGCAGCAGTAGTAGTATCTTCCATACATTCATGTCCAATAGCTATGTTGCCAGAAGCTGTTGTGGCGGATATTAAAGACCTATGACCTACAGCTACATTTTGAGTACCTGTAGTATTGGCACCTAAAGAATTATAACCAACTGCGACATTACCATCTGCTGTTGTGTTAGCATCTAAAGCATTTCCGCCTATAGCAATATTAGCATCACCCGTAGTATTGGATGCTAAAGCATTGTCTCCTACAGCTGTATTTACAAAACCTTCGGTATTTGCTGCTAAAGTGTTGTGACCTATAGAAACATTTTGATAACCTGTAGTGTTAGCTAACATAGCTTGTTGTCCAACTGCTGTGTTAAGATAACCAGTTGTGTTTGCTTTCATGGATTCCCAACCAACAGAAGTATTATTATAACCTCCAGTATTTACTAACATAGCTGACATTCCTATTGCTACGTTTTGCGAACCTGTAGTGTTTGTTATCATAGCACTATCTCCGACCGCAACATTATTTGTACCTGTAGTGTTTGCAAAAAGTGCTGCATAACCAACTGCTGTACCAGCCTCAGAGCTTTGTGCTAATGCTTGAGAACCTATAGCAGTTATTTGATTTACATTTGATGCACTAGCAGCAGCATAACCAACTGCTGTAACATTATTAGCTGTAGTACTTGCATCTCCAGCATTCAAACCAACTGCAACATTTTGTGCACCTGTGGTGTTTGCTGCTAAAGCACTTCTACCAACAGCAGTATTATCAGAACCTGTATTTGCTTGTAGGGCGTAATATCCTATTGCTGTGTTATCGTCTGCGGTTGTAACATTTTCTAAAGAGTCAAGT
>VMHT01062889.1_pt1 | contig 28852 bp, 36 predicted proteins | sample 4693611 | NCBI WGS metagenome assembly VMHT01 (sample SAMN12280063, study PRJNA550983) | marine metagenome | isolation source: seawater sampled from same location over 5 years 0.02-0.2 micron viral filtrate | place: USA: collected off the coast of southern California halfway between the port... ... | reverse complement strand
GTTTATAGTTTATTAGAGGCGTAAAAAAATTTTTTATTTTGCACACCCTAGACAAGCTAGGGCTATACAGGGAGGAACATGAATAAAGAATCATGTTGTTCCCATAATAACAGAAAATGGCTAATCAGTTGCCTGAAAAACCATTTCCTGAATTATTTAGTGTTTCACATACAGTACTTGTATTATACAGAACCCATGTTATTATTCAACTATAAATATTATTTAGGAGTAAGTAGATACAGGTAAAGAGGGCATCAGGAGCACAAAAGGCTTACCAGGGAAACCTGACCAACTAGAAAGACAAGTAAGCTACCCAAGGTCTAACCAAACTATCTAATCAGGCAGAATCGCAACTATATTGCATTGGATGCCTGTTATAAAAAACGAGCTAGACTAGACACTATTGAAGAAATGTAAAGAGTGTAAGAATACACTTAAACAGATAGGTAATCAACCAAGGTACTACTGTGATAGTGCACCTACTAGATGTAGTATGTCAGGTAAAACACACAATATATAGTAGACCAATTGTTTACTGTATTGTTCACTTTGTGTAAGTTAAATATAGGTATCTAAGACATATAATAATGGGGGACGCAGATTGACATTACCATTTATTTTATTGGTAATTTTTACCATATATAACCTCTTGAAGTTTTCTAGAATTCATCTGTGGTTAAATGTTTTATTCTGTGTGGGTGTTGTGGCTATATGCATGAAGACTTATAGGAAAAACTTTAGAACACCCCCCACCCATATTGAAACCCAGAAAAAAAACTTTATTAAATAACTTGCAATAAATAATATATAGTCTATACTTGTTTACAAGTATTAATTAACTAAGGGAGACTAAGACAATGAATAAATTAACAAGAAATGACTTAAAGGAATTTACTGACCATGAATTAAAAGTTGCACAAGCAACTATTAAAGATGTACAAAATTTCAGGGCAGAATTATTTCTAGGTCAATTTCACAAGGGTACACCAATTGCAGTAACCACAGAAAATGGCAACACATACCCTGCATATATTGTGAGAGTTAACAAAAAAACTATGGTTATTGGGTTTGTAACTGACACAGAATATAACAAAGTAACCTGGTATCAAGAAAAGAACACAAGAAAATGGGATGTAGAGCAAGTTAAAAGATATCTTAGAAGTGGACAGTTACACAAAGCTACGCCTAGCAGCTTTGAAAGAGGAGCTAAATTTAAGCAATATAATTATTTAGCTTAGTAAAACTCTAGGAGGATATTTTAACAGGTATCCTCTAGGAGCTTTATAAAAGATAAAGCCAAAACTAAGGGGAGAGAAAATGAAAACAACAGAGATAATACAAAAAGAAATTAAAGAGAATTTACCTAATGGTATTGAACTTACTGATTATGAATTAGCTTATATATCAACACAGGTGCATAATTCTTTAATGTATGATTTACAAAAAAAACTTAAAGATAATTTGAGTTTATGTTTTACAAAACCTAGAACAACTGTATAACTCCCCTTAGTTATACGATACGAAGGAAAGCCCTCTGTTATTGCAGGGGGTTTTTCTTTTATATGAATTGACAACAGATGTACACATGGTTTATACTTGTATATAGATATTAACAAGGAGAGGAAATGAAAGTTAGAACAATGAACGATTACATAAATGATATTGCAACAGAAATTGCAGAGGAAATAAATAATAACGAAAACAGCTATCCACACGATTTAGCTGTTGAAATAGTTGATAGTTATGTTCCAATTTATAACAGTCGTGTTATAGAGTTCGCCAACGAGTTGGAGGGGCAGGACTGGTCAGATGTATGGCTAGGAGCTACTTATATGGAGTTTCAACACGAGGGCGACAACATAATAAGACAACTGCAGATAAATATATTTCAACTGTTGTATGAAAAAGTATGCAGCCACGAAAAATTAAAGGAGTTGATTTAATATGACATATTACGAACCAAGAGGTGATGTAATTAAAACAGTAGCCACAAAGATAGTAGAAAAAAATGAAGTAGATTTAGTTGAATACTATCTACGCATGGCTTACCAATACGACCAACACACATACATGAACGATTTACGTTGGATATTAGATAATAAATTCGAGGATTGTAATGTTGAGGAAGTAAAAGAACATACCAAGGAGATGTTAGAAATTTCTAGCGAAGATGATGACATGTTCGAGGATATATTAACAGAGGAGGAATAATGGCTAATTTAGTAACTTTCACTAGGCAAAATGGTGATATAGAATACACAGAATTTAGTTATTTTATTAATAATGATTTAACTGAAGAAGATTATATTAATGAAGTGTATTTTGGTTGTGATGACCTAACAGAAATGGAGGGTAAATATAAAGATACACTAAGCACTAAAGATGCTTATTGGTTTGGAGATGAGTTAGTAAGTGTTTATAAAGTAGATGTTATTACACAAGAAGAACTAGACACCCTTAAAAAATATTGGGTAGTTTAAATAGAGGAGGAATAATGCAGGTATATATATTAATAGGTTGTGTTTTGTTTGCATGGTTTTTATCTGGTCTTATGGCTGATAACTACGCACTACGCAGACATTTCAAACAACAACAAAAGCTAAGCAAGATTGATTTAGATAGATACAACTTTGTTGTAGGTATGTTAAATCAAAAACAACAGAGAGATTTGCACGAATACTATGTATTAACAGGTGCAATAAAGGAGGAATAATTAATAAAATTAAATTTACAATATGGAAACTAAAAGCATCATATAGAATTTATAAATTACAAAGGAGGAATAATGCCTAATAATCCAATGATATGGGATATTACTATAGTTGATGATGATGATAAGTGGTACACCATACATAAAGTTGAACTATTAAATGACATAATTGATGTTAATGATTTGCAATTAATAGAAAAACCAAAACCAAAAGAGGAGAAATAATGTCAAAAAAATTTAGGAGTTATCCTAACTCGTACGAAGTTATTGAACATTTACAAGATGAACTACAAGCAGAGTTAAATAACCTAAAGAAAGAAAAGAAAGATAGTATTAGGTGGTGGAGTGATGATAGATATGCACGATACGATACTAAGAAATATATATACAAGCAGCAGATTAGACACCTAAAAAAACTATTTAAAGAGGTAGAGTTAGCAGAACTCAATGATGAATTAGCTTATGATGGTGCAATGGACTACCAAAAACCACCATTTTAGCCATGACATACATGTTAATACCTGTTAAAGTTGACACTAGATATGTACATTTAAAGGAGGATAAATGATAGATGTTAATGATATTGAATTGACACTAGAAAATATACAACAACAGATAGACCACAATCAAAACAACTTAGACAATTTATTAGAACAACGACAACAAATTGTCACACATGCTTACAATAATGGTCTATCCATGATAAAAATTGCAGCAATACTTAAAGTTACAAGACAAAGGGTATTCGCAGTTATACAGGCAACAAGAACAGAGGAGGAATAAATGAATAAAGAAACTAAAAAGAAACTTCTTGCACCTTTTCCAGAGGAGGTTGTACAAGACCCACCAAAGGGAAAGTTTGGGAAGTTTGTAAACCATGCAGTATATGTGGAACGACTAAGAGATGCTGATGTTGATTATGAATGGGAGTTTGAACCTGTCATTATTAATGACAAAGTTATAGGTGCTAAAGGTAAGTTAACTATTGAAGGTAAAGTTTATATGGGTGCAGGAGATGTTGAAGGACCTGCGTTAGCTAGAGCAACACAGGGTGAGTGTCTTAAACTTGCAGAGAGTGATGCTTTTAAAAGAGCTTGTATGAGAGCAGCAATAGGCGTAGAGTTATGGAGTGGAACTGATGATTTTTATGATGATGATGGAGCACCTCCACCAAAACCAAAGCCAAAGCCAAATAAACCTAGTTCAACTGCAAAAGAAGTAGCAGTAACAACTAACGATAGTGCTAACAAATTTGCAGAGGACATTGGAGCTACAAAACAACCTGTTGCAGAGCAATTGAATACGATACTAAAAGAAATGATACCTAACTCAAAAAAAATGGGAGAGGTAAAGACTAAAATATACAATGACATGGTAAAAGACACAGAGGTTAGCGAAAATGTTAACAACTGGACAAGTAAAGACATGGACAAATTCTTAAATAGGGTTGAAGTGTTTTTAGAGGATGAAAATATTCTTGATGTTGTGTTTGATACGCAACCAATACAAGATGAAACAAAAGGAGATGAAATGACAGACATACCAAGTGGAGCATGGGAACAAGAGCCACCTACAGACAAGCAGCTTAAAACATTTAATGATAAAGTTGCACAGGCTACTGATGATGGACAGACAGAGCTTGTAAAAAAAGCTAAGGATTTTTTAGCTAGTGGTAATGCAACAAAGAAAAATATCTTTGATTGGATTGACACAGATGGCGATTGGACACTCAAAGACCCATCTTAATTATGGAATTAGAAAGTGCAGGGGAACTCTTTAATGTTAAGAAACTTAAAGAAAAATTAAAAGAAAAATATCCTAACTACAATTTTGATATACCACCTGAGCCAGATAGAAAGTGTAAAGCACCTTATCTTTGTAAGAATAAAGATAAAGTAATGTACACAGACAGCAAAGGTAATTTATATTGTGGACAGAGATATAAACTACAAGATGACAATAACCCATACAAATGGGAATGGAGGACATGTAATGCCTTACTCAGAGAGAAAGAGCAGGGAGCTAGAACAACTGAACTACCATTTTAATTTTGACTATGATGTATGGGTTAAGTTAAACAAAAGAGGAAATAAAAGGAGAAAGAATGATTGATGTAATGTTAAGCAAAGCAACAGAGGGTATGTTGATTGCAGAATTATTAAACAGGAGAAACGAAAAGGAAGTGCCTTTGTTTATGGGCAAAAGTATATTGTTACCTAATGGACAACAACAACTACTTGCAATACTTCCTAACATACAAGTACTTACAACAGTAAATCAAGAAGAAGAGTAATGCTTTTTAACGAAATGGATTACAACGACAGGGTAAAAGATGGTGTTGGTAAACAAGCAGAGGATATTTTTGAACAACACCTTACAGACTTAGGGCTAGTTAAACAAAAGGATTGGTTAAAAGCAGCAACTAGCCCATGGGAACATAGTATTAATTTCTTTTGGTACTACACAGACATAATAACTATTCCTGATTACATCTTTAACAGGAAAGATAAGTTATTTTTGACAGAGGTTAAAGGCACAAAGAAAATAAAGTTTTCTGATATGGATAAACTACAAGAGATGTATGACAGAGCAAAAGATTATCCTGAAGTTAAAGTTGGTTTGACTTATGTCAACAGAAAAACTAAAGAGGTCAAGTGGTATTCATTTGAGGAAGTACTACAGATGTGGGATAGCATAGAGGAATACGAAACTTATCACGAGAAAGACTTCAAAGGTCAAGAGAAAAAGTTTAAGACATTACCTTTATAATATCTTTAAGTTATCCCAACCTTTTTTATTAACAGTAAAGGTAAGCACACCAGGGTGCGACCACATACCACTTCTAGCAGTAAAGTCTAAGGATTTATCTAAGCTAGGTGATTGAAACCAAGTCCTATCTCCCTGCTGCTTTGCACGAAAGTGATGGTAATGACCTGTAATAAGAATTTGTGCATCTTTTGCAGGTAAAAAGCCATACATCTGACCTTTCCACCAGTTTTCTATCTTAGTTTCAGGATTACCTCCACTAAAACCAGTCATGTGACCATGAGTCCAAGCACATGGAATAGTTTTGATGGTCATAACTTGATGAAAGCCATCAGGAACTACAACAGATACCTTTTTATATCTCTCAGGGTTAGCTTTCATTATCTCTTCACATATCTGCAAGTGCATAGTATCTGTGTTATCTAATCTGTTAGTAACAACTTGACCTTTTTGTGAACGAGAAGCCTCACCATGATTACCTGGAGCGCCTGCCAAAATTAATTTATCTGCAAGTGGTAAGAATGTCTCAACTGTTTTCATCATCATAGACCTAGCCAACGCATACTGTTCTATCATTGTTAGTTCAATGTTAAAAGGTTGGCTATCGTAAAAACCATAACAGTTTTCTGTAAGGTCACCTAGTCCAATCATATATATCTCATCTATCTGGACACCTGCCTTACGCAGTTCCTTAATTCTATTTACTGCATCTTGTAGGGCTATATCGTAGCGCTTAATGGTATTCTCAACGCCATAATCTTTCTTACCTAGCTGCCAGTCAGCCATAAAAAACAAAAAAGCAGTATCACCTCCATGTGTTTTAAGTTTTAATGGTGGTTTTCTACCTGCTTGTTTGAATAATGCTTGGAAATACCTGTCATGTCCAGGTCTTTTCTTCTTTACAAGCCCTTTAAAGGCAAAGAATGTCTCAGTTCTCCCACCTTTCAGTTGAACTTGCCATGAAGATGACCTAACTGTACCCTCAATTTCGTATAATTTAGGGTCATACCCCCATTGTTTTAGAATTTCATCAAACTTATTGTTGTAGTTTGGGTCTGTTCCAACATGTGTGATTTCACCTTGCCCAGTTTGGTCATTAATATCTACGCCAGGTTTCCAACCTGACTTATAGAAGTTGTTACCCCACTCTTCAGGTGTAGTTTTTTTGGACATTTGTCCTCCTTTGCCCTGTCATTGACAGTTTACTACAAAGGAGTGACAAAATCTATTACTTAGTTATTTGTTTTTTAGCGTATGTCTTGATGACTGCAAGTGCAGCACCACCACCAGCTAATGCAGCTAACTGAAGTGTTTCAGCTTCTACACCAACTAATGGAGCAACTGTTAATGCACCTATGAACGCTTCAATGAAGGTCCAAGCTGTACGCTCAATCATATCTTTGAGTTCTTCACTCATTTTATACTCCCACGATTCTGACCAAGGTGTCCACCATAAATCCTTTTTGAACTTACCATCTTTGTCTCTTGCTCTTTTAATTCTATCAAACATTATCTTATTATCCTGCCTTTCAACATAGCATTTCCCACTAAGACATTACCATTGACTTCTTCTAGTTTTTCCATAACTGTTTTAGCTAGTACTACATCATCAGTAGAAGCATTTGATGCAGGTTTTTCTAATAATTTCGTTATTGTTGTGTACTCTATGGTTACTTTTTTACCAAGTAATAACTCTTTTGCAACCTTGTTATATAGTTTTGAGTACGCTTTGCCTGAATGTCCTATAAACCCATCATCACTTATATCTAAATCTTGTTGTGTTTCTCCTACAATTAAGCAACCAGATGTATGTTCATCTGTATTACCTGCGTGTATAAGTATATAAGTAAAGTTAGGTACATCTTGTAAATGTAACATACCATAGTGTGAGTTACCATATCTCTCTGCATATTTAATATGAAAGCCACCAACAGTTCTAAACTTTATCTCGTATGTACCCTCTGGTATGCAGGTTTCGTGCATTACTTTTACTGCTTGGTATTGGTCCTCTAATGTATAATTTTCAAACACTCCATCAACTAGAAGTATTCCATTAGTTGCATCTGTTCCAAATTGAGTTCTAACAACTGTGAGTTTCACCTATACCTCCATATTTACAATTACACACGCTTATATGTGTTCCATTTTTATCTATATAAGTATAGCACTTACTTTCCACCACAACAGCCACTACCACAACAGTCCATTCTATTCTCCTTTTCTAAAACCAATGGTTAATAACCATATAGCTAATGTAATTATAGTAGCTAAACCTGTAACTTGCTGTGCTGAACCAGTAAGGGTGAGTGTAGCAATAACTAAACCTACTAAAGTCCACGAAAGATTTAGTGTTTCTTTAATTATTTCTATAAACCAGTTCCATATTTTTTTAATCATAAACTTTTCCTCATTACAAATGCTGCAATACTTACTATTCTAGTCAAGATTACAGGAACTACGACTTCTTGTGCTTTTTCTTTTTGGTCTTGTGTCATATCATCACCAATGCTACTTATAGTTATCTCTTCAAAATCTAAATCAACAAAAGTTTCTATTGGATTTTCTAAGAATGCTTCGTACTGTACCTCTGTAACAACATCAGCAAGAGTATAGTTCTCTACATCTGCGTTCTCTACAGCTCTCTCTACATATTCTTCTACTGCTTCTGCTACGACTTCATCTTCTTTGACAGCTTCAGCTATTATCTCAACATCTTCTGTTTCTACTTGTAATACTTCAGCAACAACTTCTACTTGTTCCTCTGTAAGTTCTTCTATCTCCTCAATAGCTTCTTCAACTACTGCTTGAACTATCTCTTGTACTTCTTCTGATACCTGGTCTAAGTTCTGTACACCAATATCATTAACTTCTTCTAGGACTTCTGATGCTTCTTCGTTGGTAAGCTCTTGTACATACTCTTGTATAGCTTCTTCTTTTGCTTCTTCATACTCAACTAACTCCTCTTCTGTAAATTCCTCTATCTCTTCTTCAGTTGCTATCTCTATCTCTATAACAATAACTTCTTCTATCTCTGCAACTTCTACTTGTAGTTCCTCTTCAGTTAATTCTACAACTTCTTCTACATTAAATATATCAGTTATAGATTCTATAATATCTACAGGTTCTTCTTCAACATCTTCCTGTATTGGCTCAACCAAAATCTCCTCATCTTGAAGTTCATCTTCTGTGATGGGGTCATCTCCAGGTATCTCTTTGTCCAACTCATCTTCTATTTCCTCTATAATTTCTTCTTCAATTATTATAACTACAATATCATCTGGTATATCAAGTATTATTTCTTCTTCAATAATCTCTATGATTTGTATAGTATCTTCTATCTCTTGAATAACATCTACGAACTCTTGTATTTCTTCTTCAGATAAATCATCAAGAATAATTACACTATCCTCTAACTCTTCAAGTATAAGTAATTCTTCCTCTGCTTCTATTTGTTCTTGAATTAATTTTTCTTCTTCAGCTTTTATCTCTGCTTCTATTGCAGCTATTTCTTCTTCTGTGAGTTCCTCAATGACTTCTTCCTCTGGTAGTTCCAAATCTGTAAGTCCATCCACCACCACATCCTCTTCAAATATCTCATCTTCTATCTCCTCTTCTGCGATAATATCAATAACATCATCAGGTATGTCAGAGCAGTCACCATCTTGATAACCAAACCAAACTCCACTTTCTACTGCTTCAAGGTATTCTTTAAACGATAAGGGATTGTTAGGATGTTCGCAACCATATTCATCCCACGCAAGATAAGTTGTGTTACCATCTTCCACAACATCTTCTGCTTTAGGGAGCGTTGTAGTAGTCGTAGTCGTAGTTGTAGTCGTGGTAGTAGTCGTTGATGATGTGGTAGAGCTTGTTGTCGAACTAGATGTCGTTGAAGTAGGTACATAATCATAATTATATAATACACTTTCTACTGGCGTAAAGTCGCTAGTTGTACCATTAGTATCGTGAAATGCTTTTACTTTTGCATATATCTTTTGATTATCTACAGACAAATTGTTATATAAATACTCTGCTGTAAAGTTATAGACTTGCCAGGACAATTCTTCTGTAAAACCATAGGTAGTTTGTACTGACACATCATCAGCAGTTTCAGTAAGTCCAATATAAACTATGTAGTATTCAGGTTGATTATCTTCTAAGCCATCTGATTCCTGCCAACTAACTGTAATGCTACCATCATTGTTTAATGTATTAGTTATACCATAAGGTGTTTGTGTTTCTGTGTGATACGCATAAGCAGGTGTTGTAACTAATAAGAAAGCTGCAAGTAAACTAAAAAACTTTTTCATATTTTACAAGCATCTCCACAGTCATCATCAAATTCGTGTGAAGTATCTACAAACTCTGGGTTGTCTGCAAACATATTGTCTGGAAGTACGAAGTCATCTTCCATTACATTAAGTTGTTTATCAGCACCACCAATGCAGAAATAGCTACAAGCCATCCACTTAATTCTTGTCTTGAAATCTTTTGATTAACCTTTTCGTGTAACTCATCTATGCGTTTGTTTATATCTTGTTGCCCTTCCAATATTAGAGTAAGCATTTCTTTCTGTGTAAATCCATTTCCATTTTGCATTAGGGTAAATCATCTTCCTTAAATGTAATCCAATCCCAATCAGTTTTATTTGGTGATTGATAGTTAGCTATTCTTTTAAGATAGAAACTAAAATCTTTTAAAAAATAACCAAAGATAAAGCCTATTACATATTCCATAATACGATTGTATCATAGGATTTTTTATTCAGGTTTAGGGTTGTCTGATTTAACCTTTGCTATGTGGTCTTTCCAAGTAGTTGTTCCATTAACGCTATCCCAATACTGCATATCTAGTTGGTCTTGTAGAGAACCATAAGCAATTTTTCTATTTTTAATAACTTGCAATTCTGTAATCTTTGCATTTACTTCTTCTTCTGTGGGCATAGTTGCTGTGTCATCATTAAGTTTTAAATTAGAATATACCTCTCCATTTTTTAAGTCAATCCAACCATACCATTGATGTTTGTCAGTATTAAAATGTGCTAGTGCATCTTGTAAATTAGCCATTATGTTTCACTTACTTTCATAAAAGTAACCCAACTTTTATTTGCACTTGCAGAACCTTGTATTCTAGGACTACCTAAATCTTCATTATAATTAAACTTTACTTTATCATTACTGACATTTGTTACATCTAACAATGCTTCACATTTAGGAGAAGCACCATTGTAATCAGTAGTTCCACCAAAAGCTGCTGAACTTATAGTAGAGTATGTAGAATTATCATCTGTAGCTTTTATTGATATAGAAGCTGCTGCATTACCAGATGAAGCCATTTGAAAACCTGCTGTAAAATGTACTAAATAAAATCCTGTTTCTACAAAACTAAATATACCAGAACTTTCTGTAATTAAACTTCCATAATTAGCTTCATTTTCTGTATCATCAGCTTCAGACCAATTAGAAGTTATATCTCCAGAAGATGCTACATTTGCTGTAATTCTAAATATTGAAATTCCTTTTAAACCAGTAACTGATGGTATTGCACCATCTTTAATTAATACACCATCAATAGTTACACCATTAGCAGAAGTCTTTTCTGATATTGTATCTACTTTTATTTCACTTGCCATAATCTATCCTTTAGGGTACTTGTCTTTTACTGCTTGTCTTGCTGCTTGTAAATCTGTAAGAGTATCGCCACCATCTAGTAATGCGTGTATGCAATCTAATAAACCAGGATATTCTTTCTCTCTATTTACTTTCCAATCAGGAACTGTTATCTCTGCAATCTTTGCATTAACTTGTTCTTCAGTAGGCATTGTTGCAGTTTCATCATTAAGTTTAACATTAGAATAAACTTCTCCATCTTCTAAATTTTTCCAACCATACCATTGATGCTTGTCTGTATTGAAATGAGCTAATGCTTTTTGTAAATTTGGCATTATGTATCTCCTAATCTAATAAATTTCATACAAGTTCTTTTTTTACCATTTCCTGTATCTCCATAAATATAGTTAGAACTATTTAAATTATTTGTATTGTATCTTATTTTATCATTTGATGTATTTGTTACATCTATAATAGTTGACATTGTTTGAGTAAAACCTGTTCCACCTGCATTTGCTCTTTCTCCAAAATATAACTCATCTTTTAATTGTTCAGATGAAAAATTATCATCAGAAACATACAACAAAACTTCAGGGAACGCAGCAGATGTAGTTTCTCCTGATGCTTGAAACATTACTAACCACATACCTGTACTAGGAAATGTCCATATACCTGAACTAAAAGACATACCACTTCCTTTGTAAGCAGGTTGTAAAGTTCCAGTAACTCTTGACACATTAGCAGATATTACTCCATCTGAATTTATGTCTGCATTTAATGACCATTCATCAAAATCTGTAATACCATTAGTAGTAGCAAGTGTTGCTGTTTCATTAGGAATAGTAATTGTCTTGTCTGAACCTAACGAACCTGCGTTAGTTAATATGGTATAGTTACCACTTCCATCATCTATCTTTATACTACCTGGCATATCTATCCTTTAGGGTTGTCATCTTTTACTTGTTTAATTGCAAGAAACCAAGTTCCTGTCTTAGCATCTGCACCAAATTTTCCATCATCAATATCGTGCCACAATTTATCTAATTGTACAGCAACATCTCCATATCCAAATCTTCTTGTATATAATATTTCTTCTTCTGCGTTTTCAAATTCTCTAGTCATTATGTATCTCCTAGTCTAATAAATGAAACTGTTGTATGAGATGAACTAGATGAACCTCTTAATGTTGCACTACCCTCATCATAAAATCTAAAATAAACTTTGTAATTAGAAGTATCTTGTATATCTAATATAGAAGATAATTGTGGTTCTCCAACATCATAGTTTGTTTGTGCTTGTGAGTTTGCATTTTGTATTAAAGTCCAAGCACCACCATTATTAACTGTTCCATAAAGATATATATACCCACCTGAATAAGCTGAAAAAGCTATATTTGCTTTCATTTGCACTAGCCATATTCCTGTTGATGGAAATGTCCAATGTCCTGATGAACTATCAACGCTCATACCTGTTCCTACTTTTGCACCTGTCATACCTGATATTGCATCATTTCTATCAAAGTTAGAACCTGGTATAGGGTTTGCAGATGCAGTTAAAGATGAACTTAATCTAAAATTGTCTGCTTCTGTAATACCTTGTGTAATAGCACTAACATCTACGCCATCTACATTACCATCTTTAATTAAAACACCATCAATGGTTACACCATTTGCACCTGTATATTCATTGATTGTGTTTACTTGTATTTCACTCATAGTATCACCATAGTACCAGCATTTGTTACTGTACCTGTTATTGTAATAGGTCCTGCGAGAACTGTACCCTCTGTTGCAGCTACTGTAAATGTAGCAGATTGTGTTTGATTATGTCTAAACATTCCACCTGCTGCTGTTAATGCAACACCACCTTGATTCCAGTCAGCCATATCTGTATTGTCTAACTCGTAGTGAATACCAGAAGCAACACCATCTGTAATTGTAAAATCTGAATCTCCATCAACTAATGCGTTAGCAGAACCTGAAGCTATCTGGTCTGGATTAACTTTGTAAACTGTACCATCTGTAACATCTTCCATAATTAAGAAGTCATTAGATGTATCTACTGTAACACCTGAACCATCAGCTAAGTTAGATGGGTCAACAGTTAATGTTACATCTCCTGTTGCTGCACCTCCAGCTAAACCAGAGTTTGCATTTGTATTTACTGATGATATATCACCAGTTTCAGCAGCAGCAGCTATTGTTATTCCACCATCAGAGTTTGTAATTGTAATATTAGAACCTGCTGTAAGTGTTCCTACTGCTGGACCAGATGTACCACCAATCAGTAGTTCACCATTTCCATCCATGGCAGCAGCAGCTAATGTGTCTGTTCCTGTATCTTGTGTAATGATTACAGACTTGTCTGCAAAAGATGTAGCACCTGTACCACCACTAGCTACAGTTAATGTTGCTGACAGCCCTGCAGCAGTACCAGATGTGTTCTGACTTCCTGCTGTATTAACACCAGGTAAATCAATGTTACCTGTTCCATCAAAAGATACGCCACCAATATTTCTTGCAGTTGCTAAAGCTGTAGCAGTTGCTGCATTACCTGTAGTAGCTGCATTTATTGTTGCAGGTAAACTAAATGTAACTGTGTCTGTAGCACTTACTGCTACTGTTACTTCATCAGCAGTACCAGTAAATGTTATTGTGTTACCATCACTAATTGTTTGTGATGTAGAGCCATCTGATATTGTAAAGCTATTCATATTACCAACACCAGTTCCAGTTAAGAAAGCAGCTCTAGTTTGTTTCTTTAATCCACTAGCTGTGTCATCATAAATAATAATTAAGTCATCATTGTCAGCAGTTCCCTCATTACTTAAATTAGGAATATCTACAGCAAATGTATTAGCAGATAAACTAAGTCCATCTCCTGCAACATTACCACTTGTGTTTATAGATATAACAGAATCTCCACCCATTAAAGAGTGTGATGTACAGTAGTAATAAAGATTATCAGCAGTAGCAGCATTAACAACTATCTGTGTATAACCACCTGCAGAACCAGCAGAACCAACAACTGTTACCCCTGTTGTATATGCAGAACCACTAGCGTGTGTACCATTTTTAGTTGTAGATAATCTAAGTGGATGACCAGAGTTAGAGCCATCTGATTGGTCAAATCTATATGTTACACCAGGTACAAGTTGTACATTAGCTGATAACTCACCATCTAAATAGTATCTGTTACCAGAACCTGGGTTAGCAACTGTAACTGCAAACTCTACTATTGCTGTGTTGCTTTCTAAACTTAAAACTTTGTTAGTAAGAGTTTGTGCATCATCTAAATCTACAAGTGTTGCATCTGATACAGCAGTATTAAGTTGAGCAAGTGTTGTTGTAAGAGTGTTATTCGCTAAATCAACAGATTTGTTTGTAAGTGTATCTGTAGAGCTTTCTGTTACAACTGTAGAATCTATAGCAATACTTATTTCATTACCACTTGCTGTAGTATCAATACCTGTACCACCTGCAATATCTAATGTTTCAGAATCTAAATCAATAGATATTGGTCCACCACTATCTGCTGTCACATCTAAATCTTCAGCAGTAATCTGTGTATCTACATAAGTCTTAACAGCTTTTGCAGAAGGTAATGTTGTATCTGTACCAGCAGTAGATGATAAGTCTGTATCTAATACACCAGACTTTAAGTTATCTACTTCTAAGTTAGATATTGTATTGTTATCTGCATCTATTGTTTTATTTGTAAGTGTGTCTGTAGAACTGTTAGTAGGTAACTCATCTACTCTGTCATTTAAATCTTCTATGTGTTGTTGTAATGGTGACATACGAACTACAGAACCTGAAGCGTGTGATAATCCTGAATTTGCTGCTGAACCTGTTAAATATCTATTATTAATAGCAGATATTGTTAATGTTTTTGTACCTACATTGATACTGCTAACAAGTACAACCTCTCTATTTGTTGCACTATCAGGATTTAAAACTAAATAACAAGGAGCTGTAAGTGTATTAGAAGCAGAATCTACAACAGAGTTTACTGTTATAGTTAAATCAGATGCACCAATAGTACCTGTTAAAGTTGTTTCAAACGCATTTAATAAGTTAGTTTCTTGTGCTGTCATTCTATCCTAATCTACCTACTCCTAATAGTTCTATTCCTAATCCTACTCCAGATGTTGAAGTTTGTACTACTTTGCTACCTCTAAATCTTACCAAACAATACATTGTTACAGACCCTCTAGGACTAATTTCTTCTATAGGACTACTAACATTTTCTATTATACCTCTTAATAATGTATCTGGTCTAAATATCTCTAATTGCACATTCTTACCTTCTCTGTTACGAAGTGCCTGATATACTAAATCTCCTTGACCTTGTACTCTTAATGCTTTTCTAAATGGTCTTTCTATTTGGTCAGATATATTTATAGGCATATCTACTACTAAGTCATTAACAAGCTGGAAACCTCTAATAGCAAAAGATAACATCTGTGGTGTTTGTGTAACATCATCTGTATTTATTTCAATCTTTCCTGTTATCCATCTACCATCTACAAGTGTCATAACTTCTTCTTCTCCACCTGTACCAGAAAATATAGATACTTGTTCTGACCAAGTAGCAGCAGTAGGACTATTTATATCAGCAGCAATAGTAGATGTAAATAGTTTTACAGAACCTGAAGTAACTACATTAGTATTTACCTTTGCACCTACCCATTGTTTTTTCTCTGATGTAAAGAAATCTGCAAGTGGTGTAATAACATAACCTGTTGATACATAGTTTGTACTCTCTCTATATAATCCACCACCTGATACTGTTGCAAACAATCTATCAGAGAATACTGCTATACCTTCTACTATGCCACTTTCTGCAAACTCTAAATCTCTAGCTATACCACCTGTTGGTAGATAATATCGCCACAGATTTGTCTTACTTGCACTATCAATTATTCCTACAAAAATACTGTCTCTCGTAGATATTAGTCTGTAAGGTGCTTGATTAAGTGTTGTTGTTCCATCTCCCCATTGTTTTATTAACTGTGCATTTACAAGTACATATAGATTGTTAGCATTTGTAATCTCTGCTCTGTACAATCTGCCTATCTTTCCACTAGCTGTGTTCTGATATGTACCATAAAATATTAAACCCTGTGCTGCATCTATTGCATTAGGTACTTCACCCTCTACAAATGTCTGTCCTTTAAGTGTTAATGTTGATGACTCATCTGCAAAAGAATATATATAACCATCATCTGCACAAGCTAACACTACTGCACCACCATCTGCTACATCTGTCCAAGAGCTACCACTAGGTAATGCTTTCATTGTTGGAGGACTTGATGTTGCAGCTACTTCGTGTAACTCTCCATTAGTAGCACTAGCAACTAATCTACCTTTCATAGACCACAACTTATCAAATGTCTTGTGTGTATTGTAAGTTGCATAACTACCTGCACTATTTCTTACATAAATATCTCCATTAGCAACTAGATATAATTTAGTTCCAAGTACAGCCATACCAGTAATATTGTTACCAGCACTAGGTGTACCATCATCAGCTACAGAACCAGTTAAAGGTGTTGCTACTTTTTTAAGTACAGCTCCATCTGCATAAAATATTTCTCCACCAAGTTCTTGCATATACAAGTTAGTGCCAGTTGTTGTCTGTACTTCATCTGTATCGTGTAACAAAGATATGTTATATTCTTGTCCTACAGCTTTACCACTAAATACATCAACACCCTTACTATCCCAATACCTTTGAAAATCATTTTCTCCTGCATTTCTTTTATGTGCTTTATCTAAACCACTACCACCTGCAAAGTCTGTTCTTGAAAATATCTGACCAAACTCCTGTTGGAAATCCTCTGGTGTTTCTGATGTCTGTATTGCTTGTGCCTGTAGTGGAGCAGTATTTATATTCATCTGCCTACCAGGACCTACAGCAAATCTAAGAAATAAATCATCTAAGTTAGCTTCAAAGCCTTGTGCTTCTGGTGCGTTTGTGTTAGCAGGTGATGGTAATACAGCCATTATGCACTATAGTTTATGTTCATAATTGATACAGGAGCAGGATATAAAGAACGCAAGTTCCCTCTTGCTTCATCTATCAACAATGACCTAAGCCTAAGTAGTGCATTTCTAAGTCTTTCTCCTGAGCCTACTGGATAACTGTCAGCAGCTAGTTTTTCTGTAATAAATTCTTGTGTTGAGGCATCTATATCTGTAGCACCTATAATGTCTGCTACAGCACCAACCATAACTATCTGTTCATACTCAGCAGCAACTAAACATACAGATTCTATGTCTGATGTTTCATCTGTTGGTCTAACAAATTTTCTTTTAACAACTAAATGTACTGTTTTACCATTTGAAGTATTAAAAAACTGTACTGCTGTGTTTGTACTTGATGGTGGAAAATCTCTAAGTAACTGTATTCCAGCAGATGTGTACTGGTCACCTGTTGCATTTTGTACATAAGAAGTAAGTACCTCTACAGTTGATGCAGGAACTTCCTGGTATGTGCTGTTAGATGTAACATTTGTTGTAGTTACATTATATAAACTTGGATATAATCTTGATATGTTATCTGATACTGCATCATATACAGACTTACGAGGAAAGGTTGGGTTAATAAAAATATTAGTTTTATCAGCGTGTGTTGCTGCATCTGTACCTGAGTAACCTCTTGATACAGTTAATGTTCTAGTAGATGTATTAGCTGCTGTAACAAGCATAAGCTCTTGTCCTACTTCAACTAATGCTCCATTACCTAATAAGTTTTCTTCTTCAGATGAAAATAATCCTGACTCATAAGTCAATGAGGTAACTGAATTATTTATACCTCCATCTAAACGAGAAAACGCAGATAAATCATCTGGCTTGTTTAAAAAATCTCTATAAATTCTATCTATAAGTGTGCTTACTGCTGCCATATATCCTCTATGTTACTAGAGGGAGAAGTATTTATCTCCCTCTAATAAATATACTATCTAATTCCTAATTAGGAAGTAGCTAGTGATGTAATTTTGCCGTGGAATTGCTCTGGACCATATTCTAATCCAACTTCACCATAGATTTGGAACTTATAAGCTGAACCAGTTTGTGCAAGTGGTTCTGCGAAGAAGTGTCCTTTTCCAGGGATGTCTAAGAATACAGGCTTACAATATGCAAGGTCAACGCAAATTAAATCTTCAGCTGGTAAGTGTCTGCTATAGACAATACCTACTTCACCAAAGTCAGTTTCTATAGTGTTGATATTAACACCACCATAGTTTCTATCTCTTGGTGCAAGTGCTAAAGCACTTGAATAAATTGAAGATAGTTTTTGCTTTTGGAAAGCGTTAGCCATAATTACAGGTTGCTCAAATGGAGCTCCTGAATCTGCCATAGCTTTCATCAAAGCATTTACTTTTGCTTGGTCAAGAGCTGCGTTACCACCAGCTACTTCGTTAGTAGCGATAGCTGAAAGCATACCTCTTGTTTTTCTTGCTGTTCCTACATTTGTGTCAGCTACATAAGAACCTCTAACGAATGAGAACTCAATGTCTCTGGCTGCTCTTTTCATAGCCATATCTAATTGGAAAGACAATTCATCTTGAACTGGCTGATTTCCAATAATAGATTCTCCATTAAGGTTTCCTGTTGCTGCTTGTTTTGTGTAAGAAACATGTACACCATATTGCATGATTTGAGTAACATTTGTTACTTCGCTTCTGCTTCTCTCTGCGAAAGTTGCATCTGCACCTTCAGCTACTACTGTTTGAGCTGCTGTTGCATTGTCAACTGTTTGCCAGGTGAACTGTTTAGAGGTAACTGATTTACCTCCAGTCATTCCACCAATTGCAGAAAGGAAAGGTGTATCGTTTGGAGTTATATTAAATAACTCACCCACATAATTGGGGAGGTCATAAGAGTCTCCCAATCCTGATACTGCACCCATTTTAAATCTCCTTTACTATTTTTGGGTTAATGCTCTTAGTTTGTCTGCTTTGAGATTTGAAGCTGTTTGCCAATCACCATCTTGTTGAGCTTGTGCAATTTGGTCATCAATGCCTACAGGTTCTACTGGTACTGATGCTTCAATTACAGTATCTAAACTTTCCTGGCTACTTACTACTCTTGCTTTTTGTGCAGCTTGTGGGTCAACTTCAGTAGGGGTTTCTGAGCCCCAGCCGTAGTTTTCCTGAGCAAACTGTTGTATAGCTTCAGGTTGTAATTCACCTTTGTACAAGTCTTTTAATGCTTTACCTTGTCCAGAAACAGGGTCAAAACCTGCATCTTTGATAGCGTTTGCTACCTGTACAGATTTATACTCTTTCTCAACAACTTCAAGCTCTTTGATGCGTTCTCGCATCTGCTTGATAGCATTATTATCTTGTCCTTCTTCTACTGTTTCGTTCATCTCGTTTTCCATTGTTATCTCCTACTCCAAGTTTCTACTAACTGCATTATCCTTGGGAATATAATGCGATAGGCGACAAATTAAAATAATGAATAACTTGAATTGTCAGCCACTTCTGGGCTATTCAGATACTAGGCGAATTGTAATACGCAGCTTACACGCCAGTTATAAGCTGGAGGTGCAGAGTCAATTTATATTCGCAGACTACCACTATGCGATAATTTTATTATACCACTATATATAGTATGTCAAGTTTATTCTTCTACTAAACCTAGTACCCTACGACCTCTTCTAGCAGGTCCAGTTATGGGTGAAAAAGTACTTGCTTCTTCTGACTCTAATCTTCTAATTTCTTCTCTCTCTTCAGCAGATGCAAAGACTTGTGCTTCAACAAATTCTTCAATATCAAAACCTTCTCTTTCAGATAATCCTGATGCTGTTAATTGTCCTTCTGCAACTTCTTCATCTGCTCCTCTAAATCTTCTTGTTAATGCAGCTAATCTTGGAACTTCTGTTTCTGCTGCTGCAAATAATTGTCTTGCCTGTCCTTGTGTTAATCCTGCTCTTTCTAATGCTTGAACTTCATCTGGACTTAAATCAAAACCTCTAGATGCTGCCTCTCCACCAATTTGTGCTTGTGTTATTCTTCCTTCTAATATTGCTTCACCTACTGTTGGGTCTATAATTGATGCAAATATTTGATTGTCAGTTAGATTCATACCAAAGTTTGTTCTGTAATATTCTTTAACTGCTGGAATATTTTCTGTTATTCCTGACCTTGCTGCTTCTACTCTTGCTCTAAATTCATTAGGAGCAATTCCTTTTTCTATTAAAGTACCAAATGTGTCTTGAAAGTATTCAGGATTTAAACCATAATCTTCTACAGTTAAGCCATAGCTTTCTTTTACTGCTGCATAATCTTGTTCACTAAGCCTTACAGTTCCATCTTCTCTTGTATTTTTAGGAAATACTTGTGCATACTCTGGACTTTTTCTTACTTCTGCTATAGCTATATCATTACTTTGAGTTTGAGAAAATGCGTTTACATATATCTGAATTAAAGATTCTGGTAACCATGGTAACAATGCTCTAGCTTCTCTTAAAAATTCATCCATTATACTATTCTCCTAACTCCTCCACCACCAAATTGACCTACCATGCTAGATAAAACTTCGTTCTTTATCTTTTCTGAACCACCATCTTTTAATCCTTCTTTATATAACATTTCAGTTGCTTTACTTATATCATTACTTTTAACAACATTTTGAAATAATGTAGAACTTTCATCTAATGTTCCACCCCAAGTATTTGTAGTAAAACCTCTCCAAGGTGTTGCCATTTCTTCGTAGGTTAAACCTTCTATGTAACTTTCTCCAAACAAACCTTGTAACATATTCATCATTTTTTCTCTTATATTAATTTCTGCATCTGGGTCATTTCTAATCATACCTGCCCATGTTTGTAGTTGAGAGTCTGATATATTTGCACCAAATACTGGTCCTAATATTTCTTTAGAAAGTCTTTTAATTTGTGATTCTCCTGCTCTAGTTGTATCGTAATCTACTTCTCCAGATGTAATAAAATTATCTAACTCTGTATCTAAATTTGCTTCTAATGTAGGGTCTGATAATATTTCTATTTGGTCTGCTACAAAAGGTTCTGACCATAAACCAGTAGTAAATTTTTCTGATACCCAATTAATTAATTCATCAGATGGATTATTAATACCTGATTGTTCCATTAAATTTTTTATAGCTAATCTATCGTTCTCTATTTTATTTTGTGCATCAGCAGTTAAAACACCTGTAAAATCTGTTGTATCAGATTGTGCTAATAGTAACCAATCTCTTTCTGCTTGTGTATGTGTTCTCCACCATTCAGTAGATTGCCATTCTGCATCAGTTACTGTTCTTCCTTCTAATGTGGCTTCTGCTAATAATTCAACCATTTGTGCATCATTTAACCATGGTCTTATTTTTGATTCTTTAGCAACAGTATCTACGAAAGAAACCCAAGGACTTTGACTAGGGTCATATATGTTTGGGTCTGCTAACTCTAAAGAATCACCAAATCTTACTGAACTATTCCACTGTTCAGATGTAGGACTTTTAATACTTTCTTGTATTGCAGGAAATTCAACAGGACCAAATAAATTTTCTAAATCTTGCAAACTAGAATCATAATATATTGGAGTTCCTGTTCCTGGAATAAAATATACTATATAATAATTTCCATCTACATTCCAAAATTCTGCACCTGTAGGAATAGGCATATTTCTTTTAGCCATACCACTGAAACTTGTTGAACCAACACCAAATGATGTATCTATAGGTTCATTACCAGTAGGTATTCCACCATCTGGTCCATATAAATTTAAAGTAGACAAATCTACATCAGGATTTACTAATGTGTCTCCTGCACTTTCTTTTTCTTTATACTCTTCAGCAATAGTTTTACCTGATGCTTGTACCTGTGTATCTATAATTTCTTGTGTAATAACACCAGCACTTCCTACATCTTGCCAGTAACTACCATTAAAAGGTCCACCTTGTCTTTGTGCTGTATAATAATCAAACTCTGCTTGTGAATTAACAAATACTCTATTTTCTTCTTCATCCTGAAGTATTCTTCTTTCAAAACCTGGGTCAGCTACAAATACATAATCAGCCATATTACCTCTTTAAACTTTCTGATATTGCTTTTAACATACCAGAGTATATTTCAGCAATTTTTTGTTTCTCTTTACTATCATACTCTACTTTTACTGGTTTATCTTTAGCTTTATAGCTAATAGAATTTCTACCAAACAATTCTTTTTCTTTAGCTGTTCTAGGATTATCAATAAATGCGTTAGCTAAATTATTATACAAGTCAGTCCATACCATATTAATTTCGCTGTTGTCAACTTTTGGCTCTTTAGTAATAACAGGTAAAGAACTAGGCATAGATGTTGTAGAAGTTTTTGAAATTTGCATATTAGTATCTATCTCTGTTGAATTTATTTCTTGTTGTTCTTTTGCTAAAAACATATTTAACTCTTTAACTTTTCTATCTGCTAAACCAGGAAATTGCTTTAAAGAGTTTGTTATAGTTTTATTCCACTCTTCTCTAATTTTTTCTTCATCTCTACTAGCTATAGCTCTCCACAAACCACCTCTACTCATTTTTTTTGGTCTGTTCATTGTGGCAAAAACCATACCATCAAATTGAGGTTGAGTTAATTCAACATCAAATGTTTTCATTCTGTTGTTTACAATATCTACATACTGTTGTAAATCTTTAATAAGTATTTCTTTTGCTTCTTCTTTAGTAACAGTGTCACCAATTTTAATTGTGTCATCATCATTTCTAGCAGCATTAGTGTGACCATAACCTATTGTTAAAGTGCCTATTATTTTATCTCCAGGTTTTAAAACATAATCTGGTCTTGCATCATCATAAGCTGTATCTTTAAATACTTCTTCATCTTGTATTATGACTATTGCTGGAGGTGATACTTCCATTTAACCACCAAGTGCTTTTAAACGCATAATTGATTGTCCTATGTTTCCTGCATTTCTTCTTGCTCTACCAACATCTTGTTGTCTAGCAAGTACACCTTCAAAATCTCCTGTTATTCTTTCTTGTAATCTTGATACTGCATCTACTTCTTCTGGTATAGGCTCTATAATTTGTTCTGTTTCTAATGTCTCTATTGGTCTTTCAGACAAAGGTTCAACAGTTTTTTTTCTAGTTTCTATTGTTGTAACTTCAGGTCCTTCAACAGACATTCTTGCAATAGCTTCATCAGTATAAAATTCTTTTTCTTCTAATTCTTTTAATACTAATTCGTAATAGTTTCTTTCTTTTTTTGTAGCTTTTTTGCCTATAGAATTAAATATTGCATCTACTGTTTGTAGTCTTGTAGCTTTATCACTTTCTCTATATTGTTTTGGTATATAAATCTCTTCACCAGGATTTAATAATTCTAAATCTATTGCTGTGTCATAACCAACACCTGTAGAAAAATTAGATGCTGTCATAGCTTTTATTAAAGCATTTCTTGTTTCCCTACCTGCTCTTCCATATTCCTGAGTATAATTTTCCATAGACAACCATTGTGTTCTAACTAATCTATCTTGTAATGTTCTTAACAATTTAGGAGTTTCAATTAATTTATCTAATACTATGTCCTCATCTCCTGGGTAGTACCAATTACCTTGTGGATTTAAACCTTGTAGATAAACATTAACATCTTGAAATTTTGGTGTACCATCTTCGTTTTTTTGTCCTGTATTTATTAATGAAGGATAACCAAAAGGAGAAGTAGATGTGTAATTTACTCCACCACCTAATACAATATCTTGACCTGCTTTGCCTTCCTCTTCAATTGCACCTGTTATGTCTACTGGCTCTTCTTCTTGCCAACCACTATTTAAATATGTTTCTAATTCTGATTTTTCAATTTGTATATTAACTACACTTCCATCTTCTTTTATTTTATAAATTGTTATCATACTTTCCTCATTATGGCGTATATTGATATTCTACTGTGGATAAGAACTTTGTTCTATATATTCCTGCAAAGTCTGGGTATTCTTCTACAACTTGTGCTCCCCAGTTAAATAAGTAATCACGCATAGCTTGTGCTGATTCTTGTCTTCCTAAATATTCTATAGCTTCATTTTCTGGTTTTAATACTTCTACACCTCTTGGTGTAACTTTTTTCTTTTCATTTTGTATTTTTTCTATCATATACATAAAACCAACATTTTTATCATCACCATATAAAAACTTTTGCAATCCTTTTCCTGATTCAGTAGTAAGTATAAGCTCATCATTAGCTGCTTTCTTTAGTTCTTCAAATACAACATATCTACTTACTGGTTCTGTTTTAGGTAAATCTCTTGCATCTGTACCAAGTGGTACTACTTCTAATAGATTTGCTTTTATTAATGATAGTTCAGCTTGTGCATCTTTTTCTGATATTCTGTTTTCTGCTCTAGCTTCTCTAATAGGTTTAGATTGATAGTTAAACATTATTCTAAAAAATGTTTCTTGTGCTCTTTCTATTTTTTCATCTAATGATAATGTTATTCTTTGTCCTTCATCTACTTGATTATAAAAAGAGTTAACATCTAATAAATCATACTCATAAACATTTGGTGCAAATAATGGAAATGTATATTCATACTCTTTTGCTTTTTCAGGATGTGCATTAAACCATTCAACTTCTTCTTCTGTTGATGGCAAACTAATACCTAATGTTGTTGTGTTTCCTTGCACTAAATATACAGCAGTATATACAGCATCCATATCTTCTGGTGTGCCACCAATTAATGATGCAATTGTTTGATACGCTAAATACTCTTCTCCTGGTTCTACTTGATTAATAACTTGTCTAAACAATGCAGTTATAACTGTGTTGGTAAAGTAATCATCATCATATTTACCAAACTCGTAATCAGCAGGCATTAAGGCTTCTAATACTTCTATAAGGTTTTCTTTATCTAAAAAATCTGCTTGTTCTGCAAGTCTATCACTAAGTTGTAATTTATATGCTGCTTCTAATCTAGGAGAAGAAGGAGCTATACCTTTAGCCATACTTTCAAATACATTCATTCTTGAAGCTAAATCTATAACATCTTTTTCAAATAAAACTCTACCTTCATCTGTTCTTGGGTCATAAGGCAAATATCCTTCAAACCATGCTTTAGTCATAATTTTAGATGCGTTATCAACATCATTAGCCCAAGCCATATCATCTAAACCACCTTTTGTTCCTGTATTGTATGCTTGTTGCATATACACAGGAAACTGTCCAATAGTTGCACCTTCTAATCCAGGGTCACCTAATCCATAAGGAAATATTGTATCTTCAATTTTTTGTGTCCATTGTGAGTCTGGCATAAATCGTTTCATAAATTTGTAAGAATATTTTGCAATTGGACCTAAACCTGGTATTGGTGATTGAGTAAACAAGTTAGCACCTTGTACAGGTGATGACAATCTTAATTGAACATCTTCTTCAAAACCTGTCAAATCTCTATCTTCTATTCCATATACATACTCTGTTAAGTCAGTAGGAGCAGTAACATAAAACTTTTCTCCTGATACAGGGTCTGTATAAAAGAAACCATTGTTAGTACCTCTGTCTGTTGCTAGTTGTATTTTTCTAAGTCCTGCTGGATTTTTTGTTAACAATCTTGGATAGTTTAATATAATTTCTTTCCAAGGTTCTAAGAAAGGAAATACTAATCGTAATGCTTCAGCAACATATCCTTTTTGGTTTAAGTTATATAACAATCTATTGTGCATTTCTAATGAATACATTTTTGCAGAATCATTAATTTCATCTATAGATAATCTCATATTTTCTGGTATTTTTTTAATTGCTTTTTCTATAGAACCATGTTTTTTTATAGCTGCATTTTTACCAGCAATATACAGTTGAGCAACTTCTTCAGGAACTTTTGATTGTTTTATCAAATCATCAAAATGTTTTACAGATTTTAAATCTCCAAATGGTAATTGTGATGCAACATTTTGCCAATAGTATTGAGTGAATGTTGGTATTCTTTGTAGTTCTGCATCAGGCAACTCTCCAAGGGTGTACCATAAATACTGAGAAACTTTATTAAAACCTTCAAATGTTTTACTTTTTATTTGTGGATTAGTTATCCAATCAGGTGCTGATAAAACATCTGGTGCTATATCGTATTTATCAGATAAAAATTGTCTTATTAAATTTTGGTTAGCTGGTGTCCATCTGTCAAAATCATTAAATGTAATAACCTTTCCTTGGTAATTTAATTGTCTATTTGCTATTAAAGCAAGTAATTCTTCATCACCTTTTGTTAAGTCCATAATCCATTGAACATAATCATCTACATATTTTTCTGCATCATCAAGTTTTACATAAGGATTCATTGGGTTACCATCAAAATCATATCTTGTATCATTCAATTGATTTCTAATTTTTGCAAGTGAACCATTCCAAAAACTTTGTTTTGTTTTTACTAAATCAGAACCATCTAATAATTCTTTAGCTATTGATTGAGCTAAATCGCTTTCTATTGGCCATCTTAAATTAAGTTGCCATGATGAAACATAATTTTCTTTTTTAGTTCCACCCTTTATAACTCTTTTCCAACTTTGTTGTGCAAATTGTTTTTGTGCTTGTTTACCAAATACATTTGTAGGCCTATCAGCAACTATACCTCTAACTATTTCATCATAAGCTCTTTTGCTAGGTCTAATACCTTTTCTAAAATCTTGACCTAATATATCATTGTAATAATTAGAAAAAGCCCAAGTAGAAATAGGATTTTCTATCCAGTTATCTAATCCATCTAATCCCATTCTAAATTGACCTTCACCAAATAGTCTAAGTGGCCATGCAATTCTTGTAATTAATTGAGCTCCTGTCCATAATTTTTGAGCTGGCCACAATACATCATCAATAAAGTTTCTTGATGTTTCAGGTACAAAACTTACCAACATATCTACTTTTGGCACTACATTTTTTAATAAACTTTCTACAGGTAATTTTATTTTTGATGTTTCAGGCAAATCATCTATGTAATTTTTTGCAAGATTTACTAACTTAGTTTTACCAACATCAATGTTTGTGTATTTTTCAACTGTTGATAATGCTCTTCTTATATCTAATGGTTTTCCTAATGACCATAATTCATCAAAGTGTTGTCCAATATCAAATGGAGTAGGCATATCTATTGGCTTGCCATCTGGTCCAGGAATACTTCTCATACCTTTAAAAACTTTTTCTATTGGTTGTAAACCACCACCTTCTGTTTTTCCTAAACTTGCCCAATAAGAACGAACATCATACTTATTAGTTCCTGATATTTTTATTTTTCCTTGTAACTCATCAAAGTAGTCATCTATTTTAGATATTGTTTTACTAGAAAAACCTTCTGACTTCATTAATATTTTTACTTGTTCTGGTAATTTTTCAAATAATATTCTTGACATTTCTGGTCTATTACCTATTACAGATTTTTCTGCAAACTCTATAGATAATTGATTAGCAATATTTTTTGGTATTTTAAATTCTACTAACCATTGGTTAAATACTTTTACAGAATCTGTTGCATTATCATAAGCAGCTCCTGAATCAGGTGTCCATTCACCAAACTTAGAGTAAGGAGCTTTATCCCCTTTTCTTGCAGTCATTAACGCATCTACTAAATTTTTGTTGTAACCTAAACTATTCTTTGACCTTATAAGTGCAGGTATTCCAAGTCCTTGATTTTGTATTACAAAACCTTGCATAAGATTTTTTACTTCATCTATATTTTTAGTTTTTACTAAATTAAGTGCTAGCTCTGGGTCTTTAACTGCATCAAATATTTTTTTAAAATCATTTGATTCTGCAAACGCTGTTAGAAATCCTTCTGATTTAGGACTATTTAAAAAGTTATCAACAATATTAGGTATCTTTTCAAACTCTCCTGCTCTGTATGCTTTTTGTATTTTACCTTGTGTACTGTTAGCAAACTTTATACCTTTTGATATTTTAGAACCAACTAAAAATGGGTCAGTTACTAAAACTTTATAAAAATCAAAAGTTCCTGAAACTCCATTAAATAACAAAGTGTTTTGTTCTATTCCTGCAAGTTCTGCAATATACCTACCAGCAGTTATATTTTGACCTCTATATTTATAGGCTTCTTGTTCTTCTAATGCTTCAGCAACTATTCTTCCTTGTGGAAAATATCCTTCACCAAAACTTTTCCAAACTGCACCAGGGTCTTGACCCTCTCTTATTTTTTGTGCTGCTACACCTGCAGTAGATGCTCCTGCATTTTTGTAATTGTCAGCAAATGTTTTACCAATAACTTTTTTTAAACCTGTAGGTCCTTTACCTGTTAAAGCAGATAGTGTTAAACCAAAACCAGCAATTTGACCTATTCGTTCTGCTTTGTTTGCTTCATCTCTAGCAACAGCAACATCATACATAGTGACATCTGGGTCACCTGCTAATCCTCTAGCAGATAAATCTTCTGCTTTTTGTCTTTTTATCTGACCTAATTCTAAAAAAGGTTCTTCTATGGTTTCCTCTGCTGTTTTCACAAATGCTCTAACAGGTTTACCCACAGTTGCATTTGCTCCTGCACCACCAATTAATGCTAATGCTCTAAATAATCCTTTGAGTGTTCCATATACAGGTTCACTTTGATATGTTGATTTATTCCAAAATTTCATACCTTCAGGTAATTTAAATTGTTCCCCTATTGTGTTAAATACTTTTCCAAAAGAAGAATTAAACATAGCTGAATTTACTACATCATTACCCATAGTATTTGGAAATGATGGTTGTGATTTAGGTACAGCTTTGTACTGCAGTTTTAAAAGTTCTTCAAATTGTTTATTATCAAGTCCTTTT
>VMHT01179367.1_pt1 | contig 28862 bp, 43 predicted proteins | sample 4693611 | NCBI WGS metagenome assembly VMHT01 (sample SAMN12280063, study PRJNA550983) | marine metagenome | isolation source: seawater sampled from same location over 5 years 0.02-0.2 micron viral filtrate | place: USA: collected off the coast of southern California halfway between the port... ... | reverse complement strand
TGATATTAAAAAGATTGTTAAGTCCGGTCTGTTCTATCCAACGTTCATTACGGGTCTTTCGGGTAATGGTAAAACGTTTTCTGTGGAGCAGGCATGTGCTCAAACAAAACGAGAACTTATCCGTGTAAACATCACAATCGAAACAGATGAAGATGATCTTATTGGCGGTTTCCGTCTTGTCGGCGGCAACACCGTCTGGCACAATGGACCAGTCATTGAAGCACTACGACGTGGAGCAATCTTGCTCCTTGACGAAATCGACCTTGCCTCAAACAAAATCCTTTGTCTCCAATCTATTCTCGAAGGAAAAGGAATTTTCCTCAAGAAGACTGGCGAATACATTACGCCCACAGAAGGTTTCAATGTATTCGCAACCGCAAATACTAAAGGCAAAGGAAGCGAAGACGGACGATTCATTGGAACTAACGTGCTCAACGAAGCCTTTCTTGAGCGATTCCCTGTAACCTTTGAACAGTCTTATCCTTCTGCTGCTACCGAACAACGTATTCTGGAAGGTATTGCTCTGGACCTTAACATTGAGGATCGTGCTTTCTGTAAGTATCTCTGTGATTGGGCAGACATCATCCGTAAGACTTTCTATGATGGTGGGATTGAGGAGGTTATCAGTACTCGTCGTTTGGTTCATATCATCCGTGCTTACAGCATCTTTGAAGATAAGTCTAAAGCAATTCAGGTCTGTATTAACCGATTTGATGAAGAAACCAAGGCATCTTTCATGGAACTCTATGACAAAGTTGATGCTGACTTTGAGATGGTTGCCGATTCTGAAGAATCCTGATATAATTGGGGAAGGTAAGTATGCCTCCCCTGATGAATGCCTGGTCTTTACTTTATGAGGAATTGAAAATGAGTGAAAATTTTGAAGATCGATACGAAGATAGTCTTAAATCCCCGTATTGGTACGACTACGATCGTAATGATCCAAACCGCGTTAACCCCTTTGTGATTGGTACTGCTTCTTCTGACACAATCAACTTTGGAGCAGCACAACCTGTAGACCTCGGTGGAGTGATCGGTGGTCAGGATTGTATTTCATTTGACATGAATCCTGATATCAGGATTAATCCTGATGCCAAGAAAACTCCTTCAACTACTAGAGGTAGAAAGAAGTATAATGAAGATGAAATTCTTAAAGAAGTAGGAGATTATATTACTGGAACATATGGTCAACATTATTCAAATGATGGATTCCAAACTCTTGACCTTATAGAAGCATGTGGTGATGGTGAATCTTTCTGTAGATCTAATATCTTGAAGTATGCTTCTCGGTATGATAAGAAAGGCACTGCCCGACGTGACATTATGAAGATCTTGCATTATGCTGTTCTTCTGCTACACTTTAACGATAAGAACGCACAACGCGAAACCTACCCTCAATGATTATGAAACTTTCTGAGTCCACTGTTAATCTTCTGAAGAATTTCTCTTCTATCAACCAGTCTATTCTCTTCAAGGAAGGAAACAAACTGCGTTCTATTTCTGTGATGAAGAACATTCTAGCAGAGGCAACTATTTCTGAAGAGTTTCCAAAGGACTTTGGTATCTATGACCTGAATCAGTTTCTCAATGGACTGTCTCTTCACAACAGTCCTGAACTGGACTTTGAGAACAACCAGTTTGTTGTGATTAAAGAAGGCAAGATGCGTTCCAAGTATTTCTTTGCTGACGCATCCGTAATTGTTTCTCCACCAGAAAAAGAGATTACCCTTCCAACAGAGGATGTTTGCTTTCAACTGACTAGTCAGCAACTGGAGAAGTTGAAGAAGGCAGCATCCGTTTATCAACTGCCTGATATTTCCGCTATTGGTGAGAACGGTGTTGTCAAACTGGTTGCTCGCGACAAGAAGAACGATACATCTAACGACTTCTCAATTATTGTAGGCGATACTGAGGATAGTTTCATCTTTAACTTCAAAGAAGAAAACCTTAAGATTGTTCCTGGCACATATGATGTGATCGTATCTTCTAAACTTCTGTCTAAATTTACTAACCAGAATCTTGATGTCACCTATTATATTGCCCTTGAACCCGACTCGACATTCGGTTGATATATGGATGAGAGTAGTAGGTAGTGGTCTTGTTATCATTGCCTATTTTATTATTCTTCATGTTGACCTAATGACAGGAGTGGTAACACAATTTGTAGCAGACCTTATTTCAATTCCTTACTTTATTAGGACAAAATCTTGGGATGTGGTTATGATGTTATCATTCCTACTTGCGATATCGCTATCTAAATTGTTATGAACATTTTTGTAACTGATCCCAGTCCTTGGGAGTCTGCCAGGGTTCTCCCTGACAAGCACATCGTCAAGATGCCCCTAGAGACCTGTCAGATGCTTGCTATTGTATGCTCTGATAAATGGGGTCATGGATTTGGAACTCTTCCCAGAGCAGATGGCACTGCCTATGCTACTGAGAAGGGTGCTTTTCGTAATCATCCATGTACTAAATGGGCGAATGAGTTTGTAACTAACTGGCAGTGGTTACTTGCTCATGGACTTGCTATGTGTGATGAGTACACTGCTCGTTATGGTAAGGTCCACACCTGCCAGAAGACGCTTCTAGCAGCAAAGGAAATACTTCCTACCGCAGATCCACAAGGTCGTAGTGGAAAGGATACAACACCCTTTGTCTTTGCGGGACCTGATGAGTTCAAGTATGATACTTCAATATCCATCTTTGACAAATACAAGATGTATATTTCATCTAAACCATGGGTATGCGATAATTATCTTCGTATTCCTGATCGTAAACCTGAGTGGGTATGAGCGAAACAAAAACATGTCCTAGATGTGCTGAGACTAAACCTATAGAAGAGTTTGCTATTAACAACACAACTCCTAAGAAAATTTATAGGAAACGTCATTGTAAGATCTGCTATCAGAAACTCTGGGAAGAGAGAAAACTTATTCGTCAGAGTGCACCTCCTCCTCCAGCAGATTCTATTTGTCAGTGTTGTGGAAAGGAAAGCAAACTAAAGTTAGATCATATAACAGATACTCTTATCTTTCGGGGGTGGATATGTAATGAATGTAATATTGGAATTGGTCTTTTAGGTGATAGACTAGAGGGACTTCAACTAGCAATGAATTATTTGAACAAGGTGAATTATGAGTCGTAATGATTTTGTATGGGTTGAGAAGTATCGACCCAAGACTATTGAAGAGTGTATACTTCCTGACAATATCAAGAAAACCTTTCAGGATTTCCTAGATAAAGGTGAGGTCCCCAACCTGCTGTTGTCTGGACCTCCTGGATGTGGCAAGACCACTGTCGCGAAAGCATTATGCGAAGAACTTGGAGTAGACTATTATGTCATCAATGGATCCGATGAGGGACGATTCCTGGATACTGTCCGAAACAATGCGAAGAATTTCGCTTCGACCGTCTCGCTTTCGTCAACTGCAAAACACAAAGTCGTCATCATTGATGAGGCAGATAACACAACCCCAGATGTACAACTCTGCTTACGGGCGTTTACTGAGGAGTTTATTGGCAACTGCCGATTCATCTTCACCTGTAACTACAAAAACAAAATCATCGCTCCACTTCATTCCCGATGTGCAGTGGTCGAATTTGGAATTAAGGGAAAAGAAAGACAGGGACTTGCAACCCAATTCTTCAAACGTATCCAAGACATCCTCGTTTTGGAGAGAGTTGATTTTGAAGGCAAAGTCCTTGCTGAACTAATAAACAAACATTTTCCTGACTGGCGTCGTGTACTCAATGAGTTGCAACGTTATTCGGTTAGTGGTAAAATAGATTCAGGCATCCTTGCTGCGTTCAGTAATGTCAAAACAGATGATCTCTTCAGGTTCCTCAAAGAGAAGGACTTTCCCGCCACAAGGAAGTGGGTTGTTGATAATTTGGACAATGATCCTACTGTACTTCTGCGTAGCATTTATGATGCTCTTTACTCACACTTGGCAGGTCCTGGGATTGCTGCTGCTGTCCTCATTATTGCTAAGTATCAATATCAGAGTTCGTTCGTCGCGGACCAGGAAATAAATATGCTTGCTTGTTTAACTGAAATAATGGTAGAGTGTGACTTCAAATGAGTAAAAAACCTAGACAAAAGAAATCCAGATTATATTATTATTTCTGGGGAGTTGCTACCATGACTGTGGTAGTAGGACAAATTTACGTCGGTTCAGGGTACAGAGCAATGGCCGATTCAGTTACTAACCTTACAGAGAGAGTAAAATGAACGTTAAAGTATTACGAATGAACACGGGTGAAGAAATTATCTTTACTCTTATTAGTGAAGATGATGAGAGTATTGAGGTAGAACATCCTCTTGTTGCTATTCCAAATTCACAGGGTCAGGTTGGATTTGCTCCTTGGTCTACTCTTGCTAAAGAAGACGAAACCATTAAAGTTTCCAAGGAGTATGTTGTGTATGTAATTGAAGCAAGAGATGAGATCGTAGAGAACTATGAAAAGATTTTCTCTCCCCTCACAACTCCTAGTAAAAAACTAATTCTATGAGAAAAGTAATCCTTTCTTGCCTAACAATCTGTGCTGCTATCGCAGTTGCCGAACCAGCACTGGCACATAAAAGGCATGGTCATAGACCACATTACCATGATTCTCATAGACATTGCCACTATCATTCCAAAAAAGGATACTCTCATTGTCATAGGCATACCCATAATGGACCTGGTAGAGGTCATCATGGCAATAGGTGGATGCACCCTATTTGGGATCCTGAATACTTTGAATATCATTTTCACTTTAGTCATCGCAGATGAAATCTTTGAAAACTCCTCTTCGTTATCCTGGTGGTAAGAGTCGTGCCACCAAAAAGATTGGACCTTATATCCCTGATCTTCGTGATTACGACGAGTTCAGGGAACCTTTTTTAGGTGGGGGTAGTGTGTCCCTTTATGTCATCAAGAAGTATCCAGATATAAAGATATGGGTCAATGACTTGTATGAACCTCTAGTTAACTTCTGGCAGCAACTTCAACAAAATGGACATGAACTTCGTCTTCAATTGATGCAGTTAAAGTCTCGTTATCCTGAACCTCTTTCTGCAAAGGGACTATTCTTATCATCAAAGGACTATCTTGAGCACAACAATGAAGACCCTTTGTGGAGAGCAATATCTTTCTATATCATCAATAAGTGTTCTTTTTCGGGTCTAACTGAGAGTTCTTCTTTTTCTGCTCAAGCATCAGATAGTAATTTTTCAATGAAGGGTATCTTGAAACTTGAAGGATATAATCAGTTGATTAGAAATTGGGAGATAACAAATCATTCTTATGAAAAACTTCTAGATGAAGGTTCTGAGAAGACTGCGTTTGTTTATCTAGATCCTCCTTATGATATTAAAGACAACCTCTACGGAAAGAAAGGATCCATGCATAAGAGATTCGATCATGATCGGTTTGCCACTGACTGTGATGATTGCTCTATGGACTGCCTTATCAGTTACAACTCCGACCAGTTGGTTATGGACCGCTTCAAATCATGGAATGCGGCTGAGTTTGACCTTACCTACACAATGCGTTCGGTAGGCGAATACATGCGTGAGCAAAAACAACGCAAAGAACTATTGCTTTTTAATTATGGAACTGAAGGATTGGTTGAACTCAATTAATTTCTCAAAAGAGAATCTTAAAGATAATATTAATGAGTATCCACCTTACATTGTGAATCGGTGTCTGTCAGGTCACCTAGATTGTATTATGTTTGCTAATGAAATGAACCAGTATCATTTCTTAGACAAGGATATGCAATATGAATTTTATCTAAATATCTTGAGAAAGAGGAAGAGATTCTCTCCTTGGATCCGTAAGGATAAGGTCACCGACTTAGATTGTATCAAACAATACTATGGTTACAGTAATGAGAAAGCATCTCAAGCACTGAAGATTTTATCAAATGAACAGATCGAATTTATTAAACAACGACTTGACACTGGTGGTACAAAATGACACAGACAACTGAGCCGCAGGTTAATTGGTCTCAAGATAAGATGATTGAGGTCAGACTGAATGCCCCCGATGACTTTCTGAAGGTCCGAGAAACACTGACTCGTATTGGTGTTGCTTCTAGAAAAGAGAAGAAACTTTACCAATCTTGTCATATTCTACATAAGCAAGGTAAATACTATATCGTACATTTTAAGGAGTTGTTTGCTCTTGATGGCAAGTACGCTAACCTTACTGTTAACGACGTTCAGCGTAGGAACCGTATTACTCGCTTGCTTGCTGATTGGGGTCTCATTTCAGTAGTGATTGAAGATACTATTCTGGACATTGCTCCTCTGAATCAAATCAAAGTTCTCCCTTACAAAGAAAAAGGTAATTGGGCGCTAGAACAAAAATACAATATCGGCAAAAAGACAAAGACTGAAGAGAGCGAATAAATAAGACTGAGACCTTTCGTGCGGTCTCTACAAAAGTCGGAAACCCTTATAAGGAGGTACGGTTGTTACCGTATCTCCTTTTTTTGTTTTCTGCTATAAATATACTTGATTGCCTTCGGGGATCACAAAACACAAACTCGCTTTTATAGGAGCTACCATAATGAGAACACTAGCACACTACGGTGCTGCGGATCTGGATCGCTTTGTCCGCGACATCGATAAGCATTCAATTGGATTGAATGAATGGTTTGATAAGCAACTCTCCACCACGGAAGACATTAATTATCCACCATACAATCTAGTTAAAGTAAATGAGAACACTTATACTCTAGAACTAGCACTTGCTGGATTCAGTAGTAATGAAGTTAAAGCATACACTGAGTCGGGTCAACTGTTCATAGAGGCAGCAAAGGAAGATACGGTAGAACGAGAGTATGTTCATCGTGGACTTGCTCTACGCTCCTTCAAACGCGCCTGGACGCTCTCTGAAGACGTTGAGGTAAGCAATGTGGAGTTCGTTGACGGCATCCTATCTGTGGTTCTAGACCGCATTGTTCCAGAGAAACATCAGAAGAAACTCTGGTTTGGTGCAGACTAAATAATCCATATCGTCGCCGCAGGGGTGCTACTGGCAAAATCCAGTGGACATCCCTCTTTTTTTGTGCTATGATATCCCTGATAGGAGGACTGTATGACTAAGAAGTCAAAGACCAAGAAAGATAACAAAGGTCGTGAGGAAACTTGGGAATGGGAAGAAACTTCTGAAACAAAGGAAGCAATCGCTAAACTCCACAAGACGATCTATGAATTGGAACTAAACGCACCTGATTATGGAGTTGGAAAATGAATGAAGACGCAAACTGTAAGATTCTCTACATGTCTAGTGGTGTGATTTTGATCAGTCAAATTGATGAAGTGACCTCTGAATTGGGATCACCCGACTGTAAACTGACAGAACCATTCATCATTAATGCCGATGGGACTCTATCTCCGTGGTTGGTTGACCTGTCTAATCAGAATACATTTATGATTCATTCAGATAAGGTCTTGACTATCGCTGAACCAACTGGTAAACTGAAAGACAAGTACGAAGGATTGCTGAAGTGAGGTTTTACACCAACGTCCAGATGATTGGCAACAATTTTCTGTTTCGTGGATATGAGAATGGAAGAAAGGTATCATATAAAGAAGAGTTTCAACCCACACTTTATGTAAAATCAAAGAAAGATAGTAAGTGGAAAACACTTGAAGGAGATAATGTAGAACCGATTCAACCTGGGTCGGTTCGGGATTGTCGTGAGTTTTATCGTAAGTATGATGATATTGACGGATTTAAAATCTATGGTCAAGATAGATATCTTTATCAATATATCTCGGATAAGTATCCAGAGGATGAGATTAAGTTTGATATCTCAAATATCAATCTTGTAACTATTGATATTGAGGTTCAGGCAGAGCATGGATTCCCAGATCCAGAATCTTGTTCTGAAGAGATGTTGACTATCTCTATTCAAGATTACAATACTAAGAAGATTACAACCTGGGGTCGTCATCAGTATGTTCCTACACAGGCAAATGTAACTTATCATCACTTCTCGGAAGAGGTTGCGATGCTAGAAGCATTTCTCTATTGGTGGCAACAGAACACGCCTGATGTGGTTACTGGTTGGAACTGTCGTCTATACGATATACCATACATGTGTGGACGTATCACCCGAATCATGGGTGAAAAGAAGATGAAGCAACTCTCACCTTGGGGACTGGTCACCCATGAAGAGATTCAAATCTCTGGTCGTCAGTTCAATATCTTTGACCTTCAAGGTGTCGCCACCCTTGACTACCTGGAACTTTATAAGAAGTTTACTTATAAGGCACAGGAATCCTATCGTTTGGATTATATTGCCGAGGTAGAACTGGGTCAGAAGAAACTGGACCATAGTGAGTTTGATACTTTTAAAGATTTCTATCGTGGTAACTGGAAGAAGTTTGTAGACTACAACATCGTTGACGTGGAACTTGTTGACCGGATGGAAGACAAGATGAAATTGATTGAGTTGGCATTGACGATGGCATATACTGCCAAGGTAAACTACAATGACGTGATGTTCCAGGTTCGCATGTGGGACACCATCATCTACAATTATCTGAAGAAGAGGAACATCGTTATTCCTCCTAGGGATAGGTCTGATAAGAGCGAGAAGTATGCTGGAGCATATGTAAAAGAACCCAAACCAGGTAAGTATGATTGGGTCGTGTCTTTTGACCTTAACTCTCTGTATCCTCACTTGATGATGCAGTATAATATTTCACCTGAAACTTTGATTGAGGAGAAGCATCCATCAGTTACTGTTGATAAAATTCTCAATAAAGAACTTACCTTTGAGATGTATAAAGATTATGCTGTGTGTGCTAATGGTGCCATGTATAGGAAGGACATTAAGGGTTTCCTGCCTGAATTGATGGAGAAGATGTATGCTGAACGAGTCATCTTTAAGAAACGAATGCTTACTGCCAAGCAGCAGTACGAGAAGACGCCTACTGTGGCACTTGAAAAGGAAATCGCTAGATGTAACAACATTCAAATGGCGAAGAAGATTGCTCTTAATAGTGCTTATGGCGCTATCGGTAATCAATATTTCAGGTACTTTAAGTTAGCAAATGCTGAAGCAATCACGCTTTCTGGGCAAACTTCTATCCGTTGGATTGAAAATCGTGTAAATGATTACATAAATAATCTACTCAAAACTAGTAGTATCGATTATGTTATCGCATCCGATACTGATTCAATCTATATTAATTTCGGACCTCTTGTTGATAAATTTTATAGTAGTCGTATTAGCGAGACGACTAAACTTGTGGAAATCATTAACACGATCTGTGAAGACAAGTTGGAACCGTTCATCGAATCCTGTTATCAAGACCTTGCGACGTATGTAAATGCCTACGAGCAGAAGATGCAGATGAAGCGAGAGAACATCGCTGAACGTGGCATCTGGACTGCCAAGAAGCGGTATATCCTCAACGTGTGGGATAGCGAGGGTGTGCGGTATGAAGAACCTAAACTTAAGATGATGGGTATTGAGGCAGTCAAATCATCTACTCCTGCTCCCTGTAGGAAGATGATTAAAGATGCCTTACATCTAATGATGAGCGGTACAGAAGATGAAGTAATTGACTTTATTGATGCTGCCAGGGTGAAGTTTAGAAAGATGTCCCCAGAAGAGATTGCTTTTCCAAGGTCAATTTCCGATGTGAATAAGCATAAGAACCATGCTACAATCTATGGAAAAGGTTGTCCCATGCATGTTCGTGGTGCTTTACTCTATAATTACTACATAAAGGAGAAGGGATTAACAAACAAATATTCTCTTATCAATAATGGTGAGAAGATTAAGTTTGTCGCATTGAAAAAGGCAAATCCAATTAGAGAGAATGTAATATCTTTCATCTCGGATTTCCCTCATGAGTTGGGTCTTGACAAGTATATCGATTATGATTTACAATTCAACAAGGCATTTTTAGAACCTGTGAAGGTCATACTTGACGCCATTGGATGGAACGTTGAGAAAGTTGTAAACCTTGAATTATTTTTCGCATAATGGATCTCCCTATTGATGATGAAGAACTCGCTATGATTGTTAATTCTATTGATTCTGATAGTGAACTTTTTAAAAAATTAAATATTATTATGGAGATTCGTCGGGACAATCCTGGCGGACCATACAAAAAGATTGCACGTGAAAACTTTGGGTTTGTTATTTAATGGATTTTCTAAAAGATATTGTAAAAGAGATTGGAGATGACTATACCAAACTCGCAGCAGACATCGACGACACCGAAACGTTTGTGGACACAGGTTCGTACATCTTTAACGGATTGGTTTCAGGTAGCATATTTGGTGGTGTATCTGGGAATAAGATTACTGCCATTGCTGGGGAGTCTAGCACTGGCAAAACTTTCTTCTCTCTCGCCGTTGTCAAAAATTTCCTTGATTCTAACCCTGACGGGTATTGTCTATATTTTGACACTGAAGCCGCTGTTAATAGGAATCTTATCGCAAGTCGGGGTATTGACCTTCAGAGACTTGTCGTTGTCAATGTCGTAACCATTGAAGAGTTCCGTACCAAGGCACTCAAAGCGGTAGACATTTATTTAAAAACCCCCATAGAGGATCGCAAACCATGTATGTTTGTGCTAGACTCATTGGGGATGCTCTCCACGGAGAAAGAAATCCGAGATGCTCTTGACGACAAACAGGTTCGCGACATGACCAAATCGCAACTTGTCAAGGGTGCTTTCAGGATGCTTACCTTGAAACTTGGTCAAGCAAATATTCCACTCTTAGTAACAAACCACACCTACGATGTCATCGGATCTTATGTCCCTACTAAGGAAATGGGAGGCGGCAGTGGCCTCAAGTATGCCGCGTCTACGATCATTTATCTCAGCAAGAAAAAAGAAAAGGATGGAACGGAAATTGTCGGAAATCTTATCAAGGCTAAGACGCACAAGTCGCGTTTGAGTAAGGAGAATAAAGATGTTACTATACGCCTCTATTACGATGAGCGTGGTCTTGATCGATATTATGGTCTTCTTGAACTCGGTGAGATTGGCGGACTTTGGAAAAACGTTGCTGGTCGATATGAGATAGATGGTAAGAAGGTGTATGCTAAAGCAATCTTGAAAGACCCTGAAACATACTTCACCGAAGACGTAATGGAAAAGTTGGATACTATTGCTAAGGAGGAGTTTTCCTACGGTTCATGAATGTACTTGACTTTGTTTTAAAAATTGATAATGTACTGCCAGATGAGATTTGTGATGAGTTAATCAAAGTTTTTGAAGAGAGTGAACATAAAGATAGATTAGAAAGGAAAGGATATCCAAACTGGACTAATCTTTTTATTTGTAATCATAATCCTAAAGCAGAAGAAAAACTCAACAATGTATACTTAGCAGTTGCTCGTAAGTATCAGGAATGGTTAGGCGAGTATGGACTTTACTTCAATACAAGAGACTTTGACTTTGAAGGTTCTAATATAAAAAAGTATGTTGGTGGAACCGATGATGTATACAAGAGACATGCTGATGTAGGATGTGTTGATACAAGTCGGAGATTTGTTGCAATGTTATTCTATCTCAATGACGATTTTGAAGGTGGAGAGACTATCTTTTATCCTGAGATGTCAATTAGACCCAAGAAAGGATCTGTGATAGTATTTCCTCCGTACTGGATGTATCCTCATGAAGGCACCCCTGTAATCAAGGGTGAGAAATACATCATGTCAACATATTGTCTTTGGAACCATAAAGGAATTTAGAATGGACAAGATTGAGTTTTTAATTTTGAGAAACCTTCTTCACAATGAAGAGTTTTGGAGAAAGGTTATCCCTTTTGTGAAACCTGAATATTTTGAAGACGCTAATCAAAAGATCGTCTATGAGGAGATTCAGTCTTTTGTTACTCAATACAATGATATTCCTACCAAAGAGGTTCTGAATATTGAAGTTGAGAAACGCAATGATATCAATGAGCAGGTTTTTCAAGAGATTTCAAAAGTCATTAGTTGTCTTGACAGTGAACCTGTTGACCTAGAATGGTTGATGGATACTACCGAAAAATGGTGCCGTGATCGTGCTATATATCTGGCACTCCTTCAGTCAATCGGTATCGCTGATGGGAATGATGAGAAAAGAACACCTGATGCTATCCCCTCAATCTTGTCGGAAGCTCTTGCTGTCTCTTTTGATAATCACATTGGACATGACTACCTAGAAGATTATGAAGAGAGATATGATTCCTACAACAGGAAAGAATCCAGGATTCCATTTGACCTTGAATTCTTTAACAGGATTACCAAAGGCGGTCTTCCTAATAAAACACTTAATATTGCTCTTGCTGGCACTGGTGTCGGCAAGTCTTTGTTTATGTGTCATATGGCTTCTGCTGTTCTACTTCAAAATAAGAACGTATTGTACATTACTGCTGAGATGGCTGAAGAGAAGATTGCGGAACGTATTGACGCAAATCTTTTGAATGTAAATATTCAAGATCTTGCTGATCTTCCCAAACAAATGTTTGAGAGTAAAGTTAATAACGTTGCTCAGAAGACACAGGGAACTCTTATAATTAAAGAATACGCAACTGCATCAGCACATGCTGGACACTTTAGGTCACTTCTTAATGAACTTGCACTTAAGAAGTCATTTAGACCTGATATTATTTTCATTGATTACCTTAATATATGTGCTTCCGAAAGATATCGCGCTGGTAGCAATGTCAATTCATATACAGTTGTCAAAGCAATTGCTGAAGAGCTTCGAGGGTTGGCTGTCGAAGCAAACGTCCCTATCGTTTCTGCCACGCAGACCACTCGCTCTGGTTATGGCAGCAGTGATATTGAACTCACTGATACTAGTGAGTCCTTTGGTTTGCCTGCTACTGCTGATCTTATGTTTGCCCTTATTAAAACTGATGAGCTTGAGGAGTTGGGACAGATACTAGTCAAACAACTCAAGAACAGGTATAATGACATTACCTTGTATAAGAGGTTTGTCGTGGGTATTGACAGAGCAAAGATGAGGTTGTATGATTGTGAACAATCGGCACAAGAAGACTTGCTTGAAAGCAAACAAGAAGAGTATGAGTACGAAGACAAACCAAAAAAGTCCTTTGAGGGGTTTAAATTCTGATATGGGACTTACTAATAGAACACTACAATCGCAACTTGTAGTACCTGACGCCTCTTACATCTATGAGGTTAGAGATGAGGATGGTAATAGGTTTCGCCACTGTGGTAGTATGAAGGATGTAGAAACAGTATTAAGTTCTTATCCAAACTATTCATTTCAAAGAGTGTACCTCCCAGAACCTCCTAAGACTGTGGATGTTCCGTATATCAGGGTAGCACCTGATTTGGAACTACCGATGCAGCAAATCCTACCTGAAAGTCAACAAGAACCACTTAATTTAGAACTATGACAATTGACCCCGCAAAATATATTGAATTCGTTGCTCAAACTACAAGTCGTCCAAGCACTTACTTTCAAGATTTAGCAACACGACTTGCTGAACTTGAAGGACTGGGTGCTGATGTTCCCAAGTTGACAACTGCTGCTCTTGGTATAACTGCTGAAGCAGGCGAGTTTGCTGAAATTGTAAAGAAGATGTTCCTCCAAGGTAAACCTTATGATGAAGCAAACATCATTCATATGAAGAAAGAACTTGGTGACATCATGTGGTATATGGCACAAGCATGTATGGCACTAGACACTGATTTTGATGAACTCATGGAAATGAATGTTGATAAATTGAGTGCTCGTTACCCATCGGGCACATTTGATGTCCACTATTCTGAAAACCGTAAGGAGGGAGACCTTTGATTAATATTGAATTGGACGTAAGAACTGCTGCAGCAGTTCGTGAATCTTTATTCCGAGACACAAAAGATTACACCTATGATCCAACTTGTTGCCCACAACGAGTTGTTGATATTCGCAATGTAATTGTGAACCTAGATACACAGATTGAAGAAGAATTACAAAAAGCAGTAAAAGCAATTAAGGAGAGCGATGAAACTACTGACGCTTGAAGATTATGAAAAGGCAGGTGAATCATTCTGGCCAAAGTATTGGTATGTTGCCAAAGAACTTGGTGAGAATGCGAAACCTGAAGACATCCTAAAGGTTATGGAAACTCTTGGTGGTGTTGCACTCAAGGTGGCGCTGGAAGAAAAACTGACTGGACCTTTTGGATTTAATAAAAAGAAAGAGGAAGATGATTCAAACATCGACTGATACAGTAATAGTGCCAGAGGGTGCGGAACTTATTGACGAGTGCTTCTATGTTTGGGAAACCAGGTATGGATTGTATTCTACGATGACAAATCAAGGTCGTCAGATGATGACTGGCGCTACTAAAGACGGTGTTACTATTATGACACGCTGGCATCTTAAATGTGAACAAGAAGGCACACTTGAGAAATATACCAGAGTTGTTGGTAGTGCTACTGTAGACGGTAAACTGTGAATACAATTATCAGTTACGGATTAGCATTATGGACTACATTAATAGTTCCTTGTGTAACTCATCCTCCTAACTGGAAGTATTGTTTTAATGACTGGGATGTTTGGTTATATCCTGAGATACAAAAAGGGATTGAAATTTATTTTGATCCCTCTTCTTTGTATTCTGAGGAACGAAAGCATCTAAACGGTATAAATATAAAAAAGTAATGTGTAAAGAAGATGTCTTCAGCAATGCAAAACTTTATGGGAGCGTATGCCGCTGTCCATAACTCTGAGGCAAAAGAGGAGTATTACTCAGTTAGAGACGCAGTAAGTGAGATGAACACTGGAGTCCTTACTGATAATGACCTTCGTGAAATTGCTGAAGAAGTATGTGAGACTTTGTTCAGTAAAGAAATGAAGTTGGAAGAAGTTGAAAATATTTTCACTGAAGTTCTTGAGGAAGGTCAAAACGTAGGTAGAAATAGAAAAACTTCTAGACTTCATGCGGCGTTTGTTGAAACCTTTGATCGTATTAAATCTAAAGCAAATAGACTTGAGTCGTTTGCCAAGTATAGAGAATCAAAAAAACTACAGGAAACTTGGTCTTCCAGATTTAATCAGGACAAAAGAGTTCAAAGACATCACACTGCTCTGGTAGCACAAGAATGTGCTAATGTAAAGTCAGGTCTTCTTGAACTTTATAAGGGTAAGCACGGTCAGACTGAGAAGCAGTATCAGGACAGCAGATCTGATGCAGGCAAGATGGTCTCTGGCGACTCTAAGATGAGTGGATCCAAGTATGCTCAGGGTAGGAGGACTGGTAGTGATGCTGGTGCTCAACCTGCTGGTGGGTCTAAGAAACCTGAAAGTCAGGGTAAGATGGACAGCGGTAGTCGCATTGATCTTACATTTCGTAAGGCAGCACTTAAAAAGAAGTCCATGAAGGAATCATGGGCAGATGCTTATACTGCCATCTATGAGAAGAAAGCAGACAAAGATTATGATGGTGATGGTAAGATTGAATCTGGAACCGATGAGTATATGGGTTCAAAAGATAAGGCCATCAAAAAAGCCATGGGTAAGAAAGGTATGAAGGAAGATACCTGTGCTCATAATTCTAAGGGTGAGGATTGCCCTAAGCATGGTAAGGAAACAGACTGCACCATGAAAGAAGGTGTTCGTGACATGAATCCTGAGAAAGGAACTGCTGAGCGTAAGGCACGTCTTGAAAAGAAGCGTGGCATGAAGATGGATGATCATCCTCAATACAAGAAAGAAAGTGTACAGTTTTCCGAAAGAGAACTGAAGAACTTTGAAGAGATTGTAAATTCTTGGAGTGACTGATGGCAATCTCAAGGAATACTCCCCGCGATGTATTCACTGGTATTGAGCAGTTTTTAAAAGACCCTTCTATCAAAACGAAGGATGAATCATCTAAGGTGCGTATGAAGTATGTCTTCTCCGCACCTGATAGAATGGCACTTGCCAGTCAGATTCATGAGAACTTTGATAAGATGAAACTTGATTACAGCACGAAGAAGATGCCAGGATCTAGCTTCCCTTCTACGGTTGTGCCTTTTCAAAATCAAGGTAAAGTAAAAAGTGCTCTCATTCAATATAAACCACTGGGTGGAAAGAAAGCAGATGCCAAGACAACATTGATGCAGGAGAAAGCATCAACGTATGTCTTTGAGCGTGTATTGAAAGACAATAAGACTTGGCCATCTGTTGAGAAGATGATGGATGATGAGGTCACGATGAGAGGCATCAAGGATGTATATCCATCTGTTGATTTTGAATGGATGGAAGTCTTCCACAAACAGCATGTGAAGATGTTTTCTTTGTATAGTTCCGTACAGTTTGATGTGTTTGATCACAGCGGAACTGGTTCCTTCATGGACTACATCTCTCAATTGGTTAATCAAAAGTTTGGTATCACTAAGAAGGATAACTGGGATCCTGCTGACATGTGGATCATCAAGGGTAGTGTCGCTTCAGTGACGAAGGTCATTGAGGATAATATTGCCGGATCAAAAGCAACTCAAACTATTGAAGAGTTGAATACGATCATGAGAGAGATGTATAAGAAAAATATTATTGTTGGTGTTTCTCTTAAAAAGGTATCAGGAAGTCAGGCAAAGTGGGAAGAATTTAATATTAAGGAACTTACTTTAGAAGAAAGAGACGATTATAACTTCCCTAATGTGGAAACTAAGATTAGATTAGATGCTAATATGTCTCAGGATACCGTAGTTAAATTAACAAAGTCTGGCGGACAAGGATATAAGTTTCAGATCAAAGCGAATGATTCTAAAAGTTTTTCCAACCTAAAATGGGAAGCAACACAAATTGGTGCTGGTGCTGCTAGGGGAGGCAAAGCACAGGTTGATCTAGTTGTTCAACTATTGAAGGATGCTGGTCAAGACTTTAACAAGTCAAACAGGGACTATCCTCAGAGTATTGATGATTTTAGAAAGAAAAAGAGAGAATATATAACGATGTTTAACTTTGTTAGTACAAAAGCAGATACAGATATTAACACCAGTGATGAGTTTGTTGCTAACATAGAGAACAAATTCTTGACAGAACCATATGTTGCTAACTCAAAGTTGATGCAGTTGGAATTTCTGAATGCTCTTTATAAGATTAGTCCCAAGAAAGATCAACTTGAGGTGTGGACTGATATGGTCTTTCTTGCTATTAAGAAAGGTAATAAATTTGGACCCTTCGGAAAGTTATACTAAATATTTTCATGAGGATTAACAAATAATGAAGTCGTTTTTTAATTTCTTAAAAGAAGCAAGAACATCTAATGCTTCAGATCAAGCGGAACGTCGCGGACTAACTGGCGATGGGCATGGAAATTGGTACGACAAAAACGGTAGACTTGCTGCTAAAACCAAAAGCGGCCGACTTGAACTTATAAATCAGAAACAAGATTCTGCGAAAGAAAATGAATCATCAACAACAACCTCTAAGTCTGAACCTGAATCAACTCAACAGCAACCAACCGCTCCTCCAGAAGACAGCGGACAAGCGTCAGAGTTTGGAAGTTTTGAAGATGGTAGTCCAAGACGAATGCCAGTGCCTACGAGGACAGATGGATCTCCTAAAGAAGACCTTGGACCTCTGACTGTTGTGTTTGGTAGGTTCAATCCACCAACTGTTGGGCATAAGAAATTATTAGACGCTGCTAAAAAAGCAGCAGGTAAAGGAAATTTAAAAATATATCCGTCAAGATCTCAGGATAATAAGAAGAATCCATATGACCCCGATGAGAAGGTGGATATCATGAAGCAGATGTTCCCCGATCATTCGGAGAGCATTGTTAATGATCCCAATTCAAGGACTATTTTTGATGTTTTGAAACAGGGGTATAGTGATGGACATTCAAGTGTTAAAATTGTGGTTGGTGGTGACAGGGTTAAGGAGTTTGAAAAACTCTCAGGAGATTACAATGGTAAACTCTATGATTTTTCTAGTGTGGAGACTGTATCTGCTGGAGAAAGAGATCCCGACTCTGAGGGTGTTGAAGGGATGTCGGCGTCCAAGATGAGAAAAGCAGCAGCATCTGATGATTTTGACAGTTTTCGGAAGGGTGTTCCTGATAGTATAGATGATAAGACTGCCAAGAAAATGATGATGACTCTTCGTAAGAAGATGCAGGTTAAGGAAGGTTGGAGTCTGTGGGAAATTGCTCCAAAGTTTGACTGGAGAAATTTAAGAGAGAATTACGTCACTGGGAAGATCTTTAATATTAATCAACTAGTAGAGAATCTTAATACTGGGTTGGTTGGTAAGATTGTTCGTAGAGGAACTAACTATCTAATTTGTGTCACAGAAGATAATGTCATGTTCAAATCGTGGATTAGAGACATTAAAGAATATAGTGAAGTCAAGATGGACAAGAAAGAAAGATTTCCTGGCAAGGCAAATACTTTGATTGGAACCAAGGGATATTTTAAGTATGCTGCTGATATGACACCTGGACATGAAGATGGTGGTCAGAACCTTCAACCAGGTGGGAAAGCATATGATGGTAAAAGTGCTCGCTCATTCATAAATAAGTATAAGAAAAAGTAGAGAGTCATGATTTCTGAAGAAGATCTGGCGCAGGGTAATGCTCCTGACGAATCTAAACAGCGTGTAAGGCAGATAACGAAAGCAATTCGTTATAAGGCAAGAAAGGAAGGCGGCAACCTGTTCAAAGCATTTAATGATTACATGAGTAGTGCCTCTGGTGTAACTGCGACTGATCGTGCTTCTGTCAAGCAATCTCTTGGATTGTCTGAAAGATATTCCTCATGGAGAGAAGAGATCCGTGAGATTGCTGATGCTCCTTCGGCAGCAGCAAAGAAGGACACGGAAATGACCAAGGAAGTTAAAGAAAAGAAAGTTAATAATAAAATTATCATTAACCCTGATATGAAGGAGGCATTTGATGAGATCGGTGCTGAAGTCCTTGATGTATTTGAGTTGAGTGAAGAAGATATTCAGGAGATTGCTCCTGCTGCTCTTGGTGCTGCTGCCCTCAAAGGCGGAAAGGTAGCATTGGGATTTGCTGCGAGAAGAATAGCGCCTGCCGCAATTAGAGCAACTGGATCCGCACTTGGAGGTGTTGCTAAAGGTGCTGGTGCCGCTGTAAGTGGTGCTGCTTCTCTTGGTGCTGCTGCTGCGAAGGCTGGTTCTAGTGCTCCTGCTAAAAAACAAACATCTGGATCTTCTGTCAATACCAACACCACAATGTCTGGTACACAGAAAGAGGAAGTAGGATCAACTACTGGGCAGATGGATCCCGAACAGAAACAGCAACTCAAAAACAAAGAGCAAATGATGAGGAAGCAGCAAATGCTTTCAAGACAGAGAATCCAAATGCAGAAACAAGGCAGACTGCCTATGGGACATTCGGAGGGATATGCTCCTGGTGATGTTGACCAGAAGGTCGGTGCTGTAACTCCTATCCCTAAGAAGGAAAGAGATGCTGCTCGCGACAGACTTCTTGCGAAGGCAAAAGCAAAGCGTGAGAAGATGAAAGAATCTACAGAAGATTCTCTGAGAGACCGTCGCATGGAGCGCGGTGGTGTGGATGGTAATGTCAGATATGATAGAGCACCTAAACCTGCTAATACTGCTGGTAAAAAGAAACCCTATGATGGTATGTCTGCACTTGAAAAAGTAAAGGCAAGCATTCGTGCCAAGCATGGCGACGGTGCCATCATGGATACTAAAAAGAAGTGATATGCCAGCAGTAAGTAAGGCACAACAAAGGTTTATGGGTATGGTTTATGCCACTAAAAAAGGTGAGATGACCAACCCATCACCAGAAGTCAAGAAGGCAGCATCATCTATGAAGAAAAAAGATGCTAAAGATTTTGCTGGAACCAAACATAAAGGATTGCCTAATAAGGTAGAAGAGGAATCCAAAAATTGTAAGTTGGGATACTATTATTGTTATACTGATAAAAAATGTAAACCAATTCCTAAAGGATTTAAAGTTGTAGGTCGCGCTGGAATGCTCCGTAAAGAGAATGGGCATACTGTTGATGACGACGATAATAAGAACGGTAACGGAAATGGAAACGGTAACGGCGATAGTGGCGGCGATGGTGGTGGTGGCATGGGTGAAGCAATTGATTATTCAGATCGCAAACTGATGAAGCGTTATGATGATGAGAAGAAGCGTCATAAAGAACAAGATACTAGAATGAAATATGGTAAGTTTGTTGCCAAAGCAAAGGAAGCAAAGGATCGCCTGCGTCCTGGAGAAGTCAAACGTTATGATAAGAAACTAGGTAGTTACGTCTCTAACAAGGAATCATGAGAGGAGGTAACGGGGCATATACAAATACAGCATCTGCCTCTGGACCTTTTGCTGGTTTTGATAGGAGACTCTTTAAGGGTGATGATGATCTATTGTCGCAAGACTTTCAGACTGACGCTGAATCTGGTCAAAATAGATACAATACTTTCTCCTCTGTATATCCAGTGATGAAAGTATCTCTTTCAAATAATATGGGAGATGGTCCATCCATTGACGCACAGGTTGCTGCTTCAAAATCCTTTGTAAATAAGATGGATGAATCAAGCAAGAAAAAGTTTACTGATTTTATGTTAGAGACGCAATTAAAAGGTTGATTCATATATAGTTTACTTGCTAATTAATTATGCTCGCATTCTTACTTCCACTTGCATCAAAAATTATTACCGATGCTATTAATAAAATTCCAGAAAATGAAGAACTGGGTGAGAAGATGGTTGAGATCTGTCTTGTTATTCTTGCTAAAGCAGTTAAGCTAACCAAGACTGATATGGACGATCAACTGCTTGAAGTTGTATCAAAAGCAATCAAAAACAGAGACGAAGAGTAATCATCTGGAGACCGGACGGTCTCCTATTTTTATAAATATTTGAAGCAAAGTTTTTTTATCTAGGGCAAAGACATGGCACTTTGGGGCAATAAGGATAATGTGGGGGCAGGCGGTACAGTCCTCCTTGATTACTCTACGGGAGTAGTTACTGGCGCAGGCACTACATTTGGAAATGTTGGTGCCGCCAAAACTGGCATGGTAATTAGAATTGGTGATAAAGCAGGCACCTATTATGGTGATGCAGTTATTATTAGTGTTGCATCAAATACTTCACTGACTATTGGTTCTACAATTGGTTTGAGTGGAGTAGCAATCGCTGCTACTACTTTCCAGGTATCGGAACTTCCTAAGTACACTGTAACCAATCCAGAATTTAGTGAGAATTCTCTTTATAATAGAGAGGCTCCTTCCTTCAAGGTCGTTACGTCACAGCACGTTCAGTCTCCTTCTGGCGTATCGGCAGGTTCTAGTATCCTCCCCACGTTTGCTAGTTATGTACAACAAGCAGGTATCGTGCCTGGTGATTTCTATGTTGATGGATCCGTAAACATTCCTGTCGCAGGACTTGGAACCGGTTCAATCGCTGCAGATAGTCAGTCTCCCGTTGGATTCTTGACCGTATTCTTCGATACCACGCTTACACCAGCATTTGGTGCTGAGTTTGGGTCTGGTTCTTTCTATGGACAAGACCTCGGCCAAGTAGTATCAACATCTTCTACTTCTGTCACCTTTACCAACGCACTTACCAAAGCAGCAGGTATTGGTTCTGTTGTTGACCTCAACAGTGCTTACTTTGTATCACTGGCAAGCACCATCGCCAATACAAAGGCACAAGGAGCAGTCCTTCAGTTTGGTCGCTACATGGCTGGTTATGACAAGTATGTTTATGGTATCGGATCTACCGCTGCTGCTAACGCACAAGGTAGTCAGTATGCTGTCGCACACTCAGGTTGGGTTGGTGTTACCACTTACCTTCAGAACGATGGACAATTGAGAGTTAAGCAAGAAGTCCTTGTTGCTGGTGTCGGTATCCAAACCGGTAATACTCCCACATACCCCCCTGCATGATAAATGAGATTTGATGAGTTGACAGAAAGGAATTTTCTATTATTTGCTATTAAACATTATGAAAATCCTCAAGCAGTAACAAAAGAAGATTTCGATAAAGACCTTAATCATTTTCGATATATTAAGAGGTTGTTGAAACGATATCGAACAAGTAATGAACTTAAACTTCATCTCTTGATCAATCATTTCATCATCCTCTATAATATCTTCGGCAACGCTGCTACGCCAATGCTCTTTTTTAAAATTGAAAAAGACCTCTGGCCATATGTAAAAACATTTGTTGTATTTCTGAACCGTCTTCCTGAATATCCCCATACTTACATTCATGAAATTGAATGCGATCAGGAAATACAAAGTCAATTAGAAAGGATGACCAATGGAGAAATCAAAAATTGACAAGTTCGTTGATGCGTTTCGCACAGCAATGTATCATGAGTTTAGTGTCTCTGAGGAAGGCATGGTAGCAAATCCTCCTGGGGGATCTGGTGGGTTTAGTGCGTCTTCTGATGCGAAGGGTCCAACTGCTGGTTATGATTCTAATTTAAAATTTGATGGACGTAATAAGTTCGTAAGAAAGGCAATTCAAGACTTGATGAATAGAAAGGAAAAGAGATCGGCAAGAAAGGCAAAAAAGAGAGCAACGGACTTCAATCCCTACTTTAAACCGCAAGATGGACGATCAAGTTAAGATTGCTGTATTGGAACAAAAAATAGAGGATTTGAAACCAATTGTCCTCAGAATTGACGCTGCTATTGAAAAACTATCTGAGGTAAATACAACAGTTAGTAGAATGCTCGCGATCCATGAAGAGCGAATTTCAAAGCAGGAAGAAATTGACAAAGTATTGTTTGTTAAAATTGACAAACTCCGTGATAAAATTGACAGGGATTATGACCGCTTCGATCAAAGAATACGTCAATTAGAGAAGAGAGTCTGGATGGCGATAGGTGCTGTGGTAGTCGCATCATTCGTCATGAATAACGCAGGGATATTGACAAAGGTATTGACAGTACCTGAATCACAGTCTAGAATTACGAGTAGTTATGTAGAAGGTTGACGCATGGATCACGTTGATGTGAAATACATCAATCTTATATCATCAAGACTTGGTAAATTCAAAAAGGTCAAACCACATCTGTACAATTTTCGTTGTCCTATTTGCGGTGACTCACAGAAGCAGAAGAATAAGGCAAGAGGATATCTGTATCGAGTAAAGAACAATACAAACTACAAATGTCACAACTGTGGCATCAGTGTATCGTTTAGTAGTTTCTTGAAGAGTGTCGATCCAGAATCGCACAAGCACTATACGTTTGAGAAATTTAGGGACGGAAAGACAGGAAAGAACTTCCCTACAGAGAGTCCAGAGGACATATTCGCAACTGTAGATAGTGCCAGACCTAAATTCAAAAAGAAGGTCAGTATAGACCTTCCAGACGCTTTCTCTGTGCCTATCTCAAAGAAGTACCTGGAATCTAGAGCAATCTTTAATGGGAAGTTTTTTTATGCCGAAAACTTCAAAGAGTTTGTCAATACAATCAAACCAGATACGTTTGATGATGTGAAGTTTGGCGAGGAAAGAATTGTCATTCCTCTTATTGTAGATTCAAAACTTATAGGAGTTCAAGGTAGGGCGCTATCTACGAACCCTATTAAATACTTAACCATAATGTTGGATGATGATGCGCCAAAACTCTACGGATTGGATAATGTCAGAAAAGATGAATCAGTCTATGTCACCGAAGGTCCTTTCGATTCCACGTTCCTTTCAAACGCGATTGCTATGTGTGGAGCTGACGCTGATGTTAGCAACTGGGGTATCAGCAATCCTGTTTGGATATATGATAACGAACCCCGCAATCGAGAGATTGTCAATCGAATCGGCAGAACAATCGATAGTGGCGACTCCGTAGTCATTTGGCCATCCAATATCCGAGAGAAGGATCTTAATGATATGGTCCTTGCTGGACACAAGATTCAAGAACTAGTAGAATCAAATATCTACTCTGGATTACAAGCAAAGTTAAAATTTACCACCTGGAAGAAGACATGAGCAACGGAACAAAAGTAAAGAAGAGAGATGGGAGAATTGAATCTCTTGACCTTGATAAGATGCATTTGATGGTACAGGAAGCATGTGAGGGTCTTGCGGGTGTGTCTGCTAGTCAAGTCGAGATGACCTCTGGTATCCAATTCTATGATGGTATTACGACAGGAGAGATTCAAGAGATTCTGATTAAGAGTGCTAGTGACCTGATTGATTTGGAGCATCCTAACTATCAGTTCGTTGCTGCTAGACTGCTTCTATTTTCGCTTAGGAAGTCTCTGTTTGGGAAGATGAGGGAGTTGCCCTCATTGAACGATCATATCACTGCCAAAGCGTATGATGGACTGTACGACAAAGATATTTTTGACAAATATTCACAGGAAGAAATTGAGAAAGCAGAAACTTTCATAGACCATGAGCGTGATTTTCTTTTTACATACGCTGGTTTGCGTCAGGTTGTAGATAAATACCTAGTGCAAGACAGAAGTGCTGGAAAGGTATACGAGACTCCGCAGTTCATGTATATCATGATTGCGTTGACCATTTTCCGGGACTATCCCAAAGCGACAAGGATGTCCTATGTCAAACGGTACTACGATGCGGTCTCCAAGCACCGACTCAACATCCCAACACCCATCATGGCAGGAGTGCGTACCCCGCTCCGGCAGTTTGCGTCTTGCGTTCTGGTTGATGTTGATGACACCCTGGATAGTATTTTTACTAGTGATATGGCCATTGGCCGTTATGTCGCACAAAGGGCTGGTATCGGTATCAACGCTGGGCGAATCCGTGGACTCAACAGTAAGATCCGGGGTGGAGAAGTACAGCACACTGGCGTTGTTCCTTTCCTTAAAAAGTTTGAATCAACTGTACGATGCTGTACGCAAAATGGGATTCGTGGAGGATCAGCAACAGTCCACTTCCCAATCTGGCACCAAGAAATAGAAGACATTATTGTTCTTAAGAACAATAAGGGTACAGAAGATAATCGAGTGAGGAAACTTGACTACTCAATCCAACTATCAAAGATTTTCTACGAGCGTTTCATCCAGAATGGAGAGATTAGCTTGTTCTCACCGAATGACGTACCGGGTCTGTATGATTCCTTTGGTACTGACAGGTTCGATGATCTATATGTGGGGTTTGAACGAGATGAGTCTATTCCAAGAAAAACTATCGGGGCACAGGAACTCTTCTTAAATCTCCTAAAGGAGAGGGCAGAGACAGGTCGTATTTACATCATGAATATTGATCACTGTAATTCACACTCGTCTTTCAAAGACAAGGTGAATATGAGTAACTTGTGTCAAGAAATTACTCTTCCGACTGATCCACTCAATCATATTGATGAGGAAATGCCTGGTGAGATTGCTTTGTGTATTCTTTCAGCAGTTAATGTTGGTAAGGTTAGATCTGATGCTGAACTAGAAGATCTATGTGATTTGTCAGTCCGAGGACTGGAGGAACTGATTGACTATCAGGAGTATCCTGTAAGGGCAGCAGAGATTGCTACAAAGGCAAGAAGATCACTTGGAGTTGGATTCATTGGTTTGGCACACTATTTGGCAAAACTAGGATTTAAGTATGGAGATCAGGAGGCATGGGATGCTGTCCATACTCTTGCTGAGTCGTTCCAATATTATCTTCTCAAATCTTCTAATCAACTAGCAAAAGAGAAAGGGCATTGTGAGTATTTTGGTCGCACCAAGTATGCTGACGGTATTTTGCCTATTGATACATATAAGGAAGATGTAGATCAGATTACCTCAGAAGGATATCATCATGATTGGGAAAGTCTTAGGGCATCTATCAATGAGTTCGGTTTACGGCACTCAACATTGTCCGCACAGATGCCATCGGAAAGCAGTTCCGTTGTGTCAAATGCAACCAATGGAATCGAACCTCCTAGAGGATACCTGTCCATTAAGAAATCCAAGAAAGGACCTCTTAAGCAGATTGTTCCTGGGTATGTTTCCTTAAAAAATAGCTACACTTTGTTGTGGGATATGCCTAACAATACTGGGTACATAAATGTGGTGTCTGTGATGCAGAAATTCTTTGATCAGGCCATATCTGGTAACTGGTCGTATAATCCCGAACATTATCCAGATAATGAGGTGCCAGTATCTCAGATGGCAAATGATCTCCTGACTACATATAAGTATGGATGGAAAACTTCTTACTATCAGAACACCTACGACATCAAAACAGATGAGGTGGAGGAAGATACTGAAGAGAAGTCAAACTTGTTAAGTTTATTAGACGAATTAAGTACAGCCGAGGAGGGAGAGTGTGAATCCTGTGCAGTTTAAGGTTAGCTCAGTGAGTGATACTAGTATTAGTAATGTGAAGGGAATGACGGTGTTTAATCCCGAACCCCATGATACCAAAAAGCAACCAATGTTTTTTGGCAAACCTCTGGGAATCCAGAGATATGATTCATATAAATATCCAATTTTTGAAAAACTTACTACTCAACAGTTAGGATACTTTTGGAGACCCGAAGAGGTCTCGCTTCAGAAAGATAGAAGCGACTATCATACTCTGCGTCCTGAACAGAAGCACATCTATACTTCTAATCTAAAGTATCAGATTATGCTTGACTCTGTACAGGGTCGTGGACCTGGTATGGCGTTTATTCCATACTGTTCACTTCCTGAACTGGAAGCATGTATGGAAGTGTGGGGATTCATGGAAATGATCCACAGTCGTTCTTACACATATATCATCAAAAATATCTATTCGGATCCTTGTGAGGTTCTTGATACGATCATCACTGACAGTAGGATTCTAGATAGAGCAAAGTCAGTAACTGAAAGTTATGATGACTTTATCAATAGTGCTCAAGACTGGGGTACTGGTAGAATGTGGGAAAGTGATTTTAGAGATTCACCATCCGCTACTTGGACTCGCAAAGATGTCAAAAGAAAACTCTACAGAGCAGTTGCCAACGTTAACATTCTTGAGGGTATTAGGTTCTACGTTAGTTTTGCTTGTAGTTTCGCCTTCGGTGAACTTAAACTCATGGAGGGATCCGCAAAAATCATCTCTCTCATTGCAAGAGACGAGAACCAACACTTAGCAATCACACAGAATATTTTGAATAAGTGGAAGAATGGTGATGATCCAGAGATGGCAGAGATTGCTAAGGAAGAGAAAGAGTGGGTCTATGCGATGTTTAAAAAAGCAGTCAATGAAGAGAAAAAGTGGGCAGACTATCTGTTCCGCGATGGATCAATGATTGGTTTGAATGATACTCTACTTAAACAGTACGTTGAATGGGTTGCTAATAGGAGACTGAAAGGTATTGGACTTGAACCCATATATGATGTAAGTGCCAAAAACAATCCCTTGCCCTGGACGCAACACTGGATTTCCTCTAAGGGTCTTCAAGTTGCTCCACAAGAAACAGAAGTTGAATCCTATGTCGTCGGCGGAATCAAACAAGATGTCAAAAAAGATACCTTCACAGGTTTTCAACTCTAAAGTTGAAGCGAAGAAGATAGATGATTGGTGGTTCCATGAGGAACCACTAAATATGATAGATGAAAATTTATCATGTGGAAGAAAATCAAGAGTACCCTGAGTACCCCAATCCCTGGAGATATAATGGCGTCCCTTTTGACGGGAGCCTTATTAGGGACTTTCACGGTTTTGTGTATAACATTACCAATCTCGCGAACCAACGACAGTACATTGGGAGAAAGTATTTTTGGCAACGAAGAAAGCCTAGACCTACAGATAGCAATCCCAGACCAAGGAGAGTTACGTCTGAAAGTGACTGGAGAAAATACTACGGAAGTTGTCCAGAGCTTAAAGAGGATGTTAAGCGGTTCGGGAGGGAATCCTTTAGGAGAACTATACTGAGCCTACATAAAACGCCTGGGAAAGTGAACTATGAAGAGACCCGTCAGTTGTTTTTGAATAATGTGTTGACAGAGGGCTTGACAGATGGAACCCCCGCCTACTACAATAGCAATGTCCTAGGCAGGTACTACAAGAAAGATTATTATGATTTTGGAAACGATTCTGGCACTTAGCGCCATCGATTATGACCACCTTGCCAGAGCGGTCTCCGTTGAAGCGGCAAAAAATACCTTTGATGAATACTGCGTAGCGGCATCAATTCTCAACCGTGTAAACTCACAATACTTTCCTAACACTGTTGCTGATGTTGTATATGCCCCTGGTCAATATCAGGGTTTTGACTTTCACCGGCCGGTGGCAAGCACTACTTTGGTAAATAGACTTAAGTCCGAAGAGGGTAAACAAAATCTTCTCAAGGCACATGGCATCATCGGAAACAGAACTGACTTTAAGGGTCAGAGTATGTTAAGATATCGCGTATCATCGGAAGACCCGATGTGCGACCCTAAAGGAAACTTCTATCACTATCACTGGCAAGCATGACTTACCCAGCACCAATTCTTACACCTTATGATGAGTGGTTTAGTGAACCAATTTTGACAGAAACACAAATGGAATACCAAAAATCTATTGAAACTCCTGGTGATGATATTATTGTAAATATGGATGGGGGTGTTGGCGGTTCATGGTCAGTGCAGACAACAGAACCAGAGAATATTCATGAGTTGATGTATGAGATTGCTACAAAGAATGTACCCACTACTCTCTCACTAGATCCTATTCCACCTCTTGGTGGTGGTTCAGAAAACTTCCAAGAGGGTTGGCAATCTGGGTCAGGTCTGCTACAATAAAAAGGTGGTTGAGAGACCACTGCGGTGACCTCCTTGGTAGTTCAGGGTTAGCGGCGATAGGAACTACCATCAAGGGTCAGTAGCTCAGTGGATAGAGCATCGCACTTCTAATGCGTTGGTCGGGGGTTCAAATCCCTCCTGACCCGCCTTGCGGAATTAGTTTAGAGGCAAAACTAAAGGTTTCCAACCTTTCGTCACCGGTTCGATTCCGGTATTCCGCTCCAATCCTCTATAGCTCAGTTGGTAGAGCAGG
>VMHT01139980.1_pt1 | contig 28875 bp, 45 predicted proteins | sample 4693611 | NCBI WGS metagenome assembly VMHT01 (sample SAMN12280063, study PRJNA550983) | marine metagenome | isolation source: seawater sampled from same location over 5 years 0.02-0.2 micron viral filtrate | place: USA: collected off the coast of southern California halfway between the port... ... | reverse complement strand
TTAGAAATAATAGACTCAGGATACAAAATAGACGAAAATAGCCAGTATAAAGCATAATTACCAACATATGTTTTAAAAAAATATGCAAAAATTGTGTGTGTCTTTTGTTTTATATAGTACCCCCCCGCCAAATCTCGTTTGAAATTCGACTTGTTAGTTGAAAATTCGACTCATGGTTCTAAAACTCAAACGCTCATAACGCTCATAAAAATAAACTCTTGACTATTAAATTGTACAGTGTTAAATTTGGAGTAGCGAACAAAAAACTTATTGAGACTGAGTCTCAATATCAATAGTAAAAAACCCTTTACGAATAAATAACGAATAAAGCAAGATAAATTTTTCTTAGTGTGACGTACACCACATCGTAAAATAAAATTGTTGCATTTGTCAAATATTATTAGTATAGAATATTTATTCAACTTTGAATTTAACATAACGCTCAAAACGCTCTTTGCACGCTGCTAGCAAAATAATTTTTTTTTCTCTTGCATCATATACATATTTATACATATAATCCGATATGAATTTATTAACAAATAACAAGAGGTCAGAGAATGAATAATAACAAGACAAGTTACGCTTCTATGAAATCCTTAGTAGAAGATGGAATCATAGAACAGAAACAACTAGACGAAGCAGTAAGACTAGGCAAAGTTTCTATGCCAAGAACTGGGAAACTAGACTTTGCCCCGAGAGAAGTTCAAAAGGCGTGGTCAAATTTCGTAGAGATTGCAACTTCTAATTTAAATGAATGGAACAACAATTTGAGAGACACTGGCGCTAGTATTTCTGAAGTTTCTCTAAACTGTAAAAGGTAGATTAAATAAACTCGGAGAGAGTCAGATATTATAGAGGCTCTCTCCATAGGCTAAAGTTTATCTAGTGACTTGGTTTCTATTAAGATAAATAGTAGACACCAATTTAATAGATAGGTAAATAATAGAATAATAAATAGTAGAGGTTAAAATGAGTAGAGATAATATATTAGTAGATATGCAATCTCCTACTCCATTGGATAACTACAGGTATAAAGTAGAAAGTCTCTTAGAGATATATATTAGTAGAGATATAGAAAGTAGAAAATACATCTTAGAGATAAAAGAAAATGGAGAGAGTTTAACTCGCATAGAGAGTAATACAATTCTACAGAATTGGACTCTAATTGAGTTAATCAGAGAGAAAGCATATAGAGATAGTAAGCAGGTAGATGTACATAATGTAGATAGAGGTTACTCCTACAAGAGAATAACTCTAGCAACTACATTAGATGGTAAAGAGAGAGGTGAGGCTATAGAGAAGCAGATTCAGAGAGAGAAAAGTTTTAGTAGAAAAATGGTAGTAGGGACTCCATACACTCGGAGAAAGGCTAGAAAGTACGACCCGAAGATTCTACGACCAATACTAAAGAGTGATAAGACTTGGTAGAAATAAGGAGTAATAGAATGGAAAAGATAGAAAGTAAAATAGTAGAGATACTAGAGGATATACTCGAAAGAGTAGAGAGTTTTTTAGAGATAGTATTGCTATTAGGTGGTATTTACGTAGCAATATATTTCGTAGGGTATGCTATTAGAGGTTGTTTCTAGTAGAATGTTGTCAAAAAAAGTTCTTGACATTGTCCCTATTATTTAGTAAGTTAATGGTACGCCAAAGTACGATATATAAGTATTTTGTCGTAGAGAAAAAAACTAATAGAGAGGTTATTATGAGAGAGATAATATATCATCTACTAGGCTCTTGTGGAGAGCATCACTTCAGTCTACTGACTATATTGTCTAGTGGATTTGTTGTACTCTACAAAGATTATATTCTATATATAATCAGGGAGGCTAAAGATGTTCTATTCAAATGAAGTCTACTTAGCTAATTATTCACATACAAGATTAGTAGATAGTGATTTTAAATTCAAAAATCATTCTTTAGATGATATTTTAATAGATGGAGAAATGATAAGAAGGGTAAACTTTCTACCTACTATAAAATCTAGATTGTTTAGATTAGTAGATGTATTAGATATAGAAACTGACAAAATAGAGAATCATCCTAACGTAGTACTTAAAGGTATCTATTCTAATATAACTCTAATAGCTAGAGCTAGAGATATACTATTCTGTACTAGAGATTGTAAAGATAGACTACCTACTATTAGAGGCTATGGAGAGATGAGTACAATGTTAACACATCCGTGGTGCGAAGAGACTGACATAATACATAGAGATAATGCCTCATACTACATAACAGAAGAGTATATGAACCAGAGAAATAACTCTATAGAATCAAGAGATTATACTTCTTGGTTTTATACTAATAAATTTTGGAAGTCTGGTAGGTTTGTAGATAGATTTGACTATAGAGTTTCAATGCCTAATAGATTTTATTTAGATAAAAGAGCGCAAATGGTACTACATAAAACATATAGCTCTGTAAATAAAAAGAGCATAGTTTATTATAGATGTCATTATTGTAGAGAAAGTAATTATCTAGGTAAAACGGATATAGGACAAATGGATTTTGTATGTAGAAGTTGTTGTGTAGAGGTAGAAGTACCATGTGGTGCTTGTCTATCTTTAGGAACAATAGATAATATGTATCATAGAGATAGATACTCACCTAAGAGAAGTCGCATATACGAAGATATGGGTGTAGAATTTTTACATAGTAGATGTGCTAATTATCTCTTTCAAGAGTGTTTTAAATGTAAAAAGATAGAGAAGGTAAACCTAGACTATATACATTCAATAGATGGTGTTTATAATAGAAAGTTAAAACTAAGAGAATTTATTAATGGAGATACAGAAAAAAGTAGGAAGTACTTTAATCTAGAACAAAATAGTTACTGTACTAGCTGCGCTAATCTACACTTAAATCATAGACTGTATGCTCCGTACAGAGCTAGTGATTTGCCAGAGGTAATACATATGGACAATACTTATACTAGACATACAGGCATAGAAAGTGAGGTTATTACTCAATATGAAAATAGAGACGATTATGAACGCTACAATGTAATACCTAGTAATTTTGAAGTAGTAAGTGATGGGTCTCTATCAGATGGTGGAGTAGAATATAGAACATCTAGACCGTTAGTTGGCTCTGAAGTATCTAGTGCCTTATCAGACTTAGAGAAAGCACACAGAGACCATGATAACTTTACAGATGCAAGCTGTGGTATACATATACATATGAATGCTATAGACTTTGGATTTGTAGAGATTAAGAACTTGCTAATGATAATTAGCTCTATACAGGATTCTATCTATGAATCCATGCCTGTAGATAGAAGAGATAATGAGTATGCTAAGAGAATAGATATGTCTCCTAGAGAAATATTAGAGATAGGGGACTTACCTACTCTAGTAAATAGTTACTATAATATGAGTTCAGACTACTACAATCTAAATAAGTATAACAGTAGTAGATATATAGGTACAAATATACACGCTAGGTTCTACTTAGGAACTGTAGAGTTCAGGTATCATGAGGGAGAAATCTACTCTCCTCCTATTAGAAGCTGGATAAAGTTTCTTAATAGACTAATGGATGCCTCTAAAGATTTACATTTAATGAAAAAATTGTATCAACAGGTACTTTCTAATACTAGTAATGCTATGGAGATTATAGATAGTATTGGTGGTAGAGAGAGTACAGAATACATAGAGAAAAGGATAAACGAAAACAAATAAGGAGACTACATATATGTGTGGTATATTCGGGTTCGCTAAGACTAGCGGACATCAAACAAAAAATCAGCTAGAGATGTTAAAAGATGTACTGACAGAACTAGCAGATGAGTCCTCTATTAGAGGTACAGATAGTACAGGAATGTCTATCATACAACCTAATAGTAGACAGACTTACAAGACACTACTTGATTCATCTTCTCTAGTGACTACTGGAGATTGGGATGAACTTCTAGATAGTATAGACGTAGATACTACTATAGCTATGGGTCATGTAAGGCTAGCTACTCATGGAGTAATAAAGACTCGTAATGCTCATCCGTTTACTGTAGGTGATGTTGTAGGTGCGCATAACGGTATAATACATAACTATAATAAGGTAGCAAAGTCTCTAGGTAAAAATGTAGAGGTAGACTCTCAGGTAATCTTTGCATCTCTTAATAGAAACAAGATGAAAAACGCATTTGAGGATATAGACGGAGACTTTGCTATTACTTGGATAAAAGATAGTAATAGAAAGATACATCTAGCTAGAGAGTCTGGTAGACCTATGCACGTAGCCTATTGGAAGAAAGCTAGAGTTTTGCTATGGGCATCTACTAAGGAGATATTACAGCTGTCTATGAGTAAAGCTGGTCTAGTACTACCTACTAGTGTAGTAGCAAAAGACTACATACATACTTACGATACAGATAATTTCTCTAACGTTCCTAGTGTAGAGAAAGAGTCTTTTCATACTATGAGTCAATGGAGAAAGATTGACGACTATTATAGTGGACTTAACTGGAGTAGACCTACAGACTACATTACTTGTGATATGAATCCAAGTCCAGCGAGTACTGCTCTAATAGAATCTAGCAACCCTACAATGATGTGCCACTACTGTTATGAGTGGGTAGATAGTGAAGAAGTATCTACAGTTGCAGACCAAAACCTATGTTTAGATTGTGAGTTATCTATAGACTTACCATCTTATACTAAAAGAAACAAGGAGAATAAAGATGACAGATTTCCCTTCTAAGAAGAAGGTAATACTTATAGGTTTACCTGACCCTATTAAACTAAAGTCTAAGAAGTATATTATAGAGACTTTATATAATAGAGCTAAAAAGAATCCTTTTTTAAATCAACACTCTTACGAAGAGTATCTAGAGTTTTTACAAGAGCAGATTTCTACTCTAGGTAACATAGAGATAGAAGATAGTGATGTAGAGATAGAGACTCGTATATTCGATGCTCTTAAGAAAATGGATTGGATTAAAGTTGTTAACGCTTTTGTACTTGGGATTATTACTACTAATATAGGAGTCTAGTATGTCAACCGAGAGAGAAGAAAATATAGAGTATTGTGTTAATTGTGAATCTGATACTATCACTCAGAATCATAGTCTATGTGATACTTGCTATGACGAAGAGTATTGTATATGCGAAAATTGCGGAGGAGAATCAAATCTAGAGTCTGTGCATTATACTATACATGATGAATACTACTGCGATGATTGCTATCACGATAATTTTACCTATTGTTGTGATTGCGAAGATGAAATGCATAGAGACAATGTTTATTGGTACAATGATGACCCATACTGCAGTAATTGTGAGCCTGATATAATTTCTATGTGCATAGAAAGAATAGAGGATGCGATTCCCCCTATTAGGTCTAGGTTATCAGAAACATTTGAATACTTAGATGTTAGAAGGCTAGTAGGTATAGAAGCTGAATGTATGTACCCTATACAAGATAGTATGTACTACCCTAGAAATTGGGCGCATACTTATGATGGTTCTATAAATCCTCCATCTGATTACGAAGGTATAGAGATGGTTAGTTCTCCCTCAAGTGGAGACATACTATATCAACAGATACGAGACCTTTCAGAGTGGGCAATAGAGCATGATGCTCTTGTAAACTCTAGTTGCGGACTACACGTACACTTTGACTCTACTAACTTAGACTATAGACAGGTTGCTTATATAGCTATAGTATACAAAGAGTTTGAGCCATACCTAAAGTCTATGATGCCTCCATCTAGGCAAGACTCTAGGTGGTGTAAAGAGTTTCCAATGAGTGTAGATAATCTGCTAAGTATACATAGTGAAGAGATGTTGGTACAAGAATACTATGAGTCTATGGATTGTAACCCTAGTATAGAAAAGTATAATGATGCTAGGTACTGTGGTCTTAATATACACTCTAGATATTTTCACGGTAGCCTAGAGTTTAGACTACACTCTGGGACTCTTAACCCTACGAAGATACGCAACTGGGTTCGTATACTAAATGCAATTATAGAGAAAGGTATAGAGCTAGAGAGTAGTAAAGAACACATAGATAAGTTTCTAGGAGATGATATAAGATATACATTTAAAAAAGTACTAGGTGATGAACTTCACGATTACTTTCTTAAGAGAAAGCATAAATTTTTATAATAAAAGAAAGGAGAAGCACATGAATAAGATAATAAACCTAAGACTAGTGGTAGATGAAAACACAGAAAGAGACCATAGAATTTTACAAGAGGGAACAACTATAGAAACTTTTATAGAAGATACTGTTTCTGGTAAATTAGAAGACTATGGAATTGCAATATACTCTACTGTTTCAGAGGTAGAACCATTAGAGGAAGAGCTAGTATATGTAGATTCTCAGTCTGAGATTTCAAACTTTCCAGAGTTTAAAGGAGAAAGAGAGTGGGATTCTATGCCAAAAGGAGTAGATGAATTATGGGGAGAGTAAAATCATTACTACTAGACTATGAACATTTAGACAATAACCATGCAATAAAAAAAGTTGAGATGTTTTTGTCTACAAGAGTAAAAAGTACTTGCACAAGTAATAAATGTTGTGTAACTTCTAAGCAAAAAGAAGCTAGGAAGAGGAAGAAGAGATGCCATTAATTGGATTTAGATACCCTGATAGAGATACTATATCTCTAGATGAAGTAGCTAATAATAAAGTAGATTTAGGGAGGATGGGTGTTACCCTACCTACTTTATTAGAGATGTCTAAGCAGAGACCTTCTGATAGGATGCCATCTACTACAGAGTTATTAAATGGTACTTGTCAATCATACCTACAAAGAACTGCAGACTACTTCGAGTCACCAGACTCACAAGCATTTTCTATAGCAGGAACAAGACATCACGACTTATTAGAGAAGTCAGCACTAGATAACTCTAGTCAGATGACGGAGATTGATTTAGAGTATGATGGTATAACAGGAACTGCAGACTTGTATGATGTAGAGAGAAAGATGTTGGTAGACTATAAGATGTCTGGTTCGTATAAGGTAGCTAAGGCTTTAGGTATACAAGTAAGATATTCTTTTCATCCTACTGAAGTATATAAGACTAGTGGTAGGCATGGCAAGAAGGGAACGCCTAGAAGAGTAAAAGAGTTCTATATAGATAAAGATAAAGCAGACCTAGAAGATTGGGGGTGGCAGTTAAATTTCTACAGATACTTACTAGAAAAACAAAAAGGTCTGGAGGTAAACAGTATGTATATACAAGCTACAGTTAGAGATGGTGGTTTACAAGTAGCAACTAGTAGAGGTATTGATAGAAATATATACATGATAGAAGTACCCTTTATAGATAATGAACACTTAAAGTATAAGTTTAATAACAAAAGAGATGAACTAATTAAAGCATTAGAGAGTAAGGAACTCCCTAATAAATGCACAGATAGCGAGACTTGGAACGGTACTAAGTGTAAGTCTTACTGCTCTGTAAGAGATGTTTGTCCGTACGTAAACTAAGGAGATGTAATGACTAAGGATAGTATAGATAAGAGTAGAGCATGGGCAATAAAAGAGACTAGAGATGGATATGATTGGTGGATGATAAGGGGTGGCGCTTTCTCTAGTAAGATAAACAAAAAATACCCAAAGAGATTATTTAAAGAAAAAAGAGACGCTGAGCTGTTCTCTAATAATTTAAATAGAGAGGGTAATTGGAAAACAAACGTAGTGGAGGTTTTTAATTTTGGAAAAAACAAAGATACTAAATAAGATAGGAGACATAGAAAACAGAGTAATAGAAATGGAGATGGCTTTAATGCATCTAATGGTAGTGGTAGCTAATCAAGAAGATGAGTTACCAGAGTTCAAGAAGTCCCTAGAGAAAGCTAAAGAGTTAAGTAACGATGCTTCTCTAATAAGTGGCTTGCTATCTTCTAATAAAGCAGAGGCTTAAATGTCTAAAGATAATAATCATATAATTTCTCTCATAAAAGAAAGGTTAGAAAAAGGTAAGAGAGAGTATAACCAAGAGGTAGATGTGCATGATGGTAGAGATTGGATGAAGGAAGCATTGGAGGAATTACTAGATGCCTGTGTATATCTATCAGCACAAATAATAAAGATAAAAGAAAAGGAGTGTGAATGAGTAGTGAGGTTAAGATAATAGAAAGTCCTACGGAGATAATTACTGACATGGGATTAAACTCTATAAGAGACCTACATGAATCTGTATCTAATGTAGATACACCAAAGTCTTTCGTAAAGAATAAGATGGGTACAGATTACGTAGAGTATTCTTACATGCGTTCAGTTGCAGATAAGTACTATCCGGGATGGTCTTGGACTATAGTTAATACAGACAACTTAGGTAGCGAAGCATTTATGGTACACGGAAGATTGAAATGGTACGAGGGTGGTATATGGAGATTAGGAGATATGACAGCGGCTCATAGGATAATGCAGAAGAGAGATGGTAGTGGTTTTGTAGACGTAGGTAACGATATTAAATCAGCTAATACAGATTGTATTAAGAAGGCTTTTAATATGTATTTAAATATAGCAGATGATGTATATCGTAACAGAGTAGAAGACCCTTCTCTAAGTAAAGAAGATATAGAGTATTTGACAGCAGAAATGGAAGGCTTAGATAAGAAGTGGAAAGAGAAAATATCTATCTCAATAGAGAACGGTGACGTAGAGAAGCGAGATATGAGTAAAGTAATAAGTAGAATAAATCAACTAAAAGAGGAAACAATAAATGAGTAATTCAATAGATGAAGTATTAGGTGGTGTTATGGGTGGCGAATCGTACTATGACCCTTCACTAGACAAGCCTAACGTAATGATTCCAGAGGGCGAGTACTACGCTCATGTAAAGGAATTTACAATGAAAGAGAACGTTGTTATAAGAGGTAAGTATATGGCTGACATATACAATATAACATTTAAGTTAGCTGCTGAGAACTCCGATAAAAACTTTGGGGAACATAGTGGTAACTTATTTGTAGGTAAGACAGTTAGGTCTAAAGGTTTCTTTAGATTTAAAAACCCAGATAGTCCTAATTTAGAACCTAACTCTGGTGGAAATAGAGAGTTTAAAGAGGTTTTAGAATCGTTAGGTATATCACCTGAAGAGAAAGAGGTAGACGGTAAAAAGGTGTTTGCTTTACCTACACTAACTCCTTCTAACTCAGAGGGTAAACCTGCAATCATAAGAGTAAAGCATGAGAGCTGGACTAATAGAGATGGAGAAGATATGGTAAGTCCTAAAGCGTTCAATGTTTTCTCTTGGAAGAATGGTAAAGTAGATGTAGACGACCTACCATTCTAAATGAAAGTAACTAATAACGAATACGAAGTAATCATTAGGTCTTTAAACGCTTATAGAGATATACTTAAAATAAACTCTAATATTAAAACACTGCATATTAAGTTGAAAGAAGTATATTCTATAACAGAAAAGTTAAAGAAGGAATACAATAGGATAGCAGAGATAAATATAGCAGAAGGAATGACGAAAAAGGAAGAGGAACTATATCCTAGTAGAGTATATGATGAATACGGTGGAGCCCCTAATGAAGATAAGTAAGTGGAATGAAATACAAGATGTTTTCATAGATTCCTTTGGATGGAAAAGAGGTATAGAGCTGATGTTAGGCTCTGTAACTAATATAAGAAGAGGTAAACATGTCTATGAACTTACTGAACAACAAGACAACGAAATAACAAAGACCTTGAGAAAGGTCTATAACGAGGAAATAAAATGGCAAAAACAAGAAAAAGAAAAAGTCAAATAGTAAAAGTAATGAACTTCCTAAATACAGGAAAAAACTTAACAGCTAGGTCAGCTATCAGTAGATTTGGTGTCTATAGATTAGCGGCTGTAATACACGTATTACGTACTAGGTTTGATATGGATATAACTACTAGTATAAATAAGAAAGGGTTTGCTACTTATAGTCTAACAACTAAGTAATACTAATGGTTTTGAGGGTGTACCATTAAACACCCTCTTAATTTTAAATAAGGAGAAAATATGTTTCAATATACTATGTTAGAAATACTACAGACTCAAGAGTTTGATACTATAATACAGACTCTATACGGAGTAGCCTTATGGGCATTTATTACCATAAGATTAAATAGAATAGAAAATAGTCTTTAGATAATTAGAAACCTATGGGGAGCTTAATTAAAATAATAAACAATAACAATATATCTTATGATATGAGTATTGTGTTTAAATTAAAAAGTTGGCGCTTTGCTCCCCTGTTTCTATAAAGGAATCTATGAAAAGAAAAAATAAAATAACTAACAGAGAAGTGATAAGGCAACTAGATGTTTTAACCAAGATAGCCTTATCTAATAAATCATCATTAACAATACTTAGTGATTTTCTATATAACTATCTAGAAATGAAAGGAGATACAGAAAAGTATACTGAGTTTATGAAGGAGAAAATAGATGACATTCTTACAGAAGGCAAGCAAGGGATTGATAAAGTTTCTGGAGAGTCCGTTTCCAAAGAAGAGAAAGAAGAGAAGGAGTAGAAGTGCCATCAAAAAGCAAAGCAAAAGGTAATCGTTACGAGAGAGAGTGTGTTAACAAAGCTCTTGAGTTTGGATTAGATTCAAAAAGAGCGTGGGGTTCTGATGGTAGGTCTTTAGGATTACACGCTGAAGTAGATATGGTAATAGAAGAATTTACAGTACAATGTAAAGTAAGAAAAAGGATAGCAGAATGGTTGAAACCTTCGGAGGAAATAGAGGGATTACACCTTCAATTAGTAAAAGAGTCAAGAGGCAAGTCGTACGTTATAATAGAGATGACAATATTTCTAGCATTAATATCTCTGATAAAAGAAGTTACGGGGAGTACGAAGATATTTCAAAGGCTAAAGTCGATGATTTAGCTTATTATCTAGGAAAAGATTGGATAGATTGGAAGTGCGTAGACGTTGCAAGTGGTAGTACAAAGAGATATAGAAAGTTTACAGGTAAGAAGATTAAGGAAGTAAGTACTTCAGAAGTTTATAAATGTCTTAAATGCAAGAGACCTTATGAAACTAGAAGTATGGATTCTGCAGGTAAGGTTTTAGGGGACAGGTATTTAAACCCTAAAATATTTAATAATGTACCTTTAAACAAAAAGGATTGCGACTCCTGTGGCTAAGTGTCCATTATGTAGAGGCACAATAAATAAGAAAGATGTTTCATTGAGTCTAGAGAGGTTAAGATTAGCTAGGTCTCCTAGAGTCCTAGAGGCTGTAGATAAAATATTTTCTAGCCTCTCTGCTCACTGGAACATAAAAGATGTAGATATGTGCGGTTTACTTACAGAGATACAAGGTATAGATGATAACATTGTTATTGAATCTATAAATAAATTTGAAAAGAGAAGTGGTGTAGATAGGGGTTATGGTGTTAAGTATTTATCTGCTGTAATAAAGAATGAGAATAAAAGCTATTTACTACGGCAAGAGTATGAGAGAAAAAACCTAGATAGAATACCACCAAAGTTAAAGGATTAATATGAATAGTGTTGAACTAGAGAAAGCATTGTTGGGATGCTTAATACAGGATAGTGAGTATATAGACTCTGTCAAACAATGGATACCGGATGATGATTTCTTTTACTCATCGTTCAATCAAAAAGTTTGGAAGTCTTTAGACAAGCTACACTCCAGAGGTATTGATATAGATTTAAATACAGTATGTGAAGAGGTTGGTTCTTCTAAAGATGGTTACCATTCTATGTATGAGATTAGTGGGTTTCTAGAAAAGGTTACCTCTCCATCAAAAGCTAATACATATGCAAAGAGATTACACTCTTACTATTTAAGAAGAATATTAGATAAGCAGATGCATACTATATCAAATGATATAAACGATGGTTCACTTGATACGAATAGGTTACTAGAGGATGCTCATACTACCATAGGAAATATAATAAAGCTACAGCCTAATAAGACTTTCAACATAGATGGGTTGTTAGATAAGACTAAAGAGTCTATATTTAATTCTACTACTCTTATACAAACAGGTATAAATACTTTAGATAGAGTAATTACTGGTATGACTAGAGGTGAGATAACCATCATAGCAGGTAGACCGGGAAATGCAAAGACTACAGTTTCAGCTAATATAGCTAGGAATTTAGTACATCAAGGTATGAAGGTAGCTATGTTTAATAGAGAGATGCCTAATACAGAGATGATGAAAAAGTTTTTAGCTATGGAGTCAGATTCTATACAGTATAGAAACCTTCGTAATAACGTAGATATAGATAGTAAAATTATAGAAGATGTGTCTGCCAAAATATCAGAGTTATATAATGGTAAGTTATTTATGTTTGATGATGTTAGGGATATGGAGAATACATTTAGGGAGATAAAAGCAGTTAAGCCAGATGTAGTTATTGATGACCATATAGGATTGATAGAGCATCCGCCTCAAGATAGAAGAGACTTAAGACTTAAGATAGGAGATGTAAGTAGAAACTATAAGTGGTTAGCTAAGTCAGAGGATATGTCTGTTATACTAGTATCTCAAATGAATAGAAATATGGAGCATAGAAATGATAGAGTACCTAGGTTATCTGACCTAGCAGAGTCTGGTAACTTAGAACAAGATGCAGAGATAGTAGTATTCTCTCATTATCCTTGGGTATCTAGATATGGAGATGATGGTAATAGTGATTGCTACTTAGAGCTTATAGTAGCTAAGAATAGATATGGACAAACTAATTCTTGTGAGGTAGGTTATCACGGTAACAGCTGTACAGTAACAGACTCAGAACAGGAAGCTGTAGCTATGGCTAATAATAGAGGGGATGGAGTAAGAGGTACTCCTAATCCTTTTTAACCTAATACTTTTTTCTTATATCTTCTAAGTTTTCTAGAGTAGATTTTTTTAGCACTTACATCTGAAGATAGTATAGGGTATTGAGGAAATGATTGATTCCAAGCTCTTATTTCTTCTACGGCTTTATCATAGTCTATAGGTTCATTAGCTTTTTCCAACATACTTAATACTTTGCTAACTGTTCTAGACCTTGTGCTTTTTATTCTATTAAGTTTCATACCTTCAGTCTCTAATCTCTTAGCTCCTTCTCTTAAAAAAGAAGAACCTGTTAATCTTAGTAATCGACTTGGCATTCTTAATAATGCATCTTGTCTATAGTTTGTAAAATCTCTTTCTACTGCAGGTAAAAACCTAGTTATAATGTTTTCCATATCAGAAATAAAAGGTGGGTATGCTAAAAATTTTAAAGCGTTAGAATAAGTTCTACCTTCTTCCATAGTAGATGAAACAACATCTCCCATAAAACCAAAAGCACCTATACTAGCTATGTTATCTACTATATCTTCTAAGTCTTCTGGAATATTTGATTCTGGATTTAAAACAGTTTCTCCAGAAACCCAACTCCTAGCATAATCTTTTGCTTTATTAGCTATTGTACCACCTGCAACTCCAGCAAAACCAAGTCTTAGAATAGGCATTACATTTCCATAAGATATGTCATGTGCAAATAAATCTCTCAAATAATTAAACTGCCTATATCCAAATCTTTTAAACTGAGTAAACACTCGCACCTTTGGATTGTTAAACCATAATGGGTCTTCTAATAAATCTTTTTGAAGTTGAGTTTTTCTAGCAAATTTAGACATAGCTTTAATATAATCTTCATCTAATAATCTAGATTTTTTAGGGTCTATATCAAACTGTCTTAATTTACTCTCTGCCCACTTTCTATAGTTAGCAGATTTACCATATATACCTTTACCTTTAACTGCTTTATATAAATCATCTACCATTCCTTTAGCCGTAGAAGCGGCAAGTATTTGATTTACTTTATTTATACCTGTAAATCCACTATATTTACCTAATACATCAGCTACTTTACTAGATAAACCTTGAGACCTTGATACTCCTATCATCTCATTAAACATTGAATAGTTAGTTACTCCAGACCTTTCTATTAATTGTCTAGTTTCTTTGTTAGCTAAAGAAAATATACCTCTAAAAAAGGGAATATATCCAGCTTCTAAAGCTGTAGATATTGTGCTTTGAGTAACGTTCATTAATGGAGCATATCCTAATCCAATCTTAAGACCTGTTTCCCACTCCATAACTTTTTGAAAAAACTCTTTAGTATTTGGTTGATAGTTATAATTATTATGATATTCTATATCCCCTTTTATGTGGTGATGTAGTTCTCTCATGATACCTTTGTCATTATCGTCTGCATTTTTTAAAAGAGCTTCAAACTTTTTTCCTTTAGCTCCAAATGTTTGAACGAATGCAGTTCTATTAGCAGCTTTTGTAGAGTATCTAGTAAGTAATGTTTTTAAGTTTTTTTCTAATAACTCTTCTGGTATATTGAACTTTCTAGATTTTTCTAAGTTTCCAAAAACATTGAACAACTCTTCTCTTAAACCATTAGCAATTTTAGAATACGCCTGTAGATATGGTAAGTCTACACCTCTATCTAAATTAACAGCTAACATTCTCTTTGTTTCCCTTCTTAAAGAAGACACATTTCTTTTTATTATACCGTCTAAATAGTTAGCTAACTTATCATTTTTCTTTAACCAGTTTTTTGGATTTGCACTTAAACCTGTTAAAAAATCTACACTAGAAGTATCAAACTCTTGTTTTAATCTTTTTGCTATTTCACTTTTTTTACTAAAAACACCTAGCATATCATTAAACATAATATCAGCTATATCTTTTTTAATCATATAAGGTACATAGTTTTTTTCAAATGCAGGAAATTGACCACCAGCAGAAACAAAATTTCTTGCTATTGAAGTAGTTACTTTATTTATATCAGTTACTTGACCAGCCTTTACTTTATTATATAAATCAACGTAATATGCTTCTTCAGCATCATTAAAAGACATTCCTCTAGTTCTAAATTTATTTATTTCTTTCTTACTAGGTGTGAATAAACCTGTTTTTAATAAATTTCCTAAGTAATCTCCTGTTAAAGTATCTTTAGTTGTTTGAAACTTACCAATTCCATAATAGTATTGTCTTATAGCCTGCTTTTGAGAGCCTCTATATTTTGCCCTTGTTAGATTGTTCATTAAAGAAGCTACAGGAGCGGGAAAAAAGTCTTTAGGAAACAAAGAAGACTTTGCTTCTTGAGTTACCCATCCTTTATTTTTTAAGTCATCTATAGCTTTAGATACTTCTTGTTTTTTTAATAAAGAATCTCTATATCTAAACAACTCTTTAGGTTTTAAATAATTTAAAGGTATTTTAGTATCATCAGTTTTTATAGTGTCAACTGCATTTCTACTTTTCTTACCTAATGATTCATATCTAAATAATTGTTTTTGAGTATCGTCTATTTTTAAAGAACTTTCAAGCTCTCTAAGTTTACCAGCTCTATATTCTTGAACTTTTGAAATAGGTATTTGTGCTTCATCAGATAGTTTATATTGTAATTGAAATTCTTTTTCACTTAGTATTTTGTTTTCTCCCTTTGAGAAACTAACAAGTTTTATTTTTTTGCTATTTGGTGGACTTGTTCTAGTCCATTTATCACCCTTAAAATCAATCCACTCTTCTCTTTGTATTAGTTGTTTAAAAGCATCTGAACCCTCTACCTCACCGTAACTCTCAGCTATTTCAGAAGACATTTTTTCTCTTCTATTTTCAGGTCTTCTGCTTTTTTCAAAAAATTGTTTTAGTCTACCCGGAGTTTTTATTGCTCCACCTACTGCTTTTAATCCTATAATCATACCTGCAGAATTTACATAGTCTTGAGGTGTAGGCATTTCGCCCTCTGTTAATGGAGTTGCAGTACCAAGAACACCAGCTTCAGCGGTTACTTTTGACAATGTACTAAAACCTTTTGATGTTAGATAAGCTCCTGTTCCAACAGTTGCTCCTCCTAATACAGCTCCGGATATAGTATCTTTTACAACCTCCTCTGGTTTAATATCTCCATTTTCTAACTTCTGAGTAAAAGCACTCTTAACACCTTCATATCCTGCAAGACCACCACTAGCTCTACCTACCCCAACACCATAAGCTTTTCTAGCCGCTCTTCTACCTATTACATTAGCCTTACTAGAGGGAACACCGCTCCTTAATAGTCTCTTAGTTACAAGTTTTCTAGCAACTGATTGACCTAACTTAGCACCTACTCCACCACTTGCAAGAGTAATACCTAAGTCAGCAGGAGATGCGAACATACTAGCCGCAAAAGAAGCTATATCTTCTAATACTCCGGGTTCATATCCAGATAAATCAAATCTTTTTTTACCTGTCATTAGCTCGTCTGCCATACCAGTTATAGAGTCGTTGTATCCTTTTTTCCACCAGTTAGGTAAGCTATCTACAAAACCAGTTGCTTCAGGTTCTGTAGGTTTTTGTAGCTGTGTTTTATATTGAGGGAACTTTGATGTTACATGTCTATATATTTTATCGTCATCATACTTAGACCAGTTTGGATATTTTTTCCTATAAGCAGATACTAATTGTTCTTTTGTATACATATATTACTCTGTTGCGGATTCAAATATAAAATTATCAAGAGGAGAAGGCATATCATCTTGACTTGCTTGTAATGCTGTTGGTAGCAAGCTTTCAAGGAAAGAACCATCATCTTCAGCCATCATTCTATTATCTTGAACATTTTCTAAGTCTATATTTCTTATAAAACTTTTTATATCTTCTGGTAAATTTTTCATACTACCAGCTCTAAATGGACTTCTTTCTATTAATTTTTTTAAATTATCAATAGATTTTTTAATAGCCATTCTTTCAGATTTTCCTCCTGCAGATGTTATTAATGTCTTTGCTCTTCCCTGTTTAGGGTCTATACTTTTATATAGATTTACAGCATTTACTAAAGCTGTTTTTAATTGCTCTATATTTTGACTTCTTACTTCAGGTGAAACTAGTTTATCAGAACCAAATCTAAAAGACTTAACGAGGTTAGCAGTAGATTTTCCTATATCACTTCTAGCTGTTTTTACAGCTTTTCTTATTTCTTTAGTAGTAGGAATCAAAACACTTCCTTCACTAGCAGCAGACTCAAGCATACCTAAAGATTCTTCTCCTTTATCTGCTAAAGAATCTATAACTTTTTCAGGCTCTAAAACTCCTTGGTTTGCTAATTGAATATAATCTGCTGTTTGTCTTGGTTCTGGAGTAGTCTCTTGACCAAAACCGGTTTCTTCTAGTATATCAGTTTCTTCTCCACCAATATCACTATCATCAATACCAAAAGAAGAGTCAACTCCCCTTATTATACCTTCTAAAGAAGGCATCATAAAACCTTCCCCATAAGTTTCTTGCATACTTTTATAAGTTGGTATAACCGTATTTTTTACATAGTTTTCATAAGAACCTTCACTTAAAATTTCATCTTGTTTTGCAGTTTCTATTCCATCTGAAAGAAAAGATATATCTGAATTTAATGTTGCTCTATCTATATCAGATAATTGCCCAAACATTTCCTGTTTCATTTTATTTTGTATTAAAAAACTACCTTGGTTTTGAACAAGATTTCTGTGTTTATTAGGGTCATACTCATCTTCATATATTAGTTCTCCAAGTGAATCAAGTTTTTGATTCTTAATATTTAAATTATTTCTATCACTTTTTATCTTAGCAGAAAGAACTCCATAAGAAGAAGAGTTAGCAAGGTTAGTATTTAAAAACTGCTCTGCAATATCTAATCCTTCGGCACTCAGGGTTTCTGGATATATTATACTAAATTCATCCATAGCTTTTTTTTCTATAGTATCCTTTCTTCTTTGCCTAGCTTGCATTGCCCTATCACTTTCTTGAGCCTTAGCAATCTCCATTTGTTGTTGTCTATATTCTCTATTTTGTATAGCGTTTTGTTTTTCTAATTGAAACCTAGCATCTGCACGTTCATTCATTTTTTTTTGCTGTTGATACTCAGGACTAGCATACTTAGCTATTTCTGTAAGAAATGTATCAAAACCACTTTGAGGCTCTTGAATTACTATAGGTCTATTTGTTTTTGTTAAAACTCTTGCCATTATATTCTTCTCCATGACTGTGTTGAGGGATTCCATACATACATATTGCCATCCGTTCCCATTGCGGGAAAAGCACTAGCTGTATCAGGAGGAGTAAAGTTTGGAGAACCTCCGGTTAGATTACCACTAGCGGATAATTCAGAAATAACATCAACAGCTGTTCTATCTCTAGTTCCTTCACTTAATTCTAAATCAGATAAGCTAGACATAGCATCTGCCATAAATTTATCTCTTTGTCCTCTTATGTCTTCAAATAATCCTCTTTGAGCAGATTCAATTCCCATGTCTCTTCTATCTGCAATTCCTCTCATAGCTTCGGAAACAATTCTTTCACGTTCACCAAATCCAGAAAACCCAGCGCCTACAGAGCTTGATGCAGCTCTAGTTCTTCCTATAGATGATTCAGCACCTTTACGTAAAGATTCAAGATTAGACTTAAAAGCATCAACTGTTGTTTCTTCCCTACTAGGGTCATAAGTAAATAAACTTTCAAATCGTTCCTTTTGCTCATCTACCGGCATAACTCCCATTTTTTCATACAAATCAGTTAAGGTTGGGACACTTGTTTCTCCACTGCCATAAGTAAAAGTTGAGCCACCATTTTGCATTTCTGGTATTTTAAACTTGTTTTGAGTAGCACCTGCCGCTCTATTTAAAACTTCCATCATTTCATCCATACTCATTACATCGCCAGACTCTTCTTTCATTTTTCTGTATTCATTAAAAGAACTAGGCTTAGGGTATCTAGGTTTTACAAACTGTAGTAAGTTTATATCTCTTTGCATCTTAGCTAAGTCTCTTAATATTTTTTCTTCAGAATCTGGTTTTCTTAAACCTATAGCCTGTACGTTATTAGACCTCATTCTCATATCTATCTCTAATGGGTCGTCAACCATACCACCTTTTTGGTAACCCATCATATCTTTATTCATTGCCATTCCACCACCCATCATACTTGCAATAGAGTCTTTTACCATTCCTCCATCTTCCATATATCCCATTTTATTTCGTACCATTTCTGGTAATTTAGCTAATCCGGGATTACCTTCTGGAATATCCTTTAAATTTTTTACCACTCCACCTTTTTTCATATAACCAGATTGAGGTATTTTTTTAACAGAACCACCACCATACATTCCTTGTGAACCACTAAGAGTGCTAAGAGCTATTAATTCATCAATAGCTGAGTTTCCATTTTCTAACCTATCTGCATTGTTTAACATTTCTAAATTTTTCATTCCTATTTTTTCAGCGGCATCTTTACGTATAACAAATTCACCGGGTTCTAACATTGCTGGTACTGTATCTGGCATTACAGAATCCTCCTTGCGTATGAGTTCATATTTATTAATCCACCACCTTTATATTCTTCTACTTGACCACCTTTATTAAAACCTAACATACTCATAAGCCCTTTTTTATTATTTTTATTTTGACTTTCTGGATTTAAAATCTGTTGAGCCATTTCAAATGAAATAGAGTCTTGAGGCATTTTCATAGCTTTTTCACTCGCTCTTTTTCTAGCTACTTGCATTGATAAACTTTGCTGAGGTCTTAAAGCTTCTCCTAAGTAGTACCTGTTTCCATCATCAGTAGGCATTTCATATATAGCCTGCATCATACCTTCAGGAGTTCTATTCATTCCGTATATACTACCACCTTCTTGATACTGTTGAATCATTCCCCCTTGATTATAATTAAGTACACCTCCATCTACAATATTTTGACCAACTTGTTCTTGACTTGCTATATCATCAAAAAGCATAGCTAGTTCAGTATCATAATCTGTTGTTTGGGAAAAATCTAAAGGTAATCTTTCTGAGCTTAAATCACCTAAAACATCTTTAAATCCAGACTCAGCAGTAGATACATCTTTAGTCAATGTAGATAATAAAGGGTCTGTTTCTCCAGCCATTCCTAAGTTTTCAAGGGCATCTATTCCAAATTTATCTGCATAAGATTTTTTAGCAAGGCTTTCAATTTCTCCAGCTTGACCTAAAGCGTAAGTTTTAGCTCCAGCCATAGCAGAACGTTCAGCTAAACCACTAAGGGCTTGAGATTTTTTTCCTTGCTCTTTTAAATATTCAAAATCATCTTTAAATAAACCAGTAGAAGACTCTTTAAGGTTTTCAGTATCTACAAAAGAACCACCTACTAATTCACCAGCTCCTTTACCTATAGCAGAACCAAGTGCTTTTCCAGCAACTATAGACATTCCACCAGTAGGTGCTGCTAATGCCGCTCCTAAAGCTGTACCTGCAAAGCTACCTAGTTTTCCTAGTAAACCCCTATACTTCTGTTCTTTAGCTAATTTTTCTGCGTTTTCTTCTGCTTCTTTTTCAGCTATATCTATATCTCTTCTCAAACCAATCTTAAATAGATTTCTAGATAATCCGGGAACATATCCTCCTGTTTGATATTCCATAGGCTTCATATATCCACCACCCATATACCCCTTTATTGTTTTGTTTTTCTTGTACATAATAATTCCTATATTGTTACTTCAGTTCTCCACACGGAGGTTATATAATAATCTTTTGATGAACCGTGAGGATTTACACTTGCCTGTATACTTATTGATGCTTTAGCTCCTGAGCTTACAGTAGGTGTATTGTTAAAATCAGATTGCTTTACTTCTATTGTAGTATTATCTGCAAATGTATCTGTGTATGTAAAGCTAGCAACTTCGTCTACGGTTGCATCACCACTGTCTTGTCTTTTAATTTTAAAAGTAAAGTTAGCAGTGGGTGTATCAAATGATTCTGGTCTAAATAATATTTTATGACATGTCATTTTAAATGGTACAAGAAGAGTTGATGTAGCATCATCCATTCCTGTTTGTTCCCCCGTTCCCTGCCAAGGTATAAAATGTTCTGTAGTTCCTATGTTATCAGAAAAATTATGCTTATATATTCTGTAATCTATAAATGTATTTGTATACTCTAAAGAATTGGTAGTAAGTTTTTTATCTACAAACATATTTCCATCTTGAGAAAGACTTACTTTATAAAGCAAATTATTTCTTTTAAAATTTAAACTAGGTTGAGAATTTCTATTATTAGAAATAGAAACTTGACCTTCAACCATATTACCTAAATGCATTTCTTCACTTGAATACAAATTATTTTGTTTTATGTTAGTTAAATATTTTAGATGATTTCTCATTATGAAACTTCTTTAATTGCTAAAACTCTATATTGAATAGTTATATCGTTTACTTCAAAAGTTCCACTGTCTGGTAAATTTATTTTAAGCTGTATACTTTGACAAGATACAATATTATCAGCTTTAAAAACTCCTATATCAAAATTAGATGTAGCATCTAAGTCTCCAGAGTCATTACCTGCAGGTGTTATATTAGAACCTGTAGAAAAATCAGAAAAACTACCAGTACCATTTATTGCAAACTCTAAAGGAGTTAATTGGTCTACGCTTGACTTATAAGTTATTATAACTTTATATATTTTTTTAATTAAACCCGCATTGCCAAAATCTATGTCTCTAGTAACTATAGACTGATTAGATTGAGAACTAATATTTGCCCTGTATTTTTTGAACTCAACTTCAGTAGAAGTTTTTTCTTTTCCTATAACTAAGCTATTATTCCAGTCTTTTATAAAATTAGTATAATAGTGACTGTCTGTAAATAAATTTGTATTATATGTCCAAGCATTTGTATCAAAGTCGTATATAAAACATTGATTACTATCTGAACTTAAGTCTGAGGGAGACCTCATAACTATTAACTGATTACTTATATCGTCATATCCACACATAATATTTTTTTCATGAAGGCTTCCATTTGCAAAGTCAGACCAAGCTGGTATACTAGAGTTAGTAGATTCAAATATACCTAATTTATTTTTAGTTAATTCTACTATGCTAACTCCATTATAAATAAAACAACCTTTTTCATTTGCCCAAATAACTCCAAACTCAGTTTTAGTCATACTATAATGAAAAGAAACTCCAGAATTTTTAATACTCTCTTCTAAAAACCATCCAGAAGGAGTAGGACTAGATATGTTTAATATATGTGTAGTGTTATGCTTAAAAGCTAGTAATTTATCAGCAAAAGATTCTAAAGCAGTATACTCTCCATAGTCACCTCTAGAAACATCTATAAAATTATCTTCAGTAAAAGTATCAAACTTTCCTAGCTCACTAAACATTATTCTATCACCATGAGTTTTTTTAGTACCATTTTTTTTAATTCTAACATTGGCTATAAAATGCCTTCTATTTGCTATAACAGAAGCTTTATATAATTCTTTTTCTCTTCCTATTGAATTAAATCTAACTCTTTCAGAATATCCATTAAGAGTTTTGTAAGTATCAAAATTTGGATTAGTAGATTTTAATCCTTCCGAAGAACTAGTAGCTGAATAATATCCAGAGTTTTCAGTATGATTAGCATTAGTATCAACTCTTTTTACCCAAGGTGTATAACCACCGTCAAGAGTCATTCTTGCTCCAAGTCTTATATCTATATCTGCAAATAAAATTAAATCGTTGCTACTACCAGCTTCCCTTATATATATTCTACCGCCAGTTATTCTCCCATTGTAAAATCTATCAGCATAAATCGTACACTTTAAAGATTTGCTTTCGTTAGTAGTTGTTAAAGTTCCTGTATATTTTTTAGGTTTGCTTTCTTGGTTTTCATCATATATAAATGTTTGAAAAAACTCATACTCGTTTTCAGCCCAAGTACCTTTTTCTGTTCCTTCTGTAACTCCTATATTCCAACCTAATCCTCTCTTGTATATATCTCCACTATTATCAGCTATTTCTGCATCTGGAGTACCTCCGTAGCCACGATAAACTCTTACAGGTGTAGTAGGACTTCTTCCCTCTGCTGTTTTTCTAACCATAAAACATTCTGGTTTTTCAGAAGAACGAGATAAAATTGAATAAACTTGCCCCATTTCAAAATAATGATTAGCTGTTCTTTCAGAGCCACTAGTATCAAAAGTAATAGAGTCTTCAGTCACTGCAGTTACAAGCTCTGAAGTTAAGACATCTGAACCTGCTTTGTTTTCTACTATATCATTTAAAACATTATAGTGACTATCTGTATCTACTGCATTTTGATTTGAGCTAGCCATTGCTATTAAAGCTGGTCTTTCTAAGTAAGCAGGGTGCTCATACCATCCATTAAAAGCTAAAGAAACTGAATCATTTGCAGTTTCAAATTGATTCATTTGTATATAGCCATACCATTTAAGTATTGAATTATTTTCTATATTTATATCAGTCACTCTTAATACTTCATCAGAAAATGTAAATATAAACTGAGATGTAGAAACGTGTTCACTAGCTGGTGAAATCATAGCTGTGTTTATTTCTTCATTTACCCAGCCATCATCTGTTGAGCTAGAGTCGGTTACTTTATTAAAAGACCACACATCTACATTATTATTAGCCGCATCTCCAAAGGCACATAACCTATCTCCTGTAGCTCTTTTAGCTTTTATCCTAACTGATGTTGATGCTCCATCTGGCGATGATGAAAATGTTAAGGTGACTCCACTACCTACAGCACCTGAAGTAGCAGTATTTAAAGTTATTTGACTAGCATCTATACCTTCAGTTCCTGCACTAATAGATTGAACAGTTCTTCCTGTTCCTATATTAGTTCCAGTTACAGTTTGACCTACCCTAACATCAGGACTATCCACTATATCAAGAGTTGTGGATGTACCTAATTTTGCAGTATCTGTATCAACTGTAAAAGAAGTTTCATCTACAATAGGTTTTCCAATAACCATCATATAATGAGAACCGCCTTGTTGAATAAAACCAGATACAAGATAAACACCGTCGTTAAGTTTACTACCAGTAACAGTTATTACATCTCCTACTAAGAATCCTAAGTTGGAAGTCCAGTAATCTGCTGTTCCAGAAACGGTTATTTTGATAAATGATTTTGATGGAAGTACAGCTAAAGCCATATATTACTCCGTAGACCCTGCACCCGGAATATCAGCAGAGCTTGAAGTTGCTACTCCATCTACTGCTGTATTTTGAGGGTTACCAAAACTTATATTACCATTAGCACTTCCTACAGTAAATTCATTACCTGTATTATCTATGTCATCAAAAATACTATGGTCTGATTCAAAGTAACATAAGTTGTATCCTCCTCCAAGATTAAGCCTTCCTGTAGTTGTACCCGGAGCACTTGTACCTATTTCAAGTCTTGCGGTATGACCAGATATAAATTTTGCAAGGTTACTGCCGCCTACATCAGAAGGATTAGCAAGATGTCCAGTAAAAGTTCCTGCTGATTTTATTTTTCCTTGCGCATCAACTGCCATATTAGTTACGGCACTTGACTCTGGTTCAGCTAAATCTCTTGCATCTTTAACTGTATTTATACCAGCATCAAATTTATTTATAGTATATAATTGTTTAGGCATTAATCAAGTATCTCCACATGAACTAAGTCATCAAAGCCATTGTCTTTTACATCACCGTCAGAATCCCAGTCTCCACCCCAACGAACTTTAACATTAAGTTGTTTAGCTATTCCTCTAATCATACCACCCATATAGTGAAAACCATCTCTATTTTCCCAGTCTATAGGGTACGGTGCTAAGTCTACAGCTTTACCATCCATATGTTTAGAATACTTAACTTTAGTAGCTCCTTTCTTTAACAACTCTTGCTGTCTTTCTTTTGTTCGTAGACCCTCTATTATAGTAACATCCATAATTTTAATAAGTTCATTAAGGACATTAACTAGTTTAGAATCTACACCTTTTAATCTTTCTCTACTTTTTTTACCAAATCTATACATTATTTTTTTCCATGAGCTTTTCTAATAGCTTCTTTGCCTTTTTTAAAAATTGTTGCTTGTGCACTTTTACCTGCTACCTTAGACCTTTGTTCTCCTACTGTTAGTATTTGTATTTTTCTAGCAAAGGGTTTATTTATTTTTTTTACTTTAGAAACTGTTTTAATTGCATCAGTAGGAGTTGCAAACTTTATACTTACTGTATCTTTAGGATTTTCATCTGTATATAATCTACGACCACTACCTTTAGGTTTTTTACCTGTACCAACCCTAGGGTCTTTTTTCTTTTTTGCCACTATTTCTTTTTTCTTCTTGTTACTTTTTTCTTTTTACCACCACGCAATAAATCTTTATCTGCTTTTCTAGCACCACCTTTCCCTGTAGCAAAGCTCCTAACTCTCCCAGCAGCCCATTGATGAGCGCTAACTCCGGGGCGAGAACCACTGGAGTAATATGCTCCCAAACCTCTAGAGTAGACTTTTGAAAGAGTACCTTTAGATATTCCAGAACTCTTAGAGTACTTAGCTAAAACGGAAGCTTTACTTCCTCCGCTTTTTGGCTTTGCTTTTTTTCTTACTGGTTTTTTTCTTACCACTTTTACTCCTTTGTTTGGATATTTTATCCATCATTGCAGGTGTTAGTTTTCCTTTTTTATACAACCTACTAGTTCTTAGTATCTCATCTTGAGTTTTCTTTTTATTCTTAGAACCTCTTACATATTTTTTAGGAACACCTCTTTTTGTTTTAGAGACTTTTTTAAATTTACGTGCCATTATTTTTTAATCTTTTTTATCTTACCGTTTTTTGTTCTAGCAAATTTATGAGTTTTAGTTTCCCTTATTAAAGTTCCGCTATACTTCTTACCTCCAAACATCCAACTAACTTTTCTTCCCATTATTTCTTTTTAGCTTTTGAGTGTTTCATTTGCACTTTAAAATCAGCCATTAGACTAGCACCTTTATGTGATTTAAATTTACCACTATGCTTCATTAACTTATATGATGCACCAGATTTCATCCAATGATAACCCTTTGGAGCTTTAACTTTTTTATTCATTACCATTTTACCTTATTCGCCCAGTAAGCCGCAGACATTTTACCTTTTGCTATATTTCTTCTATGTCTAGCTTTGAACGATTTTCTTTTCATTTTTATTCTTCTAGATTCTCCAGCTTTTGGTTTACCTGCTGTACTAGCACCTTGCTGACCAAATCTAATTGTCTTTACTTTAGACCCTTCTTTAGCCACAACTATATGACTTTTTTTAGGATGATTAGGTGTTCTCTTAGGTTTGTTAAACCCAGAGACTCCAGCTCGTTTTAATCTAGGGTCTTTTTTAGAAGGCATTATACGCCTAATTTAGCTAGCAAAACTTTTTTAATAATTTTCCAAAGAGCTTCCAATATAGCCTTCTCTGTTTTTTCAGATATAATAGGAATATCAACCGCTTTATTAATCTCATCAATTAACTCATCTTTAGTTGCATCACCTAATAACTCATCTGCTATCATTTTCTTTAACATTATATAAACCTCATTATTATGTTTACGATTATAGGAAAGCTTACTAAGGCAACTGCTCCCCAGACTTGAACTTTAGCAATGTCTGTTTCGTGCCTATCTACTTTACCATTAAGCCTTTCTAAATGTTTTTCTATTCTATTCAATGTAGAATAAATATTCCTTAATCTTTCATCATGTCTAATTAAATGAGTTCTTAAATCATCATTATTCATTAGTGCCTTCCGTTTCCATTCATACGTGACATGATGCCATCCATTCTGGATAATTGTTTTTCTAAATCTGATATAGCTTCCATCATTTGCTCATATCTTCTATCTCTAACAGAATCTGATTCATTCCATCTAGATATTAATTTAATAATCATTCCTTCCATATTGTTAATACTTTCAGATTGACCTTTATTTTCTACCTCTAAATCTTTTAACGACTCTTGCTGCGCCTCTGATTTCTTTGACAAAGACATTACAAGATAAACAAGTAATGCACCACAAATTCCTATCATCCCCGCTTCACCGTAAATTGCCATCATGTCCATTACTTTTTTCTCCTTTTACCCCAGCTTAAAGGATTAATATTAAATTCTTTCTCATAGAAGGCTACTTTCTCTGCCAACTCTGCTCTCTTAGCCCTTTCTTCCACGATATGTTTACTAAGTAAATCCCCAATCTGCTTATCTGCATTAGCCAACTTATCTTCAAGTGATTCCAGTCTAGTCTCAACCCTATAGTAGCCATAGACCAGAGCGCCAATAAGGGCAATGCCTTGAAATATCCATCTGATATTGACAGAAATAACAGCGTTGTCATCGACAATAGTACCTCTGTAGCTTCTAGCGGTCTTAACTTCTTCACTCATTTCTTCCTTACTACTTCCCACTGATGATGAACAAAACACCAGTTGTCACTATCAAATCTTATATGGTCAGAATAAAAATGTGAAGTAGAGTCTTGGTCTAAGACCTCTACGAAAGTATACATAGAATCTTCTGCGTGAACATCTATATTTCCTACAGACCAGCCATTATTACAACTACTCAACATAAGTATAAAACATCCTGATATTATAACTCGTACTAACAACTTTAAAATCTCCTTTGTTTATTTTTTTAATTTTAAAATCTTTTTTATTTTTTGTTTTATCCAAGACAATATTCCTATTTTTTTACTAGAATTTATAAGCCTTCTCTTAAGTCTTTCAGTTCTTCTTATCCTCTGTAAGCTATGCATACTGCTGTAGAATCTGTATGATTAACAATACCACTAAAGTTTCCATAAAGTATTTCACCGGGAATTAAATTAACAAAAGAATCTATATTATCTCCAATATTAGAGGTAACCTTTATTTTTAAAAACTCAGTAGTTCCGCTAGAATCTTTTCCTAAAGCTTGTATAGCAACCCAAGAACCAGTATCTGGATTTACAACAGTAGTGTCATGCTCTCCTATAACATCAAATCCATTTTGACCTATTAATAAGTTAGCTGCTTCTTTTTCTGTATATTTATATAGAGACATTTTAACTTCCTAATTCTGTTATCATGTGATTAACTAATTTATGTTTTCCCACTATCACTCTACCTTTTCCACCTCCATGTCTAGATTCGCACTCATCAACATATAACTGTTCAATAGTATCCCAACTATCACTTCTTCTAATTATCTCACCATCTAATATTAAAAAGTATTTATATCTATTAGGGTAAGTTAGGGTTTCGACATCACCATTAGGGTGTGTCTTGGTACGAGTAGCACCCGGAGTGTTATTCCTATATAGTTTTAAATCGTAACCCTGAGAACTTTTCCTAATTAACATTACTTTTATTTCTCCTCTAGTAAGGATTTTTTAAGCATTTCTATAAACGCTTTTTTACCAACAGATAATTGGTCAGCAATAAACTGATTACTGTTCTGCTTGTTCTGAATATCGTTTATGTGATTTACCATCATCTTTTGCTCATCAGTCATATCTTCTATGATATACTCTTTATCATCTAGATTCAAGACTGGCTTCTTTTCTTTTTTTGCCATGTTTGACTCCTTGTTTATTTACTTTCTAATTCTTTTACTTTTGCAGATAGCTCTTGGACTGCTTTAATTAATAAAGGAACCATGCTTTCTCTTGAGATAGTCATTGTAGTATCGCCATCCTCTCCATCATCATTTCTTTTTCCAACAGCATCTGGATAAATTTCTTTTAACTCTTGTGCAATTAAACCACCATTAACAGTCACATCGTTATCTTTCCATTCAAAATCTCTAACTTGCATTTGGTCAATTAAATCAATGCCTTGCAAAGCAGTATCTCTTATATTCTTTTTTAATTTTCTATCTGAACCAACATTAAATGCTGATGCTTCTACTGATGCACTTGCATTCCTAGCGGCATAAACAGCGCTAACACTAGATTTTCCTAAAACTACTGTGTTACTTCCTTGACCTACTGCGGCTGCTCCTATTGCAATTTGGTTTGTTGCACCAGCACTTGATGCTTCAGCTTCTGCACCAATTAAAGTATTACTTGTTGCTGCACCAGTCAGTCCATCTCCAGCTCCCCATCCGACTAGCGTATTGTCAGTTCCTGTTGTGATACCAGTTCCTGCAT